>Ga0265293_10000989_pt1 | contig 64705 bp, 64 predicted proteins | sample Munlanlewell138R_FD_192505 | JGI IMG/M metagenome (GOLD analysis project Ga0265293, IMG submission 192505) | Leachate microbial communities from a municipal landfill in Southern Ontario, Canada - Leachate well 138R | ecosystem: Engineered > Solid waste > Landfill > Unclassified | place: Canada... | reverse complement strand
ACGCTGAGACATGATCGAGCGCTCCCGTAGCGGCATCGGACGGCACCTCCCGCCCTCCGCCGCGCTGCTGGAGTGTCCGATATGTCCCCGAACGGGTGTCCGATATCTCCCCGGTCTGTACACCCGCAGGGGGCGAGGGGGCCAGGATCCGGACGCCCACATCTGGCTACGGCTGCGGCACTCTCCCCGCTGCTTGCACCACGAGTGCCATCACGCGCCAACATAGCAATCCCGCGCCGTAGCATGGCTCCATGAGCGACAGCGTCCCCGCCCCAGATTCCGAGCGCTACACCCACGGCCATCACGCCTCGGTCGTGGGGCAGCACGCTCGGCGCACGGCCGAGCGCGAGGCCGCCTATCTGCTGCCGCACCTGCAGCCGGGGATGCGCCTGCTGGACATCGGCTGCGGGCCGGGCACCATCACCACCGGGCTCGCCAGGGCGGTCGCGCCGGCCGCCGTGACCGGCATTGACCTCGTGCCCGAGGTGGTCGAGACGGCCCGCCAGCACCTGGCCGAGACTGGCCTGGCGAACGTCCGTTTCGAGGCCGCCTCCGTCTACGACCTTCCCTACGAAGACGCCTCGTTCGAGGCTGCTCACGCGCACCAGGTGCTTCAGCACCTGGCCCACCCGGTCGCCGCCGCGCGCGAGGCCCACCGCGTGCTCACTCCGGGCGGCATCCTGGGCGTCCGGGACGCGGACTACGCCACCATGCAGGCGTGGCCCCGCCCGCCGGAGATCGACCGCTGGCTGGAGGTCTACCACGCGGTGGCCACGCGCAACGGTGCGGACGCGGACGCCGGCCGCAGGCTCCCCTCATGGCTGTCGGAGGCCGGGTTCGTGGACCTGGAGGTGTCCGGCTCGGTCGTGGTCTTCCATGAGCCAGGGGACGTGCGCAACTGGGGCTACTCGTGGTCAGAACGCATCGTGCAGTCCGCCCTCGCCGAGCAGGCCGTCGAGTACGACATCGCCACCCCTGCGGACCTCCAGGCGATCGCCGCCGGCTGGCGTCGCTGGGCCGACTCGCCGGACGCCCTCTTCATGTACGTGAACATCGAGGTCATCGGCCGCAAGGCTGGGTAGCGCGCCAGCGAGAGTAGGGGCAGAGAGCGTGTGCCTCAGTCGTGGATGGTGGCGAAGCGGTGGTGGATCTCGCAGTCCCATTCCACGCGGAGGGCGGCGTGGGCGATGAACTGGAGGCGTTCCCGGGCGCCCAGTGTGGAGAAGCCATCCGTGACCCAGAGGCCCATGTGCTCCGGGCGGTGCGGCGTGGCCTGTTGGTGCGAGATCACGCGGTCGGGGCGGATGTAGCGGTACGCCTCCTTGCGTCCGGAGACGAAGGGACACGCGAAGAACGAGTAGCGGCCGCACTCCAGGTGCACCGGCCCGTCGCGGAACATGCCGGTGTTCATCGACACGACGCCGCCGACGAAGCCGATCTCGGCGCGCAACTTCTCGCCGCAGAGGTGGCACAGGCCACGCCGCAGGTGGTCCTCCACCTTGTCGACGTCCGGCGTGGTGAAGTCCGGGGCGCCGTCTTCCACCACCAGCGTGGAAGGGACGGGCATGCCTCGGAAGCGAGGGCGGCGCTGAAGGCGCTTCGGCTCTTTCATCACGTACAAGATAGGGCAGGTGCGCGTCAAGCGGGCGGCTAGGTCGAGATGCGCCGCACGACTTCGAACATCACCTCGAGGCCCATGTTGAAGTTGTCCAGCGTGAGGAACTCGTCGTTGCCGTGGAAGCCGTCGCGCTCGGCCTGGCTCAGGAGGCAGGGGATGAAGCCGTAGGAGGTGATGCCGCGCGGCCGCAGGAAGCGGTTGTCCGTCCCCACGGTCGAGGTGGCCGGGACGACCACCGCGTCTTCGAACGCCTCGAGGAGCACCTCCTGGATGACGCGCGCGAGGTCCGTGTCCCACGGGGAGACGGCGGGCAGCGGTTCGTGGTCGTAGATGAAGGAGACCTCGACACGAGGGTCGTCGATGCGCTCCACGACCTGGCGTCGCCAGTCCTCGGGATCGTGGCCGGCCAGCAGGCGGCAGTCCAGTTCCGCCTCCGCTACCGCGGGGATGATGTTGTTCTTGTTGCCCGCGCGCACGATGGTCACGTTCAGCGTGTCCGTGAACGCTGCCTCCGTGTCCGGGCTGGTCTTCACCGCCGCCTCGATCGCCGAGGCGTCACGGTCGTCCGCGATGAGGCCGGCCTCGTGCAGGCGGGCGACATAATCGCGAGTGGCGTCCGTGAAGCGCAGCGGGCGGTCCCACTCGGAGAGGCGGCGCAGCGCTCGCATCAGCGGTAGCACGGGGTTGTCGTAGGCCGGCTTGCTGCCGTGCCCGGGCGTCCCCACCACGCGCAGGCGCAGCGGCGACATCGCCTTTTCCGTCACCGCCACCTCGAACAGGTGCGCCGGCGCGCCTCCGAAGGCGTCCATGCCGCTCGAACCCTCGTTCAGCGAGTACTCCACGCCCTCGAACAGGTCGGGGCGGTGCTTGAGCAGGTGCACCATGCCCCGGTCGCTACCGGTCTCCTCGTCCGGTGCGGCCAGGAAGACCAGGTCTCGCCGCAGGGGCAGGGCCAGGCGTTTCGAGAGAACCATGGCGAAGAGGTGCATCACCCCTACGCTCTTCATGTCCACCGCGCCACGACCGTAGATGCGGCCGTCCCGCACCTCGGCGCCGAACGGGTCCACCGTCCAGAACTCGCGCTGCACAGGCACTACGTCCAGGTGGTTCGAGAGCATGAGCGCGCGACGCGATCCGTCGCCGGGCAGGCGAGCGGCCACCGCCTCGCGGCCGGGGGCCGTCTCCACGTACTCGCAGGCGATGCCCTCCGCCTCCAGCACCCCGCCCAGGTAGCGCGCGGCCGGCGCTTCGCCGCCCGGGGGGTTCGAGGTGTCGATGCGCAGGTAGGCGCGGAGCACCTCCAGCGCCTCGGCGGCGGTGGCGCTCCAGTCGATCGGGCTGCTCACGGCTCTCCCCTCGTCCAACGGTGGCGCGCGGCGTCCTCGATGTGTCTCGTCCGGTTGGGGGCGCACATCATAGGATGCGCGAAGACGGGAGGAGGTGCGCGCCATGGCCGGAGGGACATCGACAGGCGGGCGGCCCGAGGGCAGCCTCGAGATCTCCGTGGTCACCGACCAGGCCGCGATGGACGCCGCCCTCTCCGTACGCTTCCGCGTCTTCGTGGAGGAGCAGCACGTCCCCCTTGAGGAAGAAGTGGACGGCTACGACGCCAATCCCGGCGCGAACCCTGCGGTGTTGCACGTGCTGGCGCGGCTGGACGGCGAACCCGTCGCCACGGCGCGCCTGCTGCTGGACCAGCACGACCACGGACTGCACGAGGCGCACAGCGGCTACCCGCACATCGGCCGCGTCGCCGTGCTCGCGGAGCATCGGCAGAACGGCGTCGGCCGCCGGGTGATGGAGGCCCTCCACGCCGAGGCCCGGGCACGAGGCATCGCCGGCATCACGCTCTCCGCGCAACTCCACGCCGTGCCGTTCTACGAGCGCCTGGGCTACACCGCCCGCGGGGAGGTCTACCTGGACGCCGGCATCGAGCACCGCGACATGGATCTGCCGTTCGAGTAGCGGCCTCCGGCGGAAAAGCCGGTCGACGCAGACCTCGTGCAGCGGAGCGCGGCCCGGACGGATGCGGGGCAACGGGAGCGCGGTCGGGGGTGAGCGAGTGGCGCCCTCGGGAAGATTCGAACTTCCGACCGGCGGATTAGAAGGCCGCTGCTCTGTCCACTGAGCTACGAGGGCGTGCCCTGACTTTACAGTGTCACCTACATCCCAAGCACGAGGGGCGCCCGGACGGAGGCGGCGGCATGGCGGACGAGTCCAGGCTTGTGTACTCCTCGGACGGGGAGCACGTGGTCAGCCGGCAGGGGGAGCGGGCCTCGAAGCCGGCGGGCGGGCAGCGTTCGAGGCGCGCGAAGGGTTCGACGCCGCCACCGGCGCCGGCAGACGGGGTGGTGCGCATCCACCGCTCCACGGGCGGGCGCAACGGGAAGACGGTGACGCTCATCGTGGGACTGCCGGGCGGCGAGGCGGAACTGGACCGGGTGCTGAAGGTGCTGAAGCAGCACTGCGGCGCTGGTGGCACTCGCAGCGGTGCGCACCTGGAGATCCAGGGCGACCACCGCGAGCGCGTCCAGGAGCGGCTGCAGGCACTGGGGTATCGCGTCAGACTCGCCGGGGGCTGAGCACTACACGCTCGGAGCGCCGGCGGGCCTCGATGCGAGGCGGGCTAAGCGCTGGCGTGGCCGGTGGTGTGGCCGCGTGCGCCCGAGGCTCCACGTCCTGTCGTCCTGCTGGAGTGCCGCGCGGCGGGTGTGAGGCGTGGGAACAGGTCGCGCACCGTCTGGCCCAGGTGGAACAGGCGCGTGCTGCCGCTCTCCGGGTCAATGGCGCGGGCCACCTCCTCCAGCAGTCGGTCGATGTCGAAGGGCTTGCCGATGTAGCCGGCGGCGTCGATCTCCTCGGCCCAGGCGCGGGCGTCCTGGGCGGCGGTCATGACCACGATGGGTACGGAGATGCCTCTGGCCTTCAGTTCCTGGCTGAACTGCCAGCCGTTCATGACGGGCATGCGCATGTCCAGCACGACCAGGTCCGGCTGGTCTGCCAGCAGGAGGCGGAGGCCCTCTACGGCGTCCGGTGTGCTGGTGACCTCGTAGCCGGCGCTGCGCAGCAGGGCGCTCACCAGCGCGAGGATCGACGGGTCGTCGTCGATCACCAGGATGCGTTCAGTCATGAAGTTTCCCCTCCTGAGCCGCGGGGCAGGGAGACCGTGAAGGTGCTTCCCTGGCCGGGCGCGCTCGTCACCGAGATTGTGCCGCCGTGTTCCTCGACGATTCGCTTGCAGAGATACAGTCCCAGGCCCAACCCGCTGAATCGACGCTCGTCCACGCTTGCACCGCGTTGAAAGCGGTTGAAGATCTGGGCCAGGTCGTCATGAGGAATGCCCACGCCGGAATCGGTCACGCTGAACTGCGCCCCGGCGCCGTCAGACTGGATAACCACGCGCACGGTACCCCCATCGGGGCTGTACTTGAGGGCGTTGTCCAACAGGTTTTCCAACACCTGTGCGACCCGGTCGCGGTCGACCTGTAGCACGCACGGGTCGCCCTCCAGCACCACGCGCTCTGCGCGGCGGCCCATGGTCTGCACGGTCTCCTGCGCCAGCAGCACCAGGTCGACCGGGCGGGTGGCCCCCACGAACCCGGTTTGGTCATCGCGCGAGGCGTCCAGCAGGTCGCTCACCAGCCGCCGCATGCGGTGCGCCTCCGTCACGAGACGTTCGATGCCCTCGCGATCCGCGGGCGCCTCCGGATCGCGTGCGGCGAAGCGCTGCATCAGTTGAGACTGCGCCAGCAGGGTGGTGAGCGGTGTCTTCAGGTCGTGCGCGGCGGCCGAGAGGAAGTCCTCCTTCAGGCGCAACGCCTCCTGCTGCGCCTGGGCCTCTGCGGCGTCCTCCAGCAGTTGACGGTGACGGAGGATGACCCCCACCTGATCCGCCAGCACCTGCAGGATCTGCAGGTCGCCCTCCGCGAACATGGGGGTGCGCTCCGCCACCAGCGTCAACACGCCGAAACGCTCCTCCGCCAGCGTCACGGGTGCGGCGAGGATCGCGCCAGCACGGGCCTTCCGGCGCCCCTCCTTGTGTGGTGGTGCGTCCTCCCGGTTCACGAAGAGGGGGCGCTGCGAGTCGTAGCAGCGTTCCGCGACGGAGAAGGGTGCGCCGCGGTTGGCCTCGGCATGAGCAGGCGCGACGAGGCCGCCGGTCTCCGGGTCCGGCATCAGGACGTAGGCGGGGGCGCCCAGGATGTAGGTGACGCGCGTCTCCAGCCGGCGCGCCAGTTCGTCCAGCCGGGAGGGGTCCTGGGGCGCCGCCAGGATCGCCTCCACCACAAACTCCTGCAGGTCGATGGACAGCCAGGCGCGCCGCAGCCCCGGCGAGGGCGCAAAGGCGAGGAGGTAGGACAGCCCCGCCCCCAGGCCGCTAACCGTCGCCATGCCGCTCCAGGGGCCCTCCGGTTGGATGCCCGCCGGTATCGCGAAGAGCACCAGGAGGCCGAGCAGCCCGGAGCCGGCGGCAGCGGCGACGAGCCGGCGACGTGGCAGCCCGTGGCGTGTCTGGGCGCCTCGGACGAAGCGTGCGGAGGCGTAGACCACCGTGCCTACGAAGTAGACGGCCATGACGAGCGCTAGCGGGCCGCTGTCCCCCACGTCGCCCCCGAGCGCGAGGACGGCGGCCACGGAGGCCACGGAGGCCACGAGGCCGGCCTCGGACGCGCGCAGGGCGAAGCGGTTCACGCCGGTGAACTCGTCCGCGAGGCGCAGCAGCGGGTACGGCCAGATCAGGACAAGGGCCGCCCTCAGGCCGTCCACGGCCGGCCCCTGCGTTTCGGTCAGCCCCTGGAGCCAGTCGAGCGTGACGAGGGCAACCGCCAGCCCGAAGAAGACCGCGGCGAACGTGTTGGCCCGTGTGGGCTGACGGATGGCGCGCGCCAGCACCACCAGGAAAATGATGAGGAATCCAACTTCCGAGGCATAAGTCAGGAGCGCCTCAGCGGTCATTCAGTCGTCGCTCCGAACCGTTACGGACCGCGTCCGTTCCGGGATGAATTTCGTGGATCTCGTGGGAGGCGTCGCTGGGCCGCGCGATAGTAGCACGCACTATCAGCGGCCTCTGTTGCAAGTCGGTGGCCCTGTTGCCATCAAGGATGTGGACTCGCAGGATACCTCGCATACTCGCGGGGAACCTGATGCTGCGACGCGCATGTGCACACCATCACGGCTCAAGGGGGGCCAGGGGACGGGGGAAGGGGACGCCCCGTGGCGCATCTACACTGGACGTATGTGTGGACGCTTCACCCTGACGCCCGAGAACGTGGAGTTCGTGGCCCAGCAACTGGGCATCTCGCCGAGCGAGGTGTTTGAGGAGCACTACGTCCCGCGCTGGAACATCGCGCCCATGCAGGAGCACTGGGTGGTGACGTCCGAGCGCGAGGAATTGGCGCCGCAGCGGGCGACGTGGGGCCTGGTGAACTGGTGGGAGGACACCCGCCGCGAGGGCGCGAAGTACATCAACGCCCGCGCCGAGAGCATCGAGTCCCGGCGCCCGTTCCGGGAGGCGTTCCAGCAGGGCCGCTGCCTGATCCCGGCGGACGGGTTCTTTGAGTGGACGGGCGAGAAGAACGCGCGCCGGCCGTTCTGGTTCCACCGTCCCGACGACGGCGTCTTCGCCTTCGCCGGCCTCTACACCTCAGCCCGCCTGAAGGGCGAGGAGGCGGCGACCACCACGTTCACCATCGTCACCACGGAGGCGAACGGACTGGTGGGACGCATCCACGACCGCATGCCGGTGGTGCTGCCGGACGAGCAGGCGACGGCCGCCTGGCTCTACGCGGGCCAGGACCGCGCCACGCTTCGAGGCCTGCTGCGGCCTGTTGCGGACGGCTACCTGGTGGCGCGCCCCGTCAGCACGCGCGCCAACTCCGTGCAGAACGACGACCCGGCCTGCCTCGAAGAAGCCGAGGGCGAGATGCAGGGCACGCTGCTCTGACGTTCCGTCCCGCAGCCGGAGCGGGGCGGGCGAGGCGCCCTCAGGCGTCGCGGTGGGTGTAGACCTTCGCCAACCAGGGCAGGAAGTGGCGGATGTGGGTGATCTGGGTGCGGTCCAGGTCCGGCCGGGTGGTGATCTTCTCCTGCACGATGCGGCCCAGCGGCTGCGCTGCCAGCGCCCCCATGGTGGAGGCGGAGACGGCGTCACCGAACCGCTGGCGCGCGCCCTTGTCCCGGTTGCGGGCGAGCGAGGCCATGGTGAAGGTGGCGCAGACGGCGCCGGTCACGGCCAGGTTCGTGCCGCACATGGGAGAGACGGCCAGGTTTGACTCGCCACGCTGCAGGCGGATCAGCGCTTCGTCCGCGCAGGACTGGAGCAGCACCGGGTCCACGTTGCCCAGGATGAAGAAGCCGTTGCCGCTGGCCCGTCCCGCCAGGCGCTGAGGGCCCTTGCGGGCGAAGAGGACGGCCACGGTCGCGTGTTCCAGGGCGTGGTTACGGCGCACGTCGTCCAGCCAGCGCCTCACCATGTTGAGCGGGAACATCGCGCCTCCGTCACCTTCAGGCATCACGCCGACCGGCGCACCGTGTCGAGTATAGGAGGCTAGCGGGCGCGGCTGGTGCCGGGGCCGCCCACCTCGAAGTCCGCGATCACGTCCACGCGGATCGTGACGGCGCCGGCGCCGCCGTTGGGGGAGCGCACGGTCACGGTGGCGGAGGCGGAACTGGCGGGCAGCAGCGTGGGGTTCACCTCGATGGTGAGGGTGCCGTGCGGACAGACGCCGGAGGTGCAGGCGGCGCCTGTCCCCAGCGCCACGCCGGCGGGCGGCGTGAGGATGACGAAGTTCTCGGACGACTCGGCCAGCCAGGAGAGCACGCCGGTGCCCGAGTTGCGGATGTTCACCGTGGCCCGACCGGTGGCGCCGGGGTCGTTCAGGCGGATCGTCACGCGCTCGTTCGAGGTCTGGAGCGAGGGACTTGCGAGCAGCCTCGCGCGGAAGTCCGAAGGCAGGGCGGGGGTGGTGGCGATGTGCGCGGGCGTGGGCGTGCGGATGTCCATGTCGCGGTAGGGGAAGCGCCAGTTGGCCACGCTCATGGCCTGGAACGTGGCGGGGTCCGTCATGTCCGGCAGGCTGGCGTCCACGTCCTCCCACAGCGCCTGCCCGTTGCGCTGGCCGGGGTTTGCGAGGCAGCCCCAGACCAGTTCCTGGTACGGGTAGCGGTTGCGCGCCTGCGTGCCGTCACACCGGAACGCCGCGCGTGGCGAGGCCAGTTGCGGGTCCAGGGGGTGGTTGCTCATGGTGGAGCCGGGGCCGGTGAAGCCGTTGTAGCCCCAGACCGCGTAGTACCAGTTCTCGATCACCTCGGGCGCGGAGGCGGTGTCGGTCCCCACGATCGGGCGCTGCTCCGGGGCGGCGTTCCACTTCTCCGCCAGGATCTGCGCGCCGCGGGCGGCGTTGAAGGCGTAGTGCGTGGCGATGAGCGCCTGGCGGTCAGAGGGCTTGTTCCCCGCCCCCAGGGGCACGGTCATGCCGGTGGTCACCTGCATCATCCCGTGCCCGCAGTCGAACGACACGAGCGCCTCGCCGATGGAGTCGAAGCGCACCGAGCGCTGCGCCATGGTCATGTCCGATTCCACCCAGGAGATCGCCTTGAGCAGGACGGACGGGATAAACGGCGCCGCGTCTCGGCGGGAGGCGCGGGTGCCGGTCTCGATCTGTGGCAGGGAGAAGAACGGGTTGCCACTGAAGAGGGCGTTGGTGGACACGGCGTCCATTGCCATGCCGTAGGCCACGCGCTGCTGGTCGGCCTCGTACGCGTGGGGGCGCCTCGGGTCGAACGCGCAGGCGTGCGCTTCCGGCGCCCCCAGGGGCCCGAGGGCGCCCGCGACGCCGGCGCAGACCGCGAGCAGCAGGAGCAGGCGCGCCCGGCCGGGGATCAGGCGGGACAACCGGCGGGGCAACCGGCGGAGCAGGCCGTCAGACACCGGAGTACCAGCCGATGAAGATCACCTCGGTGTCCACCTCCACGGGGAGGCGGGCGCCCTTGCGGTCCACGATCACGGTGGCGTCCAGGCCGGGGTTCTGGGAGTTCGTGCCGCTGAACCAGCGCACGGCCAGGTAGCGTCCGCCCACGGCCCAGCCAAGCGGCACGTCGAACCCGCGCTCCGCCGGCGCCAGGGCGGACGTGCTGCCGTCCAGGCCGAGGGTGACCGCGGGCTCCGAGGCCTGCACCAGCGCCTCCTGCCCCACGGTGATGCCGCTGCCGTCCGGCGCCCACACGGGGCCGTAGTGCTCGCCGCCCTCGTCCATGGTCGCGGGCAGCGGCGCCTCGGTGGGGCTGTCCATGTCCGCCAGCGAGAGCACGCGCGCGCGATAGGCCACGCGCTCGTTCACGAACTCCGCGGTCAGGTAGGACAGCGCGCGCCCGTCCGGGGAGAGCCGCCAGTCCCGCGCGATGTCGTCCGAGAGGTGGTAGACGAAGGCCGTCTCGCCGCCCTCGTGCGCGCGGTAGAGGTCCGTCCCGCCGTCCGAGAGGCGCGCGAACAGCAGCGCCCCCGTGGCGTCCACACCAATCGGGAACATGCCGAAGGTGGTCTGCTCCGTGTGCACCGCCCGTCGCGTGAGCGCGGCCACCTCGATCTGCACGATCTCCTGCTGGGTGCCGTCGCTGCGGCGGTAGAGCAGGCCCTGTCCGTCCGGGGTGAAGACGGGCGGCACAAGGAGGTCGGCGTCACGGGCGAGGCGGGTCTTGTTGCGGGTCTCCAGGTTCATCACCCACACCTCGGCCGGCGAGTTGCGCTCCGGGGGGCCGGTGGGCGGGATCACGGTGTAGGCGACCAGGGGGCCCGCGAGCGCCGTGGCGGGGTTGATGCCCCAGCCGTCCGCGTGCTCCACGGTGTCCACCAGCGTGCGCTCGTCCGGTGCGTCTGCGGGGGCCAGGTAGATGTGGTCCGCCTTCAGGCCGAACTCCGCAAACACCAGCATCGGCGTCCCGTCCGCGACGCTGGCGGGCGGCGACACCTCGCCTCCCGTGGGGAGCAGGCGAATGGTGACGGCGGAGACGACGACCAGGAGGACGGCAGCGACGGGGAGCACGCGCGACCAGGGGCGGCCGCGCAAGCGCGCACGTGTGCTGTCACCACTCGGATCGGGAGGGCGGGGTGTTCCTGACATGCCTTCAGGCACGGCGCTGGCGATTGCTCGACCCGGATGCCGGCCCCCGCCTGGCCTCCGCACCCCTGAAGCGACGTACCCCTCAGCCTTTCGTCCAGCGTTGCAGCAGCATTCGTTGAACGACGGCGGTGCCCGCAGGCGTTGACGTCGAGGCCTCCACGATATGCAGGGGTGATCGAGGCGTCAACGAACGTCCGGATTGCATCACGAGAACATTGCAGGGGGCGTAAGCGCGTCCCGCTGTTATTCTCGAAACGTGATCCTCACCTATCTCCCAATCATTGCCGAGGCGCCGCTGGCGTTCCTCATCCTGATGGCGGCGTTCGTCTTCGCGATCCTGGAGGGGCTGATCTTCCACGAGTTCTGCCACGCGTACGTGGCGGACCGCCTGGGGGACAGCACCGCGCGTCGCATGGGCCGCCTGACGCTGGATCCGCGATCGCACTATGACCCGATCGGCACGTCGCTGATCTTCTTCGTGGGCTTCGGGTGGGCGAAGCCGGTGCCCGTGAACCCGAACAACACGCGCAACCCGAGGCAGGCCATGGCGCTGATCGCGCTGGCGGGGCCCGCCTCGAACCTGGTGGTGGCGGGGCTGGTGGGGATCCCGATCAAGTTGGGCTGGGTGCCGTTCTGGCACCCCTTCGTGAGCGCGGGCAGCGTTTCGCGCTGGGCGGAGGTCTGGACGCAGTCGCCGGCCGACCTGGCAGGTCTGTTTCTGGGTACGGTGCTGCTGCTGAACATCCTGCTGGGCGTCTTCAACATGCTGCCGATCCCGCCTCTGGATGGCTCGCGCGTGCTGACGGGTATCCTGCCTCGGGACCTGGCTCGCGAGTACGCCAGGTTGGAGCCGTGGGGCTTCGGCATCCTGATGCTGCTGATCCTGGCGCCGTTCATCACCAACGGCGCCTTTGGGCTGTTCATGATCATGGGCCCGGTGATCAATTTCTTGCTGGACCTGTTCGCCGGCCCGGGCTTCACACCCTTCTTCTGAGGGCTGACTCCATGAGCACGCTCGCCCGAGTCCGCTACCGCGTCCGCCAGTTCATCCGAGGCCTGCGCCCTGCCCTGATGCCCACCGAGATCGCCCTCGCCCGGTCGATGCTGAACCCGGCGGAGTTCTCGCTCTTCCTGCACGCGGAGGCCCGCGACCGCCGCCACTCCGTAGACCTGCTGCTGCTCCTGAACCGCGAGGCGGAGGCGGAAGACCGCATCCCCGACCAGCCGATCCTGATCGCAGCCCTGCTGCATGACGTGGGCAAAGGCCGCATGGCCACATGGCATCGCATCGCCTTCGTGCTGCTGAACGCGGTCAGCCCTCCGCTGGCGCGCCGGGTGGAGGACGCGCAGGGGGCAGAGTGGCGGCGCAGCCTCTGGCGCCTGCGTCACCACGCGGCGCTGGGTGCAGACCTGCTGGAGGCTGCCGGCACGGACCCGCGCGCCGTGCGCATCGTGCGGGCGCACACCTCGCCCGCGGCCGACTACGACGAGCGCGACCCCCAGGTCGCCCGTTTTATCCGCGCGGACGACCGCGTATAGGGCGGACGCTCGACAGCAACAGGGCGGCCGCGGGGTCACACGCTGCGCCCGCGCGCGGTAGGATCGCACCACCGCCGCGGGCGGCCTCCCACCCTCAGGCACACCGCGCGAATACGCGGCAGACGGGACCAGTACATGCGCGTCGCAATCCTCGGCACCGGCCTCATCGGCTCCTCGATCGGCCTCGGGCTCCGCGCGCGCGTGGAGGACGTGCAGGTGGTGGGCTACGACCGTGACAGCGGCGCGCTGGACGTGGCCAGGCGCCGAGGCGCCATCCACGAGGCCGCGCGCGACGCCGCCAGCGCGGTGCGGGACGCAGACATTGTGATCCTCGCGGTGCCTGTGCTCGCCATCCAGAAATTGCTGGGCGAGATCAAGGATCATGTGAAGCGCAGCGCCGTGATCACGGACACCGGCTCCTCCAAGACCGAGATCATGCGCACCGCCCGGGAGGCGCTCGGAAGTCACGAGGGCTTCGTGGCCGGCCACCCCATGGCCGGCAAGACGGACTTCGGCCCCACCGCCGCAGACCCGGACCTGTTCGACGGCGCCACCTGGGTGATCGCGCCCTCCGTGACCGCGAGCGAGTCCTCCATCACCGTGGTGACGAACCTGGTGGAGACGCTGGGCGGCAAGCCGGTGGTGATGGACGCGGAGGAGCACGACGCCTACGTCGCCGCCATCTCCCACCTCCCCATGATGGCCGCCACGGCGCTCTTCTCGTTAGGCCGCGCGTCCGAGGCGTGGCCGGAGTTGTCCTCGCTGGCTGCGGGCGGCTTCCGCGACATGACCCGCCTGGCCGGCACGGATCCGGCCATGTCCTACGACATCGCCGTCACGAACCGCGAGAACATCGCGCACTGGCTGGACCGCTACATCGTCACCCTGCAGGAGTTGCGCCGTCGCCTGGTGGATGCGGAGGGCGAAGACGACCTCTACAAACTGCTGGCCGCCACGGAACTGGACTACGCGCGCTTCCGCTCCGGCAAGGTGGGCCGCGACGAGGAGACGGACAAGGGCCCGATGGACATCGGCGGTTCCTTCCAGGACTTCGTCGCCGGTGCATGGGTGCGCGAGAAGTTCACCGAGATCATGAAGGACTCCGAGGAGCGCCTGGCGAAGATGGACGCCGAGGAACGCTCCCGCCGCAAGGTCTAACGTCACCCGGCCCCGGGCTCCCCGCCCGGCCGTTCACCGCGCTCCCGCGAGCGCTCGGAGGTCGCGATGGGTATCAGCACGGTTGTGGGGGCGGGCGACGCGCAGGTGGCGGCGCACGCGCGGGCGCTGCGGGGCGAGGTCTCCGTGCCCGGCGACAAATCCATCTCCCACCGCGCGCTGATGTTCAACGCCCTGGCCCGCGGCGCCGCCCGCGTGGACGGCTTCCTGGACTCCGCAGACACGCGTTCCACCATCCACTGCCTGCGGCTGATGGGCGCCACGATCGAGGAACTCGAGGACGGCGGCGTCCTCATCCACGGCGCCGGACGCGCCGCCCTGCACGAGCCGGACGACGTGCTGGACTGCGGGAACTCCGGCACCTCCATGCGCCTGCTCGCCGGCATCCTCGCCGGCCTGCCGTTCCTCAGCATCCTCACCGGTGACGCCTCGCTCCGTCAGCGGCCGATGGACCGCATCGCCGGCCCGCTGCGAGAGATGGGCGCCCGTATCCACGCACGCCAGGAGCGCTTCGCCCCGCTGGTGATCGAGGGCGGCACCGTCCACGGCGGCCTGACGATGCGGACGCCCATGGCCTCCGCGCAGGTAAAGTCCGCGATCCTCCTGGCCGGCCTCGGCGCGGACGCACCCACCACGGTCGTCGAGCCTGCGCAGAGCCGAGACCACACAGAGCGCATGCTGGCCGCCATGGGCGCGGGGATCGAGGTGGACGGGCGGCAGGTGGTCCTGACGCCGCCCTCGGGCGACCTCCAGGCCGTGGACGTGCGGGTGCCGGGGGACATCTCCACCGCCGCCGCGTGGATGGTGGCCGGCGTGGCGCACCCGGACGCGGAGTTGCGCCTGCTGGGCGTGGGCATGAACCCGAGCCGCACCGGCCTCATCGACATCCTCCGCGCAATGGGCGCTGACCTGGAGGTGGAGGAGGAGCGGGTGGTGGGCGGGGAGCCGGTGGCGGACGTCGTCGTGCGCTCCTCGCGCCTGAGGGGCGTGGAGGTCGGCGGCGCCCTGGTGCCGCGCGCGATCGACGAACTGCCCCTCGTGGCGCTCGCGGCGTGTCTCGCAGAAGGCGAGACCGTGATCCGGGACGCGGAGGAACTGGTGGTGAAGGAGTCCAACCGCGTCGCGACGACCGCGGAGGCCCTCCGCGCACTCGGTGCGACGGTGGAGGAGCGCCCGGACGGGATGGTGGTGCAGGGCGGCGCCAGGCTGACCGGAGCCACGGTGCGGTCGTCCGGCGACCACCGTCTGGCCATGCTGGGGGCGGTGGCCGGACTGATTGCAACGGGTGAAACCACCGTGGAAGGTGCGGGGGACGTAGCGGTCTCGTATCCTGCTTTCTGGAGCGACCTCGGGCGCCTGCGCCAGTCCTGACGCTCGCGTCCTCGAGGGGAGGTGCGCGATGTCCGCGGAACTCATTCACGTAGGGTTCGACAACTATCTGACGCTTGACCGCGTGCTGGCGGTAGCGTCGCCTGCATCGGCGCCCATGAAGCGCATGGTGCAGCGGGCCAAGGAACAACACCGTGCGATCGACCTCACCAGCGGTCGCCGGACGAAGGCGGTGGTGGTGATGCATGACGACTGGGTCTCCCTCATCGCCATCACGCCGGAGACGTTCCACAGCCGCGTCGCCCAACTCAAGCCGACGCTGGCCGGCTGAGTGGTGACTGCGGAGGCGAACCCGCCCCTCGTCGTCGTGCTCACCGGGCCCTCTGGCGTGGGGAAAGACGCCGTGGTGAACCGCGCGGACGAGCGAGGATTCCCGGTGGTTCGTCCCGCCACCATGACCACGCGCCCACCTCGCGCCGGCGAGGAGGAGGGCGTGCACCACTACTTCGTCTCGCGGGAGCAGTTCCTCCGCCATCTGGAGGCAGACGACCTGCTGGAACACGCCCAGGTCTATGGCAACCTCTACGGCGTGCCTCGACACTCCGTGCGCGATGCGCTGAAGACCGGCCAGCACGTGATCATCCGTGTGGACGTGCAGGGCGCCGAGTCGCTGCGGGAGGTGCTGCCGGACGCCCTCTTCGTGGCGCTGGAGCCCGCGCACCCGGAGACACAGGAGGGCGAGTTCGCGCTGGAGGCCCTGCGCGCGCACCTGGAAGGCCGCAACTCCGAGACGGAAGAGCAGATCATCCGCCGCCTGGAGATCGCCCGCGACGAAATCGAGCGAGCCCGCACCTTCTGCGTCCCCCTGGTCAACGTGGAGGGCGACCTGGACGCCACGGTGGACGCCTTCATGGCCCTCCTGGCCCGCGAGCAGGCGCGCGAGGGCCGGGAGCCGGTGCGGGTCTAGCCGTCCCGCGCCTCGAGGTGTGGGCCTACACCGTTGGGTCGACCGCCACCAGCGTGACCGCGAGGTCCGTCCAGTGGGCCTCCTGCATCGTCTGTTCGACGTTGAGGATCGCTCGAGCGACGCGCCCAATGTCCCTGTGAGGAAACCGCTCCGGGTCGACGAAGATGACACCCGCGTGATGGAAGTCGGCCTGCCAGAGCGCCCCGAGCAAGTCCGTGACCGTGCTGCGGTCCGCAGTGACCAGGATTCGTTGCTCGCGCGTTGAGGTGACCAAGATGTTCTCGTCCGCCTCGTGGAGGAGGACTCCATCCCGCCAGATCGCGAGGTGGACCGCATCCACTTCCCAACGTTGCAGCGTGGAGGCAAGCGCGTGTGGAAGGTGGGAGTCGAGCAGGAAGCGCAACGGAGGCTAGTACTTGATGACGATGTGCCCGGGCGTCTGCTTCAGGCGTTCTCCCGCCAAGCGGTCGGCCTCGATGTCCTGTTCAATCTCGTCGCGGTACTCCTCGGCATAGGCCAGGGCGGCCCGCATCCCCTCCAGGGTTCCTCCAGCGTCGTGACCAATGGACTCGTGGAGTTCTTCCGCACTCGTCCCAGCCCACATCCATTTCGCCATCATCCACACGGGGAGGCGGGTGCGGCGGATGTACGCCTTTCGGCCGGCAGCGGTGTCGCGCATCTCGATCTCGGGGTAGCGCTCGCGGCGGTGAGCGTCCTCGATGAGGAGGGCGGCGGTCTGGGACGGCGTGCGTCCGAGGCGGCGCGCGGTACGGTAGAGGTACTCCACCTGGTCCTCCGCGAGCCGGATGCTGACCACCTTCTTCTCAGCCATCGCCGGCCTCCGTATACGTCGTATACACCGTATACAGTGTAACTCCCGCCGGGTTCTCGCACGCGTCGTTGACATAGTGCGAGGCGAAACCGTAACGTTCTGGGCCTAGTCTTGAGCGTAGAGACGACGAAGAACGGGAAGAGTACGCCGCAACGCGGGGCCCAGAGAGCCGGGGGATGGTGCAATCCCGGCGCCCGACGAGCCGCGGCGGAATGGACCCGGGAGTCCCGGCCCGATTCTCCCACGCCCCCGGGCGGTGGAGCGTAGGCGTCGGCGGTGTGGGCGCCGTTATCCATGCCCAGGTGATCGCCTGCCTCGCATTCGAGGTGGGCCGTCGCTGGCTGAGCCTCGGACGCGCGTGAGCGTGAGTCCCGAGGGAATGTGGGTGGCACCGCGAGGACCATCGCCCCACGTGTTGGGCGCGGTGGTTTTTTTTTGTGGCCAGACGCCCCGGCAGGTCAGGCGTGAGCCAGGCAATGCGTGAGTGAAGCCGGCCTGAGACGATCTAGAGGCCCGGCATGAGCATCGAGGAGCGAAGGATGTCCATCTTCCGTGACCCGCGCGCGCAGACGTCGCTGCGGAGCGGCTGGTGGCGCTGGTGGCGTGGCCGCACCAGCCTCACCTTCGCAGCCTTCGGAGTGTCTCGTGTCTGACTACATCCCGTCCCTGAACGACGTCCGCCGCATGACCGGCCGGGGCAACATTGTCCCCGTCTACCGGGAGGTGCGCGCGGACCTGGAGACCCCGGTCTCCGCCTACCTGAAGGTCGCCCGAGGCGGCTACTCCTTCCTCCTGGAGTCCGTGGAGGGGGGCGAGCACCAGGGCCGCTACTCCTTCATCGGCACGGAGCCGTACCGCATCCACGCCGGCCGGCACGAGGACGGCGACCCGCTGGACGTGGTGCAAGAGGAACTGTCGCGCTTCCAGTCCGTGGACGTGCCGGGCCTGCCTCGCTTCCACGGCGGCGCCGTGGGCTACCTGGGCTACGAGGCAGCCACGCACTTCGAGCCGCGCGTGCCCCGCGCGGAGCGGGACGTGCTGGGCGTGCCGGAGTCCTGGCTGATGTTCACGGACACGCTGCTGGTGTTCGACCACGTGAAGCAGAGCATCAAGGTGGTGGCGCAAGTCCGGCTCAACGGCGACGTGGAGGCGGCGTACCGCCAGGCGCAGCGGCGCATCGACGAGATCGTGGAGCGCCTCGAACGGCCGCTGGGCGCGCTGCCGTACGTGCCGTTCTCCGGCACGCGTGGCGGCGAGGTGCGCTCCAACTGGGAGCACCCAGACTTCCTGGACGCCGTCCGCCGCTGCAAGGACCACATCACCGCCGGTGACGTGATCCAGGTGGTGCTCTCGCAGCGCTTCACGCGCGAGACCGGCGCCCATCCGTTCGAGGTCTACCGCAGCCTGAGGGCTATCAACCCCTCGCCGTACCTGTTCTTCCTCCAGTTCGACGACACCTACATCGTGGGATCCTCGCCGGAACTGCTGGTGAACATCGAAGATGGCATGGTGGAGGTGCACCCGATCGCCGGGACGCGTCGCCGCGGGGAGACGCCGTTGGAGGACGAGCGCCTGGCGGAGGAACTGATCAACGACGAGAAGGAGATCGCGGAGCACGTGATGCTCCTGGACCTGGGCCGCAACGACGTGGGCCACGTGGCCCGCGCCGGCAGTGTGGCCGTCACGCAGCAACTGGACCTGGAGTTCTACTCGCACGTGATGCACATCGTCAGTCACGTCAAGGGCGAACTGCGCGAGGGCATGACCGCCTACGATGCCCTGCGGGCCGCCTACCCTGCCGGCACGGTGTCCGGCGCGCCGAAGGTCCGGGCCATGGAGATCATCGCGGACCTGGAGCCCGACCAGCGGGGGCCGTACGCCGGGGGCGTGGGGTTCTTTGACCTGTCCGGCAACATCGAGACCTGCATCACGATCCGCACGCTGGTGATGAAGGACGGACTGGCCCACGTGCAGGCCGGCGCCGGCATCGTCCATGACTCCGACCCGCAGCGGGAGTACGAGGAGTGCCAGCAGAAGGCGAAGGCCCTGCTGGCGGCCATTGACGACGCCGAGCGGGGTGAGGGCGCACGTCCCGCCGGAAGCTTGGGGTATTAGTCATGCAGCGTGAAGATCCGCGACTCCTCTCCATGGCCGTGATGGTCCGCCAGGACCGCAAGGTGCTCTTTGTCCGGCACGCGCGCGGGCCGTTCGGCGGGCGCTGGTCGCTGCCCCTGCTCGGCGTGGCGGACGTGGAGACGGCGGAGGACGCCCTGGAACGGCTGATGCGGCAGATGCTGCACGTGGAGCCGGGGCCGTACGAGTTCCTGGACACGCTCTACCTGACCGGCGCGGGCGGTGAGCGCTTCATCGTGAACGGCTTCACCTGCATCGACTGGCAGGGCGAGCCGCGCTTCCCCGCGGAGGTATTCGACGACGCGATCTGGGCGCCGCCGTCCGAGGCCGCCGGCCTGGACTTGCTGCCGGAGATGGGCGACTGGCTGAACACCACGTTCGCCGGCGAGGGCGGGACGCCCGAGGCCGTCACGTACGACGCCGAGGTGCTGCTCGCCACCCTGGCCGAGGCGCGCGGGGAGTTCCTGGCGGCGTTCGACGCCATCCCCGTGGCGCTGCGGTCGGCCGCGCTCGACGAGGGCGGCTGGAGCGCGCTCGATGTGCTGGCGCACTCCTCGGACGTGGAGGCGTACTACCACTCGGAGGTCGTGCGCTGCCTGGACGAGCCCGGCCGCGCCTGGCGCGCGTTCAACAACGACCAGTGGTACGACCTCCACCGCCGGCGCCCGGCCGAGGACGAGGCGACGTTGCGGGCGCGCCTGGAGGCGGTGCGGGCGGAGACCCGCACGTGGCTCACCTACCAGCCGCCGGAGGCCCTGGGCACCTACCTGGACCACCCCGAACGAGGCGTGGTGCAGGTGGGCGGCCGCATCGAGAAGATCGCAGGGCATGACCGCGCGCACGTGGGGCAACTGCGGCAGATGGCGCAGGCCGCAGCGCTGCAGTCCGCGTTGGACGACGGGGCTGAGGATGAGGACATCACCGGACGGGAGGATCGAGCGTGATCCTGCTCATCGATAACTACGACTCGTTCACCTACAACCTCTACCAGTACCTCGCGGAACTGGGCGGGCAGGTGGAGGTCCACCGCAACGACCAGATCAGCGTCGAGGACTGCCTGGACATGGCGCCGGAGCGCGTGGTGATCTCGCCCGGCCCGGGGACGCCGCAGGACGCCGGGATCTCGGTGGACCTCGTGCGGGCGTTCGCGGGGAGGGCGCCGCTGCTGGGCGTGTGCCTGGGCCTGCAGTGCATCGGCGAGGCCTACGGGGGCGAGGTGGCCTACGCCGGTGAGATCATGCACGGCAAGACCAGCCTGATCTCCCACGACGGCAAAGGCGTCTTCGCCGGCCTCCCCGACCCGTTCGAGGCCATCCGGTACCATTCGCTCGCCATCGTCCCGGAGAGCATGCCGGCCGTCCTGGAGGTGAGCGCGCGCACAGAGGGCGGCGTCATCATGGGCGCGCGTCACCGCGAGTTCGCCATCGAGGGGGTGCAGTTCCACCCGGAGTCGATCATGACGCAGCACGGACACGCATTGCTGCAGAACTTCCTGGAGATGGGACAGGCGGCGGCGCCGGCGGGGGCACGACCATGATCAAGGATGCACTCATCGCGCTCGTGGACGAGCGGCGTGATCTCACCGAACGCGAAGCCCACGACGCCATGCGCGAGATGATGCGCGCCGGTCTGGACGGCGCCGAGGGCGCGCAGGCCACGCCGGCGCAGTTCGGCTCGTTCGTCACCGCCATGCGCCTCAAGGGCGAGACCGTGGAGGAACTGGCCGGCATGGCGCGCGCCATGCGTGACCACGCGCTGCAGTTGGACGTGAAGGCGCAGCCCCTGCTGGACACCGCCGGCACCGGAGGCTCGCGCAAGGTCTTCAATGCCTCCACCGCCGGCGCCTTCGTGGCGGCGGCGTGCGGCGTGAAGGTGGCGAAGCACGGCAACCGCGGGATGACCTCCAAGTCCGGGGCCGCCGACTTCCTGGAGGCGCTGGGCGCGGAGATCGCGCTGGGGCCAGAGGGCGTGGCGCAGTGCATCGACAAGGTGGGGATGGGGTTCCTGTTCGCGCAGACGTTCCACCCCGCCATGAAGTTTGCCGGGCCGCTGCGGCCGCAACTGGGCTTCCGCACACTGTTCAACATCATGGGGCCGCTCACGAACCCCGCGCGCGCCAAGTCTCACGTGATGGGCGCCGCCAACACGGAACTGGCCGAACGCCTGGCCCACGTCCTGGCTCGGATGGAGATGCGCCACGCCATCGTGGCGGTGGGCGCGGACGGCGTGGACGACATCTCCGTGGTCGGGCCGACGCAACTCTTCGAGGTGCGCGGCGCCCAGGTGACGTCCCGCACCATCACCCCGTTCGACCTGGGCCTGAGCGTGCACCAGCAGGACGAGATTACGGGCGGCGACGCGAAGCAGAACGCGGCCATCATGCGCCAGGTGTTCGCCGGTGACGGTCCGGTGGCCGTGCGCGACATGATCGCGGCGCAGGCGGGGGCGGGGATCCACGTCACGGGCCTGGCGGCTTCGCTGAAGGATGGCGTGAAGATGGCCCTCCAGGCGATCGAGGATGGCGACGCGGCGGCCAAGGTGGCCGCGTTCGTCGAGGCCACCCGACGCGCGGCGGGGCGGTAGCCGCATGACCGCCCGCACCACCGGCACCATCCTGGACCGCATTGTGGCGGACCGCCGCCTGCGGCTGGCGGAGGACCGCCGCGCCCGCCCGGAGGTGGACCTGCACGCCCGCATCGCGGAGGCGCCACCCATCGTCGGGCTTGCCTCGCGGCTGCGGGCCGGGCGGGCGGCGGCGCCGGCCGGCGCACGGCTGCGGCTGGTGGCGGAGATCAAGCGCGCGTCCCCCAGCAAGGGCGTGTTTGACGCGGACCTGGACGCCGTCGCGCAGGCGGGCGACTACGCCCGGGCGGGCGCTGCGGCGATCTCGGTCCTCACGGAGCCGGACCATTTCAAGGGCGGTATCGAAGACCTGGCGGCGGTGTCCGCCACGTTCCGCACGGACCGGGACCGGCCGGCGCTGCTCCGCAAGGAGTTCATCTTCAACCCGTACCAGGTGCTGGAGGCGCGCGCCTTCGGTGCGGACGCTCTGCTCCTGATCGTGATGATGCTGGAGCCGGACGCCCTCCGTGACCTGCTGGCGCAGACGCGCGACCTGGGCATGGAGGCGCTGGTGGAGGTCCACGACGAGGCGGAGATGTCCGCAGCACTGGGCGCCGGCGCCACCGTGATCGGCGTGAACAACCGGGACCTGCGCACGTTCCAGGAGGACCTCGGCACGTTCGAGCGGCTCGCGTCCATGGCCGCGCCGGACTCCGGCGTCACGCTCGTGGCGGAGTCCGCCATCCGCTCGCGGGAGGACGCGCGTCGCATGGCGGACGCGGGAGCGCACGCCCTGCTGGTGGGCGAGGCGCTGGTGCGGTCCGGCGCGGTGGTGGAGACGGCTCGGTCCTTCATGCTCGCGCCGGACGCGCCACGGGAGGCCAGCGGATGACGCTCGTGAAGATCTGCGGCAACCGCACGCCGGAGGACGCCCTGGCCGCGGCGGAGGCCGGCGCAGACATGGTGGGCGTCACCTTCGCCGCCTCCCCCCGCCACATCGAGGTGGAGGACGCGCAGGCCATGGTGCGTGCGCTGGGCGGCCCTCTGGCCCGCCACGAGATCACGATGCCGCCGCCCGTCCAGGGCCGCGCGCGCGAGGAGATCGAGCCGTGGTTCGTCCACGGCGCCCGCGTGCTAGACGCCTACCTGCAGGTGAAGCGCCCGCTGGTCGTCGGCATCTTTGCGGACCAGCCCATCGAGGAGGTCAACGCCATCTCGGAGGAGTCCGGCATTGACCTGGTGCAGTTGTCCGGGGACGAGACGTGGGAGGACTGCCTGCTGGTGACGAAGCAGGTGATCCAGGTGGTGCACGTCTCGCCCATCGACTCGCCGAGCGATCCCATGCAGTTCGTTCAGCCTGGCTTCGCCATCGCGCTCATGCTGGACTCCGCGCACGGGCCGTATCGAGGCGGCACGGGCGTGACGTTCTCCTGGGAGGTGGCGCGACAGGTGTCTTCCCGCATCCCCATGGTGCTGGCGGGCGGCCTGACCCCGGAGAACGTAGGCGAGGCGATACGCCTCGTGCGGCCGTGGGCCGTGGACGTGGCCAGCGGCACGGAGACGGACGGCCGCAAGGACTACGACAAGGTGCGCGCCTTCGTGCGCGCCGTCCGTGAGGCGGACGCCGCCATTGCGCAGGAGGCCGGAGCATGACGCAGCAGACGCACGGGGCGCAGTCCCGCGGGGCATCGGACGCCGGCGGCGTACCCGATGCATACGGACACTTCGGCGAGTTCGGTGGCCAGTACGTCCCGGAGACGCTGATGCCCGCCCTTGCGGAGTTGGAGGCGGCCTACGCGCAGTACCGCGACGCCCCTGACTTCCTGGAGGAACTGGGCGACCTGCTGCGGGACTACGTGGGGCGCCCCTCGCCGCTCACGCTTGCCGCTCGGCTGTCCGAGGAGGTCGGCGCGAGGGTCTACCTGAAGCGTGAGGACCTGAACCACACGGGCGCCCACAAGATCAACGCCGTGCTCGCGCAGACGCTGTTGGCCCGGCGGATGGGCAAGCGACGCATCATCGCGGAGACCGGCGCGGGCCAGCACGGCGTGGCCACGGCCACGGCCTGCGCGCTGTTTGGCCTGGACTGCATCGTCTACATGGGCGCGGAGGACATCCGCCGGCAGGCGCTGAACGTCTTCAAGATGAAGATCCTGGGGGCGGAGGTGCGCTCCGTAGAGTCCGGCTCTCGCACCCTGAAGGACGCCACCAACGAGGCGATCCGTGACTGGGTGACTAACGTCCGCGACACCTACTACATCATCGGCTCCGTGGTGGGGCCGCACCCGTACCCCATGATGGTGCGCGACTTCCAGGCGATCATTGGCCGCGAGGCGAAGCAGCAACTGTGGGAGAAGGAAGCGCGGCTGCCCTCGATCGCTGTGGCCTGCGTGGGTGGGGGGTCGAACGCGATCGGCCTGTTCCACGAGTTCGTGGACGACCCGGTGCGCCTGATCGGCGTGGAGGCCGCAGGCGAGGGGCTGGACGCGCGCCACGCCGCCACGCTGGGCGCCGGCCGTCCGGGCGTGCTCCACGGCACGAGGTCGTACCTGCTGCAGGACGCTGGTGGCCAGGTGACGGAGGCGCACTCCATCTCGGCCGGCCTCGACTACCCCGGCGTGGGCCCGGAGCACGCCTGGCTGAAGATCACCGAGCGCGCCGAGTATCGCTCGATCACGGATCAGGAAGCGCTCGCCGCCTTCCAGCACCTCTCCCGCCTGGAAGGCATCATCCCCGCCCTGGAGTCTTCGCACGCCATCGCCCAGGTCCTGAAACTGAAGTCGGAGGTGACCTCGGACGACCTCATCCTGGTGAACCTGAGCGGCCGCGGCGACAAGGACATGATGAGCGTGGCGGACGCCCTCGGCGTGACGCTGTAGGAGACGCGGTTAGCCCTCGGAAGGCCGAGCATCACCCACACGCCGAGGGCCAGAGGGGGCGCGTCCCGGCGTTAGGCGTTCACTCCGGGAAGCGCGCGTGGGGGGAGGCCCCACGAGGCGGGGTCGAAGGCCAGCAGGCTCTCCACCACGGCGTGGGCGCCGGCTACGAGGTGCTCGAAGCCCGGTTCTGGGACGGCGACCACCTGCATGCCCGCGGCGAGCGCGCCCTCCACACCCGCGGGTGCGTCCTCGAACACCAGGCACTGCGAGGGCGGGGCGTCCAGGCGGCGGGCGGTCTCCAGGAAGATGTCCGGGGCGGGCTTGCCGTGGCGCACGTCCTCGGAGCAGAGGACGGCGTCGAAACGGGCGAACCACTCGGGCTGGCTGCTCACCTTCTGGGCGAGCGTCTCCCGGGTAGAGGACGTGGCGATGGCCTGCGGGACGCCGTGCTCGCGCAGGTGGTCGGTGAGTTCGCGCGCGCCCGCCATCGGCTGAGCCAGCGGGAACAACTCCGCCAGCAGGCGCTCGCGTTCCGACACGAACTCTTCGAAGGTCATCGGCAGTCCGGTGTGCTCCAGCATCATGGGGACGGCGATCCGGGTGGGGCGGCCGATCATGAGCGCGCGCACCTCCGGTGACAGCGTCATGCCGTGGCGAGCGAAGATCGAGGCAGTGGTCTGGATGTAGAACGGCTCGGTGTCCAGCAGCGTGCCGTCCAGGTCGAAGATCACGTGGGTCACGCCAGACGGCACGCCCGAGGGGAGGGAGGAGGTCGTCATACCTCCATGCTACCCGTGCACCGCGGCGTTCCGGCGTGGCTGATAGCCTTCCTGAGTGCTGGACCCCGAACTGAACACCCCCGCCCCGGCCGACCCGAAGCGCCCCGCACGCCTGTGGCAGATGCGTGACCTCGTCATTGGGGTAGGGCTGTTGCTGATGGGGTACGCCGCCGTGATCGCGGCGGTGGTGGTGCTCGCCTCGCTGGGCGATCCGGACACGGACTCCAGCGTTGCCCTTGGCGTGGCCGTGGTGACGCTGGGGTTCGAGGTGTGGCTGGGCGCGATCGTGCTCATCCTGGCGACCAACCGGCGCCTGACGCTGCCGCAACTGGGCTTCCTCTGGCCTGGAAGCACGGCGGCGTGGTGGATCCCCGCGACCGTCGTGGGCGCGTACGCCATCGTGCTCGCGTACGGCCTCGCGATCCTGCTGATCGAGGAGGTGACGGGCGCGGACCTGGGCCGGCTGGTGGAGGGCAATGCCCTGCCTCGGTCGGACGCGTACACGGACGCGGTGTGGCTGGCGCTGGGCCTCTCGGTGGTGGTGGCGGCGCCGCTGGGCGAGGAGTTGTTCTTCCGCGCCTTCCTCTTCCGCGCTTTCGCGGCGCGCTGGGGGCTGGTGGCCGGCATGATCACCAGCGGCGCGCTGTTTGCGCTTGTGCATTTCGAGGTGAGCGTGGTGCTGCCGTTCTGGGTGATCGGGATGTGGTTCGCGTGGACGTACCACCGCTCTGGCTCGCTCTGGACGACAATCGCCGCGCACGCCATCTTTAACGGCATCTCCTTTGCCGTCACGGTGTCTGGAGTAACCACGTGACCCGCCCTGCTGACTCCCACCCCCCCGCCTCGCGCCGGACCGACCGCATCGCGGAGATGTTCGAGCGCACCCGTGCGGAGGGCCGCCCGGCGGTGGTCGTCTTCGTGCCCGGCGGCTGGCCCGAGGTGGACGCCACGGCGGACATCGTGCAGGCGGCGCTCGAAGGGGGCGCGGACGCCGTGGAGATCGGCTGGCCGTTCAGCGAGCCGATGGGCGACGGGGTGGTGAACCAGAAGGCGTACGAACAGGCGATCGCCAACGGGTGCACGGGGGAGACGGTGCTGGACGCCGTTCGTGAACTGCGTTCGCGGGGGGTTCGCGCTCCGTTACTCGTTATGGGATACTTCAACCCGCTGCTCTCGTACGGGATCAGCAGGTTCGTGCTGGATGCTGCCCAGGCTGGCGTGGACGGTCTCATCACCGTCGACCTCCCTCCCCACGAAGCGGGGGAACTGGAGGGGCCGGCCCGGGAGGCGGGCATCCACATGATCTACCTGCTGGCCCCGACCTCCACGGACGAACGCATTCGCCTGGTGGGGGAGCGCGGGAGCGGCTTTGTGTACTGCGTCGGCGTGGTCGGGATTACCGGCGCGCGCTCGGTACTTTCGGACGAACTGCCGGAGTACCTGGGGCGAGTGAGGAGCCTGACCGATCTGCCGCTGGCCGTGGGCTTCGGGATTTCCACCCGTGAGCACGTGCGGACGGTAGGGGAGATCGCGGACGCAGCCGTGGTCGGGAGTGCCTTCGTCCAACTGGTGGGCGACACCCCGGCAGAGGAGCGCTCGGCTCGGATCCGAGCCTACCTGGAGGAGATCACCGGTCGTGACCCTGGAACACCCGTCGCAGACCCAGCGGTATAGCCGCATCGGGGGCTCCACGTCCTATACGTGGAGCCAGGCGACCTCGGGTGCCCTCCCGGGTACGGCCGGGTCGTTTGGCTCGTAGCCCCCTCACCCACACGAACCGGCGAGCACCGGCGCCCCCATGGCGCACCATCGGGGCCGACCGGAGCGATCGAGGCCCCACCGGGGCAGGGTTGGCATGACGAGCGAACCCAACGAGCGAACGGAGATCTCCTGCATGCTGGTACGCGGCATCCGTGGCGCGACCACCGTGCGCGCCAACACGCGAGAGGACATCCTCGAAGCGGCGCACGAACTTCTGGACGAGATCGTTCGTGAGAATGAGGTCGACCGGGACCTGGTGGCCTCCATTGTCTTCAGCACCACGCCGGACCTCAACGCGGAGTTTCCCGCGGTGGCGGCCCGGGAGGCGGGGTACACCATGGTGGCCCTCTCCTGCGTCCATGAGATGAACGTGCCCGGCGCGCTGGCCCGCTGCCTGCGCATCCTGATGCACGTCAACACGGAGAAGGCGCTCGCCGAGATCAAGCACGTCTACCTGCACGGGGCACGCGTCCTGCGACGCGACCTTGTGGCGGACGAGGAGTCCACATCGTGATCGTTGTCATGAAGCCAGAGCACACGAAAGAGCAGTCAGACGCCGTGATGACCCGACTGTCGGAGTTCGGCCTGAAGGGCCAGCCCATCTTCGGCGTCACGCGCACCGTGATCGCCGGTCTGGGCCAGGTGATGCAGGACCACCGCGACGAGATCTCCATGATGTCCGGCGTGGACGAGGTCATCCGCGTCTCCAAGCCGTACAAGTTGTCCAGCCGGGAGACCCACCCGGAGGACACGGTGATCGAACTGTCCAACGGCGTGAAGGTGGGCGGCGGCCACCCCGTCTTCATGGCCGGCCCCTGCTCCATCGAGACCGAGGAGCAGTTGTGGGCCGCCTGCACCGGGGTGAAGGAGGGCGGCGCGCACATCCTGCGCGGCGGCGCCTTCAAGCCGCGCTCCTCGCCGTACTCGTTCCAGGGCCTCGGTGTGCCGGGGCTGAAGATGCTGGCTGCCGCCGGGCAGGAACTCGGCATGCCCGTGATCACGGAGTGCCTCTCCGTCCGTGACGTGGAGGCCGTGGCGCAGTACTCGGACATCATCCAGATCGGCGCCCGCAACATGCAGAACTTCGTGCTGCTGGAAGAGGCCGGCAAGACCGGCAAGCCGGTGCTGCTGAAGCGCGGGCTGGCCGGCACCATCGAGGAGTGGCTGCTCGCCTCGGAGTACGTCCTGTCGCAGGGCAACCCCAACGTGATGCTGTGCGAGCGCGGCATCCGCACGTTCGAGACCGCCACGCGCAACACGCTGGACCTGAACGCGATCGCGCTGGTCAAGCGCCTCAGCCACCTCCCGGTGATCTCCGACCCGTCGCACGGCACCGGCAAGTGGTACCTCGTGAAGCCCATGACCATGGCGTCCATCGCCGTGGGTGCTGACGGCTTCATCATCGAGGTGCACCCCAACCCGGACCACGCGCTGTCGGACGGCGCGCAGTCGCTGACGCCGGCGAATTTCGCCCAGATGGCGGAGGAGGCCCGCGCGCTCGGCGCCGCCATCGGCCGTCCGTTCGCGGAGCCCCCGTCCGCCGTGGCCACGGCCACCGCGTGACGTCCGAGGCCACCCCGGACGACGAGCAGGCTGCTCCCCCACCGGGGGAGCAGACCCTGTCTCCCGACCCCGAGGCGGCGGCCGAGGGAGGGGGAGCGGTGGCGTCCGCCACGGCTGAGCCCCCCGCACCACCGTCCGAGGTCGAGCAGACCTCGGACGCGCAGGGCGCCCCGGAAGCTCCGGAAGCCCAGGAGTCCCCGGACGCGGCCTCGGAGCCCCCGTCTGACCAGGGCGCCATCCAACTTGCCCTGCCCGTCTTCCAGGGGCCGCTGGACCTCCTCCTGCACCTCATCGAGAAGGACGAACTCGACATCACGGAGGTCTCCCTGCTCTCCGTTACGGAGCAGTACCTGGGACACCTCCGCGCGCGCGAGGCGATAGACCTGGGGGCCCTCGCCGACTTCATCGGCGTGGGGGCGCGGCTGCTGCTCCTGAAGTCCCGCGCGCTGCTCCCCCGTGACCCGGAGGAGCAGGCAGAGGACGTGGAAGAAGAGAGCGACGTCCGCCAGTTGATCGAGGCGCTGCGGGAGTACCGGCGCTTCAAGCAGGCCGCGGAGTTCCTCCGCGAGCGCGAGGTGGGCCACGGCTCCTACCGCCGCGAGGTCGCCCCGCCAGAGGTGCCGCTGCCCACGGGCCTGGACACCGTCACGCTCTCCTCGCTCGTCGACGTGATCCGCGAGGTGCTGGAGCGCATGCCGGACGAGGAGCCAGAGACTGAGATCGAGCGTGAGCCGGTGCGCCTGCGCGACCGCATGGCGTCGCTGGTCGGCACGCTGGAGCGCGACGGGAAGACCTCGTTCCGGGCGCTGATCCTCGCGGCCACCTCTCGCACCATGGTGATCGTGGACTTCATGGCGGTGCTGGAGTTGATCAAGCAGCGCTTCCTGGCCGCCCGCCAGAACGACGCCTTTGGCGACATCGAACTCGTCCGGTTGGACGGCGCCACCGCGCCGGAGTTCAGCCAGGCGGAGGCGGGCTTCAGCGGTGTCTGAGGGCAGCCGGCGGGAAGCGCCCGGTAGCAGCGTGAATTGCTAACATCGATGACACACCGTCCGAAAGGATCCGCTCCTCGTGCTCCTCGTTCGTGACGAATTGCGTCGCAGTGCGACGCCCGGCGATCACGCCCTGTCGATCGGGGTGTTTGACGGCGTACACGGGGGTCATCGCATGCTCATCGGACGCATGCTGGAGGAGGCCGCCGCGCGCCGTCTGACCGGCGGCGTGATCACGTTCCACCCCCACCCGATCTCCGTCCTCCGTCCCGGCACCCCTGTCTCCTACCTCGAGTCCCTCGAACGTCGCGTGGAACTGCTGCGCGAGGCGGGGGCGCGGTTCGTGTCCGTGCTGCAATTCACGTCCGAGTTGCAACAGGTCTCCGCGGAGGACTTCACGCGCCTCCTGGTGGAGGAAGCACGCATGCGCCTGCTGGTGGTGGGCGAGGATTTCCGCCTGGGCCGCGGCGGCGAGGGCACCACGGAACGGCTGGCGGAGATCGGCCGCGACCAGGGCTTCGAGGTGATTGCGGTCCCCCTCCTGAAGGACGGCAGCGACAACGACCGTATCTCCTCCACGCGCATCCGCCAGGCGCTGGCGGAGGGCGACATGGGCGCGGTGGAGCGGCTGTTGGGGCGTCCCTACGCCGTGCGCGGCCCCGTGCTGCACGGCGACGAGCGCGGACGCACCATTGGCTTCCCCACCTTGAACATCGGCGTGGCGGCTGACCGAGCGCTGCCGCCGAACGGGGTCTACGTCACCCGCGCGCACGTCTACAACCCGGCGGGCGGCACTCGGCCGTTCAACGCCGTCACCAACATCGGCACTCGTCCCACCTTCGACGACAGCACCCGGCGCCAGGTGGAGACGCACCTGCTGGACTTTGAGGGCGACCTCTACGGCCAGGTGGTCACCATCGAACTGCTGCAGTTGCTGCGGCCGGAACGGAAGTTCGACGGGCCAGACGCGCTGGTGGCCCAGATCCGGGCAGACGTGGCGGCCACCCGGGAGTGGTTCGCGTGACCGCGGCGGCGCGGCGCACCATGGCGCCAGTGGAGGATCAACTCGCGGTGCTCATGGCGGGCACGGAGTTCGGAGATCCCGCCACCGGACGCACCATGGAGCGCGAACTACGCGCCCGGCTGGAGGAAGACCGCCCCCTGCGCGTCTACTGCGGCTTCGACCCCACCAGGGTGGATCTGCACCTGGGCCACACGGTTCCCCTTCGGAAACTGCGCCAGTTCCAGGACTTCGGCCATGACGTCACGTTCCTCGTCGGCTCGTTCACGGCGCTGATCGGCGACCCGACCGGGCGCGACAGGACCCGCCCGATGCTCACGCCCGAGGAGATCGCGGAGAACGCGAAGACCTACACGGAACAGGCCTTCGCCGTCCTGGACAGAGAGCGCACTCAAATCGCCTTCAACGGCGACTGGCTCTCGCGCCTGGACTTCGCGGACGTCATCCGCTTGACCGCTAAGTTCACGGTGGCCCAGTTCCTGCAGCGCGACAACTTCGCCCAGCGCTACCAGGCCGGTGACCCCATCCACATCAGCGAGTTCCTCTACGCCATGATGCAGGCGTACGACGCGGACCACATGGACACGGACGTGCAGATCGGCGGTACGGACCAGACCTTCAACCTGCTGGCTGGGCGCCAGTTGCAGGAGTCCCACGGCAACCGGCCCCAGGTGATCCTCACGCTCCCCATCCTGGTGGGCACGGACGGCGTCCAGAAGATGTCCAAGTCGCTGGGCAACTACGTGGGCATTACGGAGCCCGCGAACGACATGTTCGGCAAGGTCATGTCCATCCCAGACGACGCCATCCTCCCCTACTTCACCCTGGTCTCCTCCCTCCATCCGTCCGAGGTGGACGCCATCCGCACGGCGCTCGCGGACGGAACCCTGCGGCCGATGGATGCGAAGAAGCGCCTCGCGGAGCACATCGCCGCTATCTTCCACGCCCCCGCGGAGGCCGAGGCCGCCCGCGAGTACTTCGAGGCGACGATCCAGCGTCGGGAGACGCCGGAGGAGATGCCGGAGCACGCACTGGGCGCGCCGGCGATGCTGGTGGACGTGCTCGTGGGGGCGGGACTGGCCGCCAGCAAGGGTGAGGCCCGCCGCCTGGTGCAGCAGGGCGGGGTGCACGTGAACGGAACACGCGTGGAGGACGCCGCGCGCGAGGTGGGCCCGGGCGACGAACTGCGCGTCGGGCGGCATCGATTCTTGCGGCTGGTCTCCGGCTAAGGGCCAGCGGCGCCGGCGGGGCGCTACACGTAGCGGGCGAGGGGTACCGACATGATCGACGGTGGCATCGACATCGACCTGGAGGCCGTCCTCCAGAACATCGCAGAAGCCGACGTGATCACGTTCTACTTCACCACCCTGCGCCGCACGCTGCTGATCGACACGCGCTGCAACGCCTCTACCGGGCCCATGGTGAAGGTGGTGCCGATCGCCCGCGACGGCGCGGACCGCCTGCGCTCCCTCCGCCGCCTGCGCCCTCAGTTCCCTCGCCCTAACTCCATCACCTGGATCCCGTGGGACGCCCGCGTGGAGTCGCTGGTGCACCTCGGAGTGTGGGAGAGCCTGCTGGAGCGCATCGACTGCCCGGAGACGGCGGAGCGCTGCCTGCAGTCGCTGCGCCTGGTGGAACAGGCCGAACACCGCGCCGCCATCGTCGGCGAGGACTACCAGACGATCTGGTCCCGCCTGGACGAGTAGAGCCCCTGCATTCCGACCCCCTCGCCTTCCTCGGAAGGAGCGGGCGGGGGTGGGGGTAGCCCTCGGGAGTTCCGCATACCGCGACGCCCCTGCTCCGTGCCGCCAGGACTAGTCGGAGGTGGCGGGCCGGAGGTCCAGGACTTCCAGTTGCAGGGAGCCGTCGCCGCGGAAGTCGTCCTGGCGGAAGGTGTAGATGATGTCCGCCTGCTCCCCGGCGGGCACCTCGTACTCCGCGTTGCCGAAGGAGATCGCCTTCCAGGTGGCGTGGCCGGACTTCAGCGTCATCTGCAGGTGGCTGCCGTCTGCTCCCACTGCGCGCGTCGCCTGCACCTGCACCCCGCGTGCGAGGAACTTCGGCGTGTCGTTGCCCACGCCGTGAGGGGCCAGCAGGCCCAGCCACTGCAGCGTCTGACGGTCCACCGCCTCCAGCGGCAGTTCGCAGTCCACCCCGATCGTGGGGGCGAGGTTGGCGACGTCCAGCAGGCGGCCGGCGTCCTCCACCAGGCGCGCCTTCATCTCCGGGATGCGCGACTCCTCGATCGTGAAACCGGCGGCGGCGCGGTGGCCGCCGAAGCGCACGAACAGGTCGCCGTGGCGGCGCAGAAGTTCGGTGACGTCGAACTCCGGGATGGAACGACAGGACCCGCGGCCCTCGCCGCCAGCGACCTCCATCACGATGGCCGGGCGCGAGAATTCCTCCGCGAGGCGCGCGGCGCACAGCCCCACGATGCCCGAGGAGATCGCCGGGCTGGCGACCACGATGAGGGCGCCCGCGCGGTCCGCCGCCGTGAGCGACTCGCGCGCGGTCTCCAGGGCGTCCGTGGTGGCCTCGCGGCGGGCGCGGTTGAGGTCCTCCAGGCGCTTCGCCAGCGGACGTGCCTGCGCCAGCGTGGGAGCGCGCAGGAGATCGAGGGCGATCATGGCGTGCTCCATGCGGCCCGCGGCGTTGATGCGCGGTCCGAGGCCCCAGCCGATGGTCTCCGTGCTGATGTGCTCCGGCTTCACCCCGGCCACCTCGCACAGCGCGAGGATGCCGGGGCGCTGCGTCCTGGCGAGCGCGGCCAGCCCCAGGCGCACCAGGTCGCGGTTCTCCGCCAGCATGGGCGCCAGGTCACAGACGTTGCCCAGCGCCACCAGCGCGCGATGTTCGTCCGGCTCGTACGGCCGGCCGAGGCGGTCGTGCAGGTCGTGCACCACCTTGTACGCCACGCCTACGGCCGCCGGCTCCGAGCCGTAAGCGATGTCGTTCAGCCTCGGGTTGACGATGGCAAGGGCGTCCGGCAGCGCTTCCGGGATCGTGTGGTGGTCGATCACCACCACGTCCATGCCCAGCGAGTTCGCCTCGTCCACCTCGAGCACGGCGGAGGTGCCGGTGTCAGCGGTGACCAGCAGGGTGGCGCCTCGATCCGCCAGTTGGCGCACGGCACGCACGTTGGGGCCGTAGCCCTCCGTGAAGCGGTCGGGGATGTACGGCATCGGCCGGGCGCCGAGGCACTCGAGGCCCTCGGCGAGCAGCGTGGTGGCGGTGACGCCGTCCACGTCGTAGTCGCCGTAGACCGCCACGGTCTCGCCTCGTTCGCACGCGCGCGCGAGGCGTTCCACGGCCACGTCCAGGTTCGGCATCAGCCGCGGATCCGTGAGGTCGCCGGGGGAGCCGAGGTAGCGCCGGGCGGCGATCGTGTCCGTGACGCCTCGCTGGGCGAGCAGGATGCGCATGAGGTCCGGCAACCCCGGCCCCGCGTCCGCGAAGCCCTCCAGCGGAGGGGGCGACAGGACGCGCCACCGCCGCCCGCCAGAGCCCGCGAGGATGCGAGCCTCCGCGGACGTGGAGGTCATCTCCGTGCCCCGGTAGGGAGCGAGCCTGCCTGCGGGCGGCCGGGCCCCTCTGACTCCCTCCCCCCCGGAGGGGGAGGGTTGGGGTGGGGGGGCTCCGTCGACCAGGTGAGTCCGATAGCGCCTCGGAGGGCGGACGCCAGCACTGGACGGGCGCAGCACGCGGCGCCCCTACGGGGGAGGGAGCGTGCGTTCGCGGGGAGCAGGTCAGCCCTCGTAGCGGCCGAAGATGAGCGAGGCGTTGTGGCCACCGAAGCCCAGCGAGTTGGACATGGCGTAACGCACCTCCAGGTCACGAGGGCCCTCGGCGACGAAGTCCAGGTCGCATTCCGGATCCTGGTTCACGATGTGGATCGTGGGGTGGATCTTCTGGTCGCGGATCGACAGCACCGTCACCGCACTCTCGATGCCGCCCGCCGCCCCCAGCGTGTGCCCGATCATCGACTTCGAGGAGGAGACGGGGATGGAGTGCGCCGCCTCGCCGAAGACGGTCTTCAGCGACATCGTCTCGAACTTGTCGTTCAGCGGAGTGCTGGTGCCGTGCGCGTTCACGTAGTCGACGTCCGAGGCGGCGATGCCGGCGCGCTTCAGGGCCAGGTTCATGGCCCGCGCAGCACCTTCGCCGTTCTCGGCCGGCGCGGTGACGTGGAAGGCGTCCGCGGACTGGCCGTAGGCCAGCACCTCCGCGTAGATCTCGGCCCCGCGCGCCTCCGCGTGTTCGCGATCCTCCAGCACCATGATGCCGGCGCCTTCGCCAATGACGAAGCCGTCACGGTCCACGTCGAACGGGCGGCTGGCCGTCTCCGGGTCGTTGTTGCGGGAGAGGGCGCGGCTGTTGGCGAAGGCGGCGATCGACATGCGCGTCACGCACGCCTCGGAGCCGCCGGCCACCATGGCTACGGCGTCGCCGCGGCGGATCACCTCGTAGGCGGTGCCCAGCGCGTCCGCACCGGATGCGCAGGCGGAGACGGTGTTGTAGTTGGGGCCGCGCAGCCCGAAGCGGATGGAGGTCTGACCGGCGGCCATATCCGGGATGAACATGGGCACCAGTAGGGGCGAGACGCGGTTGGGCCCCTTGTGGAAGAAGACGTCGAACTCCTGCTCCAGCGTGCCGATGCCGCCGATGCCGGATCCGATCATGCAGCCGATCTGGTCGCCCTCGGCGGCGATGTCCAGGCCGGCCTGGTCCAGCGCTTCACCGGCTGCGGTCACGGCCAGGTGGGTGAAGCGGTCCATGCGTCGCGCTTCCTTGCGGTCGATGTACTGCGCCAGGTCGAACTCCGGCACCTGCCCCGCCACCTGCGAGGTCAGGTCAGACACGTCCACGTGGGTGGTGGGGACAATGCCGTTCTGGCCGGCCAGCAGGCCCGCCCAGGTGGCCTCGCGGCCGGCGCCTACCGCCGAGAGGATGCCGATCCCCGTCACGACGACTCGTCGCTCGTCCATCAGTCCTCCCAGCGGCTGAAGATGATCGCGGAGTTGTGTCCGCCCAGCCCCACGGACGTGCTCATGGCCGCGCGTACGTCCGCGCGGCGTGCCTGGTTGGGCACGTAGTCCAGGTCGCAGTCAGGGTCCGGTGTCTCGTAGTTGATGGTGGGGGGCACCAGCCCGTGGTAGCAGGTGAGCACGGCGATCGCCGCCTCCACCGCGCCGGCCGCGCCCATCATGTGGCCGTGCATGGACTTGGTGGAGGACACCATGAGTTCGTCCGCGTGCTCGCCGAAGATGTCGCGGATGGCCCGGGTCTCCACGCGGTCGTTCAGCGCGGTGCCGGTGCCGTGGGCGTTGATGTAGTCCAGTTCCGAGGCGTCCAGGCCGGCGCGCTCCAGCGCATCCTCCATGGCCTGCGCCACGCCGTGGCCGTCCTCGGCCGCGCCCACCATGTCGTAGGCGTCGTTGCTGGTGGCGGCGCCGCGCCACTCCGCGTAGATGCGCGCGCCACGCGCCCGCGCGTGCTCCAGTTCTTCCAGGATCAGTACCGCGCCGCCCTCGCCCAGGATGAACCCGTTGCGGTCGAGGTCGAACGGGCGCACGGCCCTGGCCGGATCCTCGTGCACCGCGAGCGCCTTCATGGCGGCGAAGCCGGCGTAGTAGATGGGCTGCAGGGGGGCCTCGTAGCCTCCGGCGATCATCACGTCACTGTCGCCGCGGCGGATGATCTCCGCGGCCTCGCCCGTGGTGGCGCCGCCAGTGGCGCAGGCGGCGGTGACGGCGAAGTTGGGGCCGCGCGCCCCCGTGGCCATGGCGACGAGCCCGGTGGCGGTGTCCGGCAGCATGTGGGACGTCATGAACGGCGAGACCCGCCGCGGCCCCTTCTCGTCCAGGATGCGCTGCTGCTCCACGATCTGGTGCGCGCTCCCCATGCCCGTGCCCAGCAGCACCCCCACGCGTCGAGGCGGCATGGACGCCAGGTCCAGCCCGGAGTCCGCCACCGCCTGCTGGGTGGCCGCGAGCGCGAACTGCGAGGAGAGGTCGATGCGCCGGAGCAGTTTCGGCTCCACGTAGGCGGAGGCGTCAAAGTCCTTCACCTCTGCGGCGATCGGGTGTTCGTAGGCGGACGTGTCGAAGCGGGTGATCAGGCCCAGGCCGGAGCGGCCGGCAACCAACGCGTCCCACGTACAGGCCACGTCAGTGCCAAGGGGCGTCACCAGCCCAAGACCAGTCACCACCACTCGCCGCATCGGTCAGGCCGTCGGTCGTCTGGCGGGGAGGATGGAGACGGGGATGGGCGCCTCGCGCGCGTCGTCCAGGGAGACCGCAGTGCTCTCGTCCTGGATGCGCTTGATCATGCGGGAGAGCGCGTGGCCGGGGCCCACCTCCACAAAGGTGTCCACGCCTTCACGCGTCATGCGCCGCACGTTTTCCGCCCACAGGACGGGAGACTTCAACTGCGCCTCGAACTCCGCGCGGACCTCCGCGGCCGTGCGCAGCAGGTCGGAGGTGATGTTGGAGACAATGGGGAGTTCCGGGTCCGCGAACGGGATCTCGCTGATGATCTGCGCGAACTCCTCCGCCTGTCCCACGTGCAGCGGGGTGTGGCTGGAGACCTTCAACTTCAGGCGGATGGCGCGCCCCTGCAGGTCCTTGGCGCGGGCCATGGCGCGCTCCAGTGCGGTCACGTCGCCCGAGATCACGGTCTGCACGTCCTCGTTGTGGTTGGCCACGTCCACGCGGCTCAACTCGCCCTGCGTGGCGTCCTCGCAGATGCCGCGCACCGTGACCACGTCCAGGCCCACAATGGCCGCCATGCCCACGGGGCGCTCCTCGTTGAAGGAGCCCATGAGGCGGGAGCGCTCCATGATCACCATGAGCGAGTCACGGAAGGACAGTGCGCCGGTGGCCACGGCCGCGCTGAAGAGCCCTAGCGAGTGCCCCCCGAAGAGCCGAGGTCGCACCTGCTCCCGCACCTCCGTCACCTTCTCGCGCATGGCGCGGAGCATGGCGACGGACGTGGTGAGGACGGCCGGCTGCGTGTTCTCGGTGGAGGCGAGTGCGTCCGCGTCCGCCTCGAAGCAGACGGCGGCCATGTCAATGCCGGTGATGTCGCTGGCTTCCTCGAACGCCTGGCGGGCGGCCGCCGAGTGCTCGAAGACCAGGCGGCCCATGCCGGGCGCCTGCGAACCCTGTCCGGGGAAGACGAGCGCCAGCGCCTCGGTGTCGACGCTGTCGACGGTATCGAGGTCGGCGGGCGCTGCGATGTCGCGTGCGCGGTCAGTGGCGTCGCTCACGGCAAGCCTCCGGTCCGAGCCGCCCGGTGAATACCGGGATACGGGGCCCGAATCACTACGGAAAGTCTAACAGCATGGCCCCCTCCACAGGGGGTATCCAGGAGGGGCGACGGCTATCGAGCGAACATAACGTCCGGCCCAGCCGGCCCCGCCGAGGGGGGATCGAGCAGTTTGCGCGCCTCCGGCAGCGCCCGCAGCAGGTCGCTGGCCAGCGTGGAGGCGGGCCCGTAGACCTCCGAGACCTGGCGGGCGCACTCGGCCTGGAGCCAGACAGCGGCACTGGCGGCGTCGAAGGGCGAGACGCCCTGCGCCAGCAGGCCCACGATCAGGCCCGCCAGCACATCGCCGGTGCCCCCGTGGGCCAGGGCTGAGTGCGCCACGTCGGAGAGCCTCGCACGTCCGTCCGGCGCGGCCACGATGGTGCCGGCGCCCTTCAGGACGACCACGGAGCCGGTGCGCTGCGCGTACTCGGTGGCCATCGGCAGGCGGTGGGCCTGTACGTCCTCCACGCTGGTGCGCAGCAGGCGCGCCATCTCGCCGGGATGGGGCGTCAGGATTCGAGGCAGGGCGAAGCGCGCGTGCCAGTCCGCCTCGCCCGCGATCACGTTCAGGGCATCCGCGTCCAGCACTACCGTCTGCGTGCCGCCCTCGGCCGCCGCGGCGTCGAGGCCGGCGAGGAGATGCTGCACGAAGCCGCGCGTCGCGTCCGACAGGCCCAGGCCAGGCCCCACCAGGAGGGCACGCGCGCGCATGCCTCGGAGCGCGCGGAGCAGCGCACGGGCGGAGGCGGCGTCCAGTTCGCCGCCGCCGGGCGCTTCTGTCGGCAGCGGTTCGTGCGTGGGATCGGGCAGCGCGACCAGGAGCGGCTGCACCGCCTCCGGCGCCGCGATCGTCACCACCCCGCAGCCGGAGCGGGCGGCCGCCTCCGCAGCCAGGCGCGCCGCCCCGGGGTAGCGCCGCGAGCCGGCGACGATCAGCGCGCGGCCGAACGTGCCCTTGTTGCCGTCCTCCGCTCGAGGCGGGACCGCGGCGCGCAGGTCGCGCATCCGGAGGTCCTCGAACGGCAGGTCGCGCACCGCAGCCGCAGGGATGCCGATGTCCACCACCTCCACGCGGCCGGCCAGGGTACGTCCGGGCGCCTGGAAGAGGCCGAGTTTCGCGCAGCCGAACGTGACCGTGAGGTCCGCCGCGACCGTGGCGGGATCCGCAACGCCGGTGTCCGCGTCCACCCCGGAGGGCAGGTCCGCCGCCAGCAGTTGCACCGCCGGCGTCGCCTCCCGCGCCGCGCGCAGCCGCGCCAGGACGGCGGCGGCGGCGCCCTCCAGCGGACGCTCCGCCGGCCGCAGCCCCGTGCCGAAGAGCGCGTCGATCACGAGCACCGCCTGGCGCAGCAGGCCCTCGAGCGCCTCGGACGTGGGGTCCGCCTCCGCGACGGTTACGGGCAGGTCCGCCTCGCGGACGGCGGCCCACTCCGGGTCGTCCTCGGGGCGAGGGCGGAGCAGGTAGACGTGGACGGGGGCGCCCCACTCGGCGAGTTGGCGGGCGGCGACCAGTCCGTCGCCGCCATTGTTGCCCGGGCCGCACAGCACGAGGACGGGCTTGTCTTCCACGGTGCCCAGGGTCATCCACGCTTCCTGGGCCACCGCCAGGCCCGCCTGCGCCATGAGCGAGCGCTCGGAGACGCCGGCCTCCACCGCCGTCTGCTCCAGGGCGCGCATCTGCTCCGTGGTGACGAGTTTCGCCATCAGTTCTGTTCGTCCTCCCCCAGCAGCCCGCGCTGCTGGAGGTAGGCCACGAGGCGGGCGCGCGACTCGGCATGGTCGAACTCGGGCCGGGTCGCCGTGCAGACCACCACGGCCATGGAGAAGTCCGCGAGGTGAGTGAGGGAGATGTCGATCGCCTCCAGCCCGATCACCTCCGCCCGCGCCTTCGCGCCTCCGTAGAGGTAGACGAGCGGCTTGCCTCGGCGGTCCGGCAGCACCTCAATGTCCCGCCACGCGACGGAGCGCGCGCCGGTGCCCAGGGCCTTCATCACCGCCTCCTTCGAGGCGAAGCGGGCGGCCAGTTCCGGGACGCGGCCGCGACAGAACGCGGCCTCCGCAGGCGTAAAGACGCGCTTGATGAACCGCTCCGGGTGCTTGGCCAGCACTCGGGCGACTCGGTCTGTCTCGATCAGGTCGATGCCAACGGCGTGTGTGCTCACGCGGGCGAATCTAGCACGTGGCCGTGTCATACTCGCCCTTCTGACACGAGCACGCGCCGCGGCACCCCGAGGAGGACGCCATGACCGCACGGATCATCGACGGGCGGGCTATCGCCGACGCAGTGCAGGCGGACGTGGCTCGAGACGTGGCGGCGTTCACCGCTTCCGGCCGCCCGGCGCCGAAACTGGCCGTGGTCCTGGTGGGCGACGACCCGGCCTCCCACGTCTACGTGAACATGAAGGAGCGCGCCGCCGCCTCCGTGGGCATGCGCTCGGAGGCCGTGCGCATGCCCGGTTCGACCTCGCTGGAGGAGGTGCTGGCCCAGGTCGCCCGCCTGGACCAGGACCCGGACGTCAACGGCCTCTTTGTGCAGTTGCCGCTCCCCGATCACATCGACGCCAACGTGGTCACGGAGGCCGTGTCGCCGGTGAAGGACGTGGACGGCCTGACCACCATGAGCCTGGGCCTGCTGGTGCAGGGCAAGCCGCTGCACGTGGCCGCCACCCCCTCCGGCGTGGTGGAGATGCTGCGCCGCGAGGGTATCGAGACGGGCGGGGCGAACGTGGTGGTGGTGGGGCGGTCGCTGCTGGTGGGGCGTCCGGTCTCCCTCTTGCTCTCGGACCGCACCTCGAACGCCACGGTGACCATGGCGCACACGGGCACGAAGGACCTGGGCGCCGTGACGCGGCAGGCGGACATCCTGGTCACCGCCATGGGGCAGCCGAAGATCGTCACCGCCGACATGGTCAAGCCGGGCGCCGTCGTCATCGACGTGGGCACCACGAAGGTGGGCACCACGAAGAAGGGCAACGCCATCCTCAGCGGCGACGTGGACTACGAGGCCGCCCGCGAGGTAGCCAGCGCCATCACCCCGGTCCCCGGCGGCGTGGGCCCCATGACCGTTGCGATGCTCCTCGTGAACACCGTCCGCGCCGCGAAGGCCATGGCCGGCGAACGGTAGGGACCGCTGGCCCGGGTTGCGAGGCTGTGCCGAATGTGCACTGCTCGTGCAGGTGCTCGATGACGATGCACTCGGCTGTTACGAGCGGTTTGGCTTCGGACCCTCGCCGCTTGACCAGATGCAGACGTTCATGGTCTTGAAGGACGCTAGGCGGTCGCTGGCGCCGTAGCCCCGTCGCTCTCCGGGCGTGTGCGTGAGAACATGGATCGCATGGACGAACTCAAGGCCCGCGTCGCGGAACTGCTTGCTCGAGTGCGGGATGTGCAGGTGCGACTTTGACCTCCCTGCACGCCAGGACGAACTAGCCCGCGCCCGCGACGAGGCACAGGCCCCCGACCTCTGGGACAACCCCAGCAAGGCGCAGAGCGTCATGCGCACTGTCTCGCGCCTGGAGGACCTCATCAGCACCTGGCAGCGCCTCGAACAGGCGTCCCAGGACATGCAGGCCATGCTCGAACTGATCGAGGAGACCGAGGGCGAGGAGCGCGACGCACTGCTGGACGAGGCGCGCGGCGACCTTGCTACGCTCGAGCGCGACTACGAGGCGCTGGAGGTCAGCCTGACGCTGGGCGGTCAGTACGACGCGAAGAGCGCGTTGCTCTCCATCCACGCCGGCGCCGGCGGCACCGAGGCCAACGACTGGTCAGAGATGCTGCTGCGCATGTACCTGCGCTGGGCGGAGAAGCGCGGCTTCAAGACGGAAATCCTCTCCCTGAGCGCCGGCGACGAGGTAGGCGTGAAGTCCGTGGAGGTCCGCATTGACGGTGACTTCGCGTACGGCCTCCTGCGGTCGGAGCGCGGGGTGCATCGCCTGGTGCGTCTTTCGCCCTACAACTCCGCCGGCACCCGCCAGACCACCTTCGCGCTGGTGGAGGTGATGCCCGAGGCGGACGAAGAGGTGGAGATCGAGATCAAGTCGGACGACCTGCGCGTGGACACCTACCGCGCCTCCGGGCACGGCGGCCAGAACGTCCAGAAGAACGACACCGCCATCCGCATCACCCACATCCCCTCCGGGATCGTGGTGACCTGTCAGAACGAACGGTCGCAGGCCCAGAACCGCGAGAGCGCGATGACTGTCCTGAAGTCCCGGCTGCTGGAGCGGGAGATCGCGCGCGTGGAGGCGGAACGCGCCAAACTGAAGGGCGAGCACGTGGAAGCGGGCTGGGGGAACCAGATCCGCTCGTACGTCCTCCACCCCTACAAGATGGTCAAGGACCTCCGCACCGAGGTGGAGACGTCAGACACGCAGGGCGTGCTGGACGGCGACATCGACGCGTTCATCGCCGCCTACCTGCGCCAGCAGGTGGGCACGGAGGAAGCGGCATGACCAGGTCGCGGCGCCTCCCCCTGGCCGCGATCCTGATCGGCCTGGCGCTGGCGCTCGGCCTCGTTGCGTCCGCCTCGGCCGCGGTGCAGACATCGGACGACCGCATCGAGACGGCGGATCCGACCTCGCTCACCTTCCACCTCCGCGTCTCCGGTGACCCCGTGCAGGACGCCGTGCTCACCTACCGAGTGCTGAACCCGGACGGCAACGTGGGAGGCGACCTGCGCGCGCAGGTGCCCACCGGCGGGCAGGGAGACCTCCAGGTCACCCTCCAGACCAACTCCGGCGCCACATACATCCCGGTGGGCTCGCGCATCTCCTACCACTGGGAACTCACCACCGCCCAGGGCGAAGAGACGCGCACCGAGGCCCAGACCTTCGTCTTCCTGGACGGCCGCTACGCGTGGCAGTCCATGGAGCGGGACGGCGTCACCGTCTACTGGTACGCCAGCGAGGTGGACGCCGCGCTGGCGCTGCAAGCCACGTCCGATGCGATCACGGACGTGGAGGCGTTGTTGGACACGCATCTCCCCTACCCCGTGCGCGTCGTCCTCTGGCCGCGCGAGTCGGAGGGCGCACTCGCGCAGCGCGCGCGAGGCGGGACCTTCGATTCGCAGGTCATCACCGGCGGGTCGCGCGTGTCCTCTGACCTGCTCCACATTTACGACGCGCTGGGGTCGTTCGTGGACGTCGCCCGGCACGAGGCGGCGCACCTGGTGACCAAGGTGGCCGGCGACGGCCCGTTCACGCGCGCCCCATCATGGCTGGACGAGGGCGTGGCGGTCTACACCCAGACCTCGCCCGGCGCGGGGTATCGGACGGCCGTGGAGTTCGCGGTGCAGACGGACAACACGCTCCGCCTCCGTAACCTCGCCGCGCCCTCTAACCAGGCGTCCCTGGTGAACACGTTCTACGGCCAGTCCTGGGCCGTGGTGGCCTACCTGGTGGAGACGTACGGGCCGGGACCACTCGCGGAGGTCTTCGCCGCGATCAAGGCCGGAAACACCACTGACCAGGCGTTCCTGGATGTCTACGGCTTCGACCAGGATGGGCTGTACAACCAGTGGCGCCTGAGCGTGGGCCTCGATCCCATCGAGTTCTCCGCGGCCGCCACCACCACCCCGGGCGCCGAGGGCACCCGCGCGCCGCTCACCCTCCCCACCTCCGTCGCCGGCGGCTCGTCGGGCGGCGATGGCGCGGCATCGCCGGGCGAGGGCGCCGAGGGCGAGACCGTGGGAGCGGCGGACGGCGGCAGCGCATCGAAGGCGATGACGGCGCTGATCATCGGAGTGGCCACCCTGGTGCTGGCCGGTGGCCTCGGTGTTGCCGGGATGCGCCTGATGCGCGCGAAGGCGTAGCGCTGGCCGGGAGCGCGGGGGGCTAGTCGCGGCCCGGAATGTAGAGGCCGCTCGACGTCTCCGAGCCGCCACCGGCCTGCGTCTGCTGCGCCTGTTCTGCCTGCACCTGCTCCATTGCGATGCGGCGCGCCTCGTCCTCGGAGACGTACTCGGCGCTGACCACGCGGGCGCGGATGACCTTCTCGTCCGAGCCCTCCGCCAGCCCCCGGATCTGCTCGGCCAGTTCCTGTTCGGTCCAGTAGCCGGCGTATCGCTGGCCGTTCATGACCAGCAGCGGCACCTCCGTCACCAGCCGTTGTCCGGCCAGCACCGGAAACTGCGAGGCCTCCACGATGCGCAGGCGGACGCGTTTGCCGTCCACGGCGAAGGCGCCCAGCAGCGGCAGCATCTGCACGGAGAACGGGTCGAACGGCGTGAGGAACGCCTCCACCTGCACGTCCGCGGGGAGCGCTCCCAGCACGGCGCGCGTCTCCGGGGCAAGCGGCGTCTGGCCCATGGAGAGGAAGCCCATGATGTCCAGCATCGGCGGGAAGAGCGGGCCGTAGAGCATCCCCACGATCTGCACGGAGCGCCCGCCGGCCCGCAGCACCACCGTGGGCGAGTGTTCAATGCCGGCCGCCTCCGCGCGGGAGGCGTGCTTCTCCAGGTCGTACGGGGTGAGGGTGAGCGCGGGATGCAGCGTCTTCAACTGGCGCATCAGCGCCAGCGTCTCCGCGGCGTGGCGGCCGTCGTCGCGCTCGGGGCTCACGATCTCGTCGGCCGGGCGCGTCCACACCTCCAGGCTGACGCCCAGGCGGATGCGCTCCCGGAGCGCTCGCGAAATCTCGGCCAGTTCGGCCCTGCCGAGCGGGCCCTGTGCAACTGCGCTCACAAGGCGCCTCCGTCTTCGCCCGCCCCACGGTCTGCCTCGATCAGCAGCCGCGAGGCGATCCACGTGCGCTGGGCCGCCGTCAGCAGGGTGAGCACGGCCAGCACCCACAGCGCGAGGCGTACCCAGCCAAAGAGCAGCGCCACGCCGGTGAGCACCACGCGCTCGGAGCGCGTGAACAGCCCGTCCTTCAGCGGCATCTGCAGCCCTTCCGAGCGCGCTCGGACGTAAGAGACCATCAGCGACCCGACGACGGCGAGGAACGCGAGCAGCGCCTCCTCGCGGTGGCCGAGGTCGAGCGAGTACCAGAGGATGCCGAACAGCACGGCGGCCTCGGAGAGGCGGTCCAGGGTGGAGTCGTAGAGGGCGCCAAAGCGAGAGGCGGTGCCGGTGCTGCGCGCCAGGTGGCCATCCAGCATGTCCAGTCCGCTAAAGAACAGCACGGCCAGGCCGGCCGGCAGCAGCCAGCCCTGCACCACGAACCAGGCGGCCAGCACGTTGCCCAGGAACCCCACGGTCGTGAGCCAGAAGGGCGTCACCCCCACGGAGGCGAGCACTCGGACGATCGGATCGAGCACGGCGGTGGGCGCGCGGCGGGGGAGCAGGGAGGTCACGCGCGCCTCGTTTCGTGTGTCGCTCTGGGCGTGACTCTGGGCGTCATTCGGCGGAACCCACGGGGTCGCCCCGGCGGCCATCCAGGTGGCCATCCAGGCGGCCGTCCAGGCGTTGGCGGCGTGAGGTCTCCACCGTCCCGCGCGTGTCCAGGAGTCGCTCGTAGTAGGAGATGACCTGCTGCGCCACCCGAGGCCACCCGTACTCCTCCACGCGCTGGCGCCCCTCCACGGCGAGGGCGGCCCGACGCTGAGGGTTGCGCACCAGCGCCGTAAGCGCATCCGCGAGCACCATCGCGTCCTTGGGCCGAACCAGCAGGCCGTCCACCTCGTGCGTGATCACGGAGGCGTAGCCGTCAATGTTGGAGGCCACCACCGGCAGGCCGGCGGCCATGGCCTCCAGCAGCACGTAGCCCTGGGACTCGTGGCCGGTGGCGGGGGAACAGAAGATGTCCGCGGAGGCGTGGTAGCGAGGCAACTCGTCGTACGGCACGCCGCCGTCGCGCGCCTGCACGAAGACGATGCCGCGACGCTTGTCGTTGCTGACGGACTGCTCGAAGCGACGCCGGGCTCGGGAGTCCGGGCCCACGACGATCAGGCGGGTGTCCGGGTCGCGGGCGTTCACGATGCTGAAGGCGCGGATCAGCACGCCCAGCCCCTTCCGCTTCTCCGCGCGCCCCACGTAGAGGATGTTCGTGGCGTCCTGGTACTCGGACAGCGGCGTCTTGGCCGGGTCGTCCCAGTGCTCGATGTCGATGCCGTTGGGGATGATGTTGTAGAAGCCGGGAAAGTAGCGGGAGACGTACTGCGCCGCCGGCGGCGAGACCGCGATCTTGCCATCGATCTCCCGGTACCAGCGCTTGAGCAGGCGCCGGCTGTAGGAGTAGAGGCGGTTGCCGCCGTCTCGAGTGGCGTGGAACGTACCCACGTTCACCACGTCCGGGTTCGCCGCCCGAGACTGGCGCAGGACGTGGATGGGCAGCACCGGCATCAGCGGTTCGTGCACGTGCACCACGTCAAACTGCTCCTGGCGGAGCACCTCGCCCACGCGGCGTCCCAGGCGCGGGTTGAGCGAGATGCGCGCCACGCTGCCGGAGGCCGCCACCGGGAACGGCCGCCCCAGGGTGACCACGTCCGGGTCGTCGATCGGTTCGTTGGAAGGGGCCAGGATCTTCACCTGGTGCCCGTGGCCGCGCAGTTCGCGGGCCAGCACCCCCAGGTGGCTGTTCACGCCCCCGGGGTGACGCCAGTCGTACGGCGAGACCAGCGCCACCTTCACGGGCGCGCTCGCATGTCCGCGATGCGCTGCCGCAGCGACCGGGCCTGCGCGGTTACGCGCGGCACAACCGTCCCGCGCAAGATCTGTCCCCCGACCTTGCGAGGCGTGACCGCGAGCCCGCGCATCTGCTGGCGGGCCAGGCGGCGGAGGCCAATGGCGTGGTAGGGCGTGGCGCCCAGCAGGATGCCCTCCGTCCGGCGCTCCTCGATCGCCCGCCGCAGGGAGGCGGCGTCCGTCCCGGGGAAGCGGGTATAGGCGCGGCCCACGGCCTGGACGAAGTGTGCGTCGCTGCCGCCAGTCTCCGCCAGTCGCCACGCCTTGTGGTTGCGTGCGCGGGCGCGTTCGCCTGTGTGCCAGCCCTTCGCCAGCGTGTTCGCCACCTCCAGGCCGTCTGGGCGCTGCTCCGCCGGGAGGCGCATCACGCGGTCCAGCGTGCGGCGACCCACGGAACGGGTGAGGAGCGAGAAGGGGTGGGGCACCACCGCGATGCCGCCGGCCTCGTGGACGGCGGCCACGGTGGCCTCCAGCGACTTGAAGGAGGGGATGGGCTGGTCCACCCACAGCGCCAGCAGGTGCCCGTGCGTCGTGGTCACCTCGATGCCGGTGATCAGTTCGAAGCCCCAGCGGTTGCGGTGGCGCTCGTAGACCTCGCGCGCCTCCAGGGCGCCGCCTACGTCGTCATGGTCGGTGATGGCGATCACGTCCAGGAAGGCGGCGCGCTCGACGGCCTCGAAAATCGCGAGGGCGTCTTCCATCCCGTCGCCGTGGGAGGTGTGGATCTGGAGGTCGGCACGCCCGAACGGTACGGCCGGGCTGGCTGGTGTGGTCATCGGCCCCATCATACTCGCCGCGGCGTCCGCAGACGGGCCAGCGTCCACCTCCTGGCTGCTAACGCGAAGCCACGAGCGCAGGCGCCGATGCGGGGCGCTGCCGGCGAGCCTCCATGCGACGCACGACAAACTCGGAGATGCCGGCGATGAGGACGCCCATCATCACATCGAAGACATAATGTTCGCCGAGGTAGACCAGCGAGACAGCCATGAGCGCCGTGTAGAGGGCGACGGCCCACGTCCAGCGGGGCGCCAGCGCCTGCACGCGGAACAGGACCACGCAGGTGATCGCCATGTGGATGGAGGGCACCGCCGCCACGGAGTTCGGCTCGCCCAGCGCCGCGTACATGGTCTGGTAGGTGGCCTGATCCAGGTCGTTGAAGACGAAGGAGATGATGCGGTACACCCCGCGCACCTCGCCCTGGTAGGAGGCCAGCCAGGGCGGGACGGTGGGGACGAGGAAGAACAGCGCCAGGCCGATGAAGAACGTCATCAGCGCGCTCAGCACGTGCGGCCTCAGCGCGCTGGGCCAGCGCCGCCAGACCACCACCAGCGCGATCTGCGGGGCGATGAAGAACGAGGCGTGCACCATGGCCGCCAGCATGTCCACCCAGCCCAGCGCCCACGGGCGGAACAGCGCCCGCTGCAACTGCACGGAGGGCAGGGTGCCGCCGAAGAGCGCCTCGTCAAACTGGATGACGTAGGTGGACTGCCACGGGGCGAACTCGTCCGCATATGCGCGCAGCACGGTGTAGACGTAGACGCCGGCCACGTAGAAGAACAGCCAGCGTTCCGGGCGCGAGGAGCGCACCGTGGGCCACCAGGCCGCGAGCGCTACCAGCGGCCCCACTAGACTGAGCGCCGGATGAATACGCCACGTACCGGCGAAGAGGACGGCGGCCATCGCCAGGAGGAGGAGCCACGCTCCCACACCTGGAGACGCCTGCGACCTCTGTTCGCCGTGGTCCTGGCGCTGGTCAGTCTGTACTCGCTCAGCCGGATCGCTGACCTGCAAGAGACCCTCACTCTTCTTCGTGGCGCGCATCGACCGGCGCTGGGCCTGGCCGTCCTGCTGCTGGTCCTGTCGCTGGCCGCGAAGTCGCTGCGGTGGCGCTCGCTGATGCCCGCCGCCCACGACCTCGATCGTACCGAGGCTTACCGGATATTCCACATTTCAATGTTGTTGAACAACGTACTCCCGCTCCGGCTGGGAGACAGCGTCCGCATCATGTCTCCCGCCATCCGCCGCAACGTCACAGCCGGGCAGGCCGTGGTGGTGCTGGTGGCGGAACGGCTGGTGGACGTCACGGTGCTGGCGGGCCTGGCGCTGGTCGCCGCGCCGTGGATCGGCCGCCTGCTTCCGAAGCCGGACCTGGGAGCGCCCGGGGCCCTCTCCGGCCGAGGCCTGGTGGTGACGCTGGGCGTCCTGCTGGCCGTGCTCCTGGTGGTCACGGCCGTCCGAGTGCTGCCCGCGCGCTACCGCCCCTCACGGCTGCTCTACGCCACCGTGGTGCGGATGCGCACGGTGTGGCGGGACGTGGTGCTGGTGGCCCGCATCGACCGGCGGAAGGCGGCGCTGACGCTGGGCTGGACGGCGTTCGCGTGGACGGGGACGGTGTGGCTGCACCTGCTGTTGCTGGAGGCGGTGGGCCTCTCCGGCAGCCTCTCGCTCGCCATTGCCGTGACGCTCTCCACGAACCTGTCCATGGCCATCCCCACCACGCCGGCGCACATCGGCATCTTCCACGCGGCGGCTGCGGCGCCGCTGCTGGCGGCGGGCACGTCCGCCGACTACGCCGTGGCGTATGCCGTGCTCGTGCACGCGGTGAACACGGTGCCGTCCGTGGTCATCGGCCTGGTGTGCCTGCTCGTCACCGGCAACGTCCTGCGCTGGCGCCGCGCCGACGCGGTGACGGACGGGTCCGCCTAGCAAGCCACCGCCGACGCCTAGGACAGCCTAGGAGTGGGGCTCCGCCTCGTGCGAGGTGGGCGAGGCATGGCGAGCCGGCTCGTGGTCCTGGGGCCAGATGGCGGAGATCGGGAACCATTGCCCCGGCCAGCGTCGGATGGCGCCCTCCAGCGCGGTGACCATGGCGCGCATGCCGCGCTCCAGGTCCACCTCGCGGTCGCCGGTGGGCTCGGGCAGGGGGATCGGCTCCAGGTGGAGCGCGTAGCGAGCCGGCCCCGTGCGCGGTATCCACGCCCCGATCATGGGAGCCCCCGTGCGGCGGGCGAGTTCCACGGCGCCGGCGGGGATGGGCGCCCGTTCCCCGAAGAACGGGAACGGCTCCGCGGTGCCCAGCACGTCGCGGTCCACCAGCAGCCCCAGTGACCCACCCGCCCGCAGGTGGGCGATGGAGGCGCGCAGGCCCGTCAGGTCTGCCGGCAGGAAGCGCACCCCTCGGGCGCCTCGCACGTGGTGGACGTAGTCGTGCAGGCGCGGCGGGGAGAGGCGCTCCGTGACAATGGCGATGCAGATGCCGAACGGCCCCGCCGCGCGCGCGAGCACCTCCCCATTGCCAAGGTGCGCCCCCACGAGCACGACGCCCTTGCCCTGGTCCAGCGCCTCGAACAGGGCGTCCAGTCCATGGACCTCGTCGAAGGAGTCGAAGATCGAGGTGCGCGCGTCGTCCGGGATGTGGCCGAAGCGGACGAAGTCGGCGTAGTAGTAGAGGTTGGTACGCACACAGGAGCGGGCCAGTCGGTCCACCTCGGCCGAATCGGCATCCCGCCCCAGGACGTGCCGCATGTGGTCGCGGGTGGCCCGGCGGATGCGAGGCGAGAGGTACCACGCCAGGTTGCCGCCCACGGCGCCCAGGCCGTAGGTGATGCGCACGGGGACGCGCCCGCCGACCTCCACCAGCGCCCGCAGCAGCCAGTACCTCAGCATCGCTCGCCCTAGACAGCCTGCCGCTCTGGCGGCCGGTCAGCGAGCCAGAGGTTGCGGAAGATGTACCACTGTTCCGGGTGGCGGCGGACCTGGCCCTCCAGGTGGTGGAAGACCTGCTGCGTAAGCGCCTGCACGTCGCGGTCCTGGTTGCCGGTGGGCTCGAACGCCACGGGGGCGATGTCCGCGGTCACCTGGTCGCCCCAGCGCGCCCGGCGGGGCAGGGTGGCGGCCACCACGGACGCGCCGGCGCGCAGGGCGAGGCGGGCAGGGCCGTCCGGCACGGAGATGGTGGAGCCGAAGAACTCCACCTGCACGCCGCCGTCGGGCTGCGGGATGTCCACCAGCAGCGCCACCACGTCGTCGTTGCGCAGGGCGCGCATGATGCCCGGGCCCGTGCGGCCCACCGGGATGACCTTCATGCCCAGGTGCTCGCGGGAGCGGATCACCATGCGGTTCAGACGGCTGTTCTGGAACACGTCCGCCACCGCGGAGACCGGGAACCCCCGCGACGCCAGGATGGCCGCGCCCAGGTCCCAGTTGCCGAAGTGCATGGTCATGATCACAATGCCGCTGCCCTGCCGCACGCCGCGCAGTTGGTCCCACAGCCCGTCCGGTACCACCACGCGCCGGTCCACCTCCGCCTCGTCCGTGCCGAAGAAGCGGAAGAAGTCCACCAGGTAGACCACGTAGTTGCCGAAGGAGCGGCGCGCCAGGCGTCTGGCGGCGCGCTGGTCGCCCTGTGTGACGCGAGTCATGTTCTGGACGCAGCGGCGGCGGCCGCCCGGCCACGCGTAGTACGTCAGGACGCCCACGCCTCGGGCGATCGCGTAGGAGACCCGCAGCGGGATCACCCGGGCGAGGAAGATGGCGACCCGAAAGGCCAGGTAGAGGGCCACGCGACTCCCGACTCTTGACTGCGCGGCGTCCGCCGCACAGCGCCTCACACCACCCGCTCCGCCAGTCAGCCTGAGACTAGCGGCGTGACCCGTGCGGTTGTAGCCCCACGGCACGCCTCGCCCCTCCCACGGGACCCCTTGGACGCACGGAGCCCCGGTAGGGACCGGGGCTCCGTTGTGGGGGGACGAGGTTGTGGGGGGACGAGAGCGAGGGTGGGCTACCCCTTGATGAACGCCTCCACGCCGTCGCGGGCGTCCTCGTCCAGCATCTGGCGCGGGGGCGACTTCATGAAGTACGCCGAGGCCTCGTAGATGGGGCCGCCCACGCCGCGGTCCAGCGCCACCTTGGCCGCGCGCACGGCGTCGATCACCACGCCGGCGGAGTTCGGGGAGTCCCAGACTTCGATCTTGGTCTCCAGGTTCAGCGGGACGTCGCCGAACGTGGTGCCCTCCAGGCGGATGTGGCACCACTTGCGGTCCTTCAGCCACGGCACGTAGTCCGACGGCCCCACGTGCACGTCCGCCTCTGGCAGGTCGTAGGAGATCTGGCTGGTGACGGCGTTGGTCTTGGAGACCTTCTTGGACTCCAGGCGCTCGCGCTCCAGCATGTTCATGAAGTCCGTGTTGCCGCCAAAGTTCAACTGGTAGGTGCGGTCAATGCGCACGCCGCGGTCCTGGAACAGGCGCACCAGCGTCCGGTGCAGGATGGTGGCGCCCACCTGCGACTTGATGTCGTCGCCAATGATGGGCAGGCCCTTCTCCTCGAAGCGGCTGGCCCAGTAGTTCTCCTTGGCGATGAACACGGGGATGCAGTTGATGAAGGCGCAGCCCGCCTGCAGCACCTGCTCCACGTACCACTTCGTCGCTTCCTCTGACCCCACGGGCAGGTAGTTGATGACGACGTGGGTGTCCGTCTCTTTCAGGATGCGTGCGATGTCCGCAGTCTCGCCCGGGGCCTTGGTGATGACCTCGGAGAGGTACTTGCCAATGCCGTCGTGGGTCATGCCGCGCTGCACGGTGACGCCGGACGTGGGTACGTCCGCGAACTTGTAGGTGTTGTTCTGGCCGGCGAAGATCGCCTCGGACAGGTCCTTGCCCACCTTGTCCGCGTCCACGTCAAAGGCGGCCGTGAAGTTGATGTCCCGGATGTGGTAGCCGGCGAGCACGGGGTGCATGAGGCCGGGGATCACGTCCCCCTCCTCCGCGTTCTTGTAGTACTCCACGCCCTGCACCAGCGACGAGGCGCAGTTGCCCACGCCGATGATTGCCACGTTGATCTTGTCTGCCACGGTGTCCTCTTTCGGTGCGCTCGCACAGGAAATTCATCCCTCGGGGGCTCCGAGGGCTGTCGGCGCGCGCTACGAGGGCCATCTTCCGCCACGCTCGGTCGATACGTCCACTGGAATGTTTCTATCTGATACATTCAGATTCCCTATGGAAAACCCGCCCGACCTCGCGCCATTCCCGTTCCACTCCCAGCAACTCGCGTATCTGCGTGAAGTCGAACGCGCCGGCACCTTCACGGAAGCCGCTCGGCGCCTCCACGTCTCCCAGCCCGCGCTCTCCCAGGCCCTGGCCGAACTCGAACGACGCGTGGGGCTGCCACTCTTCGAGCCGCGCGGCCGCCTGCGCGAACTGACCGAGGCCGGCCGCGAGGCGGCACGCTTCGCCTCTGAGGTGCTGGGCCGCGCCTCGGAGTTTCGCGCGTGGACGGAGGCGTACGAACAGGGCGGTGCCGGGACGCTGACCGTGGGCATGATCGACGCCGCCTCGCTCTACGCGCTGCCCGGGGCCGTTCGGCGGTTCCGGGAGGTCTACCCGGACGTGAACCTGCGCCTGGTGGTGGACACCTCCACCGCGCTGGTGGAGCGCCTGCGCCGCTACGAGTTGGACCTGGCGTTCGTGGTGGCGCCCGTGCCGGACGGCCTGGTGGCCGTGGAGGTGGGCCGCGAACCCCTCCACATCTACGCCCCCGCCGGGACAGCGGAGGACGCCGCCGGCGCCCGGTGGGTGCTGTACTCAGAGGGCTCGCACACCCGCCACCAGATCGACGAGGGCCTGGCGCGCCTGGGCATTGACCCCAACGTGACGCTGGAGTCCCACAACCCGGAGGTGCTCCGGCAGATGGTGGCGCTCGGCCTCGGCTGGAGCGTCCTCCCCCCGGCCGTCGCCCGCGAGGACGACCGCCTGGTCCGCCGCGAAGCGGTGGCCGAACGCGTGCTGCTGGGCGTGCGCCGCGCCAGCACCGTGGAGGACCCTCGCGCCGCCGCCTTCCTGGCCGTGGCGACAACGGCGTAGCCCTCGCCCTTTCCCTGGGGAGGCGGGCAGGGGTGGGCCGGTGCGGGAGACGGAGACGCCGCCTCCTTGCGATGCAGGGGTAGGCGGCGCCTCGATGCTGTGCTGGGGTGGGGAAGGCGTTACGAGTGCGCTTCGGTCTTGCCGATCTTGAACATCCGCGTGTCGCAGACCGGGCAGACGCCCTCCGTGGCCGGCTTGCCGTTCTTCATCGTTATCGGGTTTGGGTCTTTCATCTCCCGCTTCTCACGACACTTGAGGCAGTATGCCTCCATGAGCACCTCCTGAGATCGCCGTCCGGCGACCATGACTCGCCATCTCCCGCCTCCGCGCAGGCGACCAGATGGAATGCGATGAGGCACTCGTACGCTGGCGAGTGAGCAGTGTCAACGCGATCGCGGCAGTAGATGAGACTCAGGCTCATTCCGGAAGTCCGTCAGACCACCGTCAGGAGGCCGGTGCGAAGACCCGGAACGGGTGCCACGTGCCCACCGCGCGGCCCGGCTCCATCAGCGCCACCAACGCCCCATCAGGGCCGTAGGCGCGCGCCTGTGGCCGCTGAGCGCCCCTCACATAGTCCCGCCGAGGCAGCATCACGATGTCCATCCCCCGCCGCACTCGCGATACCTCGTCTGCTCCGAGGATGAGCGCGGGCCACGAGGTGAGCACCAGGTCTGGGGCGTGCACCAGGCGCTCGTGTTCTCCGGCTTCCAGTAGCAGCACCGCCGCGTCCATGGGCGTCGCGTCCTCCGCCAGGAACGGGCCCACCTGCGTGCGCCTCAGGTTGCCCAGGTGCCCGCCCACGCCAAGGGCATGCCCCACGTCATGGGCGAGTGAGCGGACATAAAAACCCTTGCCGCAGCGCACATCCAGGATGGCGCGCGGGCGGGCAGGGTCGCTGGCGTCGAACTCCAGGAGGTCAATGCCGAAGACGGTGACGGGACGCTCCTCCAGGTCCAGTGGCTGGCCGGAGCGGGCGGCACGGTAGGCGGTGACGCCCTCGCGCTTCACGGCGCTGTAGGCGGGTGGGCGTTGCATGACCTCGCCGTCGTAGGGGGCGAGCGCGGAGCGCAGCGCGGCCTCGTCCACGGCGCTGGCGTCGTGCGTCTCCGTGACCTCGCCGTCCACGTCGTAGGTGTCCGTGGCGGCGCCCAGGATGACCTCCGCGCGGTAGCGTTTGGGGGCGTCCACCAGTTCCTCGATCAGTCGGGTGGCCTCGCCCAGGGCGATGGGGAGGACGCCGGTGGCGTTGGGGTCCAGCGTGCCAGCGTGGCCCACCTTGCGCGTGTTGGCGGCGCGACGGATGCGGCGCACCACGTCGAACGAGGTGACGCCCTGTGGCTTGTCCACGTTGATGAAGCCCCGGACCATCACCTGCCTACTGTCATGCTCCTGCGGACGGGGTAGGAGGCCGGCCGTCCTAGAGGTCGCGGCCCTCGGACCGGGCGATGTCGCGCAGTTGCTGGGTCATGCGGTCGCCCTGCTCCATGGACTCGTCCAGGTGGAAGACCAGGCGCGGGATGCGGCGCATCCTCACCTCTTTGTTCATCGCGCGTTGGAGGAAGGGTGCGGCGCGTTCCAGGCCCACCAGGGCGTCGCGCTTGGTCTGTTCGTCGCCCATCACGGAGACGCCCACGCGCGCGTGGGACAGGTCTGGCGCCACGTCCACCTCCGTGAAGGTGAGCAGGACGTCGCTGACCCGCGGGTCCTTCACCTTCAGGCGGACCAGGTCCGCCAGGACGGACCGGACCAGGTCCCCCACGCGCTCTGTACGGCGGCTCAGCGCACCTGCTCCTGGTGGTAGGTGATGATCTGGTCGCCCTCGTTGAAGTCGGAGAAGTTGGAGACCATGACGCCGCACTCCAGGCCCGCGGCCACCTCGCGCGCGTCGTCGTCGATGCGCTTGAGGCTGTCGATCTGGCCCTCGTGGATGACCTGGCCGTTGCGGACCACGCGGCAGCGCGAGCCCCGGACGGCGGTGCCTTCGCGGACGTAGGAGCCGGCGATCGCGTTGCGGCGGCCCAGGCGGAAGACCTGGCGCACCTCGATGGTGGCGTCCTGCACCTCGCGGTAGATGGGGGCGAGCATGCCCTTCACGCCCTGTTCCACGTCCTCCAGGATCTCGTAGATGATCGAGTACTCCCGGATCTCCACCTTCTCCTGGTCCGCCAGGCGCCGGGCGCCGGGCTCTGTGGGGACGTTGAAGGCGATGATCACGCCGGAGGAAGCCACGGCGAGTTGCACGTCTGACTCCGTGACCGAGCCGACGGAGGCGTGGATCACCTTGACGTTGACCTCCTCCACGGAGAGTTCTTCCAGGGAGGCGACCAGCGGCTCGATGGAGCCCTGCACGTCTGTCTTCAGGACGAGGTTGAAGTCCTTGACGTTGCCCTTGCGGATCTCGCCGAAGAGCGTGTCCAGCGTAACGCCGGCGCGGTCCGCCGTGCCCGCCTGCAGCGCGCGACGGCGCTCCTCCGCCTCCGCGCGGGCCTCCTTCTCGCTCTTGCGGATCACGAAGCGCTCTCCGGCCGGGGGCACGTCATTCAGGCCCAGGATCTCGACCGGCATGGAGGGGCCGGCCTCCTCCACGCGTTCGCCGTTGGCGGTGGTCATGGCCTTCACGCGGCCCAGGGAGAGGCCCGCCAGGATGGTGTCGCCCTGGCGGAGCGTGCCGGTCTGCACCAGCACGGTAGCGACCACGCCGCGGTAGCGGTCCGTCTTCGCCTCCAGGATGACACCCACGGCGTCCTGGTCCGGGTTGGCGCGCAGGTCCTGGAGTTCTGCCACGACCTGCACGTTCTCCAGCAACGTGTCGATGCCCTCGCCCTTGAGAGCGGAGATCGGGACCACGATCTGGTCGCCGCCGTACTCTTCCGGGACCAGGTTGATCTCCGTGAGTTGCTGCTTGACGCGGTCCACGTTGGCGTTGTTCGCGTCGATCTTGTTGATGGCGACCACCATGGGCACACCGGCGGCGCGGACGTGGTCGATCGCCTCGCGGGTCTGCGGCATGACGCCGTCGTCTGCGGCGGCCACGATGATGGCCACGTCCGTCACCATCGCCCCCCGGGCGCGCATCTTGGAGAACGCCTCGTGGCCGGGGGTGTCGATGAAGGTCATGACCTTGCCGTCCGGGCCCTTGGCCTGGTACGCGCCGATGTGCTGGGTGATGCCGCCGGCCTCGCCGCCAGCCACGTTGGCCTCGCGGATGCGGTCCAGCAGCGTGGTCTTGCCGTGGTCCACGTGCCCCAGCACCGTCACCACCGCCGGGCGCGTGACCTGGCCCTCGCCTTCCTCCACGATGCGGAGGGTGCGAGGCGCCGGCGCTTCCTCCGAGTCTTCCGGCGCGGGTTCCTCGGCGCCCTCTTCCTCGGGCTCGAAGCCCAGGTCCGCCGCCACCACGGCGGCCGTGTCAAAGTCCACCACCTGGGTGATGGTGGCCATGACGCCGTTCTTCATCAGTTCCTTGATGACATCCACGCCGGTGACGCCGAGTAGTTCGGCAAGGTCACCGACGACGATGGCTGGCGGAATCCGCACCACCTGCTGATTCGTCATGCTTCCTCGCCTTCTCTCTCTGTCCTCTGGGGCCCTGCGGGGGCGCGATCGTTGGTTGGGCGGTCGGTCGCGGCCGACCCGTCCGTGCCGCCGCGACTACTGTCGCCGATGTCGAGGCGTCCTGCCGCCTGACGCAGCGCCTCGCGGTCTTCTTCCGTCAGTGCGGTCCGCAGGGCGCCGCCCAGGGCGCCACGCAGTCCACGCTCCCAGCAGGAGCGTTCCCGGCAGAGGTAGGCCCCACGGCCGGGCGCCGGGCGCCGGCCCTCGTCGGCCCGTACGGCGCCCTCTGGCGAACGGACGATGCGGACGAAGGACGGCTGATCACCCGTGCGCCGACAGGCGACGCACGTGCGCTGCGGAACCCGCCGAGGCGTACCGCTAGTCTTCGTCCTCGTAGCCGTCCTCATCGTCGTCATCCAGGAAGTCGTCGCCGTGCAGCGCGGCTTCGATCTCGTCCTCGTCCAGTGAGTCCAGGTCAAAGCGGCGAGGGGCACGCTGTGGCGCGCGCGCGCGTGCGGGGGCGGCTGCGGCGCCCGGGCGCTTCTTGCGCCGGTCGCGGCGGACCCCACGGTCGTCCTCGTCTTCGTCCAGGCGCTGGATCTCCTTGATCTCCTCTGCGAAGCGGATGCCGCCCGCAGCCGCCGGACGCTCGGTGCGCTCGGGGCGGGCCGGACGCTCCGGCTCTGGCTCCGGCGCGACGGCGGCGACCACTTCCTCCTCGGCCTCCACGATCTCGGCCAGGACCTCTTGCTCCGGGGTGAGGCGGACTTCCTCTTCCTCCTGCTCCGGGACGGCGGCGGGCACGGGGCGGGTGCGCTCGCCGGGCAGGCCGGGGCGCGCGTAGTCCGCCTGCGAAGGCGCCACGCTGTCCGGCAGCGCGGGAGCCGCGGCGGCCGTCGCCGCCGGGCGCTCCAGCGGGATCGCCTCCATGTTCGGCTCCGGCGGCGGGTACATGTCCTCGCCGGCCTGGATCAGGGCGCTCTCCGGGCGGATGTCAATGCGGCGGCCCGTCAACTGGGCGGCCAGGCGGGCGTTCTGCCCTTCCTTGCCAATCGCCAGGCTCAATTGCTTGTCCGGCACCGCGATGAACGCGGTGTTGGTGTCCTGGTCGAAGCGGATCGAGACCACCTCGGCCGGGCTCAGGGCGTTGGCGACGAACGCCTCCTCCACCGGGTCCCAGCGGATGATGTCGATGCGCTCGCCACCGAGTTCGTTGATGATGTTCTGGATGCGCGCGCCGCGCACGCCCACGACCGCCCCGATGGGGTCAATGCCGTGCTGGCGGGAGACCACCGCCACCTTGGCGCGGTGGCCGGCGTCACGGGCAATCGCCATGACCTCCACCACGCCGCGAGAGATCTCCGGGATTTCGAGTTCGAACAGGCGCTTCAGGAGCGCGGGGTTCGCGCGGGAGACCACCACCTGAGGCCCCTTGGAGGCCTTGTAGACCTCCTTCACGAAGACGCGCAGGCGCTGGCCCACGCGGTAGTGCTCGGCGCGGATCTGCTCCGCCGCCGGGAGCACGGCCTCCGTGCGGCCCAGGTCCAGGATCACCTGGCGCCGGCCGCCCTCCACGCGCAGAACCGTGCCGGAGACCAGTTCGCCTTCCTTGCCGGTGAAGTCCTCGAACACGGACTCGCGCTCGGCCTCGCGCAGGCGCTGCAGGACTACCTGCTTCGCGGTCTGCGCGGCGATGCGGCCCTGGTTCGGTGTGGCCTCGAGTTTCTCGAGGATGTCCTCGCCCGGCTGCTTGCCGGGGTGCCCCATGCGGGCGGCGCGCTCCGGCGAGACCTGGATCTCGTCGTCCTCGATGTCGTCGTCGTCCATCACCTCGTAGCGGCGCCACGACTGGATGTCCCCGGTGTCGCGGTCAATCTGGACCACGATGTCCGCGTACTGCAGGTCGTCCTTCTTCAGGGCGGAGGCCATGGCGGCTTCCACCGCAGCGAAGACGGTGTCGCTGTCGAGGTTTTTCTCCGCCGACAACTGGGTGATCGCGATGACGAACTCGTTCTTCATTCCGTGACCCGTTCCGGCCGTCGCGTGGAGACCTGGCGGCCGGCTGCGAGGACCCGCCGATTCGGCAGGGCCCGCCGCGACTCAACCAACAAAAAACGTGGCCGGTGGCCACGTCTCGGAGGGAGGCGCTGCTGGAACATCGTAGCACCTCGCTTCTCCGGGCCTCAATAGAAGCGCCGCAACAATCGTGCCGCTCCCCGCGAGGATATCGGCAGGGTCGCCCTCTTCCGCAGGGCCAGTCCTGCCGACTATCTGCCGAGGGGATCGGTACGCCCATGCGTCGTGCGCACATCGCGGACCCGTTGATCCAGGGGGCAGTGCTGGCCCGGGACCTGCGTGCGCCCTCCGGAGAGGTGCTCGCCCGCGCCGGCATGACCATGACGCCCAGGGGCACGCGGGCGCTGGGCGCGCACGGCGTGGACCTCTGCTTCGTCGAGGACGGCGCCTCCACCGGTGTCCACGCCGCGCCGATCGTGGACGCTGCGCAAGCGGACGCGCCCCTCCTCGGCGCGCTGCGCGAGGCGTGCGCGGTGGTCTGGAGGCTGGCGGAAGGCGCGGCCGGCCGCCCCACGAGCCGAGCGGTGCAGGACCTGCGCGCCATGCCCATCATCGGCGCGCTGGACACGTCCGGCGCAATGGATGCCCTGCGCGCCGCCGTGGCGGGCTTCGTGGTGCGCGCGGCCCAGCATGACGCGAGCGCCGGGTTCCTCACGGAGCGCCTGAGGGCGGACGACCTGTTCGGCCACTCCGCGGGCGTCGCCGCGCTCACCGTCCGCATCGGTGCTGACATCGGCTTTCAGGAAGCGGACCTCGCGTCCGCCGCACTGGCCGCGCTCACGCACGACCTCGGCCTGCTCATGGTGACGGAGGACATCCGCCAGACGCCAGCGGAGCAGCGCACACCGGCCCAGCAACGACGCTACGAGGACCACACCATACTGGGCCGGGCGCTGCTGGCCGGCCTGGAGCACCGCCAGCCGGCGCTCCCCCTGGTGGCGCTCGAACACCACGAGGAGCAGTCGGGCGGCGGGTATCCCGCAGGGATCACGGGAGGCAACCGCCTGCTCCGCGGCGCATCCGCCTCCGCCTCGGCGCGTCCGATTGCGCTCATCTCCGAGGTGGTGGCGGTGGCGGACCGCTACGAGCGCCTGGTCTCACCCGCGCCGGGCAAGGCCGCCCTCTCCCCCGCAGCCGCGAGGCGTGTCCTCTCGCAGGAGGCGGGCGCATGCCTCAACGCAGAGGTGGTGGGGCGGTTCCTGGACCTGTTCCCGCAGTGGCCCGTGGGCACGGAGGTCGTGTTCGCCGGCGGCCCGCTGGACGGGGCTCGGGGCCTCGTCGTCGCCCTCGACCCGTCGATGGCGGACCGGCCTCGGGTCCGCCTCTTCGCCGACCGCCACGGTCAGCCCGTGGATCCGGTGGAGGTCGCGCTGGCCCGAGAGCCTGAGTTCGCCATCGCGGTCGCGGACGGCCAGGCTGCCTGAGGGGAGGGACGAGGGCGCCCCGCCTCTCCGAGTGCTGACGGACGTCGGCCGGCCCCGGGCCGGCCGCTCATCTGACTCCCTCCCCCTTGCGGGGGGAACGTTGGGGTGGGATGGGGGCAGATCTCCTGCCCAGGACCTGCCGAGCGTTCGGCTGCGGGCGACCGCCTAGGCGTCAGTGCGCTCCGCGGGGCGGTTGCGGGCGAGGCGTTCGACGTCGTCCACGTTCAGGGCCGAGAGCAGGCGCTCGCGGTGGGCCTGGACGTGGGCGATGACCTCGGCGCGGGCGACCGTTTCGGCCTCGGCGTTGCCTTTGCGCACCTTGACCTCCACCACGCCGGCCTTGTGGTTGCGGCTGGAGACGGTGAGGCGCACCGGCACGCCGATCAGGTCGGCGTCGTTGAACTTCACGCCGGGGCGCTCGTCGCGGTCGTCGAAGAGCACCTCCAGGCCGGCAGCCTGCAACTCCTCGTAGAGCGCGTCCGCGTCCTGCCGGGCCTCCTCGTCACGGTCGAGGCCGATGCCGACCATGATCACGTCGTACGGCGCGATCGAGGCGGGCCAGGCAATGCCGGCTTCGTCGTGGTGAGACTCCACCGCGGCGGACATCACGCGCTCCACGCCCAGCCCGTAGCAGCCCATGGTCGGGCGCACCGCCTCGCCGTCCGCACCCTGCACCGTCACGTCCATGGCGGCCGTGTAGACCTGCTGCAGGCGGAAGACGTGCCCCATCTCGATACCGCGGCCCAAGCCCAGGGCGCCACCGCAGCGGGCGCACTCGTGGCCCGCCTGCGCCGTGGCGATGTCGGCGACGGTGGCCGCGCTCCAGTCGCGCTCGTAGTTCACGTTGCGCAGGTGCCAGCCCTCGCGGTTCGCGCCCGCCACCAGGTTCGGCGAGCGCGGGATGGAGAGGTCGGCCACCACGCGCACGCCCTCCGGCGCGCCAATGGGCGAGGCGTAGCCGGCCACCAGGCCGTGCGCCTCCACCTCCGCGTCCGTCATGGCGCGCATCTCCGCGCCGCCCAGCGCGGCGGCGAGTTTCACCTCGTTCGCCTCCAGGTCGCCCCGGACGACGGCGAAGATGGGGAAGGGGGCGCCCTGCCCGGGCGTGGCCATGAAGAACACGGCCTTCGCGGTCTGGCGCGCCTCCACGCCCAGGAACGTCGTCAGGTCGCCGATGGCGGTGATCCCCGGCGTCTCGACCTCCTCGATGGCCAGCGGGTCGCCCTCCACTGCGGGAGGGCGCACGAACTCCGCCTTCTCCGTGTTCGCCGCGTAGTCGCAGGCGTCGCAGAAGACGATGGTGTCCTCACCGTGCTCGGTGAGGAAGATGAACTCCTGGGAGCCCTTGCCGCCAATGGCGCCGGAGTCCGCCTCCACCGGCAGGGTGGGCACGCCACAACGGGCGAAGATGCGCCGGTAAGCCTGGAACATCGCGCGGTAGGACTCGTCCAGCCCATCGTCGTCCAGGTCGAAGGAGTAGGCGTCCTTCATCGTGAACTCGCGGACGCGCACCAGTCCGCCGCGCGGGCGGGCCTCGTCACGGAACTTGGTCTGGATCTGGTAGAGGGTGACCGGCATGTCGCGGTAGGACTGCGCGTGGTCCTTGAACAGGCGCGTCACCACTTCCTCGTGCGTGGGGCCCAGCGCCAACCCTCGCTCTTTGCGGTCGCGCAACTGGAAGAGGACGTCGCCCATGCCGGCCTTGCGGCCGCTCTGCTCCCACAACTCGATGGGCTGCAGGGCGGGGAGGCGCACCTCCTGCCCGCCGGCACGGTCCATCTCTTCGCGCACGATGCGCTCGATCTTGAGGCGCACCCGGTTGCCCAGCGGCAGAAAGGAGTAAACGCCCGCCATCAACTGGTCCACGAACCCCCCGCGCAGGAGGAGCGCATGACTCGGCGTGTCCGCCTCCGTGGGGAATTCGCGCAGGGTGTGACCAAAGTGCCGTGACATTCGCATGCCCGCGATCCTACGGGCGCGCGAGGGAGGCGGCTACCGGGCGGCCGTCAGAGGGCCACCTCCACGAAGTGCTCCACCACGGGGAACGGGTCATAGAAGTGGTGGAGCAGGGCACGCCAGAGCCGGTACTCCGGGGAGCCACGGAAGCCCTCCGTGTGGTCCTCCCGCCGCTCCCACTCCACCGTCAGCAGGTACCTCCACCCCTCCTCCAGGCAACGGTGGAGGCGGTGCCAGCGGTAGCCGGGCCTCGACGCGATGATCGTCGAGGCCTCCCGGAAGGCGGCTTCGAACTCTGACTCTCGGCCGGGGATAACGTTGAGCATGGCCACTTCGAGGATCGGCATCGTGTGGGCCTCCTGCGACTCCGGACGGCGGCGCCTCGGATCGGGTGGGCCGGTACGATAGAGGTATGACCGCATCGAACGACATGCCCGAACGTCCCCTGCCGCCCGCACCCAAGCCCGAGCGCCCTCGTGACGAGGCCGGCCGGCCACTGCGCGCGGGCGAGGCGAACCGCCTGCATCTGCCTGACTTCGACTCGATGACGCTGGAGGAGTGCCACGAGGAGGCGATCCGTCTCTTCGACGCCAGCAACTACTTCGGCGCCCACGAGGCGTGGGAGACGTGCTGGGGCTTCGCCAAGGGCACCGAGGAGGAAGACTTCTTCAAGGGCCTGGCCCAACTGGGCGCCGGCTACACGCACTGGATCCGCGGCAACCCGCATGGCGTGCGCGCGCTCCTCGGACGGGCGATGGCCCGCATCGGGACGCACGGCTCCCCGCATCGAGGGCTGGACGTGGACGCCTGGATCCGCCGGATGGAAGACCTCCGCGCCCAGGCCGGCGCCGCCCAGCGCAACGGCACGCCACTCCCCCCGCTGGAGGCGCACCCGGTCCCCCAGGGCTAGCCCTCTTCCTCCCCCGGTCTCCCCCGCTCCCGTCGGGCGCAGATGCTGCGCCCTCATGCCATCCCAGGACGAGCGGGCGGGGGCTGACCTGTTGTGTCCGACTGACTGAGGCTTCGGCTCAGCGCTCGTACGGTGGTACGACGCCGGTTTCGATGAGCAGGCGCAGGCCGGAGGCCAGGTCCTCGTCGGATTCGTGCTGGTCCACCTCGAACGTGCGGAGGGCCATGGGATTCGCGGCGGCGATGCGCTGGGACAGCCAGCGGAAGTCCACGTCGCCGTTGCCGGGGGCACGGTGGTCCGTCAGGCCTCGAACGTCGTGGAGGTGGAGGGCGACAAGGCGCGGGCCCAGCAGATCCCACCACGCCGAGCGGTCGGTCACACCCAGGCGGTGGTGCACCTCGGCGTGGCCGACGTCGTGCACGTATCCGACGACGTCGGCCGGGTACGGCTCCAGGAGGGCGGCCAGTTCCTGCGGCAGCGGGATCTCGTGGAACCCCAGCCGCGTCTCGATGCCCAGCGTCACCCCTCGGTCCGAGGCGACGGCGGCCATCTCCGCGAGCGACCGCGCCGCCGCGTCCAACCACGGTCCGGCCTTCGAGGCGCGCTCGCGGAGGGCGGCGTCCACGGTGGCGTCCCACTCGTCCGCCAGTTGCGCGCGCCGGTCGTACATCGAACGCAGGCGCCGCTCGCCGTCCAGCCAGCGCCCGCCCACGCCCCCCAGGTGCACCACCACCACCTTCGCGCCGGCCGCAGCCGCGAGGTCTACCGAGCGCAGGTGGTCGCGGACGGAGCGCGCCCGCTCCGCCTCGTCTGTGGATGCCAGGTTCAGCGCTCGATTCTCCCTGCCGCCGGGGTGCACCTCCAGCGGGGCGGGGGCGTGGACGCTGGTCACCGAGAGCCCTCCCGCCTGCGCCGCCACGAGGACCGCCCCGCACTGGGCCGCATCCATCGAGTGGTTGACCTCGACGCCCCCGAAGCCGAGTTCGGCCGCCCGCCCGAGGAACGCCGGCAGGTCCCGCTCGAAGCGCGGCTGCACCGCCCACATGGTGCTCAATGCGGGGATGGGAGTGGTCACCTCCAGCGCCCTGCGCCGCTCTGGCCCCCTCCCACCTTGAGGGGGAGGGTGGGGGTGGGGGGGAAGGCCGTGTGCCAGCCAATCCTGCCGTTTGTTGCAGGGCTTCCACTACCCTCTCTCCCTCCTCCCGTGCGGGAGGGAGTGGGAGCAGGGGGCTGCGTGGCACGGAAGAGTATCGGGCGTGCCCGCGAACTGCGTTCCAACCAGACAGACGCAGAAGGCGCGATCTGGAAGGTGTTGCGCCAGCGCCAGGTAGGGGCACACAAGTTCCGGCGGCAGCACCGCATCGGCCCATACATCGTGGACTTCATCTGCCTGGAGCGTCGACTCGTTGTGGAGGTCGATGGGGCACAGCATGCCGATCGTGTGGGATACGACGCTGCTCGGGACACCTACCTGCTGCGAGCAGGGTTCCGGGTACTGCGGTTTTCTGATCGCGAGGCGCTGACGGAACACGCTGCGGTTGGGGAAGCGATCTTCCGGGCGCTGAGCGAGTCCCCCCCACCCCAACCCTCCCCCTCTGTTCAGACCGGAGACATGTCGGACGGGTGTTCGGGGACATATCGGACACTCGTCGGCTGGTCGCGAGGTGCGGCCCGGAGGTCGACCTCGGCGATTTGGACGGTAGCGAATACGACGGCGTAGTG
>Ga0265293_10000988_pt1 | contig 64764 bp, 62 predicted proteins | sample Munlanlewell138R_FD_192505 | JGI IMG/M metagenome (GOLD analysis project Ga0265293, IMG submission 192505) | Leachate microbial communities from a municipal landfill in Southern Ontario, Canada - Leachate well 138R | ecosystem: Engineered > Solid waste > Landfill > Unclassified | place: Canada... | reverse complement strand
GCCACCGGCCAGGCCCATGACGGCGAGATGCGCGAGCGCATCGCCCGCCACCGGCGCGAGCGCGCCGAGCAGGTGCCGGGCCTGGCCACACTGGAAGAGCCCCGCGCGTTGGCCGATGCCATCGCGCAGCATGGCGCCGCGCACGTGCTGATCGTGGTCGATTGCCTGACGCTGTGGCTGACCAACTGGCTCATGCCCCCGGACGCGCCTGGTGCGCCGGCGCCGGTGGCGCCCTTGCTGGAGGCCATCCGGCGATCCCCCGGCCCCGTGGTGCTGGTGGGCAACGAGATCGGTCTGGGGGTCATCCCGCTGGGGCCGGAGGTGCGGGCCTTCGTCGATGCGCTCGGATCGCTGAACCAGCAGGTGGCCGGGGTCTGCGAGCGTGTGACTTTGATGGCAGCCGGTCTGCCGCTTTTCATCAAGAGCCCATGAAACCCCTTGACCGCTTCCTGTCGATCGTGTCCTGGCCGCGTGCACTGGTCGTCCTGCTGGCCTGTCTGTGCGCGGTCGCTCAGGTGCGGGCCGGGCCCGTGCAGATCACCGATGACCGGGGGCAGGTGGTGACCGTCCCGCAGCCGCCGCGGCGCGTGGCCAGCCTGCTGCCTTCGCTGACCGAGACGGTTTGCGCGCTGGGCGAGTGCCACCGCCTCGTGGGCGTGGACCGCTTTTCCAACTGGCCCGATGCCGTGAAGCAACTGCCCCAATTGGGCGGCGGCGTGGACCCGAACATCGAAGCCATCGCTGTCCTCAAGCCCGATCTGGTGTTGCTGTCCACCAGCACCCGAGCCCGCGAGCGGCTGGAGGCACTGGGCCTGACCGTGCTGGAACTGGAGCCCAGGACGCAGGCCGACGTGCGCCGCATGCTGGGCCACGTGGCCCGCGCGCTGCACCTGCCCGATCCACAGGGCGCGGCCGATCGGCTCTGGCGCGAGATCGATGCGGGCGTGCAGGCAGCGGCGCAGTCGCTGCCGCCGCAGGCGCGTGGCGCGCGCGTGTACTTCGAGGTGAGCCGGGGGCCCTACGCGGCGGGCGCGGCCTCGTTCATCGGCGAGACCCTGGCCCGCCTGGGTGTGCAGAACGTGGTCGGGGCCGAACTGGGTCCGTTTCCGCGCCTGAATCCCGAGTACGTGGTGCGTGCCAACCCCGGGGTGATCATGGTCGGCAACCGCAGCATGCAGCCCATGGTGATGTACCCGGGCTGGCAGGGAATGGCAGCCGTGCGCGAGCAGCGCGTGTGCGTGTTCGATCCTGTCGAGTCGGATGTGGTGGTACGGCCTGGTCCGCGCCTGCCCGAGGCGGCACGCATCATGGCACGCTGCCTGGCCGAGACGGCGCGATGACCGGGGTGAGCCGTCGTCACGGCCGCCGCGCCCTCTGGTGCGGAGGCTGTCTGCTGCTGGCCACCGGCGTACTGCTGCTGTGCGGCGTCGGAGTGGGCAGCACCGGCTTCGAGAGCGTGCTGCGCATGTGGGAGGACCCGATGGCGCGCCAGATCGTCTGGGATATCCGGCTGCCGCGCACGCTGGGCGCGTGGCTGGCGGGGGCACTGCTGGGGCTGGCGGGCGCGGTGGCGCAGGGCCTGTTCCGCAACCCGCTGGCCGACCCCTACCTGTTGGGCAGCGCCTCGGGCGCGGCGCTGGGCGGAGCGGTGGCAATGGCCTTGTTTGGCACCGCCTCGCCGCTGGCCTCGCACTGGCCAACGCACCTGGGTGTCACCGGCATGGCCTTCATCGGCGCGGCCGGCGCGGTGGGGCTTACCCTGGTGCTGGCCAAGGGGGTTCAGCACACCTTGCGTCTGCTGCTGGCTGGCGTGATCGTGGGCGTGGTGCTGGGCGCGCTGCGCGATCTGGTGGAGCTGGCCTCGCCCGACATCCTGCAGTCCATGCAGTCGTTCACGCTGGGTACCACCAGTTTTGTCGGCTGGATGGCCTGTGCCCTCATGGCGGCGGCCTGGTCGCTGTGCGCGGTGCTGGCCTGGGTGCTGGCGCGCGCGCTCGACGGCCTGACGCTGGGCGAAGCCACCGCCGCCAGCCTGGGCCTGCCATTGGCGCCCATGCGCGTCGGGCTCGTGGCAGCGCTGGCATTGGCCACCGGCACCGCCGTGGCGCAGACCGGATTGATCGCCTTCGTGGGCCTGGCCGCGCCGCACCTCGTGCGCTCGATCGTGCGGGTGACGCACGAGCGGCACATCGTGCTGTCCAGCCTGATGGGTGCCGTGCTGCTGCTGGCGGCCGACATCCTGGCGCGCTGGGTGCTGGCGCCGCAGGAACTGCCGGTCGGGGTGCTCACGGCGGCGCTGGGTGGCAGCTACCTGCTGTGGCTCATGCACCGGCGTGCGCCACAGGGGAGGGCGTCATGACCGCCGTCGCGATCGGTGCCCGCCAGGTCAGCGCCCGCATCGGTGCGCATCCCGTACTGCATGGGATCGATCTGGCCTTCCCCGAGGGACGCTGGACGAGCATCGTCGGACCCAACGGCGCCGGCAAATCCACCTTGCTGAAAGTGCTGGCCGGCCTGCTGCCCGCACGCGGCGAGGTGGCGCTGCTGGGCCGGCCGTTGCGGGCGATCCCGGCGCGCGAGCGCGCCCGCCTGCTGGCCTGGTTGGGCCAGAACGAAGGCTCGGCCGACGACCTGGCCAGCTACGACGTGGCCATGCTGGGCCGCCTGCCGCACCAGCCCTGGCTGGCGTCGCCCTCGGCTGCCGACCACGCCGCGGTGGAACAGGCGCTGCGCACCACGCAGGCCTGGGAATGGCGGGATCGGCCCTTGTCGCAGCTCTCGGGCGGCGAGCGCCAGCGGGTGCTGTTGGCACGTGCGCTGGCCGTGCAGGCGCGCGTGCTGCTCATGGACGAGCCACTGGCCAACCTGGACCCCCCGCACCAGACGGACTGGCTGCACACCGTGCGCACGCTCGTGGCGGGCGGCGGCACCGTGGTCAGTGTGCTGCACGAGGTGTCGATCGCGCTGCAGGCCGATGACATGGTCATCATGGCCGCCGGTCGCGTGGTCTGGCATGGCGCTTGCGCCGATGCGGCCACGCACACCGCGCTGGAGCGGGTGTTCGATCACCGCATCCGCGTGTGTGAGCTTGACGGCGTCTGGGTCGCCCTGCCACGCCTGTGAACCAGAGATATCCACGCAACAGGAGTCCATTCATGCAGATCGAAACCCCACCCACCGACAAGGGCTATGACAAGCCCGAGGGCGAGCGCCGGGGCCTCGTCATCGTGAACACCGGTGATGGCAAGGGCAAGAGCACCGCGGCCTTCGGCCTCGCGCTGCGCGCGCACGGGCGCGGCAAGGCGGTCAAGATCTTCCAGTTCATGAAGGTGCCCACCGCGCGCTTCGGCGAGCACCGTGCGTTCGAGCACATCGGCGTGCCGGTCGAGGGACTGGGCGACGGTTTCAGCTGGAAGAGTCGGGACCTGGCGCATTCTGCGCAACTGGCGCGCGATGGCTGGGAAAAGGCGCGTGCCGCCATTCTTTCGGGCGACCATTTCCTGGTGGTGCTCGACGAAATCACGTATCCGCTGATCTACGGATGGCTGCCGCTGCAGGAGGTACTCGACGCCCTGGCGACACGGCCCAGGGACGTCAACGTGTGCCTGACGGGCCGGCGCTGCCCGCCCGAGATCATCGACGCGGCCGATACGGTGACCGAGATGAGGCTGGTGAAGCACGCGTTCCAGGCAGGCATCCCGGCCCAGCGTGGCATCGAGGACTGAGTATGGCGCTGCGCTCCTGTGTGCTGTCCACTCCCCTGGGTGAGATGCTGGCCGTGGCGTCGGCGCACGGCCTGTGCCTGCTCGAATTCCTCGGCCAGCGGGGCGTGGACGCGGAACTGGCACAGGTGGAGGCCGCGCGCGGTGGCCAGTACCTGGTTGGAAGCAACGCGGTCACCGGGCAACTGGCGCGGGAGCTGGACGAGTACTTCGACGGGCGGCGGACGTCTTTCGGCATACCGCTGGACCTGGTGGGCACACCGTTCCAGCAGCAGGCCTGGCAGGCGCTGCTTGCCATACCCTACGGGCAGACGCGCAGCTATGCCGAACAGGCCCGCGCGATCGGGAGGCCAGGGGCCGCGCGCGCCGTGGCGGCGGCGAATGCCCGCAACAAGGTGTCCATCGTCGTGCCCTGCCATCGCGTGATCGGCAGTGACGGCAGCCTCACGGGATTTGGCGGTGGCCTGCCGCGCAAGCAGGCCCTGCTGGCGCTGGAGGCCGGACAGGCGGAGGGCCGGCTGTGTTGACCGTCACCGCGATCCCGTCTTGGCAGGGACGCAGAGGGGCTGATGGTGCTATCTGACGCCGTGTGGTCTGTGTGCGCGATGTGGCTGGCGCTGGCCATCGACCGCTGCCTGCGTGAGCCGCCGGTGGCGGCCCATCCCGTGGCATGGATGGGCCGCGCCCTTTCGTGGTGTGGCCAGCGGGTCGCTCCCGTGCGCCCGTCGCCCCGGGACCTGGCGGCGTTCGCGCGTGGCACCCTGGCATGGTGCGGTGGGGCGCTGGTGGTCGTGATGGTGGCGTGGGGGGTGGAACGGGTGCTGCGGCTGCTGCCTGTGCCGATGGCCGTGTTGGGCCTGGGCCTGGTACTCAAGCCGATGCTGGCCTGGCGCATGCTGCGCGAGGAGGTGGTGGCCGTCGAACGGGCGCTGGAGGCGTCGATGGACGACGGACGGGAGCGGTTGTCGAGACTGGTGAGCCGCGACGTGGCGACACTCGCGCCGTCGCAGGTTCGCGAGGCCGCCATCGAGACGCTGGCGGAAAACCTGAACGATTCCGTGGTGGCGCCGCTGTTCTGGTTTGCCCTGCTGGGGTTGCCGGGGGCGGCACTGTACCGGTTCGCGAACACGGCCGATGCCATGTGGGGGTATCCGGGCATGCGCGAGGGACGGTACTGGCAGTGGGCCGGCAAGTGGGCAGCCCGGGCGGATGACGTGCTGTCGTGGGTGCCGGCGCGTCTGACGGCCGGACTGCTGGCGGTGGCGGGGGGGCTGGCCGATCCGCGCCGCCTTCTGCGCGAGGCCGCCAAGACGCCGTCGCCCAACGGTGGCTGGCCGATGTCTGCCATGGCGCTGGTGCTGGGGACGCGCCTGGGCAAACCCGGTGTCTACATCCTGAACCCGGACGCCCGGGCGCCGCTGCCACAGGACACGCTGCGTGCGGTCGGGCTCGGCACGCGCGTGGTGGTTGCGGTGGCCGTGCTGCTGGCACCGATGACCGTGGTGATGGCGGTTGCCAGGGGAGGCGCGGGATGAGCATCCTGGTACATGGCGGGCCGGACGCGCGGGGGATACCGGCCCATGACTTCTCCACCAATGCCAACGCCTGCGGCCCCTGTCCGGCGGCGCTGGCGGCCGTGCTCGCGGCCGATCGTGTCCGTTACCCCGATCCCGCCTACGCGGCCCTGCGCGAGCGGTTGGGGAGGCTGCATGGGGTGGCGCGGGAGCGCATCGTGATCGCGGCCAGCGCCAGCGAATTCATACGCCGCATGACCGCGTTCGCCGTTCGCCAGGGCCTGGGGCAGGTCGTTGTCCCGCGGCATGGCTTCGGCGACTATGCGGCCGCAGCGGCTGCCTGGGGGCTGGCGCTGCGCGCACAGGCCAGCGAAGGCCGGCCGGCGCTGCTCTGGGGCTGTGAGCCGTCGAGCCCGCTCGGCAGGGCCGACGAGGTGCTGGCGCAGACGGCGCCAGCGGGCAGCATCCGCATCCTCGACCGGGCCTATGCACCGCTGCGCATGGCCGGGGAACCGACGCCGGTGGCGGACGACATCTGGCAACTGTGGTCGCCCAACAAGGCGCTGGGCATGACCGGTGTCCGCGCGGCCTATGCGATCGCACCCGATGCGGCGCGGGCGCAGGCAATGGAGGCGATGGCACCGTCGTGGCCGCTGGGCGCCGACGGTGTGGCCTTGCTGCACGCCTGGGCCGGAGCCCAGGCATGGGTGCGGCAGTCGCTGGACACGCTGCGGGTCTGGAAGGCTGCGCAGCTTGCCCGGTGCACGGCGCTGGGCTGGGACGTGGTCCCCGGCAGTCTGGCGAACTTCTTCACGGTCCGGCTGCATCGGCCGGACGCGGAGGTGATGCTGGCAGCGCTGCGGGAACAGGGCATCAAGCTGCGCGACTGCACGTCCTTCGGCCTGCCCGGCCATGCGCGTCTGGGCGTGCTCGCGCCGTCAGCGCAGGACGCGCTGGCGCGGGCATGGCGGGCACTGGCCGACATGACGCCAGCGCGCACCATGGGCGTGGGAAAGGCAACCCGGGTGATGGCGCCGGCAGGTCAAGGCCCGCATCCGCATGAGGAGGGCAAGCCATGAGGACGGGGAAACAGGCTGAGGGCGCGCGTTGCGTCATGGTCGTGGGCACCAGCAGCGGCGCGGGCAAGAGCTTGTTGGCGACCGCGCTGTGCCGTTACTACGCGCGTCAGGGTCTGAAGGTGGCGCCGTTCAAGGCGCAGAACATGAGCAACAACGCCCGCGTCGTCGCCACACCGGACGGACGGCTGGGCGAGATCGGCTCGGCGCAGTATTTCCAGGCGCTGGCGGCGGGAGCCGAGCCCGACGTGCGCATGAACCCCCTGCTGCTCAAGCCCGAGGCCGACACGCGCAGCCAGGTGGTGCTGCTGGGTCAGGTGAGCCATGAACTGGGTGCCTTGCCCTGGCACGAGCGGGGCGGCCGCGTCTGGCCGGTGGTGGCACAGGCGCTCGACGAATTGCGCGCCAGCCACGATGTGGTCGTGATCGAGGGGGCCGGTTCACCTGCCGAGATCAACCTGCAGCACAGCGACATCGTGAACCTGCGCGTGGCGCGGCACGCCGGCGCGCGCTGCCTGCTCGTGACCGACATCGACCGCGGCGGCGCGTTCGCCCATCTGTACGGCACCTGGGCGCTGCTACCGGAAGCCGAACGGGCGCTGATCCGCGGATTCGTGCTCAACAAGTTCCGCGGCGATGCCGCGCTGCTGGCACCGGCGCCGCAGATGCTGGCGCAGCTCACCGGTGTGCCGGTGGTGGCAACCGTACCGATGGTGCGCGGGCATGGTCTGCCCGAGGAGGACGGCGTGTTCGACGCCTCGCCGTCGGGGGGTGGTGCCGCTGTCCGCGTCACCGTGGCGGTCATCGCCTATCCGCGCATCAGCAACCTGGACGAGTTCCAGCCGCTGCGTCAGGTGCCGGGGGTGCGCCTGGTGTGGGCGCGCCATCCGGCCGATTGCGCTGGCGCGGACTGGCTGGTGCTCCCGGGTTCCAAGGCCACGGCGGCGGACCTGGCGTGGCTGCGCGCCACCGGCCTGGACCGCACGGTGGCCGAACACGCAGCGCGCGGCGGCCGGGTGCTGGGGGTTTGCGGCGGCCTGCAGATGCTGGGTGAGGCGCTGGTCGATCCGCACGGCATCGATGGCAACGCGCCCGGACTCGGCCTGCTGCCGCTGGTGACGGTGTTCGCGCCGGACAAGACCGTGCGGCGGACCCGTACGCGCTTCGGTGCCATGCAGGGCGCCTGGCAGCCGCTGGCCGGGGTGGAGGTGGATGGCTACGAGATCCGCCACGGCCAGACCGCGCAACACCCCGCCATGGCCGCCAAGGGTGACATTGCCCGCGAGGTCATCCCCGGGCTGGCCTGGCAGAACCCGGCCGGCAACGTGCTGGGCCTGTACCTGCACGGCCTGTTCGAGGATGCCCGCGCCATGCAGGCGCTGTTCGGCGACGGCGGGCGCAGCCTCACCTCCGTTTTTGACGCCCTGGCCGATCTGGTCGGGCGGCATTTCGATCCGGGCGTGCTCGACGCCCTGGTCGTTCCCTGAGTTTCCTTGCTATCCGTACACACATGCCATTTCAGATTCCCGACGTACCCGACATCCACGATCCTCTGCTCGCGCAGCGCCTGCAGCAGCTCATCGACAACAAGACCAAGCCGCTCGGCTCGCTGGGTCGCCTCGAAACGCTGGCCCAGCGCATCGGGCTGGCCCTGGGCACCGAGGCGCCCGCACTGACGCAGCCGCAGATGGTGGTGTTTGCGGGCGACCACGGCCTCGCCGCGCGCGGTGTCTCGGCCTACCCAGGCGACGTGACGGCGCAGATGGTGGAGAACTTCCTGGCCGGCGGTGCCGCGGTCAGCGTGCTGGCGCGCCAGCATGGCATCGGCCTGACGGTGGTCGATTGCGGTGTGCGTCGCGACTTTGCCCCGCAACCCGGCCTGGTGATCAGCAAGCCGGCCAAGGGCACGGCCGATGCGCTCGAAGGGCCGGCGATGACCGATGCGCAGTGCCGCGCCGCGCTGGCGGGCGGGCAGGCCCTGCTGAGCCAGTTGCCGGGCAATGCGTTGCTGCTGGGCGAGATGGGCATCGGCAATACCTCCTCCGCCTCGCTGCTGATGAGCCGGCTCCTGGGACTGGACATTGCCGAGTGCACGGGCGCGGGCACCGGCATGGAAGGTGAGGCGCTGGCGCGCAAGACCGCCATCCTGCGCGAGGTGCTGGCACGCCATCCGGACGCCAGGGCGCCGCTGGAGGTGCTGGCCGCCTTTGGCGGCTTCGAGATTGCCACCATGGTGGGGGCTGTGCTGCAGGCGGCGGTGGAGCGCCGCGTGATCGTGGTCGATGGTTTCATCACCACGTCGGCCGTGCTGGTGGCCGCGGCACTGCAGCCCAATGTGCTGCAGCGCTGCGTGTTCTCGCACTGCTCGGGCGAGAAGGGGCACGCCCGCATGCTGGAGCACCTGGGCGTGCAGGCGCTGCTGAGCCTGGGACTGCGCCTGGGCGAGGGCTCGGGTGCGGCGCTGGCCTGGCCCCTGCTGGTCTCTGCCTGCGTCATCCTGCGCGAGATGGCCAGCTTCGAGTCGGCAGGGGTGTCGCGCCAGGCCGGGGAGCCGGCGGCCGCCGGGGCATGATGGCCGTCCGATCATGACCCGCTTCGTCCGTCATTACCTGCTGGCGCTGCAGTTCTTCACCCGGGTGCCGGTGACGGGGCGGCTCGCCGGATGGGTCGGCTATTCGCCGGCCATGTTGCGCGCGAGCGCGGCCCATTACCCCGGTGTGGGCTGGCTGGTGGGTGGCGTGAGCGCCGGTGTGTTCGCGCTCGTCATGATGGCCTTGCCCCCCGTTGCGGCACTGCCCTGGGTGGCCGCCGTCACGAGCACGGTGGCCGGCGTCCTGCTCACCGGGGCCTTCCACGAGGACGGCCTGGCCGACACCGCCGATGGCCTGGGTGGCGGACTCACGCGCGAGCGTGCGCTGGAGATCATGAAGGATTCGCGCATCGGCACCTATGGCGCGATCGCGCTGGTGCTGGCCCTGCTGTCCAAGATCGCGCTGCTGGCCATGCTCGCGCAGGTGTCGCCCTGGATGGCGGTGCTGGGCCTGTTCGGTGCGCATGTGGTTTCTCGCCTGATGCCGATGTTCCTGATCCGCTTTCTCTCGCATGTGGGCGACACGGCGAAGTCCAAATCCAAGCCGCTGGCCGATGCGATCGAAGATGCGGCGCTGATGGCCGGTGTCGTCTGGGCGGCGTTGGCACTGTGGCTGCTGCTGTGGGTGTCGCCGGGCCTGCACTGGCTGTGGGCGCTGGCAGGCTCGGCCCTGGGCATGGGCTGGATGTGGCGCCTGCTGTGGCGCCGCCTGCAAGGCTTCACCGGCGACGGCCTGGGCGCGACGCAGCAGCTGTCCGAGGTGGGTTTTTATATCGGCCTGCTGCTGGCCCTGGGGCCCCTGAGCGCATGAAGCTGTGGCTGCTGCGCCATGCCCGGGTGAGCCTGCCCCCGGGGCTGTGCTATGGCGCCAGCGACGTGCCGGCGGATGAGGTGCACACCCGCATGGCGGCGCGACACTGGGCGCAGACGCTGCCGGCCGGATTGCGCCTGCGCGTGTCGGCGCTGGGCAGGGCGGGTCAACTGGCCCGCGCGCTCCGCGCGCTGCGCCCCGATCTGCCCGAGGCCCTGGTGGATGCGCGACTGAATGAAATGGACTTCGGCCGCTGGGAGCAACAGCACTGGGATGCCATTCCGCGCGCGGCCTTCGATGACTGGATGGCCGACTTTGCCCACCACCGGGTAGGGGGTGGTGAAAGCACGCAAACGGTGATCGATCGCGTGGCCGCAGCGCTCGCCGACGAACGCGCCCGGGCCAGTGAGGGCGATGCGGTCTGGTTCACCCATGCCGGTGTCATCCGTGCCGCGTGCTACCTCGCTGGTGGAGGCGTCACGCCGATTCCCGGCGTGGCGCACTGGCCGCGCGAGGCGCCCGGCCCGGGCGAGGGCCTGTGCCTGGCGTTGTGAAGGCGCTGTCCTGAAAGCCAGGTGCGGTAAAACCGGGTCATGAGCAAGCCGCAAACACCGTCCGAACCCTGGTCGCTGGGCCGCATGAAGGTCCTGGCGCTGGCGCTGCTGCTGATGGCGGCCGTGGTTTATGTGGGCGCCACGCTGATGGGGGACCGCCATCCGGCCTGGGGCTATGTCGCGGCGGCGGCCGAGGCCGCCATGATCGGTGCACTGGCCGACTGGTTCGCGGTCGTGGCGCTGTTCCGCCATCCCCTGGGGCTGCCGATTCCGCACACGCGCATCCTGCCGGCCAACAAGGACCGGCTGGGCCAGCGCCTGGCCGAGTTCCTGGACCAGCACTTCCTGACCCGCGACCGTGTTGACGACGCCCTGTCCCGCTGGGACATGAGCGGCGACCTGGTGGGCTGGCTCGCCGTGCCCGCGAACCGCGCCCGGGTGGCGGACGGTCTGGCCGATGCACTGCCCGACGTGCTGGCGGCGTTGCGGCGCGAGCCCGTACCGGGCTGGGTGGCGCGCGCCTCGCGCCGGCTGGTGCGTGAGCTGGATGTGGCCGCGCTGGGCGGTCAGGCCCTGCAGGCCCTGACCGAGCACCGCCACCACCAGCGGTGGTTCGACAGCGTGGCGGGCGAACTGGCGGACTGGGCGGCGCGCGAGAGCGTGCAGGAGCACTTGACCGAGGCCATCGCGCGCGAACTGGCCAAGCTGCGCTACGTGGGCCTGGACCAGGTCGCGGCCCGGCTGGCCACGCGCAAGCTGGTGGCCGCGCTCACGCGCATGCTGGCCGAGGCCGTGGCCGATCCGCAGCACGTGTGGCGGCTTCGCTTCGACGCCTGGATGAGTGAGGCCGCACAGCGCCTGCAAGGCGACGCCGCCTGGCAGGCGCAGGCCGCCGGCTGGCGCGACACCTGGCTGGCACAACCGCGCTGGGACGAGGCCGTGCAGGCCTGGTGGATCGAGCTGGCCGAGCGGTTGCGCACCGACCTGCGTGCGCCCGACAGCCGCCTTGTCGAGCGCCTGGGCACCTTGCTGGATACCCTGGTGGACCAGCTGGCGGGCGACCAGGACCTGCGCCAGGGCCTGAACCGGCAGATGCGTCAGGCGCTGCTGTCGGCGCTCGATCGCAGCCGTCCGGCGATCGTCGATTTCGTGGCCGAGCGGGTGCGCGCCTGGGATGCCGATGAGATGGGCGCGGTGCTGGAAACCCACATTGGCCGCGACCTGCAGTTCATCCGTATCAACGGCACCGTGGTGGGCGCGCTTGTCGGTGTGTTGCTGCACGCGGCCACACAGTGGTGGCTGCGCTGAGGCGCATGCTCAGGCGGTGGTCTTGTTGCGGAAGTTGCAGCACTCGGCCACCGCGCACCGTGGGCACTGGGGCTTGCGCGCCTGGCATACATAGCGGCCGTGCAGGATCAGCCAGTGGTGCGCGTCCACCAGATAGCGGGCCGGCACGCGTTTGAGCAATTGCTGCTCCACCGCCAGCGGCGTCTTGCCGACGGCCAGGCCGGTGCGGTTGCCGACGCGGAAGATGTGCGTGTCCACGGCCATCGTGGGCTCGCCGAAGGCCACGTTGAGCACCACGTTCGCGGTCTTGCGACCCACGCCGGGCAGGGCCTCCAGCGCCTCGCGCGTGCGTGGCACCTCGCCGCCATGGCGCTCGACCAGGATGCGGCAGGTTTCCATCAGGTGGCGGGCCTTGCTGCGGTACAGGCCAATGGTCTTGATGTAGGACTCCAGGCCTTCGAGGCCCAGATCCAGGATCTTCCGGGGCGTGTTCGCGACCGGAAACAGCCGCCGGGTCGCCTTGTTCACGCCCACGTCGGTGGCCTGTGCCGAGAGCAGCACCGCCGCCAGCAACTCGAACACGCTGGTGTATTCGAGCTCGGTCACCGGTTGCGGATTGGCGTCTTGCAGGATCGAGAAAAAACGCTCGATCTGTGCCGGGCTCATCGGCTTGCTCGTTGGCTCGCGATCGGACATGGTGCAGGCAGGGGGGTCGTGGAGGAACGTCGCCGAGTCTAGCGTTGCCAACGGGGGCGCAGGAATCCTGCACGCAAATTGGCGACAATGGTGGTCATCCTGATGACTCTTCCGACTACCATGCCCTTGACCACGCCCTTTGCCGACCGACTGCGCAACGTCGAAACCTCCGCCATCCGCGAGCTGTTCAAGCTGCTGGGCAGGCCCGGCATCATCAGTTTTGCGGGGGGCTTTCCCGACAGCGAACTGTTTGATGTCGACGGCATCCGCGAGGCCGTGAATGCGGCCCTGAGCGAAGAAGCCGGCGGTGCGCTGCAGTATGGCGCCACCGAGGGCTACCAGCCGCTGCGCGAGCAACTGGCCGGGTTCATGGCGACCAAGGGTGCGCATGGTGTGGCTGCCGGTGACCTGATCGTGACCACCGGCAGCCAGCAGGCGCTGGACCTGCTGGGCAAGACCCTGGTCTCACCCGGCGACAAGGTGATCGTCGAAGGCCCGACCTTCCTGGCCACCATCCAGTGTTTTCGCCTGTACGGCGCTGATCTGGTGAGCGCGCCGGTGGATGGTGACGGGGTGCAGACCGATGCGCTGGAGCGGCTCATCGTTGAGCACAAGCCCAAGTTCATCTACCTGATCCCGACTTTCGGCAACCCCAGCGGGGCCACGCTGACGCTGGAGCGCCGCCGGAAGGTGCTGGAGCTGGCGGTGCGACACCAGGTGCTGGTGGTCGAGGACGACCCCTACGGCGACCTGTACTTCGGTGATGCCCCGCCGCCGAGCCTGCTGGCCCTGTCCGCACAGGTACCCGGGAGCCGGGATTGCCTGGTGCACTGCGGCAGCCTGTCCAAGGTGCTGAGCCCTGGCCTGCGCGTCGGCTGGATGGTGGCACCGGCCGAGCTGCTGGCCAAGGCGACCATGTGCAAGCAGTTCAGCGATGCCCATACCAGCACCTTCGCCCAGGCCACCGCGGCCCGGTACCTCAAGGCCGGCCGCATGCCCGACACCCTGGCCAGGGTGCGTGCCGTGTATGCCGAGCGGGCCACTGCCATGGGCGATGCCTTGCGCAGCGAACTGGGCGATGCGCTCACGTTCGTCCAGCCCCAGGGGGGCTTGTTCATCTGGGCCCGCCTGACGGGGGCGGGTGGCCGGATAGCCGACGGTGGCGAGTTTGCCAGGCGGGCGGTCGAACAGGGGGTGGCCTTCGTCCCCGGGGCACCGTTCTATGCCAGCCAGCCCGACCACGCCACGCTGCGTCTGAGCTTTGCCACGGTGGGGGTGGACCGCATCCGCGAAGGTGTGGCCCGCCTGAAGGCAGCGCTCTGATCCGGCGGCGCGCCCGGGCGTGCGCGGCGCCGGACCGCAGGGACCTCCTGCAAGAGGTCCCTGCGGGTCTTCCGGGCGGTCAGAACTTGTGGCGGATGCCGACCGAATAGTTCTTGCCGCTTCCCGCACCGTCAAGCTTGTCGTTCATCAACACGCCGTAAAGCTCGGTGCGCGGGGACAGGCTGTGCAGGTAGCCCGCGCTGATCGTGGTGCGGTCGGCACCGGCATCGGGTGACAGACGGCCCGCCTGTGCCACCACGGCTCCCTTGCCGACGGGGAATCGCACGCCCAGGCCCAGAATGTCGTAACTCTTGTCCGTGCTCTTGTTGTCCACCGTGCCCAACTGGGCATAGAACTTGGCCGTGCCAAAGTCATACGCGGCGCCGGCCTGTACCGTCCGGGTGTTGTCGACGGCGCCGGCGGCACCGTCCTTCTTCACATCCTGATAGACCAGGGAGGCCGACAGCGGGCCGCCGCTGTAACCCAGGTTCAGGCCCACGTTGCGTCCGTCGGTGGCGGCATCCCCAGTCTTGAAGGCTGCCGAAACGCCGAAGCGCAAGCCCCCGAACGAGGGGCTGGCGTAGGACACCGAGTCGTCCCAACCCGTGTCGCCCGTGGTGGTGCCACTGGTGAAGTAGTGGCGGATGCTGGGGGAGTAGCCGAACGAATCGCCCAGGGCGTTGAACATGAGGGTGGAGACGAACAGCGCCGTGGTGTTGCGGCCGAACGTGACCGTGCCCAACTGGTTGCTGGACAGGCCCACCGAGGCGGTGCGCGAGAACATCGGGTCGCCATCGAAGCGGCCGGCGCCGCCATTCGTCAGGCGCACGAAGCTTTCGAGTTTGAACACGGCCGAGACACCGCCACCCAGGTCTTCCTTGCCACCGATACCCCAGAAGCTGGTGCTCAGCTTGCCGCTGTCGGCCGCATTGACGGCCTTGGCACCGGGCGCCTGGGTGCGCCCGACGCTCATGTCGACCAGGCCATACAGAGAGACCGAACCCTGGGCATGGGCAGCAACGCCAGCCATCGCGAGCATGGCGGCACAGGTCAGTTGGGAATAGCGGGAAAAGGACATGAAATGGCTCCGGTTGGGAAGACTCGGGTGATGAACGCCTGCCGATGCAGGACGTCCACCTCCCATGCAATCCCTGTGCCACATCTGGTCACAACTGCGGTCCTGCGGCTGGCCGATGCGGGCACCTGATCGGTGCGCGATGCGCCTTGTCCGGGTGCGCGCTACCATCGGTGCTCTCCAAGGCTGCGCACCCTGTATCCATGAACGTGCATCGACTCGATGTTGAAGGCCTGTCGGTGGTGATCGAGGGCGAAGGGCCGGTGGTCGTTTTTCTGCACGGCTGGCCAGACTCCCCGGCCCTGTGGGATGGCCTGGTGGCTTCGCTGCGCGGGCGCTGGACCTGCGTGCGCTTGGCACTGCCGGGGTTCGATCTTTCGCGTCCCCCACGGCCCGTGTCGGTCGACGAGATGTGCCGCCTGCTCGCGGTCGTGGTCGATGCGGTCAGCCCCGGAGCACCCGTCACGCTCGTGCTGCACGACTGGGGCTGCTTCTTCGGTTACGAGTACGCGGCGCGGCACGTCGATCGCGTGGTCCGCGTGGTGGGGGTCGACATCGGCGACAGCAACTCCGGCGCCTATCTGAAGGGGCTGACGGCGCGGGAAAAACTGCTGATCGCCGGCTACCAGCTCTGGTTGGCCACGGCCTGGAAGCTGGGCGCCTGGTGGCCGTCGCTCGCCGACCGGCTCACGCGTTTCATGGCCCGCCAGGTGGGGTGCCGCACGGACCCTGCCGCCATCGGCTGGCAGATGAACTACCCTTACGCCATGCAATGGTTCGGCAGTTACGGCGGCTTGCGCGGCGTGGCGCGGGTGCACAAGGTGTTCGGCCCGCGCATCCCCATCCTGTTCTGCTACGGCCGCCGCAAGCCCTTCATGTTCCACTCGCAGCCATGGGTCGAGTCGCTCGACAACATGCCGGGCAGTGCGGCGCGCGGGTTCGACGCCGGCCACTGGTTGATGCGCCAGCAGCCCGCCGAGTTCGCGCAGGTGGTCTCGGCCTGGCTCGACCGTTCGCGGGAGGCCGCTTGAAGACCCACGAACTGGAGCGCCTGTTCGAGGTCCGGATGCCCTACGGCAAGTACGAAGGGCGGCGCATCGCCGACCTGCCGGGGCACTACCTCAACTGGTTCGCCCGCGAAGGCTTCCCCCGGGGCGAACTGGGCCGCCTGATCGCCCTGATGCACGAGATCGACCACAACGGCCTGGGCGACATCCTGCGCCCGCTGCGGACCCGCTACGGGCGCGACGAGCCCGCGCGCCGATAATCGGCCCATGAGCCAGTCCTCCCACTACCGCGTCCGTCTCCACACCCCGGACGGGGGCAGCGCGTCGACCCGCCAGCAGGCCGAGCGCGCCTTCGCTCGCGCGCTCGACGCGTCGCTGGGCGATCCGGCGATGGTGCTGCCGGTCTACCACGCCGTGCAGCGCATCCGGGTCATGCACGGCGACCCGCCCGACAGCGAGGCCCTTGGCAACGACGAGCGCATGCTCTACGAGCACTGGCTGCAGGCCGAATCCGCCGCGCTGGAGGCGGTGTGGGGGCCGCACCGCCACCTGGACGAAGGCGGTTACGAGATCCTGCCGCCCGGACCGGCGCAGGGTTGAGGCGCGCTCAGCGCAGCACTTCCAGCAGCCGGTCCAGGCCCCCCTCGTTGATGGCGACCATGGCCTGCTCGCGCACCTTGGGCTTGGCGTGGTAGGCCACCGACAGGCCGGCGACATCCATCATCGGCAGGTCGTTGGCCCCGTCGCCCATCGCGATGCACTGCGATGGCTCGATGTTCAGCAGCGACGCCACTTCGAGCAGCGTGCGGCGCTTTTCGGCACCGTCGCAGATGTCGCCCCAGGTCTGTTCGACCAGGTGCCCGGTCAGCTCGCCGCAGTTGGGCCCGCTGTGCACCTCGAGCACGTTGGCGCGCATGAAGTCGATGCCCAGCGTGTCGCGCACGCGCTCGGCGAAGAAGGTGAAGCCGCCCGACACCAGCAGCACCTTCATGCCGGCCGCCTTGCAGGCCTTGATCAGCTCGGCCGCGCCGGGGTTGATGCGCAGGCGTTCGACATAGACGCGTTCCATGTCGGCGATGGTCACGCCGCGCAGCAGCGCCACGCGCCGCCGCAGGCTGTCCTTGAAGTCGGTGATCTCGCCGCGCATGGCGGCCTCGGTGATCGCGGCCACTTCGGCCTTGCGGCCCACCGCATCGGCGATTTCGTCCACACACTCGATGTTGATCAGCGTGGAGTCCATGTCGAAGGCGATGAGCTTGTAATTGCTCAGCCGCAGCGGCGGCGTGAAGCCCCGGACGACGAGGCCGGGGGCAAATTCGGATGCGGAGGTCATCCCGGAATTATCGCGGCTGCTGCGATGGCAGCAGGGCGGACAGGGCGGCTTCGGCCTCGGGCAGCGGCACGTGGCCGGCCATCACCAACTGGGCCAGGCCGTGTACCGTGCCCCACAGGGCGGTGGCGATGGGGCCCGTGTCGCCCGGTGGCAGCACACCGAAGCGCTGCGCTTCGTCCACGCAGGCGGCCAACAGCGCCTCGTTCGCGGTGATCAGGGGTGCCATGTCTTCCGTCGGGGTGCCGGGCTTGCAGTACTGCGGATCGAACACCAGTGCAAAGGCATGCGGCTCGCGGGCGGCGAAACGGACATAGGCATGGCCGAGCGCCAGCAGACGTCCGCGTGGCGAGTCCTCGGCGGCCACGGCCGCCTGCTGTGCCTGCAACAGCCGTCGCATGGCCTCCACCCCGGCGGCGCGGATCAGGCCCTGCCGATCGGTGAAGTAGTGGTAGGGCGCCGCATGGCTCACCTGGGCCGCGCGTGCCAGTTCGCGCAGGCTCAACTGCGCGGCGGGCGTGACCGACAGCAGATCCATGGCCGCATCCAGCAGGGCCTGGCGCAGATTGCCGTGGTGGTAGGGACGGCGGCCACCGGATGAACTTGACATGAGAAAGATTCTAGCGGAGACTCCGCCCGTCAATGTTGACAATGTCAAGATCAAGGAAAGGCAGGTATTTCATGGCCGATGTACTCATCATCGACGGGCATCCGGACGCGTCATCGCTGTGCGCGGCACTGGCGCAAAGCCATGCCGGGGGCCTCCGCTCGGGCGGCGCCCAGGCCACGGTGCTGGCGCTGCGCGATCTGCGCTTCGACCCCATCCTGCGGGCGAGCTACCACGGCCACCAGCCGCTGGAGCCCGACCTGCGCCACGCCCAGGCATTGATGGGCGCTGCGCGGCGCCTGGTGTTGGTCACTCCCATCTGGTGGGGCGCGATGCCGGCACTGCTCAAGGGCTTCTTCGACCGGGTGCTGGAGCGTGGCTGGGCGTTTCGCTACCTGCCCAATGGGCGGGCCGAGGGCCTGCTGGCCGGGCGCAGCGCCCGTGTCATCATCACCAGCGACTCCCCGGGCTTTTACCTGCGTTTCATCCAGGGCGACCCGACCGCCAAGGCCCTGGTGCGCAGTACCCTGAAGTTCTGCGGCCTCCAACCGGTGGACATGACCCGCATCGGCCCGGTGCACCGCGCCAGTGCCGACCAGCGCGAACGCTGGCTGGCCCAGGTCCGCGCGCAAGGCCAGGCCGATGCCGCCCGTTTGCCTGCGGCCGATGCCGTCAGGCCGGCACCGCCTCGGTCATCGTCAGAGGCTGCCCCAGCGCCCTGAGCACGTCGCGCACCATCTGCACCCGGTCCTTGACTTCGGGCAGGGCTTTTTCGATGCGCAGCTTCTCGTTGCCGGCCAGCTTGATGTGCCGGTTCTTCTGGATCAGCTCGATGATGCGCATCGGCTCGACCGGCGGATTGGGCTTGAAGGTGATGTGGATGACGCCCGGCGCCGCATCGACCTTGATCACGCCGTAGGGCTGCGACAGCACCCGCAGCCGGTGCACGTCGATCAGGTTCTGTGCCTGTGGCGGCAGCTTGCCGAAGCGGTCCACGATCTCTTCCAGCAGCGTGTCCACCTGGTCGGCCGTCTTCGCGGTGGCCAGCTTCTTGTAGAAGCTCAGGCGCAGGTGGACGTCGCCGCAGTAGTCGTTGGGCAGCAGGGCGGGGGCGTGCAGGTTGATGTCGGTGGTGACCGACAGCGGCGCCAGCAGGTCGGGTTCGCGGCCGGCCTTGAGCGAGCGCACCGCCTCGGCCAGCATCTCGTTGTAAAGCTGGAAGCCCACCTCCATCATGTTGCCGCTCTGGCTCTCGCCCAGCACCTCGCCGGCGCCCCGGATCTCCAGGTCGTGCATGGCCAGGTAGAAGCCGCTGCCCAGTTCCTCCATCTGCTGGATGGCTTCCAGGCGCTGGGCGGCCTGTTTGGTCAGGCTCTCCATGTCGGGGACCAGCAGGTAGGCATAAGCCTGGTGGTGGCTGCGGCCCACGCGGCCACGCAACTGATGCAGTTGCGCCAGACCGAACTTGTCGGCGCGCGCGATCACAATGGTATTGGCCGTGGGCACGTCGATGCCGGTCTCGATGATGGTCGAGCACAGCAGCAGGTTGAAGCGCTGCGCCACGAAGTCGCGCATCACGCGCTCGAGTTCGCGCTCGGGCATCTGGCCATGCGCGATGGCGATGCGTGCCTCGGGTAGCAGCTTTTCCAGCGCCTGGCGCCGGTTCTCGATGGTTTCGACCTCGTTGTGCAGGAAGTACACCTGGCCGCCGCGCTTGAGTTCGCGCAGCACCGCCTCGCGGATCACCCCGCTGCCCTCGTTGCGCACGAAGGTCTTGATCGCCAGGCGCCGCTGCGGCGCGGTGGCGATCACGCTCAGATCGCGCAGGCCTTCGAGTGCCATGCCCAGCGTGCGCGGGATCGGCGTCGCCGTGAGGGTGAGCACGTCCACCTCGGCGCGCAACTGCTTCATCGCTTCCTTGTGGCGCACGCCGAAGCGGTGCTCCTCGTCGATGATGAGCAGGCCCAGGTTCTTGAACTGCGCCTTTTCCGACAGCAGCTTGTGCGTGCCCACCACGATGTCCACGCTGCCGTCGGCGATGCCTTTCATGGCGGCCGTGATCTCCTTGGCGGAGCGGAAGCGGCTCATCTCGGCGACCTTCACCGGCCATTTGGCGAAGCGGTCCACCAGCGTCTGGTAGTGCTGCTCGGCCAGCAGTGTGGTCGGTGCGAGGAAGGCCACCTGCTTGCCGCCGGTCACCGCCACGAAGGCCGCGCGCAGGGCCACCTCGGTCTTGCCGAAGCCCACATCGCCGCAGACCAGGCGGTCCATCGGCTGTGGGCTGATCATGTCCTGGATCACGGCGTGGATGGCCGCCTTCTGGTCAGCCGTTTCCTCGAAGCCGAAGTCGTTGGCGAAGGTCTCGTAGTCCTGTGCGCTGAAGCGGAACGCATGGCCCTGGCGGGCGGCGCGGCGCGCATAGATGTTCAGCAGTTCGGCCGCGGCGTCGCGCACCTGCTCGGCGGCCTTGCGCTTGGCCTTCTCCCACTGACCGCTGCCCAGCTTGTGCAGTGGTGCCTCCTCGGCGCTGACGCCCGTGTAGCGGCCAATCTGGTGCAACTGACTCACCGGCACGTAAAGCACGGCCTCGTTGGCGTACTCCAGGTGCAGGAACTCCTGCAGGGCGGGCGTGCCGTCGGGGTTCTTCTCGCCCATGTCGAGGTTGACCAGCCCACGGTAGCGGCCGATGCCGTGCTGCGTGTGCACCACCGGATCGCCCACGTTCAGCTCGCTCAGATCCTTGATCAACGCATCGACATCGCTGACCTGCTCCTGTCGCTTGCGCCGGCGCGTGGTCGGCCCGGCCGCGAACAGTTCGGTCTCGGTGACGAAGTCGATTCCTTGCTCGATCCAGGCGAAGCCGGCCATCAGCGCCGCCGTGGCCATGCCCACTTTCTCGTCGCTGCGCTGGAACTCGTCGAGCGAGTCGAACACGGGCGGATTCACGCCACTGGCGCGCAGAAAGTCCAGCAGACTTTCGCGCCGGCCGTCGCTCTCGGCCAGGATCAGCATGCGGTGCGCCGAGCGCTGCAGATGGGCCTGCAGCCGCGCCAGCGGGTCTTCGGCGCCGCGCACGACGGTCAGTTCGGGCAGTTGCTGGGCAAACGCGTTGTCGGCGATGTCCTCGACCGCCGGCCGGATGGCCAACTGCGCGTGTCGGTTGGCCCGGTCGTAGAACTGCTCGGCCGTCAGGAACAGGCTTTCCGGCGGCAGGGCCGGGCGCTCGGGGTCACCCTGCACCAGTCGGAAGCGCTCCCGCGTGTCCTGCCAGAAGCGCAGGAAGGCCGGCTCCAGATCGCCGTGCAGCACCACCGTGGCCGCCTCGCCCAGGTAGTCGAACACCGTGGCCGTCTCTTCGAAGAACAGCGGCAGGTAGTACTCGATGCCTGCCGTGGCCACGCCCAGTCCCATGTCCTTGTAGATCCGGCTCTTGGTCGGGTCGCCTTCGAGCAGTTCGCGCCAGCGGCTGCGAAAGCGCGCGCGCGCCGCCTCGTCCATCGGAAACTCGCGGCCCGGCAGCAGCCGTACCTCGGGCACGGGGAACAGGCTGCGCTGTGTGTCGGGGTCAAACGTGCGGATGGAGTCGATCTCGTCGTCGAACAGGTCCACACGGTAGGGCTGGGGCGAGCCCATGGGGAACAGATCGATCAGCCCGCCGCGCACCGCGTACTCGCCCGGGCCGACCACTTGCGTGACATGCTGGTAGCCGGCCAGCGTGAGCTGGCTCTTGAGCCTGGCCTCGTCGAGCTTTTGCTTGACCTTGAAATGGAAGGTGTAACCGGCGAGGAAGGAGGGCGGCGCCAGCCGGTACAAGGCCGTGGTCGCGGGCACCAGTACGACGTCTGCACCGTCGTCCCCGTGGCCGGCCGTGCCCCGGTTGTGGATGCGCCAGAGCGTGGCCAGGCGTTCGCTGATGAGGTCCTGGTGCGGCGAGAAACTGTCGTAGGGCAGGGTCTCCCAGTCGGGAAAGAGGGCGCAGCGCAGTTCCGGTGCGAAGAACACCAGCTCGTCCATCAGACGCTGTGCATCGGCGGCATCGGCCGTCACAATGGCGGTCGGCCGACCGGTGGTCTTCTCCCGCTGGGCCAGTTGGGCGAGCAGCAGGGCATCGGCAGCGCCCGCCGGGCGGGGCAGATGAAAGCGTTTGCCGGGAGTGAGCTTGGGCAGATCCATGGGAAGCCGGAGGAAATGGCAAAACCCCCCGACCGCGGGCGGTGGGGGGGAGATGCCGCGATTTTAGAATGCAGGCGCCACCATGACAGACCTATCTTCCATTGCCCCCACCCCGGCGCGGCTGCATGCGCTGATTCCCTGTGCCGGCACCGGCACGCGGGCCGGCACTGCCGAGCCCAAGCAATACCGGCCTTTGCTGGGCCAGCCGATGGTGCTGCACACGCTGGCCACCTTCAAGGGTTGCGATCGCCTGGCCTCCATCGTGGTGGTGCTGGCCCCGGGTGACCGTACCCTGTCGATCGATGACGAGCGTGTCGTGCTGGCCCAGGTGGGGGGTGCGACGCGTGCCGAGTCGGTGCTCAACGGCCTGGACGCCCTGTCCGCGCGCGGAGCGGATGGCCGGGACTGGGTGCTCGTGCACGACGCCGCGCGCTGCCTGGTCACCAGGCAGCAGATCGAGGCCTTGGTGGATGCCTGCCAGGATGACCCCGTGGGCGGCCTGCTGGCGCTGCCCCTGCCCGACACGCTCAAGGTCGCTGCCCATGGCCGTGTCAGCGCCACCGTGGGCAGGGAAGACAAATGGCTGGCACAAACACCCCAGATGTTTCGCCTCGGCGCACTGCGTGAGGCCTTGCGCCAGCATGCCGACCGGGGTTTTGCCGGTGTCACCGACGAGGCCAGCGCCATGGAGATGGCAGGCCACGCGCCGCGCCTGGTGCCTGGCAGCGCGGCGAACTTCAAGGTGACGTACCCCGAAGACTTCGCCCTGGCCGAGGCCATTCTCAGGAGCCGACAATGAGCCCCATTCCCTATCGCATCGGCGAGGGCTGTGACGTGCACGCCCTGGTGCCGGGCCGGCCACTGATCATCGGCGGTGTGCGCATCCCGCACGAGACGGGTCTGCTCGGCCACTCCGACGCCGACGTGCTGCTGCATGCCATCACCGATGCGCTGTTCGGCGCCGCCGCGCTGGGCGACATCGGGCGTCATTTCCCAGACACCGACGAGCGCTTCCGCGGTGCCGACTCCGCCGCGCTGCTGGCCGAGGCGGCGCAGCGCGTGCGCGAGGCCGGTTTCGAGATCGGCAACGTCGATGCCACGGTCGTGGCCCAGGCCCCCAGGCTCGCGCCGCATATCCCGGGCATGGTCGCGCGCATCACCGACGTGCTCGGCCTGCCGGCCGGCCGGGTGAACGTCAAGGCCAAAACCGCCGAGCGACTCGGCCCGGTCGGGCAGGGTTTGTCGATCGAGGCACGTGCCGTGGTGCTTCTGGCCTCCCCCCAGGGACACTGACGCGGTTTTACCCCTGCGCGGCGAGCCTGCCGTGTGTCGAGGGGGGGATGGGTGGCCGGCGAAGCCGGCTCCTCGGTACGCCCCGACGGCGCGACCTCGGCGCGGGCGCTTACGTGGCCTGGGCTGCCGTCTGGGTGTCTTCGGCGCGCGGCGCCGGCACGCTGGCGGGCGGGGTCTTGTCTTCGCCTTTGGCCGCCTTGGGCCTGAACTTGCGCAGCTTCATGTGGGCGGCCAGGCCGCCGGTGCTGCTGTTGGCCACGGCGAAGCGCCCGCCCATGTGCTGCACCGCACGCTCGACGATCGACAGGCCCAGCCCTGTGCCCTTGGCCGAACTGCGTGAGGCATCGCCCCGGAAGAAGGGCTGCGTCAGCTGCGAAAGCACCTCGGGGGGAACGCCCTTGCCGTGGTCGCGCAGCTTGATGAGCACCCAATCGTCCTTGGGCTTGGCCGCGATCTCGATCCGGCACACGCCGGTGACCGGCTCGCGCCCGTAACGCTGTGCGTTCTCCAGCAGGTTCGAGAACACGCGCTGCAGCTCGACACCATCGCCCATGACCATGGTGTCGGGCGGCACGTGCAGGGTGATGGCCAGGTTCGGATCATTGCCCAGCGCGAAGATGGCGGCGTCCAGCACCTGGTTCAGGTTCACCGGTTCGGTCCTGATGTGGTCGGGCCGCGCGTAGTCGAGGAACTTGTCGATGATGGCGTTGACCTGGTCGATGTCGGCCGCCATGTGCTCCCGCGCCTGGGGGTCTTCCACGCTCATCTCGGTTTCCAGCCGCAGCCGTGCCAGCGGTGTGCGCAGGTCGTGAGAAATCCCGGCCAGCATCAGGGCCCGGTCCTGCTCGATCTTGGACAGGCGCTGGGCCATCCGGTTGAAGCCGATATTGACCTCGCGGATTTCGCTGGTGGCGACCGCCTCGTTGAGCCGACTGGAGGAAAAATCACCCTCGCGCACGCGGCTGGCGGCCAGCGACAGTTTCTTGAGCGGGTTGTTGATCAGGCGTGCGATGACGGCGGCGCCTGTCAGCGAGAGCGCCGCGCCGATGCCGAGCCAGATCAACCAGGTCCTGCCGGTCACGAGGCCCAGGCGGGAGGGGTCGGTCAGCAGCCAGTAGGGGTCGCCATCGATGGTGAAGCCCACCCACAGGCCGGGTGACCCGTTGACCTCACTGGCCACGATGGTGTCGGCACCCAGGCGCGCCTGCAGGCGCTCGCTGACACCGCGGGTCAGGCCATCGGTACCGTAGGCCTGGTAGGAATCGGTCGGCTCGCGCGGCGCAATGCGCACGCCTTCCTCGTCGGCCAGGGTCTTGACCAGCGACACCCGCGCGATGGAGTCCGAATGCACCAGCGCGGCCCGGCTGAGGTTGACCAGCGAGGCGATCTGCTGGGCGCTTTGCAGCACGCGGGGCTCGAACTCCAGGGCACGGAAGGTCTGCAGCCAGGCCGCAAAGCAGCCCAGCAGCAGCAGCGCCAACAGGAAGAAGGTCCGCCAGAACAGGCTGACCTCGCGTGGGCGGCGCGCCTCCAGCGGCGCCGGCGCTGTCTCCAGTGGTGTCGGCGCCGTCTCGAACGCAACCTGCGACTCTTCGGCCATCAGGCGCCGCCGTCGGGAACGAACACGTAGCCGACACCCCACACGGTCTGCAGGTAGCGCGGCGATGAGGCGTCTTCCTCGATCAGCTTGCGCAGGCGCGAAACCTGCACGTCCAGGCTGCGGTCGAACGGCTCGAACTCCCGGCCGCGCGCCAGTTGTGCCAGCTTCTCGCGCGACAGCGGCTGGCGCGGATGGCGCACCAGCGCCTTGAGCATGGCGAACTCGCCGGTGGTCAGGGGCAGGTCCTGGCCGTCCTTGCGCAGTGTGCGCAGGCTCAGGTCGAATTCGAACGGGCCGAACTTCACGTTCTCGGCTTCCTGCGATGGCGCACCCGGCACTTCGGTGGGCGGGCGCCGGCGCAGCACCGCGTGGATGCGTGCCAGCAGCTCGCGCGGGTTGAATGGTTTGCCCAGGTAATCGTCGGCGCCGACCTCCAGGCCGACAATGCGGTCCACGTCCTCACTCTTGGCGGTCAGCATGATGATGGGCGTGCGGTCACCATTGGTGCGCAGGCGGCGGCAGATGGACAGGCCGTCCTCGCCGGGCATCATCAGGTCGAGCACGATCAGGTCGACAGCATCGCGCTGCAACACCCGGTTCAGGGCCTTGCCATCCTCGGCCAGCATGACCTCGAAACCCTCTTGCATCAGGTAGCGGCGCAGCAGGTCGCGGATGCGCACGTCATCGTCGACAACGAGGATCTTGTTCGGGCGGGGATTGGTTTGTGGCATGAGGGCAACTCTCCAAATATGTAACAAACGCGATTGTGGCAGCGGCAAGTCCTTGTCATGCCTTGTTTTTTGTATTTTTGACAGCATGTTACATTTGTTGCCCCGGTACGTCACGCGTTTACCATGGCGCGCATCACACAATGCCTGCGTTGCGCATACTAGGCATCATGATGAAATCTTGTTCGATTGCCCTGTGGCTGGCGGGCCTTGCCGCAGGCCCTGTTCTCGCCGGGGGCCCTGCGCTGCAGCCACCGCACACGCCTCCAGCCGACCAGGTGCTGGGGGTTGTCGTCACGCCGGCGCCCACGGCGACCGGGGAACGGGCGCCGCGCCTGCGCGAGAGCCTGCGCCAGCCGGTCAATGTGCAGCCGGCCATGGCCGAACCCTACCGCATGTCCGACGACGAACGCCGCAAGATGCGCGAATGGCTGCGCAACCAGGCGCAGGAGACCCCCCTGAAATGATGCAACGCCTGCTGAAGCCGCTGCGTGGCCGGACGACGGCATCCCGTGGTGCCTGGAGGCCTGCCGCAGGCCCGATGGCCGCTGCCCTGGCCGTGGCCTGGTCGCTGGGGTGGGCGCCCGCGCTGGCGCAGGAGCGCCTCCCCGAGGGGCCGGCCAATGTGGTCAACCTGATGGCCTCGGCCTATCAGGAAGTGGCGCAGGACCGGCTGGTGCTGCAGATGTCGGTCACGCGCGAGGGCAGCGATGCGGCACAGGTGCAGACGCAGATCCGGCAAGCGCTGGATGAAGCCCTCAAGCTGGCCCGTCCGCACGAGCGGGCGCCTGACATGGAGGTGCGCACGGGCGACTTCAGTCTGAACCCGCGCTATGCCAAGGACGGGCGCATTGCCACCTGGGTGGGCTCGGCACAGCTCGTCCTTGAAGGCCGCGATTTCGAGCTCATCGCCCGTACCGCCGGCCGCCTGACGTCACTGACCATGGCGGGCAGCCACTTCACGCTGTCGCGCCAGGCCCGCCAGGCCCTGGAGGCCGATGTGCAGCGCGCGGCCATCGAACGCTTTCGGGCCCGTGCCGACGACATTGCGCGGTCGTTCGGCTTCACCACCTACACACTGCGCGAGGTGTCCGTCAGCAGCACCGACAGCGGCGGCGGGATGCCGCGCCCGGTGATGATGGCTGCCGCCAAATCCTTCGAGGCGGGGGATGCCGCCATACCGGTGGAAGCGGGGCGCACCACGGTGCAGGTCACGGTCTCCGGCAGCATCCAGCTGCAGTGACGGCGCGTGGGGGCGCTGGCCGATCCCGCCGCCGGGCCGCCCCAAGGCGGGATCAGCCCCCTTGGGGGGCAGCGACCCGCGCAGCGGCGGAGCGTGGGGGCGCTGTTTACTGCGCTGCCCAGCCGCCGTCCATGTTCCAGGCGACGCCGCGCACGTTGTTGGCGGCGGGCGAGCAAAAGAACACGGCCAGTTCGCCCAGCTCGTCGGGTGTGGTGAACTGCATCGACGGTTCTTTCTCGGCCAGCAGTTGCCGGGTGGCTTCCTCGTTCGACAGGCCCAGCGCCTGGGCCTTGGCATCGACCTGCTGTTGCACCAGCGGGGTGAGCACCCAGCCCGGACAGATGGCGTTGCAGGTCACGCCGGTGGGCGCGGTTTCAAGCGCGGTGACTTTGGTCAGGCCGACGATGCCATGCTTGGCCGCGACATAGGCCGATTTCTCGGCCGAGCCGACGAGCCCGTGGACCGAAGCCACGTTGATGATGCGGCCCCAGTTGGCTGCGCGCATCGCCGGCAGGGCCAGGCGGCTGGTGTGAAAGGCACTGGACAGGTTGATGGCGATCACCGCGTCCCAGCGCTCGACCGGGAAATCCTCCACCCGCGCCACGTGCTGGATACCGGCGTTGTTCACGAGGATGTCGACCCGCCCGAAGCGGCGGGCGGCGAACGTCATCATGTCCTCGATCTCGGCGGGCTTGCTCATGTCGGCTCCGTGGTAATCCACTTGCACGCCCAATGCGGCGAGCTCGGCCTTCGGGCCCTCAACATCACCAAAACCGTTCAGGACGATGTTGGCGCCCTGCCGCGCCAGCGCCTTGGCAATGCCCAGGCCGATCCCGCTGGTCGACCCAGTGACGAGGGCAGTCTTGTTCTTGAGCATCGGTGATCTCCAGTTCCATTACGATTGATTGAACGACAGCGGAACCATTATCACGGAGCGAACGCATGGACCGGCCTGAACTGGCTCCCCAGCTCAATTTTCTGACAGTGCCTGGCCCCGCGGCGCGGGGCGGCCGGCCGCGGCGCCTGGCCTGGTGGGACTGGCCCTGTGCGGGCCCGCAGGACCACATCGTCGTCTGCGTGCACGGGCTCTCGCGCCAGGGGCGCGACTTCGACGTCCTGGCACGCCATCTGGCCTCTCGGGCCCGTGTCGTGGCGGTGGATGTGGCCGGGCGGGGCCACAGCGACTGGCTGGCCGATCCCATGGCCTACCAGTTGGGTACCTACGTGGCGGACCTGACGGCACTCATCACCCACTTGCGCCAGGACATGCCGGCCGCGCGCCTGGACTGGGTGGGCACCAGCATGGGCGGCCTGATCGGTATCGCGCTGGCCGCGCAGCCGGCGGTGGGCCTGCGGCGCCTGGTGCTCAACGATGTCGGACCGGTCATCCGCTGGGAAGCCTTGCAACGCATCGCCAGCTACCTGGGCCTCGACCCGTCGTTCGCCTCCGAGCAGGAGGCGGTGGACTATCTGGCCGGTATCTCGGCCGGCTTCGGACCGCACAGCCCGGCCCAGTGGCTGGCGCTGTCGCGGCCCATGCTGCGCGAGTGCGGGGGACGCTGGCGGCTGCACTACGACCCGGCGATTGCCGAGCCGGTGCGCGCCCTGATGACCCAGCCGGACGAGGCGGCGTCGCGCCAGGCGCTCGAACAGGGGGAGGCGGCGCTCTGGGCGTTGTACGATCAGATCACGGCGCCGACCCTGTTGCTGCGCGGTGCCGACTCCGACCTGCTGACGCCCGAAACGGCCCGGGCCATGGCGTCCCGTGGGCCGCGCGCGCGCTGCGTGACGTTCGCCGGGGTGGGTCATGCGCCCACGCTGGTGAGCGATGACCAGGTGGATGCGGTGGCTGCCTTCGTGCTGGATTGACACTTTGCCGGACGACCATGAATCCTCCCAGCAGTGAACTTGACCTTGACGTGGTGACGGCACCGGCTTCGACAGGTGCTCCGAAGGTGCCGGTGGCATCGTCGGCCATCGTGGCCGCAACATCGGCGGGCATGCCCGACGACCACCAGGCGCTGGCGCGCGCGCGCGCCTTCGCCGAGCCGCTGCTGGCCTGCGAAAGTCTGGATACTGGCGAAAACACGCTCGCCCATGCCGATGCGGTGGCGGCCATCCTGCGCGACATCGGTGGCTCCGAGGCCATGCAGGCGGCCACTTATCTGGTTTACGCCTGTCAGTACCTCAATCGCCCGCAGGAGGTGATTGCCAAGGCCTTCGGGGAGAACTACGCCGCCCTGGCGGTCGAGACGAACAAGCTGGTGCGGCTGCAGCACCAGGCGCGCCTGAAGGCGGCCGAGGCACAGGCCAAGAAGGCCGAGGAGCGCCTGGCGGCCCAGGATCCGGCGCTGCAACCGACGTCGGCCAGCAAACAGCCGGTGTCCGAGCTGGCCGCCAGCCAGACCGAGAACGTGCGCAAGATGCTGCTGGCGTTCTCGCGCGACCTGCGGGTGGTCATGTTGCGCCTGGCGTCGCGCCTGCAGACCCTGCGCTACTTCGCCACCATCAAGGGCAACCCGGGCGAGGCCCTGGCCCGGGAGGCCCTGCACGTGTTCGCACCGCTGGCGAATCGACTGGGCATCTGGCAGATCAAATGGGAAATGGAAGACCTGGCCTTCCGCTTCCTGGAGCCCCAGACCTACCGCGAGGTGGCGCGCCTGCTGGATGAAAAGCGCGTCGAGCGCGAGCAGCACGTCGAGCAGGTCCGTGCCGAACTCGAACAGGCCCTGCGCGCACAGGGCATTGAGGCATCGGTGCAGGGGCGGCCCAAACACATCTACAGCATCGTCAAGAAGATGCGTGGCAAGTCGCTCGACTTCGGTCAGGTGTTCGACATCCGCGCTTTGCGCGTGGTGGTGCCGCACATTGATGACTGCTACGCCGTGCTCGCGTACGTGCATGCGCGTTTCATACCGCTGCCGGAAGAGTTCGACGACTATATCGCCAAGCCCAAGCCCAACGGTTACCAGTCGCTGCACACGGTGGTGCGCGATGCGCAGGGCAGGGCGTTCGAGATCCAGATCCGTACCCAGGCCATGCACGACCATGCCGAGCATGGTGTGGCGGCGCACTGGGCGTACAAGGAGGCGGGCGCCAAGGGCTACGCCGGTGTCTCGGCCAGTTCCGAGTACGACGCGAAGATCGCCGTGCTGCGCCAACTGCTGGCCTGGGAACGCGACCTTAGTGGAGCCACGCAGAACCTGTTCGACGATCGCATCTATGTGCTGACCCCCGATGCCGCGATCGTCGAGTTGCCCAAGGGGGCCACACCCGTGGATTTCGCCTATGCGGTGCACACCAACCTGGGCCATCGCTGCCGTGGTGCACGGGTCGATGGCGTCATGGTGCCGCTGAACACACCGCTGCAAAACGGCCAGACGGTCGAAATCAGTGCCGCCAAGGAGGGTGGTCCTTCGCGCGACTGGCTCAACGCCGAGTTGGGTTACCTGGTCGGCCACCGTGCCAAGAGCAAGGTGCGCGCCTGGTTCAATGCGCTGGCGCTGGAACAGACGGTGGCACGCGGCCGTGAGGCGGTGGAAAAACTGCTGCAGCGTGAGGGCAAGACATCGATCCGCCACGACGAACTGGCGGCGGCGCTGGGACTGGCCTCGGCGCAGGAGCTGTTCGAGCAGGTGGGCAAGGACGAGCTGTCGCTGCGGGCGATCGAGGCACACCTGCGTCCCAGTGAGCCGGCCGTTTCGTCCGATGCCGAGGTGCTGCTGCGCAAACCCCGCAAGAGCCAGACGCCGTCGTCCGGCAGCGTGCTGGTCGTCGGGGTCGATTCGCTGATGACCCAGCTGGCGCGTTGCTGCAAGCCGGCGCCGCCCGATGACATCCGCGGCTTCGTCACACGCGGCAAGGGCGTGAGCATCCACCGTGCCGACTGCACCGATTTTGCCCATTTGCAGCGCAAGAGCCCCGACCGGGTCATTGACGTCGAGTGGGGCGGCGATGCGCAGGCCGGGCGTGATGGCCGGCCCACGGTTTATCCGGTGGATGTGGCCGTCGAGGCGCTGGACCGCCAGGGCCTGCTGCGCGACATCTCCGATGTTTTCGCGCGCGAGAAGATGAACGTCATCGGTGTGCAGACCCAGTCGGTCAAGGGCACGGCCTGGATGACCTTCACCATCGAGGTGAGCGATGCGCGCCAGGTGACGAGGGCCATGGCGGTGCTCAGCGACGTGCAGGGTGTGCGATCCGTGCGCCGAAAATGATGCTATAATTTCGTTCTTCGCTGATCACGAAGAACACAGGCGCATAGCTCAGCTGGTTAGAGCACCACCTTGACATGGTGGGGGTCGTTGGTTCGAATCCAATTGCGCCTACCAATTCAAAACCCTCGCAAGTCCTTGGCTTGCGAGGGTTTTTTCGTTTTTTGGTCCTGCTCGCTGGCGCCTGTTGAGACGAATATGGGACGATCAGGACGCTTTGGCCAGATCCTTGTCCTGGGCGGGCCCCCATCACAGCCGCCAGCATCGCCTCAGGCTCGGCTGGTAATGGGGTTCCAGAAAATGTGCCCGTCATCGTCCGAGAACGCGCCGCGCACAGCCTTGAACGCCATCATGGCGGGCGGCGTCAAGTCCACCCAGCGCTCCTCGTGCGTCTTCAGCGGCCCGATCTCTCCCGCCGAAAGCTGCGCTCCTTGCAATTCGATTGAGCTGAAGGGGGCGTGCCGAAGTGGCGCCGGAACATGGCGCTGAAGGCGCTCTGGCTGGCGTAGCCGCAGTCGAGAGCGATGTCGATGATCCGCTCGCCTTCGGCGATCCTGCGCAGCGCCAGCAGCAGATGGGGGCCTGTTCGCGCCACTGCGCGGAGCTCATGCCGGTTTCCTTCATGAAAAGCCGGTGGATGGTCTTGGTGCCCACGCCGCCCTGGCCGCCCAGTCGGCGGCGGTGGCGGTGTCGGCGGGCTGCGCCAGCAGCGCCTTGCTCGCTTTTTCCACCAGCTACCCGATGCTGCTCGTCGCCTCGGCCGTGGTGGGCGTCGGCTCCGCCACCTTCCACCCCGAGGCCTCGCGCGTCGCGCGCATGGCCTCGGGCGGGCGCTTCGGCACGGCCCAGTCGACCTTCCAGGTCGGGGGCAATACCGGCTCGGCGATCGGCCCGCTGCTGGCCGCCGCCATCGTGATTCCCCATGGCCAGGTGGCCATCGCCTGGCTGATGCTGGCCGCGGTGCTGGCGATCCTGGTGCTCTCGTACCTCACCGGCCGGACACTGAACCACGGCCAGGCCGGGTCAACAGCCTGGCCTGCAGCCAGGCGGGCGGGCTGGGCGGGAAAGAAGTCATCCGCGCCATCGTGGTGGTTGCCATCCTCATGTTCGCGAAGTTCGTGTACATCGCCGCGTTCACGAACTGCTTCACCGCTTATCTGATCGAGCGCTTCGGCGTGAGCGTCCAGCAAAGCCAAGTCTACCGGTTCATCTTCCTGGGATCGGTGGCCGTGGGCACCTTCGCCGGCGGCCCCGTGGGCGACTGGATCGGCCGCAAGGCCGTCATCTGGATCTCGTTCCTGGGCGTGGCGCCGTTCGCGCTGGCGCTGCCCTACGCCAGCCTGGCCTGGACCGCGGTGCTGGCCATCGCGGTCGGCCTGCTCATGTCGTCCGCCTTCGCCGCGCTGGTGGTGTACGCGCAGGAGGCCGTGCCGGGGCGGGTCGGCATGGTCTCGGGCGTCATGTTCGGCATCGGCTGGATCGGCGCGGCCGGCCTGCGCCAGCCTGGGCGACCGCCACCTCTGGCAAGACCTGGGGCTGAACTCGCGTGATGAACTCTCGGCCCTGATCGCCCACGCCTTCCCGGCGCTGGCCGCGGCCAACCACCAGAACATGAAGTGGAAGAAGTTCTTCTACCGCCAGTTGTGCCTGCGCGAGGAGATCCTGATCTGCAAGTCGCCAACCTGCGCCGATTGCTGTGATCAGGCCAAGTGCTTCGGCCCTGAGGTGCCAGAGGAGGGTTCGTCGGCCATGAGCTGACCCTGCGGCGAAACCCGGTTACGCTCCGGGGAGCCCGGCTCTTCGCGCACCAGGGAAAGCGTTCATGACCCCCATCATCACCAGCCTGCTGGACACCGACCTGTACAAGTTCACGATGTGGCAGGCCATGCTGCACCGTTTCCCCCAGTCGCAGGCCGAGTACCACTTCATCTGCCGCCACCCGCCGGCCTTCCCGTTGGCGGCGCTGTTGCCCGAGCTGCAACAGCAGCTCGATGCGCTGTGCGCGCTGCAGTTTCGCGAGGACGAACTGGCGTATCTGGGCGGGCTGCGCTTCATCAAGAGCGATTTCGTCGACTTCCTGCGCATCTTCCACTTCCAGCGTGCGTTCATCCGGGCCTGGGCCGAGGGCGATGTGCTGCGCGTCGTGGCCAAAGGGCCGCAGGTGCATGTGATGGCCTTCGAAATCTTCGTGCTGGCCATCGTCAACGAGTTGTATTTCCGGCGCTTCGATCAGGCCGCCGCGCTGGCTGAGGGCCGTCGGCGATTGAACGACAAGATCGCGCGCATGCAGGCGTTCGAGCGGGACAGCACCCGCTGGTACCCCTTCGAGGTCACCGATTTTGGCGTGCGCAGGCGCTTCTCGGGTGCCTGGCAGCGCGAGGTCGTGGCCACGCTCGCCAAGCGCCTGCCCCGGGTGTTCAAGGGCACGTCCAGCGTCCTGCTGGCCAAGGAGCTGGGCCTGGTCGCCATGGGCACCATGGCGCACGAGTACCTGCAGACCTACCAGACGCTGGGGGTCCGGCTGCGCGACTCGCAAAAGGCCGCGCTGGAGGACTGGGTGCAGGAGTACCGGGGCGACCTGGGTGTGGCGCTGACCGATGTGATCGGCATGGACGCCTTTCTGGCCGACTTCGACCTGTATTTCGCCAAGCTGTTCGATGGCCTGCGACACGACTCGGGCGATCCGCTGGTGTGGGCCGGCAAGGCGCTGGCCCATTATGCAAAGCTGCGCATCGACCCGCGCACCAAGCGCCTGGTGTTCTCCGACGGACTGACCATCGACAAGGCCTTCGACATCCACCGTGCGCTGGCCGATCGCACGCAGGTGGGCTTTGGCATCGGCACCCACCTGACCAACGACATGGGGCTGGAGCCGCTGAACATCGTGATGAAGCTGGCCAGCGCCAACGGGCAGCCGGTGGCCAAGCTGTCCGACTCGCCCGGCAAGACCTTGTGCGACGACCAGACCTTTCTGGCCTACCTGCGGCAGGTATTCAAGGTGCCGCCACCGGAGGCGAATCCATAGGCTGGTGCCCGCCTGCGCCTCCTCCAAGGGAAAACCCATGCTGCGGTGCACGCAGGGGCTCTTAGAATGGCCGCATGCCCGCCCCGGTATGCGGGCTGCTTGCCCCTTGTTCCTGTTCCTTCCCGCGAAAGCCCACCGTGCAGAAAAGCCAGGCCGCCGACAACAGCTCCCGTCAGCCCGGGGTGCGCGTTATCAAGAAGTATCCCAACCGCCGTCTCTACGATACCGACACATCGTCCTACATCACGCTGGCCGAGGTCAAGGCGCTGGTGATGGACAGCGAGCCCTTCGTGGTGCGTGATGCCAAGACCAACGACGATCTGACGCGCAGCATCCTGCTGCAGATCATCCTGGAAGAGGAAACCGCGGGCGTACCGATATTTACAGAACAGATCCTGGCCAACATCATCCGCTTCTATGGCCATTCCATGCAGGGCTACATGGGCGCCTACCTGGAAAAGAATGTCCAGGTGTTCATGGACCTGCAGGCCAAGATGGCCGAGCAGTCCAAGGGGCTGACCCCGGAGATGTGGCAGCAGTTCGTCAACATGCAGTCGCCCATGATGCAGGGCATGATGGGTGCCTATCTGGAGCAGTCGCGCAACGCGTTCACGCAGATGCAGGAGCAGATGCAAAAGAACAGCGAGCAGATGCTCTCGGCGTTCGGTCTGAAACGCTGAGGCTGCCCGCCGTGCTGCACGGTGGGGGCGGGTCTGAGACAATCCTGTCCCATGACCGCATCCCACGCTTTGCCGGGCGCCGAAACGCCCAAGATCGGATTCGTCAGCCTTGGCTGTCCCAAGGCCCTGACGGACTCTGAACTCATCCTCACACAACTCAGTGCCGAGGGCTACCGCACATCCAAGACCTTCGATGGCGCCGATCTGGTGATCGTCAACACCTGCGGCTTCATCGACGATGCCGTGAAGGAAAGCCTGGACGCCATCGGCGAGGCCCTGGCCGAGAATGGCAAGGTCATCGTCACCGGGTGCCTGGGTGCGCGCGAAGGCGAGGGCGGTGCCAACCTGGTGCAGCAGATCCACCCGAGCGTGCTGGCCGTGACCGGTCCCCACGCCACCCACGAGGTGATGGAGGCGGTGCACCAGCACCTGCCCAAGCCGCATGACCCGTTTACCGACCTGGTGCCCCCGCAGGGCATCAAGCTGACGCCGCGCCACTACGCCTACCTCAAGATCAGCGAGGGCTGCAACCACCGCTGCACCTTCTGCATCATCCCGTCCATGCGTGGCGACCTCGTCAGCCGGCCGATCGGCGATGTGCTGACCGAGGCGCGCAAGCTGTTCGAGGCCGGCGTGAAGGAGTTGCTGGTGGTCAGCCAGGACACGTCGGCCTATGGCGTGGACGTGAAGTACCGCACCGGTTTCTGGGACGGCAAGCCGGTCAAGACGCGCATGCTCGATCTGGTGCGGGCACTGGGCGAGCTCGCCCGTGCCCACGGCGCCTGGGTGCGCCTGCACTACGTCTATCCATATCCGCATGTGGACGACGTGATCCCGCTGATGGCCGAGGGCCTGGTGCTGCCGTATCTGGACGTGCCACTGCAGCACAGCCACCCCGACGTGCTGCGGCGCATGAAGCGCCCGGCCAGCGGCGAGAAGAACCTGGAACGCATCGCGCGCTGGCGCGAGATTTGCCCCGAGATCGTGGTGCGCAGCACCTTCATCGCGGGCTTCCCCGGCGAGACGGAAGCCGAGTTCCAGCATCTGCTGGATTTCGTGCAAGAGGCGCGCATCGACCGCGCCGGCTGCTTTGCGTATTCGCCGGTCGATGGCGCCGCGGCCAATGAACTGCCCGATCCGGTGCCCGACGAGCTGCGTCAGGAGCGTCAGGCCCGCTTCATGGCCGTGGCCGAGGCCGTGTCGGTCGAGAAGCTGCGCTCGCGCGTGGGCGCCACCATGCAGGTGCTGGTGGACTCGGCGCCGGGTCTGGGCAAAAAGGGAGGCCTCGGACGCAGCTACGCCGATGCGCCCGAGATCGATGGTGTGGTGCGCCTGCTGCCGCCCGAGAAGATCAGCAAGACGATGAAGGTCGGTGAGTTCACCAAGGCCCGGATCGTCGCGGCCGAGGGGCACGACCTGGTCGGCCTGCCGGTGTAAAAGCCGGACCGGCCAAGAAAAAAAGCCTGCTGGATCCCAGCAGGCTTTTTCGTATGTTTTGGTGCCCAAGAGAGGACTCGAACCTCCACGCCTCTCGGCGCTAGTACCTGAAACTAGTGCGTCTACCAATTCCGCCACCTGGGCATCTCAGGAAGCTGGCATTGTAGCGCATTTTTTTCAGGTTACGCCAGTGTCTTCACATTTTTTGCGGACGGGTCCGAAGCTGTGGACGGGCGATGCAAAAAAGAAAAAAGGCTTGCCGCGCTACCGCTGGCAAGCCTTCTTCATGGCTATATGATGGTGGTGCCCAAGAGAGGACTCGAACCTCCACGCCTCTCGGCGCTAGTACCTGAAACTAGTGCGTCTACCAATTCCGCCACCTGGGCATCTCAGGAAACCGCTAGTATAGCATTTCCCCAAGACTCAAATCCATAGTGAACGAAAAAAACCACCTGCTGGCCGAATTCGAAGGCACCGTCTCCGGTCACCGTGACGGCCACGGATTCGTCGTCCGTGACGACGGACAACCCGACATCTATCTGCCCTCCAATGAGATGAGGGCCGTGCTCCACAAGGATCGCGTCAAGGCACGCATCGTCCGTGTGGACCGCAAGGGCCGGCCCGAGGGCCGTGTCACCGAAATCATCGAGCGCTCGAACGCACCCATCATCGGCCGCCTGCTGCAGGAAAGCGGGGTCTGGCTGGTGGCGCCGGAAGACAAACGCTACGGGCAGGATGTGCTCATTCCCAAGGGGGCCACCGGTGCCGCCAAGGCGGGGCAGGTGGTGGTGGTCGAGCTGACCGAGCCGCCGGCCCTCTACGGTCAGCCCGTGGGCCGGGTCAAGGAAGTGCTGGGCGAGATCGACGATCCCGGGATGGAAATCGAAATCGCGGTGCGCAAGTATGGTGTGCCGCACGAGTTCTCCGAAGCCGCCCTGGCCGAAGCCCGGGCGCTGCCCGAGAAGGTGCGGCCGTCCGACCTGCGCCAGCGGGTGGATCTGCGCGACGTGCCACTGGTCACGATCGACGGCGAGGATGCGCGTGACTTCGATGATGCCGTGTACTGCGAGCCGGCCAGGGTCGGGCGCGGCAAGGGCTGGCGCCTGCTGGTTGCCATCGCGGACGTGAGCCATTACGTGAAGACGGGCTCACCCATCGACATCGACGCGTACGACCGCGCCACCTCGGTGTACTTCCCGCGCCGCGTCATCCCGATGCTGCCGGAAAAGCTCTCCAACGGGCTGTGCTCGCTCAACCCCGACGTGGACCGCCTGTGCATGGTCTGCGACATGCTGATCAACGCCAAGGGCGAGATCCATGCCTACCAGTTTTATCCGGCGGTGATGCACAGCCACGGGCGGCTGACCTATACCGAGGTGGCCGCCATCCTGCAAAACACCCGGGGGCCGGAGGCACAGAACCGCAAGGCGCTGGTGCCGCACCTGCTGAGCCTGCACGATGTCTACCGGGCATTGCTGGCGGCGCGCAACGCGCGTGGCGCGGTCGATTTCGAGACCGTGGAGACCCAGATCGTCTGCGACGATGCGGGCCGGATCGAGAAAATCGTGCCGCGCGTGCGCAATGACGCCCACAAGCTGATCGAAGAGGCCATGCTCGCGGCCAATGTGTGCTCCGCCGATTTCATCGGCCAGAACAAGCATGCCGGCCTGTTCCGCGTGCACGAAGGTCCTACCCCCGAAAAGCAGGAGGTGCTGCGTGCCTACCTCAAGGCCATGGGCGTGCCACAGACGATCAGTGACGCGCCACACCCCTCGGAATTCCAGCACATTGCCAGCGCCACCAAGGACCGCGCCGACGCGCCGCAGATCCATGCCATGCTGCTGCGCTCGATGTCGCAGGCGATCTACACCCCGGTCAACGAAGGTCACTTCGGGCTCGCTTTCGACGCCTACACGCACTTCACCAGCCCGATCCGGCGCTACCCGGACCTGCTGGTGCACCGCGTGATCAAGGCCATTTTGCTCAGGCAGCGCTACCAGCTGCCGGCACTGCCGACCCCGGGCGAGGCGCACGCCAAGCTCAGCAAGCGTCTCGCCAGCCGCGCAACGCCGGCGTCGGTGGCCGCGCAGAAAAAGCTCACCGCCGAAATGCAGGCCTGGCAGGCGGCAGGGTTGCATTGCAGCGCCAACGAGCGCCGTGCCGACGAGGCCAGCCGTGATGTCGAGGCCTGGCTCAAGTGCAAGTACATGCGCGAGCATCTGGGCGAGGAGTTCTCGGGTGTGGTCACGGCCGTGACCAGCTTCGGCCTGTTCGTGACGCTGGATGCGATGTACATCGAGGGTCTGGTGCACATCACCGAACTGGGCGGGGAGTACTTCCGTTTCGACGAGGCGCGCCAGGAACTGCGCGGCGAACGCACCGGCATCCGCTATGCGCTCGGTACGCGGGTGCAGGTGCAGGTCAGCCGGGTGGATCTGGACGGCCGGCGCATCGATTTCCGCCTGGTGCAGGGCGACGAAGAGCTGCTGCAGCGGGCCATGCGGGACAAGGCCGGCGATGGCTCATCGGGGCGCACCAGGGGGGCGGGGGAGACCCGGCGCAAGAGGGCCTCCGACGCCGCGCCGGAGGAAAAAAGCCTGCAGGGGGCCGTGCGGGCGGCCGCCAGTGCGCCGGCTCGCAAGGGCCGTGGCTCCGCCACGCCGCCCCGAGGCCGCAAATCGCGTCGCTGACCGGCGCCAGACACCATGGAGATCCTTTTCTTCTTGCTGGAGACGGCATTCTTTCTGCTCATCGGCTCGGCCCTGCTGCGCGCCTGGATGAACCACCTGCGCATCCACATGAGGGCGCAGCCCGGCCGCTTCGTGATGGCGCTCACCGACTGGCTGGTCAAGCCGGTCCGGCGCGTGCTGCCGCGCCCGCTGGCCCAGGGCCGCATCGACTGGGGCAGTCTGGTGGCGGCGCTGGCGCTGGCGCTGGCCTACGGTGTCATCCGCGCGCTGGCGCTGGATCTGGTCTACGGGGCGGACCTGTCGGCTGCCGCCTCGCTGTCGATGATCCTCGTCATTGGCCTGAAGTTGCTGGTCCGTGTGCTGCTGCAGGGTCTGATGGTGCTGCTGCTGGTCTATGCCGTTCTGTCATGGGTCCAGCCGCAGTCACCCCTGATGGCCACGCTGTACCGCCTGTGCGAGCCGATCGTGCGGCCGGTACGGCGCATCGTGCCGACCGTCGGCGGTGTGGACCTGTCGGTGCTGGTGCTGCTGGTGCTGCTGCAGGTCGGTCTGATGCTGCTGGGCTGAAAGCGCTCAGCCTGCCAGCAGCATGGCCAGGGTGCCGGCATCCAGGTGCCGGCCCGGTGTGGCGGCCACCCAGCGGTCGGCGGTCTGGCCGTGCAGAAACACGGCCCGAGCCACCGTGGCCGGGGCGTCGCCACCCGCCGGCGTCGGTTGCGCCAGCAGGCTGCCGATCAGGCCGGCCAGCACGTCGCCGGTACCGGCCGTGGCCAGTGCCGCATTGCCGCTCGGGTTGATGACGGGTGCTTGTCCGGGGCTGGCAATGATGCTGCCCGAGCCTTTGAGGACACAGATGACGCCCAGCCGGTCGGCCAGTTGCTGCGCGGCGCCGAGCCGGTCGGCCTGAACCTCGGCACTGCCCGTGCCCAGCAACCGGGCAGCCTCCAGGGGGTGGGGCGTGATCACGGTGACCTGCCCGGGGTGTTCGGCACGGCGCACGAGCTGATGCCGCATGGCCTCGTGCGCTGCGATGGTGTTCAGCGCGTCGGCGTCCAGGACGAGGCGGCGCGCATGTCGCAGCACGGACGGCAGGTGGCTGGCCACGGCCTGCCCGCCGCCGCAGCCGCAGACCGTGACCGCGCTGTCCAGCAATGCCGGATCCACCAGCAGGTCGGGGCGCCGGAACATCAGCGCCGGGCACAGTGGATCCCAGCCGGGCGCACCCCCATCGGCATCGAGCAGGCCCAGGTAGACCCGTCCGGCGCCCGCGTGCAGCGCCGCACGCGCGGCCAGCACGGCGGCGCCCGTCATGCCCAGGCCTGCGGGCCGGATGTCCTGCCCGCCGATCACCACCACATCACCCTGGCTGCCCTTATGGGTTGCATGCAGGCGTGGCGCGGCCTCCGCCGTGGTGGCACCGAGCCAGACGTCGGCCGTGGGTGGGGAGGCATCGACCAGCGGGGCCAGCCACACCTGGCCGGCCGCATCGCGCCCCTGGGCGGTGAACAGCCCGGGCTTGCCGGTCAGCATCGTCAGCGTGGCACGGGGCTGCCACGGTGCGGGGTGCGCGTCCCCGGGCATCAGCCACTGCCCGGTGTCGGCAGCGAGTCCGCTGGGCAGGTCGACGCACAGCACGGGCTGATCGGCCGTGAACAGGGCGCACCAGTGTTCGGCCAGGGCGCCGGTCGGCGCACGCGTGGCACCGATGCCGAGCAATCCATCGATGGCGGCGTCCCAGGTGTCCGGAGGTGCGTCGTGGATGGTGATTCCACTGGCGTGAGCCTGTGCCAGTGCCCACGCCGTATCGGTGGGTGGATCGCCGGCCCCGGGGCAGCGGCTGACGTGGAGGTCGGGACCGCCGCCGCGCTCGTGGCGCCAGCGCTGCAGGTGGCTCGCGGCGATGAGCGCGTCACCACCGTTGTTGCCCGGCCCGCAGGCTACCCACAGCCGACGGGCATGCGGGTGCAGCGCCAGCGTCAGGCGTGCCAGCGCCAGTCCGGCGCGCCTCATCAGTTCATGGGGAGGCAGGTGTCTGGCCAGCGCGGTTTCGTAGGTGCGCGTTGACGCGATGTTCAGCAGCGGGGCGGGGCGGCAATCAGGCAGAAGACGCATACCTCATGATAGCTTTGCCGCCGCCGGGGCACGGGGTCATCGCCCCGGTGAGAAGGGTTCCGCTTCGATGGGTGTTGGCGCGCGTTCGATGAGTGCCGTCAGCAGCCGGGCGCTGCCTGGCGCCATCGCCCAGCCCTGCGCACCGTGGTCCATGTTCACCCAGATGCCGGGCAGACCGCAGACGCCGATCAGGGGCAAGCCGTCCCGGCTGCGGCTGATGAGGGCCTCCCAGTGCTGGACGGTGCCCTGGTGCTGGCCGCGCAGCCGGGCGGCGCCGGGAAACCAGTCCTCCGACGCGCGGTACAGGTCGGCGTAGGCTTCACGCGGGCTGGCCGGTGCCGACGCGCGGGCGGCGGCGAACGCACCCGCGATGCGCAGGCGGCCGCCCTGGGTCACCAGGAGCGTCTGACGGTCGGCGTCGAACACCGGGTGGCGCGGCGCGAACACGGCATCCATCAGTGGTGCGCTCACCGATTTGCCCTGCAGCAACCAGGACTGGCCGCGCCAGCCCGCTGCACGCAGCAAGCCGGCGGAGGCCGCGCCGGCGCACACGGCCACGGCGTCGAAGGCGGCTTCGTGCGGCGCCTCGTCGTCGGGTGCGCGCCAGCGCAGTCGCGGCCGCTCGCCCGGCGTCATGCCCAAGACCTCATGCGCCATCTCGAACCGGGCTCCGGCGGCCAGCGCCTCGTTGCGCCAGCGCATGGCAGCCTGCCGTGGCACGGCGGTGAAGCTCTGGCCGATGCGCAGCACGCGTGCCAGCGGCGTGTCCGGATCAAGGCCGGGCTCCAGCGAACGCACCGTGTCGATGTCCAGCCCTTCCAGGGTCAGGCCCGCGTCGGCCAACTGATCGAGCCGCTCCCTGACGCGATCATGGTCATCGGCATGGCGCCAGAACACGAGCAGGCCATCGCTGGACGGCGGCGTGTCTTCACTGTCCGCATCACCGGTGGCCAGGTGGGCCTGGGGCGGGTCCAACAGGTCCTCGCCGAGCTGAATGAGCGCGCGCGCATGGCGCACCCATGCCGCCAGGGCAGCGGTGTCGGCGCCCGCTGTCGTGCGCCGTACCCAGCCCAGCCAGCCTGGCGCCGCCCGGCTTCCCCAGGCAGGCATGGGGTCTGCGCCGAGCGGCCATGGCCATGGCCAGCCTTGGGTGACCAGGCCGGTGCAGCCGAAACTGGCTTCCTCACCGATGGTGGCACGGCGGTCGAATACCACCGGTTCGTGGCCGCGTCGCGCGAGCGCGAGCGCCGTGGCCACGCCAACCACGCCCGCTCCGATGACGGCGATCCTCATTGGCGTGCCTCCGGCGCGGGAACAGGGAGCAACGACCGGGCGCAGTGGCTCGAGACGGGTGGAGGCATGGTGATGGGAGGAAAAGGGGGAAGGGCCCGGTAGGGCGAATGCTATAATCGACCGGCTTTGCGCCTGATTGTCCTTCGATTTGCGGGCCGCCCTGGCGGAACTGCCATATCGAAGGCGCAAGCGTGATGCAAATCGCAAACCGGCCCACCCGGGTGTTGTTCGTGCGAATCGAGCCAGATAGCCTGGCCTTCGCCGGGCGATCGGGGCCGGATTTTAGTCCCAACCTCAGGAAAGAAAATCATGTCGATCTCCATGCGCGAAATGCTGGAAGCCGGTGTCCATTTCGGCCACCAGACCCGCTTCTGGAACCCCAAGATGGCTCCGTTCATCTTCGGTTCCCGCAACAAGATTCATATCGTCAACCTCGAGAAGACGCTGCCCAAGTTCGAGGAAGCCCAGAAGTTCGTGCGCCAGCTGGCCGCCAATCGCGGCACCATCCTGTTCGTCGGCACCAAGCGCACCTCGCGCGAGACCGTCGCCCAGGAAGCCCGCCGCGCCGGCATGCCCTTCGTCGAGCAGCGCTGGCTCGGCGGCATGCTGACCAACTTCAAGACCGTCAAGACGTCCATCAAGCGCCTGAAGGACATGCAGGCCCAGAAGGAAGCGGGCCTGGACAACATGAGCAAGAAAGAACAGCTCATGTTCACCCGCGAGATGGAAAAGCTCGAGAAGGACATCGGCGGCATCCAGGACATGACCGCGCTGCCCGATGCCATCTTCGTGATCGACGTGGGCTTCCACAAGATCGCCGTGGCCGAAGCGCAGAAGCTGGGCATCCCGCTGGTGGGTGTGGTGGATACCAACCACTCGCCGGTCGGCATCGACTACGTGATCCCCGGCAACGATGACTCGGCCCGCGCCGTGGCGCTGTACGCCCGTGGCATCGCCGACGCCGTGCTCGAAGGCCGCGCCAATGCCGTGACCGAGGTGGCCAAGGCCGCTGCCGCCGAAGGCGGTGACGAATTCGTCGAAGTCGACGACGCTGCTGCCGCCTGATTTTCGTTCAGGGTCGCACAAGGGGGGGGCTCTCGCAGCCCCCTTTTCGCCGGCCCATTTCCAATCACCGACTGCCGTGCGGCCCGAGGCGGGCAACGCGGCCCATGGAGAACATACGATGGCAATTACCGCAAGCATGGTGGCCGAACTGCGCGCCAAGACCGACGCTCCCATGATGGAGTGCAAGAAGGCGTTGACCGAGGCCGACGGCGACATGGCCAAGGCCGAGGAGATCCTGCGCGTCAAGCTGGGCACCAAGGCCGGCAAGGCAGCGTCGCGTGTGACCGCCGAAGGCGCCGTGGCCGGTTTCATCGAGGGCACGACCGGCGCCCTGATCGAGGTCAACTGCGAAACCGACTTCGTCACCAAGAACGACAGCTTCCTGGCGATGGTCCAGGCCGCTGCCGAACTGGTGGCCAAGCACAACCCGGCCGATCTGGACGCCCTGGGTGCCCTGGCCTACAGCCAGGACGGATTTGGTCCGACGCTGGAAGAGGTCCGCAAGGGCTTGATCGGCAAGATCGGCGAGAACATGTCTCTGCGCCGTTTCAAGCGCTACAGCGGTGGAGCCCAACTGGTGTCCTACCTGCACGGCAGCCGCATTGGCGTGATGGTCGAATTCGAGGGTGACGCCGTGGCGGCCAGGGACGTGGCCATGCACATCGCGGCGATGAAACCGGTGGCCCTGTCGTCGTCCGACGTGCCGGCCGAGCTGATTGCCCGTGAGCGCTCGGTGGCCGAGGCCAAGGCGGCCGAATCCGGCAAGCCGGCCGACATCGTGGCGAAGATGGTCGAGGGCTCGGTGCAGAAATACCTCAAGGAGGTGTCGCTGCTGGACCAGGTGTTTGTCAAGGCCGCTGATGGCAAGCAGACGGTGGGCCAGTACCTGAAGTCCGTCAACACCACGATCAAAGGTTTCACCCTGTACGTGGTGGGCGAGGGCATCGAGAAGAAGGCGGACGACTTCGCTGCCGAAGTCGCTGCCCAGGTCGCGGCCGCCCAGGGCGCCTGACCTGACACGGCTGGTTGCACCAGCCTTTGCTGTGCACAGCACTCGACGGGCCGCAAGGCCCGTTGTTGCGTGGGCCGTTCACCGTTCCGGTGATGCGCGCCCGTGGCGACTTTTTTTGCCTATCCGCGGTGCCCTCCCACGAACGGGCGCCGGCGGCTGGGTACACTTGACGGTTAAGCCGATCTCCTCCTTCGTTCCCGCCCAGGACATCCCATGCCTGCCTACAAACGGATACTTCTCAAGCTCTCCGGCGAAGCCCTGATGGGCGATGACGCCTTTGGTATCAACCGCACCACCATCGTGCGGATGGTCGAGGAGATCGCCGAGGTGACCCGCCTGGGGGTCGAGGTGGCCATCGTGATCGGCGGTGGCAACATCTTCCGCGGGGTGGCGGGCGGTGCGGTCGGAATGGATCGCGCCACGGCCGACTACATGGGCATGCTGGCCACGGTCATGAATTCGCTGGCACTGGCCGATGCGCTGGACAAGACCGGCGTGGTGGCCCGCGTCATGTCGGCCATCGCGATCGACCAGGTGGTTGAGCCCTACGTCCGGCCCAAGGCGTTGCAGTACCTGGAGGAGGGCAAGGTGGTGATCTTCGCTGCCGGCACCGGCAATCCCTTCTTCACCACCGACACGGCGGCGGCTCTGCGGGGCGCCGAAATCGGCGCCGAGATCGTGCTCAAGGCGACCAAGGTTGACGGCGTCTACACGGCCGATCCGAAGAAGGATCCGTCCGCCACGCGCTACACCGCCATTTCTTTCGACGAGGCGATGGCCAGGAACCTGCAGGTGATGGACGCGACCGCGTTCGCGCTCTGCCGTGACCAGAAGCTTCCCGTCAAGGTATTTTCGATCTTCAAGCAGGGCGCGTTGCGCAATGTGGTGCTGGGGGGCGATGAAGGCACCCTGGTGCACGTCTGACCGCGATACGTTCTGCCTCCACCCCGTCTTCGACAAGAGGAACCGTCATGAGCAGCATTCCCGAGATCCGCAAGAACGCCGAGCACAAGATGCAACAGTCCATCGAAGCGCTCAAGGCGAACCTGTCCAAACTGCGTACCGGCCGTGCCAATCCCCAGTTGCTGGACACGGTGCATGTCGAGTATTACGGCTCCATGTTGCCGCTGTCGCAGGTGGCCAATCTCTCCTTGCTCGATGCCCGCACCATCGGTGTCGCGCCGTGGGAAAAAGGCATGGGGGCCAAGATTGAAAAGGCCATTCGCGAATCCGATCTGGGTCTGAATCCGGCCAGCCAGGGTGACCTGATCCGCGTGCCCATGCCGCCGATGACCGAAGAACGGCGCAAGGAACTGACCAAGGTGGCGCGTGGCGAAGGTGAAAACACCAAGGTGGCGGTGCGCAACCTGCGCCGCGATGCCAATGAGCATGTCAAGCGCCTGCTCAAGGACAAGCTGGTGTCGGAAGATGACGAGCGCCGCGCGCAGGACGACATCCAGAAGCTGACCGATCGCATGATCGCCGAAGTCGACAAGATCGTATCGTCCAAGGAGCAGGACATCATGGCCGTTTGAGCCATACGTGCTGCCTGCGCCCCGAGTCCACTGTTGCTGTGCCGACGATGAAAGAACAGCCCCTGCCCGTTGCGGGTGACCCGCGTTTGCCCCGCCACGTGGCCATCGTCATGGATGGCAATGGCCGTTGGGCCAAGCGGCGCCACATGCCTCGGGTGGCGGGCCACAAGCAGGGTGTGGAGGCGCTGCGGCGCGTGGTTCAGGCCTGTCTGGACCGGGGTATCCAGGTGCTCACGGTGTTCGCGTTTTCATCCGAGAACTGGAACCGGCCAGCCGACGAGGTGTCGGGTCTGATGCAGTTGCTGGGCATGGCACTGAGCCGTGAGGTGCCCAGCCTGAACAAGAACGGTGTGCGGGTGTTTTTTCCGGGTGCGCGCGAGGGCCTGTCGGCGCGCGTGGCACAGGGGCTGGCCGATGCCGAGCGGGCGTCGGCGGGCAACACGCGATTGCTGCTCAATGTCTGCTTCAACTACGGCGGACGCTGGGATATCGTGCAGGCCGCGCGGCGCCTGGCGGCACAGGGCCAGGAGATCACCGAGAGCAGCCTGTCTGCCGCGCTGGCGTTGGCGCACGTGCCTGATCCGGACCTGTTGATCCGCACCGGCGGCGAGATGCGCATCAGCAACTTCCTGCTCTGGCAAAGCGCCTACACCGAATTCCATTTCACGCCCTGTCTGTGGCCCGACTTCGACGAGGCTGCGCTGGACGCGGCGCTGGCCGATTACGCCGCCCGTGAACGGCGCTTTGGCAAGACCCCGGAGCAGGTGGGTGGTGTGCAGGCCGCAGCGGTGGGCGGACCGACGCATGCTTAAGCAGCGCGTCATCACCGCGCTGGTGCTGCTGGCCTTCCTGTTGCCGGCGCTGTTTCATCCGGCGGTGGTGCCGTTTGCGGCCCTGACGCTGGTGCTGATCGCGGCCGCCGGCTGGGAGTGGGCTCGGCTCAATGGCCTCGGTACGGGCGCCGCGCTGTCGCTGGGCATCGGCCTGGGTGTGGCGATGGCCTCCCTGTGGTGGGGGGCGCTGCTGCAGGCCTGGTTGCCCCAGGTCTGGCTGGTGGCCGGCGTGGCCTGGTTCGTGCTCGGTGCAGTGTTGCTGCGGCGAGGTGTGGCCTGCTGGGCCGCCTGGCCCCGAGCGGCCCGACTCGCTGGTGGCATGCTGCTGCTGGCGGCTGCCTGGCTGGCCCTGGTGGAAGCGCGCCGGATCGGCCTGGTCTATCTGCTGTCGGTCATGACGCTGGTCTGGATGGCCGACATCGCCGCCTATTTCGGCGGCAAGTCGTTCGGGCGCCGCAAGCTCGCCCCATCGATCAGTCCGGGCAAGAGTTGGGAGGGGGCCATCAGCGGCTTCATCGGTGTGTGCGCGCTGGCCGTGTTCTGGCTCTGGTTTGACAGCCTGTGGCCCGACGATTCCCTGAGCATTTTCGGCGTGCTGCAAGGGCGTGGCTGGCCCTGGCTGGCGGCCGGCATGGTGCTGCTGACCGTGATGAGCGTGGTCGGTGACCTGGCCGAGTCGCTGGTCAAGCGCAGCGCTGGCGTCAAGGACTCCAGCGGTTTGTTGCCCGGGCATGGCGGCGTGCTCGACCGCGTCGACGCGCTGCTGCCGGTTCTGCCTGTGGCCCTTATGCTGACGGAGTTGCCATGACCGACCAATGCCTGCGATTGACCGTTCTGGGCTCCACCGGCTCGATCGGCACCAATACCCTGGATGTGGTGGCACGCCACCCGGAACGTTTCGAGGTGTTTGCCCTGTCTGCCTCGCGCCAGGTGGACCTGATGGTCGAGCAGTGCCGGCAGTTTCGCCCGCGCATCGCCGTGATGGCCGACGAGGGCGCCGCCGCGCAGCTGCGCGATCGCCTGGCCGAGGCCGGCATCGATACGACGGTCGAAGCCGGCCCGCAGGCGCTGTGCGACGTTGCCGCCGCGCCCGAAGTCGATGCCGTGATGGCGGCCATCGTCGGCGCGGCTGGCCTGGCACCGAGCCTGGCGGCCGCGCGTGCCGGCAAGCGCCTGCTGCTGGCCAACAAGGAAGCGCTGGTGGTCGGGGGTGACCTGTTCATGGACACCGTGCGACAGGGCGGTGGTCTGCTGCTGCCCATCGACAGCGAGCATTCGGCGATCTTCCAGTCGCTGCCCGACGACCCGGCGAGTTGGGACCGGCGTGTCGACAAGATCATTTTGACGGCCTCGGGCGGTCCGTTTCGCCAGCGGGATCCCGGCACCCTGGCCGATGTGACGCCCGAGCAGGCCTGTGCACATCCCAACTGGGTGATGGGCCGCAAGATCTCGGTCGATTCCGCGACCATGATGAACAAGGCGCTGGAGGTGATCGAGGCGCGCTATCTGTTCGGTCTGCCGCCCGAGCGCATCGAGGTCGTGATCCATCCGCAAAGCGTGATCCACTCGATGGTGCAGTTCCACGACAGTTCGATCGTCGCCCAACTGGGCACGCCCGACATGCGGGTGCCGATTGCCTATGGCCTCTCGTGGCCGGAGCGCATGGCGTCTGGCGCGGCACCGCTGGATTTCTCGGCGCTCGCGGGCCTGAGCTTCGAGCCGGCCGACGCGCACCGCTTCCCCGGCCTGCAACTGGCCTGGCAGGCGCTCAGGGGGGCGCCGGGCAGCACGGCGGTGCTCAATGCCGCCAACGAGGTGGCCGTCGCAGCTTTCCTCGATGGGAGGCTGCGCTTCGACCAGATCTACCGCATCAACCGGGAAACTCTCGAAGGCATGGCGCCCTCCAAACCGGTGTGCCTGGAAGATCTTCTGGCCATCGACGCCGATGCCCGTGCCTGGGCACGGCGCTGCATGGACAGGGTCGTCACCTGAGCGGCGTCGGACGCATGGCCGGCGGCAGCGGGTGAAGGAGTGAGAAGAGGATGACCACCGTAATCGCCTTTGTTGTGGCCTTGGGGCTGCTGATCGCCGTGCACGAGTACGGGCACTACCGCATGGCCGTGGCCTGCGGGGTCAAGGTGCTGCGTTTCTCGATTGGCTTCGGCAAGCCGCTGCTGCGCTGGCGCCGCAAGGACAGCCCGACCGAGTTCGTGCTGGCGGCTATGCCGCTGGGTGGCTATGTGCGCATGCTCGACGAGCGCGAGGCACCGGTGGCGCCCGCCGAGCGGCACCTGGCCTTCAATACCCAGCCGTTGCGCGCACGCGCCGCCATCGTGGCCGCCGGGCCGCTGGCCAACCTGCTGCTGGCCGTGCTGCTGTATGCCGTGGTGAACTGGTGGGGTGTGCAGGAACCCGAGCCCGTTCTGGCCCGGCCGGCTGCCGGCTCCATGGCCGAGCGCGCGGGCATCTCGGGCGGGGAATGGGTGGGCGGCCTGTCACTGGGCATGGGCGAGCCCCGGTCGGTGCGGTCGTTCGAAGACCTGCGCTGGCAACTGACACGCGCGGCGCTGGACGGCCAGGACGCCACGCTCTGGGTGGGCCATCCCGATCAGGGCGCGACCCGGGCGGTGGTGCTGCCGCTGTCGGGCCTGGATGTGAAAGAGGCCGATGCGGCCCTGTACCAGCGCATCGGCATCGTCGCACCCTGGACCGAGCCGCTGATGGGCGAGTTGCTGCCCGATGGGGCGGCCGCGCGCGCCGGCTTGCAGGCGGGCGACCGGGTGCTGGCGCTGGATGGCCGCAAGGTCAGCGACGGGACGGAACTGCGGCAGCTCATCCGCGGCGCAGTCGGGCCGCGGGGAGAGCCGGTCACGCAGCAGTGGGACATCGAGCGCGCCGGGCGGCCGCTGCGCCTGTCCGTCACGCCCAAGCCGGAGCAACAGGATGGCGCCTGGATCGGTCGTGTCGGCGCCTATGTGGGTGTGGCACCGGCCATGACCACGGTGCGCCTGGGGCCCATCGAGGGGCTGGGCAGGGCTGTCGAGCGCACCTGGGAGGTGTCCTGGCTGACGTTGAAAATGATGGGGCGCATGGTCATCGGAGAGGCCTCGATCAGGAACCTGAGCGGGCCGCTGACCATCGCCGAATATGCGGGCAAGTCGGCCAGCATGGGCATCACCCAGTACATCGTGTTCCTGGCACTGATCAGCGTCAGCCTGGGTGTGCTGAACCTGCTGCCCCTGCCCGTCCTCGATGGGGGGCACCTGATGTATTATCTTTGGGAAGGTATCACGGGGCGAGCGGTACCTGACGTCTGGCTCGAACGCTTCCAACGTGGGGGCGTGGCCATCCTGATGGCGATGATGGCTGTGGCCCTGTTCAACGATGTGGCCCGACTGGCGGGCTGACCATTTCTGATCCATGAAAACCATTCGACGAGGGCTGCGCGGCCTGACACTGACTTCCATTGCCGCCAGTCTGCTGGCTTCCTTGCCCGCCTGGGCGGTCGATCCGTTCACGCTCAAGGACATCCGGGTCGAAGGCCTGCAGCGTGTGGAGCCCGGCACGGTGTTCGCATCGCTGCCGTTTCGCATTGGTGACCAGTACAACGACGACAAGGGCACCTCGGCGATCCGATCGCTGTTCGGGCTGGGCCTGTTCAGCGACGTGCGCCTGCAAGTCAACGACGATGTGCTGGTGATCATCGTCGAGGAGCGCCCCACGGTGGCCGACGTCAGCTTCTCGGGCATTCGCGAATTCGAGGAGGAAAACCTCAAAAGGGCGCTGCGCGATGTGGGCCTGACCGATGGCCGGCCCTATGACAAGGCGCTGGCCGACCGGGCCGAGCAGGAGCTCAAGCGCCTGTACATCGATCGCAGCATGTACGGTGCCCAGGTGGTGACGACGGTGACGCCGATCGAGCGCAACCGCGTCAACCTGAACTTCAGCGTGACCGAGGGCGATGTCGCCAAGATCAAGGACATCCGGATCGTCGGCAACCAGGCGTTCTCGGAAAGCACCTTGCGCAACCTGTTCGATCTGGACACCGGGGGCTGGCTGAGCTGGTACACCAAGGCCGACCGCTATTCGCGCAGCAAGCTCAATGCCGACCTGGAAACCCTGCGTTCGTACTACCTCACGCGGGGCTTTCTGGAGTTTCGCATCGACTCGACCCAGGTGGCCATCTCGCCGGACAAGCAGGACATGTCGGTGACGATCAACATCACCGAGGGCAACCGTTTTGTGGTGTCCTCGGTGGCTCTGGAGGGTGAATACCTCGGGAAGGAAGAGGAGTTCAAGTCCCTGGTTGCCGTTCGTGTCGGCGAGGCCTACAACGCGGAGGACGTGGCGGCCACGGTCAAGGCCTTCACCGACTATTTCGGTGCGTTCGGTTACGCCTTTGCGCAGGTCGAGGCCGTGCCGCAGATCGACCGCACCAACAACCGCGTGGCCTTCGCCATCCGTGCCCAGCCCGCCCGCCGCGTCTATGTACGGCGCATCAACGTGGCCGGCAACAACCGCACGCGCGACGAGGTGATTCGCCGCGAATTCCGCCAGCTCGAGTCGGCCTGGTACGACAGCGACAAGATCCGCCTCTCACGTGACCGTGTCGACCGGTTGGGTTTCTTCACGCAAGTGGGCATCGACACCGAGCCCGTGCCCGGCACACCCGATCAGGTCGACCTGACCGTGACCGTGGTCGAGCGTCCGACCGGCAACCTTTCGGTGGGGGCCGGCTATTCACAGGCAGACAAGCTCTCGTTCATCGCCAGCGTCAGTGTCGAGAACGTGTTCGGCACCGGCAACTACCTCGGCCTGGACCTGAACACCAGTGACTACTACCGCACGTTCTCGCTGAGCACCACCGACCCCTACTTCACGCAGGACGGCATCTCGCGCACCTTCGACCTGTACTACCGGACCACGCGCCCCTACGACGCGCAAGGTGGCGACTATGAGATCCGCCGGCCCGGGGTTGGGGTCAAGTTCGGCGTGCCGTTCACCGAGCGCGATACCGTTTATTTCGGTATCGGAGCCGAGCGGGTGTCCATTGTCGAAGGCAACGAGTTGCCTGAGGCCTATATCGGCCAGGATGGCAATTACATCCCCATCACCGTCGGCTGGTCCCGCGATGAACGGGACAGTGCACTGGTGCCCACCGAAGGCCGCTACCAGCGCTTCAACACCGAGCTGGGCCTGGGCAACCGCAAATGGACCAAGCTGAACTACCAGTTCCAGCAGTACGTTCCGCTGACGAAGCAATACACCTTCGCGTTGAACTCCGAGTTGGGATGGGGCAAGGGCCTGGGCAGCCAGAGCTTCCCCGTCATGCGCAACTTCTATGGCGGCGGCCTGGGGTCGGTGCGCGGCTTCGAGCAGGGCACGCTGGGGCCGAAGTCGCCGGTCATCGGCTCGCCGACGGGTGAAACCGTGAGTGTGGGCGGTGCCAAGAGTTTCGTGCTCAATGCCGAGTTCATCGCACCATTCCCCGGTGCCGGCAACGACCGGACGCTGCGCTGGTTCGGCTTTGTGGACGTCGGCAACGTTTTCGGCGAGAAGGAGAAGTTCGACTTCTCGCAAATGCGTGCCTCGGCCGGTATCGGCCTGAGCTGGGTATCACCCATTGGTCCGCTGCGCTTTGCCTATGCCACCCCGATCCGCAAGTTCGACGGGGATGAAATTCAGAAATTCCAGTTTCAGATCGGGACCTCGTTTTGATGAAGACGTTTTTTCACACCTCGGTGACGCGCTTGGTCGCGCTGGCCGCGGCCGCGCTGGTGGCAACCAGTGCCGCCGCGCAGGGCGCGAAAATCGGCGCCGTCAACGTCGATCGCATTCTGCGCGACTCTGCCGTGGCCAAGGCTGTGACGGCCAAGCTCGAGCAGGACTTCTCCAAACGCGAGAAGGATTTGCAGGCGCAGGCTACCCAGCTCAAGGCCGCGTCCGAGAAGCTCGAGCGCGAGGCGCCCACGTTGCCGGAGAGTCAACGCATGACACGTCAGCGCCAGCTGATCGAGCAGGACCGCGACCTGCAGCGCAAGCAGCGCGAGTTCCAGGAGGACCTGTCGCTGCGGCGCAATGAGGGTCTGCAGCAGGTACTGGAAAAGGTCAACCGCGTGCTCAAGCAGGTGGCCGAGACCGAGAAGTACGACCTGATCGTGCAGGAGGCCGCCTACATCAACCCCAGGCTCGACATCACCGACAAGGTGCTCGAGGCCTTGAACAACGCCAAGTAAGCGGGGGGATGTCTTGGTCATCACCCTGGGCACTTTGGTCGAGGCCCTGGGCGGGCGGCTGATCGGCGACCCTGGTACCTCGATCCGGCGGCTGGCGCCGCTGGGTTCGGCTACCGAGGGCGAACTGGCCTTCGTGGCCCATGTGCGTTATCGCGCGCAGATGTCGACGACGCGGGCTGCGGCGCTCATCGTGGGTCCGTCGCTGGCCGATGCCGCCGCGGCACGCGGCCCCTGCATCGTTGCCGACGATCCCTATCTGTACTTCGCGCACCTGACCCAGTGGTGGCGGGCGGCGCACGATCCCCGTCCACCTGCCGTCGTGCACCCGAGTGCCTGTGTTGATCCGAGTGCCCGGCTGGATGAGGGTGTGGACGTGGGCCCCTTCGCGGTCATCGGGCCGCAGGCCGTCATCGGTCACGGTGCGCGCATTGGCGCTCACGCGGTGGTCGAGAGGAACGCCACGGTGGGCGCGGGGACCGTACTGCATCCGCATGTGACCATTGGTTACGACTGCCGGGTCGGCGCTCGCTGCATCCTGCACGCGGGCGTGGTCATCGGGGCCGATGGTTTCGGCTTCGCGCCGCACGAGGGACGCTGGATCAAGATCGAACAGCTCGGCGCCGTGTGCATCGGGGACGACGTGGAGATCGGCGCCAACACCTGCATCGACCGTGGTGCCCTGGACGACACCGTCATCGGCAATGGCGTCAAGCTCGACAACCTGATCCAGATCGGACACAACGTGAAGGTCGGCGAGAACGCGGCCATGGCCGGCTGCGTGGGCGTGGCCGGCAGCGCCGAGATCGGGGCCGGTTGCACCGTCGGTGGCGGCGCGGTGGTGCTGGGGCACCTGAGCCTGGCCGCTGGCGTGCACATCTCCGCCGCCTCCGTTGTCACGCGGTCGATTCGCGAGCCGGGCCATTACACTGGCATGTTTCCCATCGACGCCAACGCGTCCTGGGAGAAGAACGCCGCTTCGCTCAAGCAGCTTCACCGGTTGCGCGATCGCCTCAAGGCGGTCGAGCAGGCCATTGCCCAAGTATTGGAAAAACAGAAGACCGCGCCATGATGGACATTCACCAGATCCTCAAGCAACTCCCCCATCGTTACCCCATCCTGCTGGTGGACCGGGTGCTGGAGTTTGAAAAGGGGCAGCGCATCCGTACGCTCAAGAACATCACGGTGAACGAACCCCAGTTCACCGGCCACTTCCCGAACCGGCCGGTGTTCCCGGGTGTGTACATGCTCGAAGCCATGGCCCAGTCGGCCGCGCTGATGTCCTTTGCCACCATGGGCGTCACGCCGGACGACAACACGGTCTATTACTTTGCCGGCATCGATGGCGCGCGCTTCAAGCGCCCGGTCGAACCGGGCGACCAGCTCATCATGGACGTGACACTCGACCGTGCGAAAGCGGGCATCTACAAGTTCAAGGGCGTGGCCCACGTGGACGGCGAGATGGCCTGCGAGGCTTCGCTCATGTGCACCATGCGCACCATCGCCTGAGGCGGGGACTGCCCATGGCACAGATTCACCCCACCGCGCTGGTCGATCCCGCGGCGGAGCTGGATGCGACCGTCACGGTCGGGCCCTTCACCATCATCGGCCCGCACGTGAAGATCGGTGCCGGCACCACGATCGGCGCCCATTGCCTGATCGAGGGCCACACCACCATCGGCCGGGACAACCGCATCTTCCAGTTCACCTCGCTGGGCTCTGTCAACCAGGACAAGAAGTACGCGGGCGAGCCATGCGAGCTGATCATCGGCGACCGCAATACCATCCGCGAATACAGCACCTACCACATCGGCACTGTCCAGGGCGGCGGCGTCACCCGCCTGGGCAACGACAACTGGATGATGGCCTATACCCACCTGGCGCACGACTGCGTGGTGGGTGACCACACCATCTTTGCGAACAACACCCAACTGGCGGGGCATGTGCAGGTGGGCGACTGGGTGATCTTCGGTGGCTTCTCGGCGGTGCACCAGTTCGTGCGCGTCGGTGCCCATGCCATGACCGCCATGTGCTCGATGGTGGTGGCCGATGTGCCACCTTTCGTGATGGCCCAGGGCCATCCGGCCCAGGCGCGTTCGATGAACTTCGAAGGCCTGCGCCGCCGTGGTTTTTCGCCGGATCGCATCACCGCCGTGAAGCGCATGCACAAGGCCTTGTACCGCGACGATCTGACCCTGGAGCAGGCGGGCGAGCGCATCGCCGGGCTGGCCAAGGACACGCCGGACGCCGAGCAGGACGTGCGCCTGATGCTCGACTTCCTTGGCGGCGTGAACGCTCACCGCGGCATCGTGCGCTGACTGATATGGGCAGTCCCTTGCGTTTCTCGCTGGTGGCCGGCGAGGCGTCAGGCGACCTGCTGGCCAGCCTGCTGCTGGGCGGGTTGCGCCAGCGCTGGCCCGACCTGCAGGCCGGTGGCATTGGCGGCCCGCGCATGGCGGCGCAAGGATTCGATGCCTGGTGGTCCAGCGAGCGTCTGTCGGTGCGCGGTTACATCGAGGTGTTGCCGCGGCTGCGGGAGTTGCTGCGCATCCGGCAGACGCTGGGCGACCGGCTGCTGGGCGCCGAACGGCCGGATGTGTTCATCGGCGTGGATGCACCCGACTTCAATCTCGACCTGGAATGTCGGCTGCGCGAGGGCGGCGTGCCCACGGTGCATTTCGTCTGCCCCTCGATCTGGGCCTGGCGGCCCGAGAAGATCGAGAAGCTCAAGCGGGCGGCCGATCATGTGCTGTGCCTGTTTCCGTTTGAACCCGATCTGCTGGCCCGGCACGGCATTGCCGCGACCTATGTGGGGCATCCCCTGGCGGCTGTGATTCCGATGGAACCGGATCGCGCAGCGGCGCGCCAGCGCCTCGGCCTGCCCCAGGAAGGGCACGTGGTGGCCGTGCTGCCGGGCAGCCGCGCCGACGAGGTGCGCTACATCGGCCCGAAGTTTCTGCAGGCGGTGACGCTGATGCACCGGCAGCGCCCCGGCCTGCGTTTTGTGCTGCCGGCGGTGCCGGACCTCAAACCCAGGGTGGATGCGCTGGTGGCCCGCCACGGGCTGGGCGACGTGCTGACGGTGGTGGCGGGTCAGTCGCACGAGGTGCTGGCCGCCTGCGACGTGACGCTGATCGCCAGTGGCACCGCGACGCTGGAGGCGGCGCTGTTCAAGCGGCCGATGGTCATCGCGTACCACATGAACTGGGTCACCTGGAAAATGATGTGGCGCAAACGCCTGCAGCCCTGGGTCGGCCTGCCCAACATCCTGAGTCGCGAGTTTGTGGTGCCCGAGCTGCTGCAGGGCGCGGCGTCGCCGCAGGCGCTGGCCGACGCCACGCTGGCGTGGTTTGACGAGCCTGCGAGAATGGCGGCCGTCGCGGCGCATTTCACCGAGCTGCACCGCAGCCTGCGCCGCGACACCGTGCAACTGGCGACCGATGCGATCGAAACGCTCCTTTCTGAACGCTGAGCAGACCCGTCTGGTCTGGGATGGTCCTGGCCTGGTGGCCGGGGTGGACGAGGCCGGGCGTGGTCCGCTGGCCGGGCCGGTGGTGGCCGCCGCGGTCATCCTGGACGAGCTGGCGCCGATCGCCGGCCTGGCGGATTCCAAGAAGCTGACCGAGCGCCGTCGGGAGCAGCTGTACGACGAAATCCGCGCCAAGGCGCTGTGTTGTAGCGTGGCCCAGGCCTCGGTCGAGGAGATCGATCGCCTGAACATCCTCAACGCAACCATGCTGGCGATGCGCCGGGCGGTGCTGGGCCTGCGCCTGAGGCCGGCCAAGGTGCTGATCGACGGCAACCGGCTGCCCGAGATCGACGTGCTGGCCGAGGCGGTGGTGGGCGGGGACGCCCTGGTGCCGGCCATCTCGGCAGCGTCCATTCTGGCCAAGGTGACACGCGATCGCCTGCTGGTGGAACTGCATGGCCGCCATCCCGAGTACGGGTTCGGGCGCCACAAGGGCTATGGCACGGCCGAGCATCTGCAGGCCTTGCGCCGCCTCGGACCCCTGCCGGAGCACCGCCGCTCGTTTGCGCCGGTGGCACAGGCGGCCACGGCGCACCGGGCGCCGACACAGGAGGCCGCACCATGAACCCGCCCCAGCACATCAGCTCGCGGGACAACCCGCTCATCAAACGCCTGCGCCAGTTGGCGCAGGACAACACGGCCTACCGCAAGCTGGGCCAGGTCTGGCTGGAGGGGGATCATCTTTGCCGCGCCTTGCTCGACCGGGGGGGCCGGCCGCTGCAGGCCGTGTTCACCGAGGCCGGCTGGCAGCGCGCCCCGGACGCGTTGCGCCGCGCCTGTACGCACAACACCATCGTCCCCGAGGCGCTGATGGCCACCGTCAGCGGCCTGGAATCCCCGGCCGACATGGGCTTTGTGCTGGCCCTGCCGGCGCAGACGGGGCTGGTGCCGGGGCAGCCGGCTGTCGTGCTTGATCGGGTTCAGGACGCTGGCAACGTCGGCTCCATCCTGCGCAGTGCGGGCGCTTTCGGTTTTCGGCAGGTGCTGGCCATCCGGGGGACCGCGGCCCTGTGGTCCCCCAAGGTGGTGCGCGCCGGCATGGGGGCGCATTTCGGTCTGCGCCTGGTTGAAGGGCTGGCACCGGCCGACCTGGCCGGCCTGGGATTGCCGCTGCTGGTAACCAGTTCGCACCGCGGCCAGTGGTTGCACCGGGCCACGCTGCCCTGGCCCTGTGCCTGGGTGATGGGGCACGAAGGGCAGGGGGTGGCACCGCAGATCGAGGCCATGGCTGCCGACGCCGTGCGCATTGCGCAGCCCGGCGGGGAGGAGTCGCTCAACGTGGCAGCAGCGGCGGCGATCTGTCTGCACGCCAGTGCGGCCGCCGCGGCCTGAAGCTGGCCCCGGGGTGCTGTTCGGCACCTGCGAAACCAGGCCTCGCAGGCTATAATTTCAAGGTTTACCCGCAATCGGCGCCACCTGCGTGCGCCCGCCCCGGTGCAGGCTTGTCCCGGCACCGGATTCCCGTCGACCGAACATCCGTCCGGTCCTCCGGGTGCCCCGGGCCGCCTGAGGCCCGGTTCTGCCCCCGGCGGGCGTGGGTGCGCCCCAACCCATCTGGAGAACACCGTGCTTCCCGTCCACCCGAAAGCCATCCTCGCGCTCGCAGACGGCACGGTCTTTACCGGCATTTCCATCGGTGCCACTGGCCAGACCACCGGCGAGGTGGTGTTCAACACCTCGATCACGGGCTACCAGGAAATCCTCACCGATCCGAGCTACTGCCAGCAGATCGTCACGCTCACATACCCTCACATCGGCAACACCGGGGTGAACCGTGAAGACGTGGAAGCCGACCGCATTCACGCGGCCGGCCTGATCATCAAAGACCTGCCGCTTCTGGCCTCCAACTTCCGCTGCGAAGAAACCCTGTCGCAGTACCTGCAGCGCGAAGGCACCGTGGCCATCGCCGACATCGACACCCGTGCACTGACGCGCCTGTTGCGCACCAAGGGTGCCCAGAACGGCTGCATCCTGGCCCTGCCGGCCGGCGAGGCCCTGACCGACGAACACCACGCCCGCGCCATCGCGGCTGCCAAGGGTGCGCCCGACATGACGGGCCTGGATCTGGCCAAGGTCGTGTCCACCCGCGAGCCCTATGCCTGGACGCAGACCGAATGGCAACTGGGCTTTGGTTACGGCGAACAGATCGCGCCCCGGTTCCATGTGGTGGCCTACGACCTCGGCGTCAAGAAGAACATCCTGCGCATGCTCGCGCAGCGTGGCTGCAAGATCACCGTGGTGCCGGCCACGACGCCGGCGGCCGATGTGTTCAAGCTCAAGCCCAATGGCGTCTTTCTCTCCAACGGCCCTGGCGATCCGCAGCCTTGCGACTACGCCATCGCAGCCGCGCGCGAGATCGTTGACAGTGGCACGCCCGTGTTCGGCATCTGCCTGGGTCACCAGATCCTGGCCCTGGCCGGCGGCGCGCGCACGTTCAAGATGCAGAACAGCCACCACGGCGCCAACCACCCGGTCAAGGACCTGGATTCCGGCCGCGTGAGCATCACCAGCCAGAACCACGGCTTTGCCGTTGACATGGACAGCATGCCGCAGCGGCTGCGCGCCACCCATGTGAGCCTGTTCGACGGCACGTTGCAGGGGCTGGAGTTCACCGACCGTCCGGCTTTCGGCTTCCAGGGTCACCCCGAAGCCTCGCCGGGGCCGCACGACATTGGCTACCTGTTCGACCGCTTCATCGGCCTGATGCAGGCTCGTGCCTGAGCACGCCATGAAGCTGTTCAGTTTTCCCTCCTTCGCCGTCGAAAAGGCCATTGCCAAGCGCTTGCTCACGCTCGAATCGCCGCACAAGGAATGGTTCGCGCAGCGCTGGGCGCAAAAACCCTACCGCAAGGCCTTTGTCGAGAACAAGGCCATGCCGCTGATCACGCTGCTGGCCAAGGGCAAAACCTGGGACGACGACACCTTCGCGGCCGAACTCCAGCAATGGAACGCGCCGTTCTACCCGGCCGAAGCCGAAGTGCTGCGGCCCATCATCGAAGGCGACGGACTGCTGCAGCTGATGCAAAAGAACATGCCACCCGAGCGCGTCCAGACGCTGCTGACCCGACTGGAACAACTGCGCCAGGCCAGCGCCTGACGCCAAGCCACCATACGCCATGCCAAAAAGAACCGATATCCAGACCGTTCTCATCATCGGCGCCGGCCCCATCATCATCGGGCAGGCGTGCGAGTTCGACTATTCCGGCGTGCAGGCCTGCAAGGCGCTGCGTGAGGAAGGCTACCGCGTGGTGCTGATCAACAGCAACCCCGCGACCATCATGACCGACCCGGCCACGGCCGACGTCACCTACATCGAGCCCATCACCTGGCAGACGGTCGAAAAGATCATCGCCAAGGAGCGCCCCCAGTGCCAGGGTGGCTTTGCCATCCTGCCGACCATGGGTGGCCAGACCGCGCTCAACTGCGCGCTGGATCTGTGGCGCAACGGCGTGCTGACCAAGTACGACGTTGAACTGATCGGTGCCTCGCCCGAGGCCATTGATAAGGCCGAAGACCGCCTGAAGTTCAAGGACGCCATGACCAAAATCGGTCTCGGTTCGGCCAAGTCGGGTATCGCCCACAGCATGGAAGAGGCCTGGGCGGTGCAGAAGACCACGGGCTTTCCGACCGTGATCCGCCCCAGCTTCACGCTCGGTGGTACCGGTGGCGGCATTGCCTACAACCCGGAAGAGTTTGAGACCATCTGCAAGCGTGGTCTGGAGGCCTCGCCGACCAACGAGCTGCTGATCGAGGAGTCGCTGCTGGGCTGGAAGGAGTACGAGATGGAGGTGGTTCGCGACAAGGCGGACAACTGCATCATCGTCTGCTCGATCGAGAACCTGGACCCGATGGGCGTGCACACGGGTGACTCTATCACCGTGGCGCCGGCGCAGACGCTGACCGACAAGGAATACCAGATCATGCGCAATGCCTCGCTGGCGGTGCTGCGCGAGATCGGCGTCGACACCGGCGGCTCCAACGTGCAGTTCTCGGTCAACCCCAAGGACGGCCGCATGATCGTGATCGAGATGAACCCCCGTGTCTCGCGTTCGTCGGCACTGGCCTCCAAGGCCACGGGTTTCCCGATCGCCAAGGTCGCGGCCAAGCTGGCCGTGGGTTACACGCTCGACGAGTTGCGCAACGAGATCACGGGTGGTGCCACACCGGCCAGCTTCGAGCCGACCATCGACTACGTGGTCACCAAGATTCCGCGCTTCGCGTTCGAGAAGTTCCCGGCCGCCGACAGCCACCTGACGACCCAGATGAAGTCGGTGGGCGAGGTGATGGCCATGGGGCGTACCTTCCAGGAGTCGTTCCAGAAGGCGCTGCGCGGGCTGGAGGTCGGCGTTGACGGCATGAACGAGAAGACGCAGGACCGCGAGACGCTCGAGCGCGAACTGGGCGAACCCGGCCCCGAGCGCATCTGGTATGTGGGCGATGCCTTTGCGGCCGGCTGGTCGGTTGACGAGGTGCACCAGTTCACCAAGATCGACAAGTGGTTCCTGGTCCAGATCGAGGAGATCATCAAGCTCGAACTGGCCATGGACAAACTCGTGGCCGACAAGGGCGACCAGGCGCTGGCCAGCCTGGATGCCGACACGCTGCGTGGCCTGAAGAAGAAGGGCTTCTCCGACCGGCGCCTGGCCAAGCTGCTCTCGACCACCGACGCGGCCGTGCGCGCGCGCCGGCAGGAACTGAATGTGCGCCCGGTCTACAAGCGCGTGGACACCTGTGCGGCCGAATTCGCGACCAACACCGCCTACATGTACTCGACCTATGAAGGTCATGGCGATGGCGAGTGCGAGGCGCAGCCGACCGACAAGAAGAAGATCATGGTGCTCGGCGGCGGCCCGAACCGCATCGGCCAGGGTATCGAGTTCGACTACTGCTGCGTGCACGCCGCGCTGGCCATGCGCGAGGACGGCTACGAGACCATCATGGTCAACTGCAACCCGGAGACGGTGTCCACCGACTACGACACCTCCGACCGCCTGTACTTCGAGCCGCTGACGCTGGAAGACGTGCTGGAAATCGTGGACAAGGAAAAGCCCACCGGCGTGATCGTGCAGTACGGCGGCCAGACGCCGCTCAAGCTTGCCCTGGGTCTGGAGGCCAATGGTGTGCCCATCATCGGCACCACGCCCGACATGATCGACGCCGCCGAGGACCGCGAGCGCTTCCAGAAGCTGCTCAATGACCTCGGTCTGCGCCAGCCGCCCAACGCCACGGCACGGACCGAGGCCGATGCGCTGGAAAAGGCCGCCGCGCTCGGCTATCCGCTGGTGGTGCGTCCCAGCTATGTGCTGGGTGGCCGCGCGATGGAAATCGTGCACGAGCAGCGCGACCTGGAGCGTTACATGCGCGAGGCCGTCAAGGTCAGCAACGACTCTCCGGTGTTGCTCGACCGCTTCCTCAGCGATGCGATCGAGTGCGACGTGGACGCCGTGCGGGATGCCTCGGGCCGCGTGTTCATCGGCGGCGTGATGGAGCACATCGAACAGGCCGGCGTGCACTCGGGCGACTCGGCCTGCTCGCTGCCGCCGTACTACCTGTCCAAGGCCACCGTGGACGAGCTCAAGCGCCAGACGGCCGCGATGGCCAACGGCCTGAACGTGGTCGGCCTGATGAACGTGCAGTTCGCGATCCAGGAGGTGGGCGAGGGCGAGCAGAAGCAGGACGTGATCTACGTGCTGGAAGTGAACCCGCGTGCCTCGCGCACGGTGCCGTTCGTTTCCAAGGCCACGGGTATCCAGCTGGCCAAGGTGGCGGCGCGCTGCATGGCCGGCCAGACGCTGGACCAGCAGGGCATCGGCGCCGAGGTCGAGCCGCCGTACTTCAGCGTCAAGGAAGCCGTGTTCCCGTTCGTGAAGTTCCCGGGCGTGGACACCATCCTCGGCCCGGAAATGAAGTCCACCGGCGAGGTCATGGGCGTGGGCAAAACCTTCGGCGAGGCCTTCGTCAAGAGCCAGCTCGGCGCGGGCACCCGCCTGCCGACCTCGGGCAAGGTGTTTCTGACGGTCAAAAATGGCGACAAGCCGCGCGCCGTGGTCGTGGCACGTGACCTGCACGCCCTCGGCTTCGAGCTGGTGGCCACGCGCGGTACCGCTGCTGCCATCGACGCTGCGGGCATCCCGGTCAAGACCGTCAACAAGGTGGCCGAGGGGCGCCCTCACATTGTGGACATGATCAAGAACGACGAGATCGTCATGGTCATCAACACGGTGGAGGAGCGCCGCAACGCCATTGCCGACTCGCGCGCCATCCGTACCTCGTCGCTGCTGGCCCGTGTGACCACCTTCACCACCATCTCGGGTGCCGAGGCGGCGGTCGAGGGCATGAAGCACATGGACAAGCTCGACGTCATTTCGGTGCAGGAGATGCACGCCGCGCTCTCCGCCTGAAGAGGCAGGGCACCAGGGCGGCCCCCGGCGGCTGCCATCCAGTCGGGGATTCCCCGTAGCCGGGACGGTCTGAACGGACCCCGATTCAGGGCATAATAGCCACCAACGAAGCCGCCGACCGGAAACGATCGGCGGTTTGCTTTTTGTCGTGCGCCCGTGCGGGCGCGCCGTACCAGGAGACCGGACCATGGCCACCTTTCCCATCACCAAGCGCGGTGCCGAAATGCTCAAGGCGGAGCTGCACAGGCTCAAGACCGTGGATCGCCCCAACGTCATCCAGGCGATCGCCGATGCGCGCGCGCAGGGCGACCTGAGCGAAAACGCCGATTACGACGCTGCCAAGGAGCGCCAGGGCTTCATCGAAGGACGCATTGCCGAGATCGAGGGCAAGCTCTCGTCGGCACAGATCATCGACCCGGCCGAGGTGAACGCGGGCGGGCGTGTGGTGTTCGGCGCGACGGTGGAGCTGGAGGACGAGGATTCGGGCAATCCCGTGACCTACCAGATCGTGGGCGAGGACGAGGCCGACATCAAGCTGGGCCTGGTCAATATCGGCAGCCCGATTGCGCGCGCACTGATTGGCAAGGAAGAGGGCGACGTGGCCGAGGTGCAGGCGCCCGGCGGCGTGCGCCGCTACGAGATCGTGGCGGTTCGCTACGAGTGAGTGGCGCCATGCGGCGACTTGCCCTGTTCCTGGCCGCCCTGTGGTGGGGCGGTATCTCGGGCCTGAGCTTCCTGGCCGTACCCACGCTGTTCGCGCAGCTGGGATCGCCTGCCGTGGCCGGCCCGGTGGCCGCCCGGCTGTTTTCCCTGCAATGCTATGCCGGCCTGCTCATCGGCATGGCGCTGCTGGTGCTCCTGCGGCGTGAGCGCGGTGCGGCCGTCGAGCATGGCGCCACACCCACGCCGGAGGACCTTGCCCGTGCCCAGCAAGTGCTGGCGACGATGGGCTTCGTGCTGCTGGGCATGATGCTGGCGCTGGTGCAGGAGTTTGGCGTCGCCCACCAGATCGTCACGGCCCGCGCCAGTGGCGGCAACCTGCGCCTGTGGCACGGACTGGGGTCGGTGCTGGTGTTCGGCCAGTGGCTGTGCGCAGGCGCCATCCTCTGGCGCCTGTCGCGCGAAACGCAGAGGTAGCGGATTCTTCGCTCCAGGGCACCATGGAACCGGCTTTGCCGGGCCACTGGTGCCGTTCCCCTTCGAAGCGCAGAAGGTGCGTTACGGAGGGGGCTGAGGGCCGCGGCTCCAAGCCTGCCTGCGCAGGCTTGGATGTGGCCGAAGAGCCGGGTGCCTCTGGCTCTGGCGGCGGCACCGAGCCGCGTCAGCGGCGCAGGAGGGTGTTCTCTGCGGATGCCAGGGTGTTGACCATCAGCATCGTGATGGTCATCGGGCCGACACCGCCCGGCACGGGCGTGATCCAGCCGGCCACCTCCTTCACCCCGGCGAAATCGACGTCACCGCACAGCTTGCCCTCATCGTTGCGGTTCATGCCGACGTCGATCACCACGGCACCGGGCTTGACCATGTCGGCCGTGAGCACGTTGCGGCGGCCGACGGCGGCCACGATCACGTCGGCCTGCAGGGTCTGGGCCTTGAGGTCGGCGGTGCGCGAGTGGCAGATGGTGACGGTGGCGTCCTTGGCCAGCAGCATCATGGCCATCGGCTTGCCGACGATGTTCGAGCGGCCGATGACCACGGCGTGCTTGCCCCTGAGGTCGTAACCGATCGATTCGAGCATCTTCATGCAGCCGTAGGGCGTACAGGGCCAGAAGCCGGGCAGGCCCGTCATGAGGGCGCCGGCGCTGGCGACGTGGAAGCCGTCCACGTCCTTCTCGGGCGAGATGGCCTCGATCACCTTCTGGGCGTCGATGTGGGCCGGCAGGGGCAATTGCACCAGGATGCCGTGGATGGACGGGTCGGCGTTGAGCGCCTCGACGCGGGCCAGCAGCTCCGCTTCGGTCATGCTGTCCGGGTAGGTTTCCAGCACGGAGTGCATGCCGGTGTCGTGGCAGGCCTTGACCTTGTTGCGCACATAGACCTGGCTGGCAGGGTTCTCGCCCACCAGGATCACGGCCA
>Ga0265293_10000987_pt1 | contig 64814 bp, 88 predicted proteins | sample Munlanlewell138R_FD_192505 | JGI IMG/M metagenome (GOLD analysis project Ga0265293, IMG submission 192505) | Leachate microbial communities from a municipal landfill in Southern Ontario, Canada - Leachate well 138R | ecosystem: Engineered > Solid waste > Landfill > Unclassified | place: Canada... | reverse complement strand
GTGATTACTCTTCGTCGCCGCCGTCGGCGATCAGGTCTTCGAGCCGCCCACGTCGCGCCGACTTCGTCGTCCGAGTGTTTCGCTCGGGTTTCAGAAGCGGCATCGCCGGATGATGCAGCTTGAACAGATCGCGATCGATGGCATCGGTCATCCGATGCTGCTTGGTACGGAAATGCTTGTTGCGTTGTGCCGCAAGCTTCTCCGGGAGCTCCATCAGGATGAGACGTCGCTTGACGATGTACTGCCCGTACTTGCCCCTCAGGTCGGCCGTCAGTTCATGCACGCGCGAAGCGGCGGATCGCTTCACGGGGCGCCAACCCTGGTCCAACATTTTGTCGAGGTTGTCGGAGTCCTCGGCGTTGCCCATCTTGTAGCGCACCCAGCGCTGCACGTACCCGGGCCTTGGGGCCGGAGCATCGAGCTGCGAGGGGCGTCGCCACGATTGCGGCAACTCACTGTCCCGATCGATCTCTACCGCTTGATCGACCTGACGAGCAGACTGGTTCTCTACATGGACGTCTTCATTGGCCACGTAGTGAGTTTTCTTGTGTGCAGGCGTGCGCTTGCGCTTTTTCGTGTTCGCGGCGCGCGATTGTTTCGCGCTGGCACGCTTCAGCGATCGGCCGATGAGCGAACCGATCTCTGTGTCCGGCGAGTCCTGAGTCTTGGTTGCAGCTCTCATCGGCGGGAATCTCCACTGTTGGCCTGGCGCAGCAGGGTTCGTGCGCGTTCCTTGGCGAAATACTTCTTGTGCTCGGGATCACTGGGATCCAGTTTGAACACGCGCATGGTCTCGAAGTCGTCCTTCGAGAGCGTGATCTTGCCGCGGCGCGCTAGCTCTACATCGCTACGCTCGCGCCGGCCATCACGCCCGCCCAGCCCGCCCATCGGCGCGCGCCGGCGGCGATCGTTACCGTTGCGGCCGCGTGAACGAGCCTGGTCAAGATCCTCATCATCGTCATCACGTCCGCGCATGCGCTCTCTCCGATCGTGGTGATCGTCCATGTCGTCGTAGTCCTCGTCTCCCGCCGACTCGAACACATCGCCGTCGAGCGTTCGAATCTCGAGATCCGGGTAATCGGTCTTCAGGCGCCGGGACAGCTCCTCGAGGTGCTCATCCGAATAGGGCTCGAAGTCGAGTTCCCCGTCCTCGATCTCGGCGAGGATGGTGGTGTCATGGGTGATCGCGTCGGTGTGCGCACCCGACCAACGCGCCGTGTTCCACCACCGGCGCTGTGCACGGATCCATTCGGTGCCACGCCCCTTGTTCGGCGCCGCCACGGCGCGATCATCGCCGGCTCGCTCTTCCGTCTGGCGCAATGCGTCCTGGCGTTCCTGGCGCTCGCGATCCAGGCGGGTCTGCAGCTGTACTTTCTGCGCCTGCAGCTCGCCGATCTTGATCTGGAGTTCGACCTCCTTCTTGGTGTCACCAGCCTCCTTGGCCTCCGCGAGCTCGGTGGCGGCCTGGCGCAGCTTTTCATCGACCTCGCGCAGGCTCGCCTGTCCCTGTTCGTCGACCTGTACGCGCTCCAGCTTCGTCAGGCGCTGCTCAAGCTGCTGGCGCGCCGTGCGCTCCTCGGTAAGCCGCGCCTCGGTGCGCTTGCGCAGCGCGATCTCGCGGTTGATCCGCTTGCGGACATCCCGGCTGTACTCGCCATCACGCTCGCCTTTGGCGCGGCGGCGGCGGTTGTCGTCATCTCGGTCGCGGGACTCGGGCAACGCGGTGTCATCCTCCGAGCGGCGACGCTCTTCACGAGGCTCTACCTCGGGGGCGCGATCCTCATCGGGTTCACGGTCGGCATGCTGCTGCTGGGCATCGCTGTCCGACTTGTCGCCTTCGTCGTCGAGGAAGCTGATTTCTTCGGGATCGGCATCGCCAATGCGGATCTGGTCCGGACGATCTGGCGGTGCGTGATCGATCGTGTCGCCGTCATCGCCTTGCTGTTTCGGGAAGCGCTTAGCCATGGTTGCTCCTACAGGTAGCCCTTGATCGCTTCAGGGTCGGCAATGACCATGAGGATCTCGGTGTCATTGAGGAGCCGCAGGACGTTGCCGCTGCGCAGATGCACCTCCTGCCCGGCGTACTGCTCATACAGCACGTAATCGCCGACCTTCGGGCGGTTGGGCTCATCGGCCAGGCAGAGGCCAGCGCTGGTCTTCGACTGGAAAGCGAACTCACCAACCTGAATCACCCGGCCCTGGGTGGCGAGGATCCGCTCGGCCGTTTCCACCTCGCGCGGCGTCTCGATCAGCCCCTTGTACTTGGGAATGTAGGGCTCCACGAGCACGCGCCATAGCAGCGTCTTGCCGAAGCCGACTTCGCCCGGAGTGAGCGGTACGACGCGCTGCTCTTGCTCCAGCATCAGGCTGGACTTAGCGAGCGCGCTGCCGACGCGGCTCTCTCGAGCGGCGGCCGGCTTCTCGATTGTCGATGTCGATGTCATCGTCTTCCTCGTCAAAGTCACCCTTGCGGGCGGTCTCAAGCATCTGCTCGATGAGCTCGAGCAGTGCTTTGCATTCTCGGGCTCGGCCTACCTGCTGGACGTAGTCGTCGTGCGGCAGGCCGGCGCTCATCTGCTCCTTAAACTGCTCGCGCCGCTCAAGGACCTTGCGCGCCAGCGATTCCAGTACCGCGACATGAAGCGGACGATCAGCCACCGCGGCCCTGCGCGCCCTTGGCCTTGCAGTTGGCGCCAGCGCCGGCGCTCTGCGTACCGCGCGCCTTGGGCTGCACCTGGCCGCTACCTTGGGTGCCGCTGTGTCCCTGCGAAGCGCCGCCGCGGGGCGCGTTACGACCTTTCGTCGATCTGTGAGCCTTCATCACGACCCTCCTCGGATCATCTTGGTGACCGCCGCCTCGCGGAATGCCGAGCGGTTCTGACCGCGTGCGTACAGCTGGCCGATGAAGCGCAGCAGGTCGCGGAAACCCACGCCGAGTTCCTTGGCCGCGGCGGCGAATTGGCGCGCTGAAATGCGGAATCCATGGCGGTGGTGCGAGAACAGGTAGGCCCTGGCCTTCTGCACTTCGGCGTTGGAGATCGCGCTCATGCGGTCCTCCGGCTGCGGCCACGTCGGCCAGTGCTCGAGCTGTTGGCCGTCTTGCGCTTCGCCCCGTCCTCGCGTTGCTTCTGGCGCTCGCGCTGGTTGTCCAGCAGCAGCTTCGAGCGCGCCGAGGCGTTGGTGCGCAGGATGTCGGCCGCCGCCTGCTCGTCCATGTGCGCCATCTCGGAGCGGTGTCGCTCATCGGCATGGCGCAGCGTCTGCTGGTGCGCGAGCTCCGACTGGCGCTGCTTGGCGGTAAACGCGGCTGTCTCGCGTTCAATGCGCGCCATCGTTTCGGCATCCTTGTCAGCACCGTCGTCAGCCGCCTGCTGCTGATCAGCTTGCTGTTCGCTTGCCTGCTGGCCGGCGACTGACAACGGATGCGGGGGCGGTACGGGCGGTAAGGCCTGGGCCGCGGCAATACTGAGGGCCATCTCCAGTTCGGGCGGCAGGTCCTCGTTCTGACCGTAGATGTCCGTGGGCGGCAGTGGCACACCGAGCGTCTGCTGCATCTGCGCGGACACCAGCGCCATCATCTTCAGCGTCTCGTGCTCGCGGATATGCGCCATCAGCACGGTGTAGATCGCCTCGAACTGGTCGGACGGCAGGGTGTTGCGGGCGATCTCGATCTGGCGCCAGTGCGCGGCGATGTGCACGTCGTGCAGCTGCGCAGGGAAGGCGCGGATCATCTTGCCCATCATCGCCATGGCGTTCTCGCCGATGGGATCCAGATACGTCGCCTTGGGCAGCTTCGGGGACAGCTTCTCGTAGTCTGGCACCTTGAGCGCGCGCAGGAAGCGGCGGTGCGCTTCGACCCGCTCCTCCGGTCCGTACAGCTGCGGATCGGTCTTGATGAGCTCGAGCACGGCCTGCGCCATGGAGATGCGCTGCACCGAGCTGATGATGTTGGGGTCGGCGACCGGAATGAAGTCGACGCGCTCATCGAAATCATCGCGCAGGGCGGTTTTGGCCTCGCCGCTGAGGTGGTACGGATACTCGTCGTAGGGCGCGAAATCATGGAAGAGCTCAGCGAGCATCCGGAACTCTTCACGCGCCGCCGCAAAGATGCGCTTGTGGATCGCCGTGAACAGCTTCATCGACTGTTCGATCAGCGCGATGGTCGTACCCACCGGGCCCTTGTTGTCGGCGCCGCCAGTGAGTACCTCGGTGATCGAAGCGAAGCGCCGAGCGTCGACGATCAGGGCGCCGATCAGGTTGGTCAGCGCTGCCGAGGGCTCCTTGAACGGCGGAGTGAAGAAGGTCTTCGACAGCTCATCGATCGACGCATCGACGTCCTGCCACTTACCGGGCTGGATTGCGACCGAGCCGGCCTTCTTGATGCCGTCTTTCCCACGAAATCCGCCCTGCACCGTCGCCATGAGCGCGGAATCAAGCTGGGCGCGCACGCCGCCGGAAATCGCCTCGCACAGCTGCCCGATGACATGCAGGAAGCCCCAGCCGTAGAAGCCCAGGCCTGGCAGGAACTTGTAGTGCGAGAACCAGATGCGTTTTTGCGCCGTGGTATCGGCCTCGCGCCAATTGCGCCGGCAGGCCAGGATCTCCTGGCTGGAGACATCCACCGTGACGATGTACGACAGGTCGCGCATTCCATCGTCGTGCTCGTCCACGCCCTCGGGCAGCGCGAACTCGATGTGGTACTCGAGCATGTCGTACAGCTCGTCGTCCTCGTGCAGCACTCGCTGGCGGCGGTCGGCGCGGTCCTCGATCGAGCGCCCGTCGCCCTCATCGGCATAGGTGGGCGGCTCGGGCAGATCGACGTCGATGAATTCGCCGCGGGCCATCGCTCGGCGGATCTCCGCACCGGTCATGCTGTAGCGGTGCGCGTAGCGCGGGCAGTTCTTCAGATCGCGCGCGAAATACGGCGCAATGAAATCCTCGGCCTTGATGTACCGGGCATGCGGTAGGCCGTCACGGGGGTCGATCCAGACCTTGCGGAACACGCTGCCGACGATCGGCAGGTAGAACAGCATCTGGTCAGTGTCGGCGTAGTAGTCCGGATCCTCTACCGTCAGGTAGAAGTTCATCCAGTCCTCGGCGCGCTGCACCTGAGCCTGGGTGTCCTCGGTCGCCTCGCCCGCCAGGTCGCCCTTCACCGGGCCGGTAGCCGGGAAGAACTCCTCGATCGCGTGCGCCTGAAACTGCACGCAGGCCTCGGCCAGCACGGGATGCTGCATGCCGGCGGCGCCAGGGAACGGCAGCTGCGAGGGATCCGCCCGGTCGATACCCAGCAGGCGCAAGGCGCTATTGGTCAGCTCCTCCCAGCTTTTGCGCGACTCGAGGTCGACCCTGGAGTACTCGATCAGGGTGGCGGCGATGCCGTGGCGCTGTGAGGGGGTGAGACGTTCGGCTAGGTTGGCGGCGAAGCCTTCCTGCTCGGTGCTCAGCGCTGCCAGTTCGGATTGCGGGCTGCCGGGAAACAGCGAGACGACTTCGGCGCCGTCGGGGAACAGGGTGAATTCCGCATCGCCATGGCGCGAGGTCACCGGACCCTGCGGGTACAGTTCGATGACTTCGGCGAGGTGTTGCGGTGAAGCTGCCACGTGAAACCTTCCCCGCTCTGGCCGGGGGATTGGTTGTTACGTGTGGCAGCTCCCTGAGGGAGGGACCACGGATGCGGCGGATTCTATGCCCGAATCAGCCGCTTATGCAATTTCGGTTACCTTGTCACCAGCGGATTGCCGCGCTCGGTGAGTTCGCTATGGATCTTTGCCGCAAGGTCGCTGAATGGCTTGAGGTGTATCTCGAGCGCCAGCCGGGCATCGCTGTTCGGCATACGGTTCGGCATGTCGAGCACCCGATTGAAGCCGGCGATGAGCGCATTGAGTTCCGGCGTCGACAGGTCCTTGAGCCGCTTACCGAGGCGCGGCTGCCGCACGGCGGGTATGAGCTTGTCCACGATGTGGGCATTGAATCGACCGCGCTGCTCATCTGCGTAAATAGCCATCACTCGGCCTCCGGTGCCAGCTTGGCTATGCGCAGTATCTCGCTGCGGATCACCAGCGCGGCCATGTATTCGTGCTGGGCGCAATTAGTTTGAGTAGCAGACATGCACGCCTCGCTAAGCAGTGCGAGTTCCACCGGTGTGCTCTCGCGCACCATCGATTCAATTTTCAGGATCAGATCCGCGTACGGCTTCAGCGCCTCGCGGCTTTGCTGCGATATCGACAATACTTTCGTGTCAGCCATAAAAGCTCCTGCGCGCAATCTTCGGATCGAACAGCGACAGATCATCCTCGTTGTCGTCGTCGTCCTCAAGTTGCAGGTCCATGTGCTTGCGCATGTACATCATGGCGATCACGGAGCTGGCGATCTCGTCGTCGAAATCGACGTTCGGGAAGTTGGCCATGGTGTCGATGTAGGCCCGGGCCCAGGGCCGATCCACGTACCAGATGGATCCCTTTTCCAGCGGCAGCACGGCCATGTGGGCGCGGTACACCAGGTCGCCCTGGATCTTCACTGCCCGCACCGGCAGTTTCTTCCGGCGCAGCTCTTTCACCAGTGAATGCCCGCTGGCCTTCTTCTCCACCAGGACGCGGCTGGGCGCCATGCCGTTCTCTTCCCACATCTGGTACGAATCGACCGCATCGTCGCGAAGATCAGGGAATGAGGGGCGCCATTTCTTGCGCTCGAGCAACATGGCATTGACGCGTTCATGGCCGTAGCCGACGCGCCCCTTGTCGCCCTGCTGCATTTCCGCGTGCAGGAACAGCCCCCAGGTCGTACGCACGCAGTACGAATCCTGCTCGCCCTCCTCGAAATTGGTGTCGTAGGACTGGATGAGCTCGATGAACTCTGGCAGCTCCCGCTCTTCGTGCCGGTACTTCGGATGCCAGGACGGCCATTCCCACTTGCGCCAGTGCTTTTTCTTGAAGATGACGCCGCCGACGCCCTGCGGGTTCTGTTGAAACTGAGCATCCCAGACGCGCGGCGAGATAGCCTCTTTCTCGCGCTCAACCGCATCCTCATCGTATCGCGCCGGGCACAGCAGCGAGCCTGGCTTGGTCCGCGGATCCTTGAAGATCGGCTTTCCCTCGGGCCCCTTGCCGCGGTTGACGTACGTGATGCATTTGCGGCTGCCGTCGTACTCCATCGGCAGGGTGAGCAACACCCAGCGTTTTTCCTCCTTGGCGAGCACGTGAGCGAAGATGTCGAGCGCATGAGTGCGCTGCCCGACGTACACCCGGCGCGCGGTGTTCGGGTCATTCACGCGGGAGCGCCAGGCGCCGTCATGCCAGTTGATGACCGCATCGCGGGCAGCCTTGTGCTCGACCTCGGCGGCATTGTGTAGGTCATCGGCGATCTGGATGGTTCCACCCAGGCCGGTGGTCTTGGATCCGACCGAGATCGAAGTGCGGTAGCCACCATCAATGTTCGAGAACCGGTCGATGCGGTTTTCATCCGAGAGGATGGTCACCGGGTAGCGTGACTGGTACCACTCCGATTCCACGACGCGGCGCATCTTGGCGGCATCCAGCTTGGCCAGGTCGGCGGCGTAGGATGCACACAGGAACTGCTCAGCCGGGTTGTCGCACCAGACCCACGCCGGAAACGCCACTGAGCACACCGCGGACTTCGAGGAGCGCGGTGGCACGCACACCATCAGGTTCTTGATGTCCCCCAGCGCAACGTAGGCGAGGTGGTCACAGATCGCATCGATGTGCCATGAATTGACGAACGGCGCAGGATCGATCAGCGGCCAGACCGCGGCCACGAACTTGCGCAGCGAGCGCCGACAGGTCTCGGCCGTGACCGCGGTGTAGTAGCGCTCTACGCGCTGAGCGGATGTGAGATCGGCGAATTGTTCAAGTACAGCGGCCATCGGTCGCGTCGCTCACGCGCAAGTTCGCACTCACGCCTGATGTGGGACGCAACGAGGGCGCTCGGCGCCGGCGTCGCGGGGATCTATTGCTGTTCGGCTTCGAGAGCGGCGCAGAGTGCGCGGCTCATGTTCGGGTCATCAAGAGGGATGATCGCCCACGCCGGTACGTACCAGTCGGGCTCACCGTGCGGACAGGGATGATCCGGAAACAGTACGAAGTAGTCGCCGTCCGCGTCCATCGGCTCTGTGATTTCGCCCACAGCGCCGATCGGCGGCGGGACGCAATCGGTCTCTCGCCACGTGGCAATCAACAGCACGCGCTGACCAACGTTCATTGCACCGTCTGCCCGGTCACGATCTTCACGTTCTGCGACTCGGTCTTGCTCTGCTGGATCAGCATGCCGAGCAGCTTGCGCCCGTCCGCCGGATGCAGCCCACACCGAATGCAGTATCCGAGCGCCAACCCGAATGCCTGGGCCATCGCGAACAGCGCTTTGATGGGCGGCATGCCTTGCAGGACCATCTGGTTGAAGCCGTCGATGTAGTCCTCGACCATGTCCTCCTGGTTCGCATCGACCTGTACGCCGGCAAGGCGCGTGCCCGACAGATCGCCGATCGAGACGAACAGATCGTCCTGCGGATCGGTGCCGTCAAGGCGGCCTTCGGCGGGCTGATCCTGCACGGTCAGCCGGCCTCGTCGATCAACTTCCGGTCCCGGTACTTGCGATCCCTGATCGCGTTGACAGCACCGCGCGCCGATAGGTTCGATGCTGCCGGTCTGGCCGCGTCAGACTGCTTTTCGCTCTTGCCGTAGCGGCTGGGCTCACGCTCAGCCAACCGCTCCTTGAGCGCCTGACGGCGTGTCGCCGCATCGGCTGGGCCGACTTTGCGGCGCTCGTCTCTGATCGATCGGCTGGGCATGGCGCTCTCCAGGTGGTTAAAAATCGGGGTGTCGGGTTAGTCGCCGGCGATTCTATCCTTGTTTCTTGCGATTGCGCGACTTCTCGCGCTCCGCCATGCGCCGAGCCGGCGAGGCCTTCGCCGCAGCTTTCGGTGAATCGTTACCCGGCGCCGGCCGCACACCCTGAGTCGGCGCGGGCATCATGCTGTCCATGTACTGTCGATCGATCTTGATCTCAAGGATGCGCGCCAGGTGCGAGAGCATCGCCGTCGACATCGGTGTCCAGCGCACAGCGGCGTTGCCGTCCTTGCGCACGTAGCCGATCACGAGGCCCTGCATCTGCGGAGCGTCGGCGGTGATCTGCGCCAGCAACTTGGCAATAGGTTCGTCGGTTGTCATCGTGGCACCGAATAGCTTCGAGCAAGCAGATGGTTGATCAGATCATGCAACTTCTCTGGCGGCAGCGTCCTCATCTGCTGGAGATCATGCTTGGCCAGCACGAGCTCATCGAATCCCGCGCCAGCGACCGCTGACAATGGCGACGGATACTCCCGCTCCTGGCGCGTGCCATCCGGGTCGATCGTGACAAATCGCATTGCTAAACCTCTCCTTGCTGCATCAGGTGCAGCGCCTGTCCCATCGCGCCCTGTAGGCGCAGTCTCGTCACTGGCCGCACCGATGACGCGTACGCAATCGTCGTATCCTCGCTGTCCAGCCCAGCCACGAAGAAGGCGACGATCCGGCCCTCGGCCACGTCTCGGCGCAGTGCGTCGATCACCTCGAGCGAGGGCTGCATCGTTGGCGTCGGGTTGAGCCTGACGACGTTCATGCCGCTCCCTTCGGTGGCGGTTGCGGCTGGCTGGGATCCTGACCGATGTACCAACCCACCTTGCGCTCGGCACACGCGGTGCAGATCAGGCTGCGCGGCGTCAGCATGAACAGGTCGCAGCCGCACTGGCACGTCCAGTATGGTTCGCCTTGAGCGCCACCGCACGGCCGACTCCATACGCCTCGCAGCGTCTTGCAACTCGGGCATTCGAGCCGACTCGTGCCAACCGGCGCCACTGCCTCCCAATCGTGATGGCAGGCCAGGCATCGCGCTGGACCGCTCAGATGCGGCTCACGCGCGCGACGTGCGTCCAGGATATCGATCACCGCCGCCGTCTGCGAAGGCGATTCGCACCCAGGCTTGCCGCAGAACGGCGTGCGGATCTCTGGAGTGCAGCGGCACATCAATCCACCTCGACCGGCTTGATCCAGTGCAGCCATATTCCCTTGCCCCACGCCACCGTGTACAGCACGGTCAGCAGCAAGATTCCCCACTGCTGCGCGCTCCATGCCGCGGTCATCCAGAACGGCTGGCCCGCCATGCCGAACAGACACGCATATTTCCGCAGCCAATCATGCTGGCTTTGCGTTAGGAAGATTGCGGTGACACCCGTGAGCGCAATACCGATCTGTTCGATCACTTGACCTCCAGGGTGCTGCCGCGGACACGTCCGGTCAGCAGCTTCTGCATGTTCGCTTCGATCGCCTCCAGCTGCTCCAGCGGTACATCGGTGAGATCGACGTGCGCATGCAGATGACGGTGGCGATGCTCGAGGATGATCTTCTCGCTGAATCCACCCAGATGCTTGATCAGGTCGATGAGCCGGCCCTCCTTATCGCGCAGTTTGTAATCCAGTCCGGTCGCCTTGTTGCAGCGAAAGACCTGGATTGGAATCATCTGCTCGCGCGTGAGTTCGTCCAGCCGCTTGCGCCGTACGGTCGGCGGCTGGCCAGGTTCCTTGGCTGGCTCGACCACGAGATAGTCGTACTCGTTGGCGAACGCGATCTTGGCGACCTCCTGCAACACTGGCTCGAGCTCGATCGCAATCTGCTTGGACTTCGCCTGCGCCTGGTGGGCAATCAGCCACTGGATGTAATCCTCGTAGCGACGCGCGACATCGTAGGCGGTGCGGTTCGCGGTGGCCGGTTTGTACCCGACCGCAATCGCTGCGGTGTACACCGGCGTGCCCTTGGCGATCTCTTCGCACAAGCGCTGATGCTGCTTTGTGCGCGGCACGATCTTGGGCATACCGAAGGTCGTATCCAGCGCCTTGGATGCCGGCAGCGGATCCAGGCCATCGCCTGCCTTGCGATAGCCTCTGGATCCTTTCTTGGCCTTTGCGTTCGCCATCGATCAGGCCTGCGCGGTCTCCGGAGCGGGCCCGTTGGAAGCGGGCGGCGTTGATGCGCCGCGAGACTCGGCGAGCTTCTGCTCGAGCTGCGCCTTTACGGAGGCCTGCTGGCGCTCTCGCTCCTGCTGGCTCTTCTCGGCTTCCTCGAGCTTCGCGGCCTGGCCCTTCTGGTACGGCATCCATGTGGCATACGGCTTGCCCTTCGGTGGCTGTTGATCGTCTTGCAGCAACGCCACGCCCAACCGCGGGCGTGCAACACCGGCTTCCGAGAACGCGGCCAGGTTGACCTGGTTGTCCGAGTACACGTACGTCACGATCGCTGCTTCCGGCTGAACCCGATCGGTGCGTGGCTCCTCGGGCCAGAACCACACCATCCGTCCTACCGTGGGTTTGATCATCGTCATCGCTCCTTCCGTCAGTGGGTTTGTCGATCATCGATGCGATGCCCGAAACGTGAGGTCAATTCACGCTGCTCGGACTCGCGCAGGTCGCGCTGCATGTAGTCGTTCAAAGCGGCACGCAGCGCGCGGTTCGCCGCCAGGTCGTTCGGGTGATCGTGAGCGTACTGGTAGCGCTGCCGGACGTTGCGCGCCAGCGCATCGCCTTGCTTCGCCAGCCGGCCAATGTCCGGACCGTACAGCCGCAGTAGCTCTTGCACTTGCGCCCACGGCCAGTTCTGCACACCACGATCACCGCTCGTCACAGTGAAATCCCCAGCAGCGCCAATACGGCCGCCAACAGCCACCAGATCACTGAGCTGCGACGGCCGTCGGAGGGCCCGGACGGGTGTCCACCTCGACGGACGCAGCACCATTGCCGGTTGGCGCAGGCATGGCAGCGACCGTCTTGCTGGCGATGTTCGAGCACTCCGAGGACTGGTCGGTGTCGCTCACCGCCCGCACGCAGAAGTGGTACGTGCCGTCATCGAGATCCTCGATGGTGTAGCTGTTGCCGGTCGGCTGCCAGAAGCCGATCGCGCTCACCAGATCGCTGGGCGATGTGCCGTAGTGGATCGTGAATCCCTTGGCGTTGGCGTACTCGCTGCCGTCGGTGTTCGTGGTCGGCGCCACCCATGACACGCGCGCTTCGCCAGCAGTCGCTTCACCGACGCAATGCAGGCCGAACGACGCGCCTGGAGCACGCACGCCCGAGATCACCTCGCTCCCGGTGGGTGCCTTCGCGCCCGACCAGCCGCCGGAGGCAGCGCAGTTCACCGCGCCCGGCGCCGACCAGGTCAGCGTCACGTTGACCGGGCTGATGGCGCCTGAGGCCTGCGCGTCCAGCACGACTTCGATCATCGCTGGCTCGGCCGCATCCGCGCGGGTGCTGCACATCGCGACCGCAGTCACAAACGCGATCACCGCCAGGAAATAGATCACCATCCATCGCAGACCGCTCAAGTCGTGCCCGTCATCGTTATCGATATCGCTCATCGTCTCGTCCTCCAACGTTGAAAAACATTAATCGCCGGTTGAGCTCAAGCCGCTGCCTTCACGCTCAGCTGGCGCATACCCCAATGCGCAATGAGCAAAGCTTCGGCGCGGTTGTGATCCTTCACGCGATCCAGATCCGCGCCCGGAAACAACATTCGCGCCTTCGTCAAGCTGGCGGCCTTCTTGTCCTTGTCGCTGGCGCCCGCCATGAGCAACCCTTCGGCCTTCTTCCAGGCCTGCGGCAGCACGAGCTCGGTCGAGACGCCAGCGATCTGTAGCGCAGACAGCGTCGAGCCGAGCGTCAGGCCTTTGCTGCTGGCGGAGATCACGCCGAGCTTGGGCATGGCTTGAGTGCGCTCGACGAACGCCTGCGCCATCGTGGCGCCGCTATCGCGCTTGGCCGCCCGGATGATCTCCAGCAGTTCCATGCCGTCGATCCACTTGATCTTGCCGTTCACGCAGATCGGCAGATCCGTCACGCTGATCACCTGGCCGCGACCGTCGAGGCAGGCGATCGCTCCGGTGATGCCGCAGTCGATTCCCAGAGTCATCATGGCGTCATACCTCCGGGTAGCGGCCGTCGAGCGCTCGCAGCGCGAGCTCCTTCGTGATCACCTCGATGCTCGAGGCCTGCGGCAGTGAGGCCTGCAGCACGTCGTCGTACTGCTCAGGCTGATCGAGGGACAGTGAGATGGATTCCATCAGTGCGCCCTCGTCTCGCCGTTCTTGGCCTTGCGGCCACGGCCCTTCGGCGCCTCGAACAGTTGCTCGGGATGCGTGAGCTCCTCGGTGTTCTGCGCGTCCGGATCCGGATGCCCGCCCTCGCCCTCGCCGTCGGCAGCGAACAGATCCTTCTGCCGGCCCTTCGCCTTGAGCATCACGGTAGCGTTCGTGACCGTGAGCCTGACCTCGTGGTTCTGATGCTCCTGCAGCTGCAAGTTCTCCTTGCCGATACCGGGCTGCAGGTAGAGCTTGAACGACATCGCGCACTGACCGGCGTAGTTTGGCGAGAACTCCAGCGACAAGTCCTTCAGGCGGCAGTCTTCGAACTCAAGCTCCTCATCCCCGATCAGCGTGATCATCACCACCGCATCCTCGAATGATTCGGTCAGCTTGATCGGGTCGCACTTGGTCAGCCAGTCGCACGGCTTCGATGCATCCTTCGCTTTGTTGAACAAGCATCGATACGCGTACTTGTCACCGAGCAGCGCGTTGATCTGCTCATCGTCGAGCATGACTTCGCTGACCGGAACCGTGAATCCAGTCACCTCCTCATCGCCGTGCTTCTCCAGGTTGTTGCTGATCTTGCCAAGCCTGGCGCGCTTGTCGATCAGCTGCCAGGAAACCGTATTTGTGTTGCTCATGCTTCAAACCTCGCGACTAAGTTGTTGGTTGGGCAGCGGCGCTTTTCGCTTGTGCACGCCGTTTTGCATCGTCTTCGCACGCTCGAATGGCCTGGGATTTATCCGGGCCGGAATACAGGTGGCGCAGATCGCCGCGATCGAGTTTTCCGCTCCACGCGTCGTAACACCGTCCGCTCTCGATCTGCGCATGGGAAATGCTGTAGTGGCCGCAATCACTGACGGCGTGATAACTCGATGCCGTGCGCCACCTCATCGCGACTTGTCCTCGAACAGCGGGCGCGCAAACTCCCGCGCATGCTCGGCGCGAATCCGCTTGAGAGCCTCCGCATAGCGCGCCTTCCGACGATCACTGCGGGCTTTGTGTTGCTTGCGCAGCTCAGCCATCTCTTTCATCGCGTCGGCTTCGGGTTTGAAGGTCACGCCTCGTCCTCGATCTGCATGTCCGCGACCATGACGCGATAGCCGGGATTCTCCCCATCGGCCGGGACGACGACGCCGGTGAACTCAATGCCCCAATTCGCCCAGATCTTGCCGTCCGGTCCCGGCGCATCGAACGATCGGCCGAGATAGGTCCATGGCGCGGCAAGCTGTCGCGGCGTCAATCGGCGATGCTTCAGGACGAATTCCACCAGGCGCTCCGTGACCGGCGCAGACGGCGTTCCGCGTGAACGATCCGTTGTCCTCATCGCCTCTTCGAATTGCGGTAGCGTTGGCGGCCAGCTCACGTAGGTCGATCGGATTACGCTCAGCCCGCGCTTGACCGTTTCGTTGTCCGCGCGATCGACGATCTCGCACCAGTCCTCGGGCGGTACCGGGCCGTATTGCTCGGCCAGTTTGGAGCCGTACCACTCGCCCAGGCGAGTCCACACGTGCTTGGCGCGAGGCGTGATGCGGTGCTTCGGTGCTGCTGCGCTAGGCATTTTTCAGCGCCTCCTGCATTTCTTCGTAGCGGGTCAGGCGGCGACCCGATGTGGCGTTGCTACCGGTTCGTGGGTATTGACCGCTGGACCAGTGACCGGAGTTCGGCGCCCACTGGCGCACCAGGGTTTGCCAGTGCTGATCCCAATCGACGTATTGCCAATCCTTCGCCTTCGAGGTGCTCCGGAAGATGGCCATCAGGGCGGCAGCATCAACGTCCGGCAGGTGCGTCTCGGCGTAGGTTTGACGTTCGGGCGTAAGATCGAAGTCGTCAGGGATCGATCGCTTCGGCTTTGTTTTGCCCTTCGAACCCTTCCGTTCCCTACCGTTTTGTGGCGCCGCGAGCGCCAGCGAGTCGGCTACCTCCCTGTCAATCTGAGGTGAGATATCGACTGGATTCTCTAGGATGGGATGGGATGGGATGGGATGGGATGGATTGCCATCCGTGGCGCCATCGTTTTTTGGATGGCGCGGTGTTATGGCGCTTTTGTGACGTTCGCCATCCTGATTCTTGGCGTTCGCTATCGGTTCGCCATTGGCGCTTTGGTGGCGATCGCCATCACCACGGATAGCGTCCGCCATACCTTTATCATGGCGTTCGCCATCTTTTCGCCATTTCGCGGCGGCACCCTTCTTTCCGGCCTGAGAATTCTTCTGGGACAGCTCCAGTGTCTTTGCGCGGTGCATTTCCAGGCGCAAATTGAGCAGCCGATCGTCCCCTTTTGGGACGAATTTTTCGCTGACTGTTGGCCACCAGCGCTCGAAGTTTCCCTGGTCGTAGTCCGCGAGTTTGCGCAGCTTCTTGAGATCGGCCGGGATTGATCCCAGCGTCCACTGGTAACCGAGCAACAGCAGATACAGGGCGCGCTCTTCCCCATCCCACTCGGCCGTCGAGCCGAGGAAGTCGCCGAAGAACAGTGGCAGGAATGCTTCCTTGCTTGTGGATTTCTTGGGTCGCGCCATCAGCACGCCTCCCCGACCAAGGCCGCGCCCTGGTGTATAGGATCGCCCCCTCGGCTGCCGAGGTACCGCATGCGCGGGTTCGAAGGACGCATCGGCAGCGCGCCATGGAACCCGGGATACGCATTTCGCGCTGGCGCACGGTCCGGGGGCGGAAAATAAATCACTGCTTCAACTCGCTCGCACTCTGGGCCCAGGCGTCGTATGCCCGGGCTCATTTGCTGTCGTTGCCAGATGCTTCCTGAGGAAGGTCTGGGGTTGTTGTGCCGCCCACCACCCAAGGCGAGCGGCCCGCTGATTCGTTGTTCTCAGTGGCGCCTGGGGCGCGTCTGATTCGATGCTTTCAACTCAGTCGTCCTCCATGACGATTCGCTCGGCAATCTCCGGTTTGCCCATGGCCTTCGTGGCGATATGGCAGAGCGCTCGATACGTCTCCGCGTCCACGCAAACCCGCTCAACGGGCACGACCTTCAGCCCCATATGGGCCAGCAGTTCGCACAGCGTTGGCAGGTGATCGTTCTTGAGCCGACTGAGCGTCGGTTCGCTAACGCCAATGACGGAAGCCAGTGAAACAGCCCTTCCAGGCTCTTGCAGGCCCTGAAGGATTGTGGTGAGCGTCTTTCGTGCTCTTTCAGAGGCTGGCGTTAATGCTGACGACATGCGTCCCCCGGAGAAAATCATTGATGCGTTCGACGATGTCCTCGAGCGGAACAACGCTGGCAGTGCCATCTGCCCATACCAAGAGAGTCTGGGCGGCTATGTACTCGACGCTTCGGTCTTCGCAGAATGCGACCGCCGCCAGGACGACCGCGAGCTGTGGCGGAAGATCGATCCTGATGGACGTCGGCAATGGTTCGCCGCGAAATACCGCTTCTGTCTTCCCGTCCAACCGGGAAAGACGGAAATCCTCCGCGTCATCCACGGGGGTTATTCGGAAGTCTTTGAGGTCGGCAGCCATGGGTCACGCCGACCGCATAGGTCGCGGCGCTCGTTCCTTGAGGTGCACGAGCGCGATGCCTATGTCGAAACGAGGATTGAGGGCCTTCCGCTTGATACGGTTGATGGTGCTCTGTGTGACGTCTACACCGCTGGACCTGAGGGCATCAGCAATGCCTTGCTCGGTGTAGCCGTTGGCCACGAGCTCCGAAATGATGGCTGCTAGATCTGACATAGCGCGAGAACATAATGCGTCCGCGCATACACGTCAATCTGATTTCGCATTTCACACGACTTGGCTGGGTCGGGATAATGCATTGGTGCATAAAGATATCCCCACGGCCATGCAGATTGCAGACCGGCTAAAGCGATTGCTACAGGCGGCCGGGGAGTCGAATCCGTCGTGGCTGAAGGACGATGGGACCCCGAATCAGAACCAGATCGCGGTCGCGATCTCCGAGAAAACCGGCAAGTCCTTCCACCAATCCAGCCTCTCGCGCATGCTCAAGGGCGAGGTCGAGAATCCCAGCATGCGGATCCTGGTGCCGCTCGCCGCGATCTTGGAAATGACGGCCTCCGAGTTGCGGGAGCGGCTCTTGGATGACGGAAAGACCGTTACCGCGGCGGCTCCCACCAAGCTACAGAAGTGCTGGCCATTCGATTTCACGCGGGATGATTGGAGCGCGCTGCCGGCAGAGGATCGGTCTAGCATCAAGCGAATTGTCGACCGGATGGTGCGGGATGCCGCCCGGGAGGCTGCCGACTGCAAAAGTAAACCCCCGAGGCGTGCCAGACAAAGTCGTGCAGTTGGATGACTACCGCCGTCGTAAGATGCAGCAATGAGGCCCCGTCCCCTACTCCCACTGCTCGCCGTTCTGTTTGGCGTTTTGCTGCTGATCAAAGGCTGTGACGGCGGCACACGGGATCCGCGGGCCGGCGGCCATGTACGCACGATCAAGGAGCCGGTTGAGAAAAAGCCGCTGATTGATCGGCTGCAAGTAGAGGGGCGCCGCGAGATTGCGCCGGATCAGACCATCACAATACTGCGCATTCCGGATGCGATGATGCCTGACCTTGAAATGTTCGATCGTCGTTGCTTTATCTACGAGCATCACGAGTACCGCACATCTCAAATGTTGTGCGATGTTCCTGAATAGTTGACGCCTGCTTACACGAGCTACTCAATATTGCAGGTGGTTTCTAAGCCGTTGCCGGTTTGTCTGTTGGTGCAACGCATCTGAGAGTGCGTAGTGGCCGGCGGCGGCGATGATTGCTGCATCATCTGCGTTCCGGCACGTTGAAACGCCGCCCCCATAGCTTGGCGTCTGCGCATCTCATCCTGGTATAGCCTCCAGACGCATTGTTCGAAGTCGGCGGTTCCTGGCGTGTACCCACCAATGTTCGTGCAGTAGTTCTGCCAAGACTGCGCCAGCTTCTCGTTTGAAGCGCAGGCCGATAAGCCGACCGTAACCGCGGCAGCGACGATCACCGGCCAGATTCGACGGCGCGTATCCGTCAACATGCGCATCTCTCTCGCTCCAGCGTCCTGTGACGATGTGACTTTGCATCCATCGATCGGGCGCTGACCGTGCTCCATTCGCGGGTTTCACGGATCCGATCCGTGAATGTGATCGCAAAATCGCTGCCGCCGGCGAGACTGATTCCATCCCGCCCCTGAGATTCCCGGAACGCGATTTCTCTATGCGCTGGCGCATTGACACCTATGCGCTCGCGCATTATGCTTGATCCGAAATCGCATAGATCACTGGCCTTCACATGGGCGCCCACACCCTCACGACGCAGGTCGCAGAACCGGAATCCTGGAATGAGTACAGCCACGGTCAAACACTACAGCGGCAACGTTGAACTCGGTCCGGTGTTCCCGCTGGACGTGGAGAAGTTCGTCGCGCTCGGCGGCGTGAAGTCGAAGCACAATCGATGCGACTCGTTCTCGCGCATGGTTGGCGTGCCGAAAGACGGCCCGGTTGCCTGGATGCCCGTGACGCGCACGATCTTCTTCAAGCGCAATCCGTCCCTGCACAAGTGCGATGCCCGCTGTTTGACCGCGAAGGGTCACGACTGCGAATGCTCGTGCGGCGGCATGAACCACGGCGCGGGGGCGGCGGCATGATTACCAGCGCGCAACGCCTCGAGGCTGGCGCCTGGGCGCAAGACCACCGCAACTGCCAGCGCGACACGGCACCGGTGCTGTATCTCGATGATGGCACCGAAATGCAGATGCCGACACGCTGGGTTGTCTGTCCGGTGTGCGACGGTGCAGGCACGCACGTCAATCCAGCGATCGACTGCGGCGGGCTCTCGGCCGAGGACTTCGCGGACGATCCAGACTTCGCCGAGGACTATTTCAGCGGCGCCTACGATCAGCCCTGCAACCGCTGCGCTGGCCGCACGACTGTGCGTGAGGTCGACCTCGATCGACTGTCTGCCGAGCATCGCTCTGCCTATGAACAGCAGACGCGCGACGAGGCTTACTACCAAGCCATGTGTCGTGCAGAGCAGATGGCAGGCGCATGAACGCCCTCGATCAACAGCTGCTCGATGTGGCGTTCCGCGCGCTTCGCCCGCGTCGTGAGACGCGCCAGGAGCGAATGCTCAGCTACGGCATTCCGCCTCACATGCTCGATGGCCTGGAGCGCTACCTCGTCCAGCGCATCAAGCCAGGATCGTTCCTGCAAGCCGTACTGCGCGGCGACCTGGTCATGGCCGCGCAGTTGGCTGATCCCGCGAACGCCGATCGCTTGCAGTCCTACGTCGACTATCTGACGGCCGAGTGTCCCGAGGAGTGCTGGGGCTCGCCCGAGGCAATGCGCCACTGGCTCGCAGGCCCGGACTATCCCTGTTACGCGTGCGGCCGCGAGTCCACCCACGAAATTCGGCACCGCGGCGACTGGCTGGACGCGTGCGATGCCTGCGATGTGCGAGGTGAACGATGAGCATTACTGCCGAAGCGCAGATCCGCGCCAAGGTGCGCATGGTCGTCGCAGATGAATCGTCATTCGGCGTGCTGTCCACCGGTGAACGCATCGCGGTCGCGCTGGTGCTGGACCGCTACGACCTGGTGCAGCGCTACGGCACGATGCTCGAAGCCGTCGATCGGCTTGGGGAAATCTGGTTGCTGGCTGCCCTGCGGGTGCAACGCAATGGCTGGGAGGGTGAGTGATGGCCGCTCTCACTATTGGCCCCACGAAGTACTCACGCGGCGGCAGGATCAAGTTCGGCTGGTACGGTTCCGGTGAAATCGCCATGCGGGTCGTCAACTCGGCGGGAGAGCGCGAACTCGTCGCCACCGTCTCTGTGGTGCCCTACGGCGCTCCGGATCCTGGCCGCCATGGCGTGTGGATCAAGGATTGGTCGGAAAACGAAGGTGTTGCTGATGCGCTCGTGAAGGCCGGCATCGTTCGCCTGACCGGCCAAACCCACTCGACTGGCTTCGTTCAAGCGCTGCACGCGCAGCTTACCAAGGCGGCGATCGCTCATCTGCCGGAAGAGGCCCTTCGATGACCTCGGCTGTACGCAACGCTCTCGGCGAGGCCCTGGCCATTGCGCAGGGATTGCAGGACGCCGCGATCGCCTGCGGCCCCGAGCAGACCGCCCTCGCCGCCCGGCTGCTGCAAGGTGCCTCGTGCATTCGCGCGATGTACAGCCTGCTCGTCCGGGCACACATCGACCGTCAACCTGCCCCGCGCGTAACCGATAGCGATGCTCGTGAGCAGGCCAGCAAAGCCGCCGCCAGGGAGCGGTTGCGTGAGTATGAAAACGGAGATTGGTCATGAGTTCTCACCGCCCGCACGCCCCGCTCTTCATCGATCAACGTACGCAGATGCTCCCGCCGGCACATGCTGGACGCAAGATCGCGCGCACACCGCTGCGCAAGCGCATCCGTGCCGCCCTGCTGCGGTTGTTCGGTCGCCCAGTGCTGCCGTCATGAGCGCTCAAAAGCCCGCCCCCGTCACCCTGCTGCCCGTACCACTGATGCTGCTCGAGCTCAACAGCGAACGGTTCTGCGACCTGGTGCATGCGCTCGGGCGGGCCGGCTTCGTGCTCTCGAACACCGGCAGAACGAACAGATTTCGCATCGACGACAAGGAGCGCAGCAATGCCGATCGGCGCCGGTAAATACGACGACGTGTGCACGCATGTGCGCGAGTCCACGAAGGCCGCAGGCGCGATCGTAATCGTGATCGATGGTGAGCTCGGGCACGGGTTCTCGTGCCAAGCCGACATCATGACCACGCTGGCGCTTCCCGACATCCTGGAATCCATGGCGGCATCGATTCGCCGGGATCATTCCACCCTGAAAACCACAGCGAACTGAGGCCTACACGACAATGAGTTTGACCGTTAAACAGCACGCGGCCCGCGCGCTTGGCATTGGTGGCAGCGATGCCGCCGCCGCCCTTGGCCTCTCGAAATGGAAACCGACGCTGCAGCTGTACCTGGAAAAGCGCGGCGAGGTCGAGCGTTCGTATGAGGAAACCCAGGTGCAGTACTGGGGCAAGAAGCTCGAGCCCGTAGTGCGTCAGGAGTACTCCGACCGTTCCGGCAATGTCGTGCGATTGCCGACCGAAACGTTGTGGCACCCCAAGCACACATTTATGTGCGCGCACGTCGACGGCCTGGTGGTCGAAGCCAACCGCGGATACGAGGGCAAATGCTCGATCCAGTATCTCGCCGAGGAATTCGGCGAATCCGGCACCGACGAGATCCCCGATGACTACATCTTCCAGTGCCAGCACTACATGATCGTCACCGGCATGCCGGTGTGGGACCTGTGCGTCCTGATCGGTGGCCACGACTTCCGGCAGTACCAGGTCCGCGAGGATAAGGAACTTCAGGAAATGATCATCGATGGCGAGGCCGAGTTTGCCCGCCGCGTTCGAGAAGGCGATCCGCCGCCGCTCGACTACGAGCACCGTTCTGCGCTCGATCTGCTCAGGAAGCTATATCCCGGCACGAACGGTCAGCGCATCGAGGCAAGCGAGGACGCTATCCAGTGGCGCGCTGCCATGGATGAGTTCTCTGCGGCCGAGAAAGACGCCAAGGCCGGCAAGGAAGCCAATCGCGCGCGCCTGCTCGAGTTCATGGGCGAGGCCGCACTGCTCGCATTCCCTGACGGCAAGTGCTTCCGCCGCAAAGCCATCGAGCGCACCGGCTATACCGTTGAGCCGGCCAGCTACATGGATGCCCGTTTCATCAACGACCCTGACGTAAAACCCAAGAAAGGAGCCCGCCGCAAATGAGCGCCGTACAGAACGATTCCCGAGTCGCCAACCCCTTCGCGAATGCCCCGGTCGTATCGGCGCCGTCCGGTGCTGGCGCGGCCGCGCTTGTGCAGCGAGAAGTCGCCGAGGTCCAGGCCGCGATGACGATTGCGAAGAAATTCCCGCGCGACCCGATCGCGTCCATGGATCGGATCCTGAATGCCTGTGCCCGCCCGTCGCTGGCCGACGATGCGACGTACACCTACGCGCGTGGCGGCCAGGAGGTCAGTGGCGCCAGCATTCGGCTGGCCGAAGTCATGGCGCGCGAGTGGGGCAACATCCAGTGCGGCGTCATGGAGATCACGCGTCACAATGGCGTCTCTGAATGTCTGGCGTATGCCTGGGATCTGGAAACGAACTTCAAGGATGAGAAAAGATTCCAGGTCAAGCACTGGCGCGACACGAAGAAAGGCGGCTATGCCGTCACCGACGAACGCGATATCTACGAAATGGTGGCGAACATGGGGGCTCGCCGAAAGCGAGCGTGCATCCTGGCCGTCATTCCGGGCGATGTGCAGGAAACCGCTGTTCACCAGTGTGATGTCACGCTGCGCACGAAGGTCGACATCACGCCCGAGCGCGTGAAAGCGATGGTCGACGGCTTCGCCACATACGGCGTGACGGCGGAGATGATCGAGAAGAAGATTCAGCGCCGCCTGGAGGCGTTGCTGCCGGCGCAGATGGTGCAGCTGCGCAAGATCTATACGTCACTCAAGGACGGCATGGGCTCCGCCGGCGACTACTTCGATATCGAGCCATCGGACAACAGCGCCCAGCCGGACGACGAACAGACTGCCGCTAAGGGCAATCAGGGCGTCAAAGAAAAGCTCAAGCGCCAGCAATCGAGCAAGCCGGATGCGAAGAAAGCCGCTGCCGCCGCCGCCAACCCAACGGAAGAATCACGCATAGAGGACGAGGCTATTCCTCAGTTCGACAAGGATGCGGCGATTCAGTACCTGCAGCAGGCCGCAGACATCGAGTTGCTCAACAAGGCGTGGGCCGCTGTAGCGCTCGATTACGACCAAACCGACCGCCAGGTCGAAGATGAGGTCGTGCAGACCTACAAGCAACTCAAAGCCGAGCTATCGAAGATCTAACGTCAGGCAGGGAAACCATCATGAGTCTGTTCAAGTTCGAAGTCGAAAATTTCAAGCGAATACGGTCGCTGGCGTTCGAGCTCAAAGGCCGGATCACTGAACTGTCTGGCGTGAATGGCGCCGGAAAGAGCAGCGCCATTGATGCCGTCTGGGTGTTGCTCAAGGGCTTGCAGGTCGCACCTGCCGTCCCGATCCACAAAGGCGCCGAGAGGGCTCGAATAAAGGGCCAGCTGGGCGAACTGGTGGTGGAGCGCACCTTCCGGCGCAAAGGCGATGCCGAGTACACCAGCACCCTCAAGGTCTCGAACCCCGATGGCGCCGCCTATCCGTCACCGCAGAAGAAACTCGATGAGATCATCGGGCAGCATCGGCTCGATCCGCTGGACTTCATCGATATGGACGCGAAGAAGCAGTTCGAAGTGCTGCGACAGTTCGTGCCGGGATTCGACTTCGAGGCAGTGGATGCGGAAAACAAGGCCGACTACGAACTCAGGACAGACATCAATCGACGGGCCCAGCAAGCGCAGGCCGCGGCCGATGCGATCACCGTTGCTTTCGATCCGCCGGGCGAGCGCCTGGACGAAGCCGAACTGGTTGCGAAAATTCAGCGGGCCGATCAACACAATATTGACGTAGGCCAGCGAAAGACGAATCGAACGGCCCTGATCAACAGCATCAAGTCCTTTACCGATGAAGCCGCAAGCCTTCGGGAACGCGCCACCGCATTGCGTGCGGAGGCGGACAAGCTCGACAAGAAAGCGGAATTCTGTGATAGCGAGGCCGCCGATAAGCAGAAAAGGCTCGACTCTGCGGACCCGCTGCCCGAATTGATCGATGTTTCGGCGCTCGCGCTGAAGATCAACGAAGCCCGCGAGGCGAACCGGGTCATTGACGAATGGGCGGTCGATAATCGCCGTCGTGACGAGTTGTATAAGGCTGCAGCAGCGCTGGCCGAAGAGTCCGACACGCTCACGGCGCGCATGGCGGAGCGCACCGAGCAGAAGCAATCGGCGATCGCCAAAGCACATATGCCGGTCGACGGGATCTCATTTGCCGATGGATCAGTGCTACTGAACGATGTGCCGTTCGCGCAGGCCAGCCGCGCCCAACAGTTGCGCACGTCGACCGCCATATCTCTCGCGATGAACCCGAAGCTGCCGCTGATCTGGATCCGCGATGGATCGCTGCTCGACGACGATTCGATCGCCATCATCCACGAGCAGGCTGAGAAGTACGACGGCTACGTGATCATCGAGACGGTCCGCGCCATTGGCTCCGATGCCATCGTGCTGGAGGAAGGACACCGAAAGGATGCGCTCGTCAAGGAGGATGCGACATGAGCGCCATCGTCCTGGACACCGAAACCACCAGCGTCGACAGCCCCGAGGTGATCGAGCTGGCCTACGCCACGATGGAAACGCCGAGCAGTAATCTCGGTGACACCATGCTGCTGCGCTACCAGCCGACGGTGCCGATCGCCCTGGGCGCGATGGCCACCCACAACATCATCCCGGAGGACCTGGAGGGCTGCGATCCGTGGCCGGGTAGCTGGGCGCCGCCGGCGGAACTCAGCTCCCTGGACTACATCGTCGGGCACAACGTGGATTTTGACTGGCGCGCGATCGGCGAGCCGAAGATCCGGCGTATCTGCACGCTGGCGCTGGCGCGCAAGGCGTTTCCCTCGCTCGACTCCCATACGCTCGGCGCTCTTACCTATCACCAGTACCCGGCGCCTATGGCCCGGCGAATGTTGAAGGATGCGCACTCCGCTGCCGCCGACGTGGATCTGTGCCACAAGTTGCTGCTGATGCTGTTCGGGATTTTCAGGCCACGCGACTGGAATCATCTGTGGGAGATCAGCGAGCAGGCGCGGGTGCCGACGGTCATGAGCTTCGGCAAGTACGGCCCGAAGGATGGTCAGCCCGGCATGCCAATCGCGCAGATGCGCAAGCAGGATCCCGGCTACGTGCGCTGGCTGCTCAACAACGCGGACATCGTCAAGGGGTGTCCGTACTGGCAGAAGGCGCTCACAGCATGAGCATCACCTGCGGCTACTGCGGCCAGCCCGCCAAGTTTGAGCCCTCCAGCGCCCACATCTACGGCGGCCGCGACTACGGCCCGGTGTGGGACTGCCGGCCGTGCGATGCGTACGTTGGTTGCCATCCCGATGGCTCACCGAAAGGGGTTCTCGCCAACAAGACGCGTCGCCTCGCTCGCCGGCGGGCGCACGAGTTCTTCGACCCGCTCTGGCAGGACTGGCAGCCAGTGTATCCGGAGCGTCAGAAGCTGAGCGGGAAACTGCGCAACCTGATGCGCGTGCGCGCCTACGAGTGGTTGGCGCATCACATGGGATTGCCGTTCGACGATACGCACATCGCGATGTTCGACGAGACTCAGTGTGAGCGCGTCGTCGATCTGATTCGCGAGCATAGCGCCACCGCGGCGACGGTGCGGGAGTGGGCGAAGGCAAGGCGGGCGGCATGAGCGACGACCTGTACTACATGCAAACGACGGGTCATGTTGGTAACTCGCTCCTGTGGTGGAGGAAAGGCCGGCACGGCTATACCTGCGACATCCAGCAGGCTCATGTATTTACGCGGGAGGAGGCGCTCAGGCAGCACGAATGCCGTCCCACAGAAGATTTCCCGTGGCGTAAATCCTATATCGACGCGCGCCTACAGCATCACGTCGATTCTCAGCTCGTCGATACCGCAGAAGGCAGAGCCGTATGACGTGCGACTTTAAGCAACGTATGGCGCTCCACAACGCCCAGGTCGAACTCGAGGCGTTGCGCGCCGAAGGCCGGGGCATGGTGTGGGAGAACGAGCACCGCATGCATGCCGGACACAGTGTCGCGTACGGCGATGAGGCATTCACCGAACTGGCCACCAAGATCCGCGCGACGAAAGTCGAGATTCAGGACGCAATCACAATGGAGAAGCTTCGATGAGCGAAACACGTTTCGAGTCTTGGGCTGTTGTCGAGCTATTCGGGCACCAGCGTGTTGCCGGTCGTGTAAGTGAGCAAGCCGTCGGCGGCTGCAACTTCGTGCGCGTCGACATACCCAAGGGCGACGGATTCTATACGCGCCTGTTCGGCAATGGCGCTATCTACGCTATCAATGTGACCGACGAGGTGGCCGCACGCCTGGCCGCTGAGCGCTTTGTCAGTCAGCCGGCTTACGCGTGGGAGCTCGAAAACGCGCAGCAGCGCCTCGCCGCGCCGGCCGACGACGGCATCAAGTGCGATGCCGATTACGACGATGACGAGAGCTGTTTCTGAGGCGGCGGCGTGAAGCAAGCCTACCTACCACTGCGCCATGAGCTCATCGTCGTGAACTTTGCCGGCGGCGGCGGTGCCTGCAAGGGGATCGTGGACGCCATCGGCCGCCCGATCGATGTAGCCATCAATCACGACCCGGAAGCGATCGCCATGCATGCGGCGAACCACCCGCAGACGCAGCACTATTGCGAGGACGTGTTCGCCGCGGTGCCGATTGAGGTCACACAAGGGCAGCCGGTCGGGTTGGCCTGGTTCAGCCCGGACTGCAAGCACTTCAGCAAGGCCAAAGGCGGCAAGCCGGTCGAGAAGAAGATCCGGGGTCTGGCATGGGTTGTTGTGAAGTGGGCACGCACCGTGAAGCCGCGCGTCATCATGCTGGAGAACGTGGAAGAATTCGAGCACTGGGGCCCGCTACAGCCTGACGGGCGTCCGTGCCCGGCTCGCAAGGGGTTGACGTTTCGCCGCTGGCGCGCGCAGCTGGAGAACTGCGGGTACCGAATCGAGATGCGCCAGCTGCGCGGCTGTGACTATGGCGCTCCGACAATCCGCAAGCGTTTGTTCATCATTGCCCGCTGCGACGGCCGCCCGATCGTCTGGCCAAAGCCGACACATGGTCCGGGACGGAAGCCGTACCGCACGGCAGCCGAATGCATCGACTGGTCGATTCCCTGTCCGTCGATATTTGAGCGATCGCGGCCGCTCGCTGAAGCAACGATGCGGCGGATCGCGACCGGCATCTATCGATACGTCATCAACTGCGCCGATCCGTTCATCGTTCCGATTACACACGGCGGTAGCCATACGCGGACACATTCGATCGATGAGCCGCTGCGTACGGTAACTACGGCGCATCGTGGTGAACTGGCACTCATCACACCTTATATGGCTGCGACAAGCGGCCCTTCATACGCACAGAAGCCGAGGCCCGCCGATGCGCCAATAAACACGCTCACCACGGACACCCGCGCATCCGTTGTCGTTCCGACCCTCATTCAGTGCGGCTACGGCGAGCGCCCAGGCCAAGCGCCGCGCGTTCCCGGCCTGGAGAAGCCGCTCGGCACTACGGTGGCCAGCAACAAGCATGCCCTGGTCGCCGCGTTCCTGGCTCAGCATAACGGTGGGCCACGCAACAAGAACATCTCCGGCCGGCGAGCCGACGCCCCTCTGTCCACTCTGATGAGCCGAGGAACCCAGCAGCAGATCGTCACATCGCATCTGCTGAAGCTCAAAGGGACCAGCAAAGACGGCCAGCCCATCGACACGCCGCTACACACAGTACAGGCTGCCGGCACGCATTTCGGCGAGGTCCGCGCCTTCCTGATCAAGTACTACTCCAGCGGCGACGGCAAGACCGGCACATCGCTGCGCAAGCCCATGCCGACCATTCCGACGCGGGATCGCATTGGCTTGGTTACGATCGCTGGCACGGAGTACGCCATCGTCGACATCGGTATGCGGATGCTCCAGCCGCGCGAGCTGTTCCGCGCTCAGGGATTCGGTGACGACTACATCATCGACCCGGTTGTGAACGGCAAACCGCTGACCAAGACCGCGCAGGTCCGCATGGTCGGCAACAGTGTATGCCCGCCAATCGCTGAGGCGTTGGTTCGAGCGAACTTCCGGCACGAGCAAAAATACGAGGCGGTCGCATGAATCTCGACCGCTGCTACATCGGTGACTGCCGCGCGCTGATGCGTCAGATGATCGACGCCGGCATAAAGGTTCAAACCATCGTCACCAGCCCGCCCTACTGGGCGTTGCGCGACTATGGCGTCGCCGGCCAGCTCGGGCTCGAGCGCACACCGGTCCGGTATCTCGCTCGTATGCGCTCAGTGTTCCGCCTGGCGCACGAGTTGCTCGCCGATGATGGGACGCTCTGGCTGAACATGGGGGACTGCTACTACACGCCTCGCGTAAATGGCTCAGTCGGCGCAAATTCCAAGATCAACGGCAAGGGGACGCAGGCAGCGATTGCGCGTCAGCGTCGACGCCCTGGGCCAATCGCGCTGAAAGAAAAGGACATGGTCGGCATGCCGTGGCTGTTGGCCCTCACGTTGCGTGCCGATGGCTGGTATCTGCGCTCGGACATCATCTGGCACAAGCAAAACCCGATGCCGGAGAGCGTGACCGACCGCCCGACAAAGGCGCACGAGTACATCTTCCTGCTCGCGAAATCGGAGCGCTACTACTACGACGCGGAGGCTGTCATGGAGCCGTGCAGTCCGAATACACATGCACGACTGTCGCAAGCTGTACAAGATCAGCAGTTTGCGCAGAAGGCAAATGGTGTTGGCTGGGGCTACCAAGACGGGGATGCAGCAAAAGCACGCACCCAGGGCCGAAAGCTGGCGGAGAGCGGCAGCGGGACGAAGAACAACGCAAGTTTCGACGCGGCCATGGCCATCATGCCGTCGCGCCGCAACCGCCGAAGTGTGTGGACGGTGCCTACGGAGCCGTTTTCTGGCGCTCACTTTGCGACGTTCCCGCAACGCCTGATCGAGCCCTGCATCCTGGCCGGATCCCGCCCTGGCGACATCGTGTTCGATCCGTTTATGGGCGCGGGCACCGTAGCCGCCGTCGCCACTCGCCTCGGCCGCCGCTGGCTCGGTTGCGAGATCAATCCTGACTACGCCGCGATGCAGACACCGAGGGCCTCTCAGGTGGGCATGCACCTATGAGCTTCGACGACTACGACACGACCGAGCGTCACGAGCGCCGCATCACACGCTGCCGATCCTGCCGCGCGCAAATCATCTGGTTCGACACGCCGTCTGGCAATCGGATGCCGGTCGACGCCGACACCGTCTCACCCGACGACGACGAGCTGGACCTGACGCGGCACCAGAGCCATTTCGCATCGTGTCCGCAGGCTGACCAGCATCGGAGGAGATCGTGAGCGACTTCTACCGAGTCGTCGATGACGGCATTGGCTGTGAGCACTGCGGCAGTGGCAAGCACTGGACGATCGTCCACGGTGAGGGCAAGGATGAGACTGGAGTCGGCCAGTCGTGGCGCGACAAGGAAACCGCCGAAGATATCTGCGAGCTGATGAACCAGGCACGCCGCTGGCGCTCTGTCCTGCATCCACCCGCCGCGGCATCTCGACCAGAATCTACCGCCACCCATTTCATCCTGGTGGAGCCGTGGGCTGTCTACGTGAAGGAGGCGAACTTCTTCCGCTCGCAGGGTGGGCACAAAGAGCCGTGGGGACAGAAGTGGCGGCCGGTGACAGCGGACTCCATCGAAGCCGCGCGCGCCATTGGCGAAGCGCAACGGAGGGCACGATGACAAAACATCTCCGAATCGGCTCCCTGTCGATCCCAATCACGCAGTACGCATCCCAGGGCAACGCCGTGCTGGGCATCCGCGACAGCGGAAAATCGTACAGCGCCACGTATCTCGCCGAGCAGTTGTATGCCGCTGGCGTGCCATTCGTCGCGTTCGATCCATCCGGTGTGTGGAAGTTTCTGCGCGTGCCCGGCAAGGGCGCTGGCCTGCCGGTGGTTGTCGCCGGCGGAAAAGCGCCCGACCTGCCGCTCACGCCACAGTCGGCGCCGGAGATCGTCCGTGCAGCGATGCGCGCAAATGTTTCGCTGGTGCTGGACCTGTACGACATCCACATGAGCAAGGCGGACTGGAGCCGCATCGTGGAGTCCTGTGTGCGGGTATTGCTGTACGAGAATGGCGATCACGGCTTGCGCCATATCTTCATTGAGGAGGCGGCCGAGTTCGCGCCCCAGCAGATCGCTGGCGACAAGGCCAAGGTGTACGCTGAGGTCGAGAAGCTGGCGCGTATCGGTGGCAATGCGCTGCTGGGCTACACCCTGATCAACCAGCGCGCCGAGCAGGTGAACAAGGCGGTGCTCGAGCTGTGCGACTGCCTGTTTCTGCACCGACAGAAGGGCAAGAACTCGCTCAACTCTCTGGCGAAGTGGCTGGAGTACTCCCAGGGCAGCGCCACGAAGGGGATCATTCAAGGCCTGCCGACACTGCCGTCGGGCGAGTGCTGGGTGTGGCCGGCAGGCGCCGAGCACGCCACGCACGTCAAGATGCCGCAAAAGAACACGTTCCACCCGGACCGACGCGCGCTGATTGCGAACCCGGCTGCAGCGAACGTGCAGCGCATCGACGCGACCGAGTTTGTCACCGAGCTCAAGGGTAGCCTGGAGAAGTATCTCAAGGAAGCCGAGCAGAACGACCCGAAGACGCTGCGCAAGCAGATCCGTGAGCTGGAGCGTCAGCTGGCCGAGAAACCCAAGGCGGAGCCGTGGATCACGGAGGAACAGATCGCCTTCGACATCGATGACGCGCGGCGCGCGGCCGAGCGATCCGGTTTCGATCGGGGTGCGAGTCACGGCTACCAGCGCGGCTGGGATGAGCATTCAGCGGCGCTGCAAGCCGCAATCGCTGGGATACCGTCGCGGCCGCCCAATCTGGGTGACGTGATCCCGACGCCCGCCCCGCCCTCGCCCCGAGTGACAGCGGCCCCGGCCAGGCGTCCCAGCGGCAACGGCGCCGCGCCACCGGCCCACGGGATCACCCTGCCCCGCGGTGAGACCGCCACCCTCACCGCCTGCATCCAGTTCCCGGACGGCCTGCGCCGCGAGCAGCTGACGGTACTGACCGGATACAAGAGATCCAGTCGGGACGCTTATATCCAGCGCCTGCGCGTGGCGGGCTACGTCGCTGTCGAAGGCGACCGAGTGGTTGCCACCGCGGGCGGTATGGCCGCCCTGCCCAATGCCGAGCCCCTGCCCACCGGTGCAGCCCTACAGGATCACTGGCTCGAGCGCCTGCCAGAGGGCGAGCGCAAGGTGCTGTCGGTGCTGATCGAGCGCTACCCAAATCCGGTACCGCGCACCGACATCGACGACCAGACGGGCTATCGGCGCAGCTCGAGGGATGCTTATTTGCAGCGACTGCGGGCCAAGCAGCTGGTCAGCGAGGTCTCCCGCGGTGAGGTCCGGGCCAGCGAGGATCTGTTCTGAGATGTTCCTGAACGCCGAGGAAATCATTCGCCTGACCGGGCGAAAGCGACCAACAGCTCAATGCCGATTCCTGTCGCGGGAAGGTTATCGATTCCGGGTGAACGCCTTCGGTGAGCCGATCGTGTTGGAGGCAGAGGTTCGGCGTCGATTCGGCATCGAGGAAGCCCCCGCATCCAGGGCAAAAGCATCCAAGGAAGCCGATCTGGATTGGCGCGCCATGGTCAAGCGGGGTATGGTTCGCCGCCGTGGGCCGGACCAGAACGCATAACAAGCACCTTCCCCGCCGGGTCTACCAGCGCCGCGGAAAGTACTATTTCGCTCACCCTGACGGCCGGTGGATACCTCTGGGCGCCGATTACGGCACGGCCCTGCGTGCCTATGCCGATGTCATCGGCGAGCGCCGCATCAACACGCTGTCCGACCTGTTCGATCGGTACGCTGCTGAGATCCTGCCGGGCAAGGCGCCCCGAACCCAGCGCGACCAGACTGCGCAGTTGGAGCTGCTACGCACCGCTTTCGGTCATCTGAAACCCGAGGAACTGACCCCTCGCCTGGTGATCCGCTATCGCAACGCCCGCGGTCAGAAATCGCAGACTCAAGCCAACCAGGAACTCGCCTTGCTGTCGCATATATGCGTGACCGCAGTCGAGTGGGAGGCGATGAGGTCAAATCCGTGCCGCGACGTGAAGAAATTCCGCCTGGCTCCCCGAGATCACTATGTCGAAGACGGTGACTATCGATTGATGCGGGCATCGGCCGGCCCGAGACTGCGCGTACTGATGGACCTGGCGCTGCTCACCGGGCAGCGTGAAGGTGACCTGCTGGCGCTGCGATGGGAGCAGATCGAGAAGGACGGGATCCGATTTCGCCAGAGCAAGACCGGTAAGGCCCTGATCGTCGGTTGGTCCAAAGATCTGCGGCGGGTGATCGCCCAGGCCCGCCAGATCAAGCCGCGGGGCGAGACAGTCATCGGCACGCAGGACGGTGCTGCATACACCATCGACGGCTTCCAGTCCCTGTGGCGCAGGACGCGTAACCGCGCCAAGGAGGCTGGCTTGATGCGCCCGTTCCCCTTCAATGACCTCCGGGCCAAGTCCGCCAGCGATGATGCCCTGGCGGCCGCCAGCGAGCGGCTGGGACACGCTGACGCCAAGATCACAGAGCGGGTCTATCGCAGGGCGCCGAGGAAAGTAAAACCGCTGAATATTGGACAGGCTGATTTATTTGGACGGAAACGTGCATCAAAATACCGATAAACGTAGCGCGTAAACAATGCGAACGACACCCTGTTAATCCGTTGGTCGCCTGTTCGAATCAGGCCCGGGGAGCCATTTAAATCAATCACTTAGTACATTCTCGAACGTCCAATATTCCGTCGAGTTCAATGCTCGTTTTCTGCGGAAAACTAGAGATGGCTGCAGGTGATATTGGACGGGAGGGAGAGGGGTCATTGCGCCACCTTCACCCCGCCCAGCACCGGCTACCCGTGCAGCCGCTCCTGATCGACCGCCAGCCGCCGCTCGAAGTCGTCCCAGTCGGCATCGGTGATCTCGCGGGCCTTGAGCTTGCCGGCCACTTCGGCCATGAAGGCGTCGGTCGTCCGGCCGGCCTCCACGGCGTCGGCAGTGGCGTACAAGGCATCGGACGTGCGTCGCTGGCCGGCCAGCATGGCCGCCAGGGCGGCAGACCGCAGGGCGATCAGGGTCAGGATAACGGGGTTCATGCTGCGCTCCTTTTGAGGGTGAGGGTCTGGCGCTCGAGTCGAGTGGTCACCCGCGGCTGGGCCGCCTGCACCTGGCGCACCAGGTCGGCGATCGCCAGCACCGCGGCATCGATCGCCCGCTGCAGCTCCAGTTCGGTCTCGGCGGACCGGGCGGCCAGGTAGGCGTCGCGCAGCGGTCTCAGGGGGGCGATCAAGGGTCGTGCCGCCAGCTCAGCCCGCCGCATCGCCTCGATCGCCGCCGGCGGGGTGGTGGATCGCTCGCGCAGATCAGCCGCCTGACGCACCAGCGCCGCGTAATGCTCGGCCAGCACGAATGCGTACTCGTCCGGGGTCTCCGCGGCCCGGTATGCGGTTTGGGTGCCCGCGCAGCCCGGCAGCATGATCGCGACGGGTGCAGCGACGGCCAGCAGCGCCGCCAGCATCAAGGGCCGGGCAAACCCGCCCTGCCGGATCCGGTCCTCCGTCTTGGCCGCAGCCGCGTCGGTCAAGGGTGGCGTCGGCAGGTACAGCCGGGCCCACATCGCCCACGCGGCGCCACCGGTGGTCATGATGAGACAGGCCGCATCAATGATTCGGACCGCCTGTTCGTTGAAGACCTCCTCGCTGATGCCGAAATAGCTGGCGATGATGCCCGCCAGGCCGGCGATCGCCACGAGCAGGGCTCGTACGACCTGGGAGTCAAGCTTTGCAATGTTGTCCATGCGGAGAGCCCTCGCGGTTGAATGAAGCGTTACACGCCTGAATTCTGAGAATCGTCGTCGTCGAACTCTCGCGGCGCCGGCAGGGTCTGGACGTAGCGGACCACGGTGCCGAGGATGCCGATCAGCGAGAGAACCCGGCCTGCCGCCTCGGGGCTGAGCCAATCGAGCAGCACGCCTGACTGAGCCTGCAATTCACCGATGACGAGCAGCAGCAAGCCGCCGGCGACGATCGGATCAGCCAGGCGGTCTTTCAATTGGCCCCATGTCATTGCCACACACCCGTTCGCATCATCTTCGCCATGCGATGAGCTCTCGCAGGTGTTTGTTCTCGCGCCCATGTCGAGTCGAGCATCTCGGCCGCGGCAGTGATGTAGTCGCGGATCCGCAATGCAGTGCACATGCGCTTGAAGTTGGCGACGCCTCGGGTGCCCAACTGGAAAGCCATGCAGAGCACTACGCCCTGACGAACGTCGTCGATTGCGCTCCACCATTCGAAGCGCTGCTCGCACTCTGCCGTGCGTTGGCGGATGTCATTGCGCAGCAGGTAACGACTTTCTTCCTGGCTGATGCCGCCGCCTTTGCGTTTGTCGATGAGGCGACCAACGCCGATCGTGGAATACCCGAGATGATCCTTGTACTCGTGCAGTACCTCGCTCTCGTCCTTGACCAGCCGCTCGATGAGTAGGGACTCAGGGATCATTTCGGCCTCCATATCCAGCCGACAACACAAAGCAGAAAAACGACGGCAAGAAATGTCACGGCTGCCCCCAACTCGTAACCCGCGCAACAACCGCGCCGATGAGGCCGGAGATTCCCGAAGAGACCGATATCAATACCGACAGCATCCTCCACCCGCCTCGCGACTGAGCGACGGTATCCATCAGTTCGTCCAGCTTCGACTCGATACGCCGTAGACGCGCCTCCTGCGAATCTGCGCGGGCTTCAAGCGCTCCCAAATTTCTATGTATTCCGTCCATTCAAGCCTCGAGTGATGCTGCGGAGAAGAACTCCATCGCCTGGCGATCCGGCGTCGATGGCAAACCGGCGAGCAACGAGGCCATCGCCGGAAAACCACCTTGACGCAAGCTCGCGACCTGCTGGCGCCGCGGCTTGCCATCGATGAGCGAGCCGATCTTCTCCAGCTTCTGCTCGGCGCTGGCCTGCGGCTGCTTGCCTTCCAGCGCGTCGCGGTATTGCTCGATCTGCTCAGGGTTCAGCGCCTTCACGACCTCGCGGAACAGTCCATTCATTTCCCGCTGCAGTTCGTCGATCTGCTGACGCTTCTCGGCACCGGACAGTGAGGCGTCGCGACGAATGCGAACTTGCGCCGCACTGATCTCGCGAACCCGATCGCCAATCCGCGTCGTCATGCGCCCCATACCAAACAACACCGACTTCTCGCTGTCGCCGAGGTAGTCCTCGAGATCATCGGCCCGGTATTCCCCACGGATCTTCTTCGCCGTGTTCACGGTGCGATCGATCTCGCGCTTCAAATCCCAGAACTCGCGCTGGTGGGATGTGCTGCCGTACGGAGACTCACGCAAGAATCTGCGCACGACTGGATAGTCCTGCAGGCGTCGGGTCGGGTCATCGCCGTACTCCCCTGCTGTCACGAGCGAATCTCCCGCCATCACCAGGTAGGAGGCGACGCCACCGAAATAGCCGCGCAAGTAGTGATCCAGGGCGATCGGAGAGACATTGAAGCGCTTGCCGATTTCCACCAGGCTCTGCGGCGTGTTCCAGCGGTACTGCTCGCGTGGCTCGACGTTCTCCAGGCCTCGCGGAACAATCGGCAGGCCGCGCCAGTCGCGATTGGCGTAGGACTCGATGCCTGGCCGGGCTACCTGCGGGATCGGATTGAACGCAAAGGTCGAGATCAGCGTGAAGGCCGCCGCATCCATGAGTTTGCGTTCGTTGCGCGTTTCAGCGAACGCCCACATCTGTTCGGGAATCGTTGCGAACAGCGCCCCGGTCTCAAACGGCCGAGGGATCAGCACAAAGTCGTGCGAGTCCGAAAGCTTGATCGGGTAATAGTTGTACCGGATCTCATCAGGAAGGGACTTGTAGTCCTCATCGTCCTTGTTGATGAAGTACAGCAGCAGCGCAGGCATGGTGATTCCGAGCAAGCCGCGCATTGCATATCGCAGCTGCCGTTCGCCGCTCCAACTCTGGCGCCCTTCCCTCTCGAACAGCTCGCGCTCGAGCCGGTATAAACCCTGCACTCTGGCATTGAAGAACGGCAGGGAAATCATCGCAGCACGCATCACGCCGGCCCGGCCGTGCATGGCGAAGTCAGAGGAGATCTCGCGGCCCTCGAAGGCCGCTTCGCGCAGGCTGCCGCCCTGGTCGCGGATGCGCTTGAACTCGGCGATGCGCGTGCCGAGTTCGAAGGACTGCCCCCACTTGTCCCAGGCATCGAGCAGCTTCGCCGGCGTATCCAGGATGGCGCGGATGTTGATCTTCTTCCCTGGACCGATCAGCTGGCGCATGCGCAGCCGAACACGTTTGCCTTCATGCACCGGTGTGGCATTGCCGAAACCGCCACCGTTGGCCAGGAACAGTTGATAGTCCTGGTTCTGCATCAAGATGTTGGCCATCGCTCGGGTGTTGTGCACGAACGGGATCTGCCCGCCCTTCGACATGGCGAACGCGTTGAACGTGTCGCGGATGAGGTTGGCCAGCTGGAATTCTGGCGTGATCGTCACGCCGCGGGTCAGCGTGCGCTTGAAGGCGCCGAACACGACTTCCAGTAGGCCGATCGGCTTGTGATAGTTGATATCCGTGAGCATGTCCCACAGCAGCGGATCGGCGATCTGGAACCAGACTCGCTCGCCCTTCACCAGGATCGAATCCTTGTCCGGGATCGAAGGCGGTTGGCCACCTACAAAGAAGGTCGCCTGCGACTGCATCGCATCGAGAGAGGAGCCGCCGCTGGATGACTGCGCGCCGGTGAGGATCTGAAGCGCCTGCCAAACCTGCGCGTAGTGCGCTTTCTCTGCCGCTGTCGCATTCGGATCCAGCGCGCGAGACTCCGCTTCATCGACCAGCCCGCGCAGCACGGTCTCCACCTGCGTCATACCGACCTGCACCGATTCCGTGGCCGTTGGAATACGCACGGCAAAGCGCTGGCCGAGCGGGGATTTCTCGATGGTGTTGAACAGCTGCGCTTTGGCCATGTTGCGCAGCGAAGCGTGCACGACCGTAGCCGTGTTCATCACCATATTGTCCCAGATGTCGTTCAGATTGGCGGTGCCACCGAACAGCTTCTTGAAAGGATTGGAGACCGATGGACCGCCCATCCGGGTTGCGCCCATGGTCTCGGACACGCGGTAGAACGGGACGTAGTTCTGGTACATCGCCTCCCAGACATCGCGGGTCTCGCGACTCACGATGCCGCTGCGCTCGGCGAAGTCCATCAGCCGCTTCGTATACGCTTGGTACTCATTGAAGGCCTGTTCGATCTCCTGGGCGGCCGGCGAGTTGCGACCAGCGTCCAGCATCGCCTCGATCTCATCGGGCGTGAACAGCCGCTCCTTGCCGTATCCCATCAGCTCCTGGGCGCGTCGGCCGACGAAGTAGCTGAGCGCGTCTTCCATCACATGCGCGACCGGCTCGAACACATGCTTCAGACTCTTGCCCGTGAACTCCAATCCCTTGGGCGTCCAGTTCACGGTGCCGAAGTTGAGGAAGGCCTCGATCGTGTTGCGCGCGCCAGCGAGCAGCCGGAGGCTCTTGTAAGGCGACTGCATCGCATCCGCTGCGATCGTGCCAGTGAGCGTGCGTTCGATAACCTTGGCGGCATGCAGATGGTCGACGCTCTCGGCCATCGCGCGATCCGACCACACATCGGCCAAAGCGGACATGCGCTGCGCCAGCGGCTCGGATTCGATGCCGATCTTCGATCGTGCCCGCTGCAACGCACCTTGTGCGTACCACTGATGCATGCGGTCTTGCACCTTGGTCAATCGGTCATAGATCCCCAGCTGCTGCGCCTTCGCCGTGAATGCGGCGTAGAACTGCGGCACCTTGGCCAGCGCCTGGGCATCCTGAGTCAGAAAGAGCCGCCCGAACTCGGCGAAGCCCTCGTCCAGCTTCTTGGCGTCGTAGCTGATCGAGGTCAGTTCCGCCTTGAACTGAGGATCACGATACAGCTGGCGCAACTCCGGATGGGTGTAGTCGAGGAAGTGGAAGATCTCGTGAGCCGTGACCTCGAGATCGTTCTTGTGCTTGATGCGCACCTCGAAGTTTTTCGGACGGAAGAAGCCGAGCATGCCGCGCCCCTGGAAGGGCTTTCCCTGGTACACCTTGACGTCAAAGTCGCGCTGCAGCTGCGCCAGGATGTGCTCGCGACGAATCGGGCGATCTGGAATCGGTACGCTGCGCGCGCCGGCGCCGGCCCCGATCGTGACGGCGGTGGCCTGCAACGGCACCACCTGGCCACCTTGGTACATCGGCACGTAGGCGGTGCCCGGCTGGGCCGCCAGTCGCTGGGCCTGCCGGCGATCACGCTCGGCCTTCAGGCGATCCAGGCGGGCCTGGGCGGGATCCGGAGGAGCTTCACTAAACAGCGGCTGGCCAGCCATGACTGAATCCCGCATTGCGTCCGTGATGTCGAGCGCGTGTACCGTGCGCTCAGCGGACGGCATCACTGGCCCGCCGTGCACTCCAATTACTTCAAGCGCGTCGGATCCGCGCGCGAGCGGCTGCTCCGGAATCCTCGTCGCAGAAACCTTGCCGCCCCACTTCTTCACCAGTTTGTTGACGGCGGCCGGGAGGATCTTGTCGTAGAAAGCGCGCATGCCTTCGCCGCCAACTTTCAGGTCGACGCCGCGAAATTCACGCTGCCCTTCATTGAGAGCCTTGTCTGAGATCTCCTTGCCAACAACATCAGCGAGCTTGTCCTTCGTCGTCGATGCGATATGGCCGAAGCCTTGGCCTGGCTGCGCGACGCTGACCTCAATAGACTGATCGAAATCTCCTTCCAGGCGGATGGCATCGACTTGCCGCGACAGGTCGTAGCGTTCGGCGTTGGCGGCGCCCGTGTCCCACGTGACGCGATCGAAATTGTTCTCTACCGCCCAGCGCAGAGCACGCTTGAATGCGAGTTCCGGCCAGGTGGTCTTGAACGGGGCGTCGGGAATAGCTTGCCCAATGCTCAGCAGCTTCAGATCATCCCGTTGCTTCTGTGCCTCCAACAAGGAATTGAAGGCTGCGTCGTTCTTATGCTCGAGCTCTGTAAACCGGGAAGTGCCCGCAGATTCTCGCCACTCTTGTTTGATAGCAGCTAGTTCGTTCTTGCGCTGGATGATGACCTGCTCGGCGGCTTCAATACGCGCCAAAAGATCGGGTGGCTTGTATCCGCGCTTGCGCCCTTCCTGATGCCAGTCACTCTGAATCTCGGCGATGTGCAGCACGCGCTTGCCGTCTGCATCAGTACGCTCATCGAATCGAACATGAGCCAGGACGTTGGGCTCGCTCCAGTGGGAGGAGCGGTACGCGCCTGTGTGCCCATGACCGACAAACGACTGGATTGCCGCCTCACGGGTCTCGCCACTACCGTAGCGGTTCTCCGAAAGTGGGCCGGGACCGTGGATCTCCCACTTACCGCTAGCTTTTTCGACGGCGCTGAAACCAGTTGGAAGTTTATTTTGTGTCGGCAGCGTCAGTAGCAGCTCGCGGTAGCTCTCGCCGCCCGGCGCGGTCCACTTCTGATAGCGGGCCGCGGCGTCGTCCTTCACCACCTCCTGCACCTGGATCTGATTGGCACGCACGAATGCCGCAACCTGATCCAGCGACACTGGGCTAGTTTGCTCGGCGAGCCATGCATCTAGTCCAGTCCATTCGATCTCATCGATCTTGACGCCCGGCTGGTTCTTTAGCGTCGCCAGCCACTGCTGCCCCGAACCCTTCTTGAGCTTGCCGGACTCAACCGCGCGCAACAGTGCGGAGTAGAAAGCGGGCACCTGCGATGCTTCGCTGAATGCGATCGTAGACCCACGCCGCGCGCCATCCGCCTGCACCGCCTGCCACGCATCGGCGATCAGATCGTAGACCTGGGTATCGGTGAACTCGCTGGTCGGTACGTCGAAGCGCCGCGCGATCGCCGCCTTGATGCGCTGGATCAGCCGCTCGATGACGCCGCGCAGGGTATTGCGCTGCTCCTGCGGCACCGTGACCTTGTAGCGTTCTTCGATATGGCTGTAGTCGCCGGTGCGCGTCGCGGCCGCCAGCTCGGCCAGCGCCTCATCGGTAGCGCGTCGCGCATTCCAGATGTTCCGCTGCCGCGCGAGTTCGGTTGCGATCTTTTGCACCGTGACGTTCTTGCCCACCTTTTCCAGCAGCGCATCGATGCTGATGCCGAGTTCGGCCGCGGCCGCGCGCATCCCTTTGTGCCCGGCGAGTTCGTGGAACAGCACCCACGCGGCGCGCGCCGGCGTCTTCACGACGTCCGAAAAGATGAATACCTCGCCCGTGGCTGGATCGAACAGGCCCTCGATCCCCCGCGCCCGGTGCGTGGAAAGGTTCTGGAACTGCTGGGGGTAGCGCCGTTTGTTCGCCTCGGGCAGGTTCAGCACCGAGCGCAGCACGCGCACCTTCGGGGCGCCATTGACGCTCTTGAGGCGCTGCTGGACGTGCGTTTCCAGCCGTTTTCGGTGCATTTCCAGTGCCACAGAGGGTTGCGGCGATGCAACACGGCGGACTCGAGTCTCGGATTTCGGGGCCTCCATTGACGCGATGTCGGCCTCGGTCAATACTTCTTGCCCTCGCCTTCGGTTGCGGGCAAACCTGCTGGGCAATAAGAGCCCCCCAAGTGTCCGCCAACCGGAGGCGCGCTCGCTTCTGTAGGCCCCCAATCCTGCGCGGGCCCACACCGGGATTTTTCCCTCGTTGTCCTTTCCGTAGACGCTGGCGATCCGGGTGATCTCCTGCCCAAGCGCCTTGGAGCGCAAGTCGATGGCCACGATGATCGGCGCGCCTTTACTGTCCGCGTGTTCCGTGAGCACCACCAGCGCGCCGTCTTCGGTCTCAGAATCGAAAACGGCAATCGGATCAGCCAGCTCTTCCGGGAGCTGCTCGATGACCTCCATCGGGACGAAGTGCCTGACCTGGTTTGTGGCCTTGCGCACGATATCGCGTGAAATCGTGACCGGCGCATCCTTTGCACCCAGAGCGCGCAGCACCGCAGATGTTCGGCCCAAGGTAATCGGCGGGACGCTGGTACGCAGGCTCGCCATCGCCTTTCGCAGTTGCGCGCGGAAGCTCTCCCTCTCCTTCGGATCCGGCCGAAACACCGCCGGCGGCTCAGCGCGCGAGAACGGCGCTTCGGAAAAATACAGCCCCGACAACGAGTCGCCAGCTTCGGCCAAGCTCTTCCAGTCATCACCCTCACGCACCAGTGCATCGAGGGCAACTGAACCCATGTTCATCGAGTTCAGCATGCGCGCTACGTTGGTCGCGCCATCACTCTGGCCGAAGGCGATCGCATGATTGGCGCCCGCCTCTTCCATGATGGCCAGAATCCGGCCCGCCCCTGAATCGCTGCGACCGGTGCGCAACCTTTGCATTTCAGCGTCGCTCATCGGCAGGACGCCGCGTACTCCGTGCCGGTTATCCAGCAGCAAGATGCCGGCAGGCTCATCAATCTGTTTGACAACCTGCTGCGCCACGCGCGGCGCGGTGATGTAGCGCATCTCCGAGCTGAGCGGAATCCGCCGGAAGCGGCGCTCGAGTTGCGGCACAGCGCGCCCGCGTCGCGATGCCTTGCGGATGGGCTCGATGCTCTCGTCTTGGCCCGGAGCAAAGAACGTCGCATTGGTCGATCCTGGCGCAACGATGAGCATGCCCATCGGCTCGATGCCGGTGTCCTCCAGATTGCGCGCCAGCGTCTGGGTGATCCGCCGATCGGCGTTTGACGGCTCCAGATTGCCGCTCGGATGGTTGTGCGCGAAGTAGACGCGCTTGACGCCGGACATGCGCGTAATGGCGCCAGTCAACAGCAGCGGGTCGACAGCGGATTGGTCGGCCAAGCCGATTGTGTGCCTGAGCACGGCCAGCGGACGGTTCTGCGCGTCCAGCACCACCACGAGCATTTGCTCTTGAGGGCTTTTGCGCAGCGGCGCAATCAGGTGGGCGGCATCCTGCCAGGTATCGATGCGCTCCAGGCTGGTGCGGAACCGACCTGTCTCGACGTTACGGGTACGGCTTAAGAGGCGGGCGGCCTTTTGAGCGGAAGCAGATTGTCCGGCGGCGGTGAAGATGTCGAGTTGTACGGGGGCGGCGGGCTGTATGTCCCCGCCCACCGTCCGCCGGCCACGGCCCGGCGAACGTCGTCCGGCGTCAGTATCCTCTCGGGCTGCACGAAGTACAGGAGTTTGGAGGGCTCGTCCTTCATAGGTGGCCTGATCCTCGCGCACCGTGACCGTGTTTGCAACGCGTTGGACATAACGAGCAGATCGGCCTTTCTTGAAGGCGCCCGCCCGGGCCCGCCGACCGAACTCATCTGTGGTCAGTTCCGTGACTGGCCCCATACCGGTCCAGCCGCGCGGGTAGTTGGCCTGGTAGACCCGCTTCGCCTCCTCTGTAGATTCGGCGCCGAGCACGACCTTGTGCTCATCCAGCGAGCCGTCCTTGTTGACCTGCTCGATGACGAAGGCCTTGCCGGTGTCAGCCTGGCCGGTGAGGAATACGTCCACCTCATCGCCATCGTAGCCTTCCGAGCGCTCCACGTAGCCATAGTCGTGCGCCATGCGCTGTGACCAGGGCTTGCTGCTGGCGTCCTCGCCCGAACGAGTCGAGCCGGCCGGATTCTCGATAGCGATGCGCAGACCGCCGAAATTCAGCCGCCCCTTGGCATAGTTGCCGGCGGATTTCTGGCCGTCGCTGGGTTCAGTGTTGGTCTGGTCGCGTGCCTGCGCGAGCTGGTCGGTGAAGTCGACCTGCTGGCGACTCTGGGAGAACAGATCATCCGGCCGCCCGGTCTCCAGCGGCACATCCTTGTTGGGGGATCGCCTTTCGTCGCGACGGCGGGTTTCATCCGCGATCGCCTGGCGGGTGCGGGTATCCTCGCCGAACAGATCCAGCGAAGGTGAGCGAGATCCTAGTCTGGCTTGCGCTGACGCATCGGCACGACCTTGCGGCTCGCCGACGCCGGCTGCTGCGCCTCCTTGCCCTGGCGCGCCTTGGCCCGTCGCGCGTTGATCTTGCGCGCCACCTCCAAGTATTGCCTTGTCGTCATGCTCATCGAGGAGCCTCTTGATCGCTCGAAGGAAGCCATTCTGATCGTCTTCGTACTGGATCGCCAGACGTTCGACCGAATCCGCGTCAATATCGGATGCGCGCGCCACCATGGCGCTCTCAAAGCCGGCATCCAGACTATCCCGGCTGTCCTCGGGCAGATCGTCGACCTCGGGCAGATATTCGTCCAGCCGATTACGTTGATCGGACACTTCGACCATGAAGTCGATCAAGCGCCGCTCTGGCTTGCTGAGCTTCTCTCCGGTCAGCGCCTTGGCGACCGTGGCTCGCGTCTTCTGCTCGTTGAAACCTCTCGGCCGATCCGGCCACCAGTCGGCCCGGGGCAGCCATTTCGTGCGCCCGGTGATGATGTTGTATTCCGGATGGTTGAAATCGTTACTGGCGCGCAGCAGCTTGCCGCCCTCCTCGATCCACCCAGCCTCATCGGCCATGTATTGCAGGGAGTACCGCAGCGCCTCATCCGACTGGAGGCGCTCCTCCAGCGTGGGCGCATTGGTTTGCGTAGCTACCTCATCCTGAGACGGCTTCGCGACCTGAGGCGCCACCAGGTCCGCCGCTACCGCATCTGCCGTCTCGCGCGAGGACACCTCTGTGAGCGCCTGGCCATCGACCTCGATGACAAACCAGCCCTCGCGCGCACCGGATGGGAGAATCTTGACCGCGGGCGCCCGGGGAGGCTCAGCAGCACGCTCGAGCTCCTCGGCGTCGAAGGTCGCCTCGATATCCGCCGCAGGTTCGCCTGTCTCGATTTCCTGGAGCCGCTTGCGACCGGCTTGCGTGAGCACCGAGTCATCGACCCCGACCCGCCGGGCATAGCCCAGCTCTACCAGGCGGCCGATCTGCCCGTAGGTGGCATCCCCATCGCGCGCTGCCTGTAGGTCCGCCAGGTCGAGTTCCTGCAGCTGCTCGCCGGAGGGTGGCTCGACGGCGGTATCCTGCACCGGCGGCGGCGCATCGCCGCGCTTCTCGAGTTCGCCGATCTGACGCTCGAGATCGGCATCATCAAGGCTGGCGTCCTCGATCTCCGTCAGTTCGACGCCGGCCTGGATCTCTTCGTCGGTGGGCCCTTCGATCGTCGGTTCACGCACCTTCGCACGTTCATTCGCGCGATCCAGCACGAGACCGAGCAATCCACTCACCGAGAGCTGCGCGCCGGCGCCGACGACTGTGGCGGCCGTCGTCTCCTTGAGCGCCTCCTTGATGTCGCCCATGGTGACGTCGTCACGTAGCTGCAGCCGATAGTCATCGACGATCTGCGCAGCCGTGTTGATGTTCTCGCCGAGAATGTCGGTGACCAGGAACTCGGCTGCCTTGCGCAGGAAGGGAGTCTTCTTCGCCAGCTTGCCGAGAGGGATCGCCTCGGTCAGCCCTTCCAACGCGCCCAGATATCCACCGCTGAGGGCCGCGGCGCCTTCGCTCAGCCCGGCAGCGCGTAACTCGCCGTAACGCGAGATGCCCGTCATGCCTCCAAGTGCCGCCAGTGCCGGCGCCTGGCCGCCAGGAATCACCGCGCCAGCGGTCACGATCGGCACGGTGACTGCGGCGCTGCCCAACCCCTGAATGAACGCTTTCTCGATCGGGCCGGCATCCTCGGGGATCGCGGCCTCTCCCTGCGCCTGCGCGCGTCGCGTGGCCCGATCAGCACGACCAGCCCGCAGTTCCGCTTCACCGGCCAGCGCCGAGGCTTGCTCCGCGCCGCGCCGCTGCATGGCTTGGACGCGCGGATCATCGCTCGCGTAATCCAGATACGACTGCTCGCGGGCCAATTGCATGCGCGTGTTGATGTCTGCCATGGCGCGCTGCGTGCCGGCCACCGTGCTTTTGATCATCGCGCCGGCGTAGTCGCCAACGGTTTGCGGCAGCCGCCGAATCGCTCGGGTGGCCTCAGGCGAAAGCTGCGTAGATGCCGGCAGGCCGCCCTCCTTGCCCATGCGCTCCATCGCGCCGGTCTCTTCCAGTGCGCTCTGCATTCGGGCGGCCGTGTTCTGGAGCGCCGAGGGCTGTGTTACCGGCCCTGCAAGCTCGGAGCGCGGCGAGTCCTGGAACTGGCCTAAATTCCCCGCGGCTCGGTCGAAGTCTTCCAGAGCGCTGCGTTTCTGCGGCTGGGGCGATGCTTGCGACTGGACTAGATTCCCCGCGGGAGGCGTGGAGTCGTCCAGGGCGCTGCGGGGAGCTGCGTGGCTGGGCTGCGGATCGGCGGACGACAGCTGCGACAGCAATGCTGGATCGCTGATGGGACGCAGACCTGGCGCCGGCGGCGGCGAGGCAACCGGCGCGCTATCGGCGTTGAGCTGGCTGAGCAGCCCGGGATCGGAAACAGCGCGCAGCGCCATTTACTCTTCCTCGTACCACTGGCCGTCGATCTGGACGTAGCGCTTCCCGCCGATAGTTCGGCGAGGAGCGTCGGCGGGAATCGATGGCGTCGATTCCAGCTCCGATCGTGGATCGGACTGACGGCCCGAGCGGATCTCCTCGAACGCCTGCTGCACGGCGCTGGCGTGATCCAGCGCGCCCTCGCTCTGCATGTAGAGCTGCGAGGCGCGAGCCGCGATCGACTGCACCTGCTCGGACTGCTCTCGGTTCAGGCCGGCGATGCGCCCGGTCATCGGATCGAACATGCCGCCATACAGCCCGGCCGCCTGGCGGTAGATCGCATTGGTGTCAGAGGCCTTCAGGCTGCCGCCAGAAGCACTCGATGCCGGCGGCCGCTTCTTCCTTCCGATGGCCTGCGAGCGCGGCACGTAGATCTCATTGCCGTCGTCATCGAGCACCGCCACCAGCGGCTCGCTGCCGGGCGCACGCTCGCGCGGCTGCAAGCGCTCCCCGGTTTCCGGATCCTTGAGCGCAGAGACTGCGCCGCCGTGCGTGCGGCCATAAACGCCCTGCTCGGTATCGAATGTGCCGGCCAGCTCGGACGCCCTGCCTTCCGCCGTGGCTTGAGCCCGCTGCGCGGCGCCGACGCCCTTGATGTGCTCCACCGCACCTTTTTCAGCCAGCGCGGATTTCGACTTCGCACGCGCGCCCTCGATCGCCGCAAGCTGGCTGTCGTACTTTTTCTGCTCGCCGCGCGTCCTCTCCTGATGACGCCCCATCGTCTGCAAGCCAGCTGCGCCGACAGACTCGCCAAACGTCACGCCGGGCCGCGAGTTGGCCATGAGCGACAGGCCGAACTCCATCAGCAGCATGCCCTTGTCCTCGCGCGTGAGCTTGCCGGATGGGCGCGTGCCGAGCTGCTTGACCATGTCATCAAAGGCCGAGTCGATGGTCTGATTGCCGCGGGCCAGCGACTGCTCGAAGGAATCCACGTGCTGCTTCTGCTCGGTCCGCGGCATCTGGAGCCAGTGATCAGCGAAGCTGTCTTCACCGGCCGCCGTAGACGGTTGCTCCGTATCCGCCAATAAGCTGCGCTCGGGCGTGGCCCGCACCGGCGATCCAGACGAGCCATCCGTAAGAGCGGACTGCATTGGCGCGACCGTCGGTGCCGGGGACGTATCAGTAGCCATCTGCGGCATGGTTGTCGCTGAAATGGATGACAGCGCGGATTGCAGGCGCTCGCCATAGTTCTGCATGTAGTCCTGCAGGGCGCTCGGGCGTTGTGACTGCGGCATGGCTGGTTAACCTCTCTAGGGATTCAGGCTCGGCGCGCGATTCGTAAAGGTGTAGCCGTTGTCGAGCGTGACCAACTGGTCCGCAACGCCGCCACCGCCGCCAAACATGCCTGCCAACGATCCGCCGCCAGTGAAGTAGCCGCCCGCCACCGTCGCCGCAGCCCCAAGAATCTGCCCGAAAGCACCACCGGATGACTTGGATGTTTGCGTCGTGGTCTTCGTGTGCGGCACCTGCAGCGATGCCAGCAGCGGCTGCAAATTGCGGATGCTCCAGTCGCGGTTCTCGGTGAACTGCTGGTAGTCAAAGTCCAGATTGGCCTGGCTGAGCAAGCGCTCCACGCCGCCGGTGGCCATGAGGTCCTGGATCTGCTCGCGGTTCAGCTTCGAGACATCATTGCCCACGGCGCGCAGTGCATCGGCCGCGCGCAGCTGCCGGTCTTGATCCTGCGACCACAACTGGGTGGCGCGATCAAAGGCATCGGAATGCGCCTTGGCTGTCACGTCGGTGACCAGTTCGCCGTGCTGGCGATACAGCTCGCTTTCCTGGAATGCCGCGCGATCCCCGCCCCAGGCGCCAGCCTTGGAGTTGAGCAGGCTCGTGCGTTGCTGCTCATAGGCACGATTCGCCTCGCGCAGCTGCGGCTGCAGCACGGACTCGGTGTACGGATTCATGTATCCGCTGACATCGGCCTCATCGAAGCGCTGCAGCTCAGAGATGGTCTGGCCGGCCTGGTCGAGATAGTCGCGGGATGAATCCGAGCCAGATCGCGCAAGCTCTGATGCCTGCCGCTCATTGCCTGAGAGCGTGGCGACGCGCTGATCCGTAAAGGGCCGGTACTGCTGATTGCCGATTTCTTGACCGAGCGCAACCGCCTGCTGCGAGCCGGCCTCGAGCCACTCCGGAATCTCTTCCTTCGTGGTGGTGGTTTTCTTACTTGAAAATAGGCCCATGGCGCGTCACCCCCGTGCTCGTGGAGGGACGCGTACAGCTGAATGAGCGCTACGCCAAGTGCGCTTCTCGCCGCTCGATTTCTGCCGCCGCATCGCCCACCGCTGCCTTCGGCATGCGCAGGTACTGGGCGTTGAGGCGCTGGTATCCGGGACGACGGTCCAAGAGGGTCTCCAGGGGCAGGGACATCAGACTGCCGCCCAATAGCATGGGCAGGGAGGTCTGATCGGCGAACTCTTCAGCATTGCTCAAGAGTTGCTCGGGAATGCCGCGAGTGACCCACTGCGGGGAGATGACAAACCACTCCTCGCACAGGAACCAGTCGTCCGGTCGGCTCCAGCGTTCCCGCATCAGCGCGCATGCCAGTGCACCGATGAGACGCCCGGACAGTTCAGCTACGATCACGTGCGAGTCCTTGATCGTGGAGGCCACGTACTGGACGGCACAAAGATCGCTCACTCGCGCGGCGCAGGCGGCCTGGGAGGATGCCCAGGAGGCCTCTATAAGACGCGTGATGTTGACCGAGTCGAACCCGGTCGCGGATCGAATACTAACAGATTGATGTGTTTTCCCAGTCATATTCACGTTATAGACCGATTTTTTGCCACCCGCTTCTTCGACGCCGGGGAGGATGCTTCATCCTTACCGGCTTGCGCAGAGTGTCCTTCGTCTTGGGTCTCAGGTCTAGGCGCGGATTGATCGGTCGGCACTGTCGCAGCCTCATCTGCCGGTCGGTACAGGTTCTCGAAATAACGCGCGACCTTGTTGATGAGCACGCCATAGGCTTCCGCGTGATCCATATTCCGCAGCGGCGCGCTTCGGGCGAGCTGAAGGACGGCCGTTACCTCTTGCACTGTTGGGGCGGAAATCTGCGGTTCGGTCATTCTTCGCTCTCCTTGGTTACAAAGCCTTCCTGTTCGAGCCAAACGGTAGCATCAGCCCAAGTCGGGAATGCGTACTCTTCCTGCTGGCCAGGAATGGCTGGATCTTGCGGTCGCCATACGGCTAGGACATAGCCGTTGACAATGCGACGGATTGTGATGTTGTTGATGTTCATAGCGCTCCGTTAGTTGTGTGAGATTTCGATCGCGTAGTTATTAGTACCGGTTATGCCGAAAAGCCATCCGCTCCCCGACCAGCTCCATGTCGCTGATATGCCGGAGAAGGAATACGTGGCCGCACCCACGTTGAAAGTGTTAGATGCCACCTTCAAGTAATTCAACCAAGAGCTGCCAGGATTTGTAACGAAGTTACTGATCCTGAGAACCCCAACCCCCCCGGAGGTGTTATATAAGTCGTCGAGGTAATGGTCATCAGTCACCCAGTTCGTGGGGGCAACGGATCCGTTTGTACCACCTGTACGCCTATACCCTGCGTATTGGGTCAAACTGATAATCCAAGTGCCGGAAGTTAATGTAGCGAGATAGTTCCCTGGGAATATCCGCTTCCAGACTCCCCCGGCACCAACCCATCCACCAGTGACTTTCTTCCACGCACTGCCGGCGCCCACGTGGATGACCGGCACGGCCTTGTTGACTCCTCCAGCGCCTACATAGAGAGGCATATCACGCCTCCCTCTGTAGCCAGATATCGCCGTTGGTCGGCGTACCTGATGGTGCGGATGTAGAGACGGTTATGCGTCCGCCACCGTCTGCGCCGCCTGAGACGATGCGGGTATAGGGGACGTTGGAGGAGGCGCGGATGGGATACGTGACGGTGAAGCTCACACCGTCGTCGTACCAGCTCCAAGCGCTGACGCCCACACGGTAGACCCCCAAGCCGTTTCCGGTCACGTGCTCCATGAACGTTGCCTTGTTACTGCCACCTTGCAACCGCACGCCGCAGTACGAGCCAAGAGTCCCGGTAACTGCGATGCTGCCATAATTCGTGGGTGCGCTGATCCCATAAGATCCTACAGCGAGTCCGCCGTCCGCTCGAAGAAGCACCGGCGTGTACACCATAGTAGTACCGACAGAGAGCCTAGATGCCCCGCCTGCTGCAAGGTTGAGCGTGTCAGCGGCGGACCAGAAAATGCCGGTGTTCGTGTCACCGGCATTGGCAATGGCAGGCGCGGAGGCGCCTCCCGAATTGACGTGGACGCCGCCTCCTGCCCGAAATAGTCCGGGAGTGTAGACTCCGGCAGTGAATTCATAGGATTGGTTCAGCCGCAGCCACGTCGTATCCAGCGCGGATATAGCGTCGAGACCCCGCAGGTTCAACCTCACTCCGCTAACTAGGTTCAGGTTGTCAGTGGCGAGTGCCATCTTAATAACACTGTCTACACCAAACTGGAGGCTCGCCGCAGGGAGGGCCATCATCGTTATATTGTGATTGGCGCCCGATGCCTTGCCGATGTACCCAGTCCGTGTTCCATTGTTCTCGAACGCAATATACGCAGCCGTGGATGCGCCAGGGTCAATCGTCGCGATCCCTCGGGCCATCAAGGTGCCCAGCACATCGGCGCCCCCGCTCTCGCCGAGAATCATCCGCGCGATGTTGTTCGTGCCAAACACCAACGGCGTCCCGCCGAGCGTGCGAATGACGCCCTGCTTGCCTACAGGCCCGTTGATAACGATAGGACTGGCGTAGTTGGTTCCGGCCGCCCACAGTGCGAGAGCCGCATCACCTCCCTGGACCTGGATACGCGCCGAGGCGGCCGTGCCGGCGTGGGCGTTCGTGAACTGGTGCGTGACCGTCGTATCGGTGTCGAGCTGGAAGGTGTTGCCGACATTCAGGAACGGCACCAACGCCGGATTCACCGACACTTCCGGGTTCTCCGGATCAGTGGCGTCGACCAAGATCCCGTTGCCAGGCAGGACTGAGTCAACCTGGCCACTGCCACCTCCGCCGCCACCCGTGGCGTTGATCACCAACTGATTCGGCGTACTCGTATCGAAGGAAATGTTGGTGCCTTCCAATAGCTGTATGGATCCCGGGAGCGTGGCGGTCTCATCGCCCTCGGTCAGAATCGTCAGGCTGGCCAGCAGCGCCGCCGTCGCATCCTGTGCACGCTCCTCCGTGAAGTAGAGATTGGCAAGCCCTTCATCGACATCGTCAGTGTCCAGCACTACGTCGCCGGTCTGCCCGTTCACTGAAAGCACCGAGCCGCCACCGCCGCCCGCCACGATCTCATCAAGCGCCGTCTGCACGTTTTTTGCGACCAACCCCGACGCGAGCGGGTTGTAGCGAATGTCGCGGGCGTTCGTGATTGGTCGTCCGGTTCGATCGTACAGCTGCATGGCTATCCCTCGCCCTCGATGCCGTGCAGAGTGAACGACACCGCGCCGGGATCGGTTGCTGCGACACGAATCTGCGCGCCTTGCGGGATCGGTAGAGGCGGCTCTCCCATCAGTACAGACGCACTCTCATCCTCCTCGAGCTCGAAATGCCGCCAGGCCACCTCGATGGACCCAGTCCACAAGCGCAGATCGATCTCCTGCGTCTGAGCTACCGTGTTGCGCAGATAGAGGTGGGAAATGCTCGCAGGCGCTTGCGCCTCGAACATCCGATAGAGCTCATCCGGCCATCCCGCGGAGATCGATCCGACGACCAGTTCAAGCGGCTGGATGATGTTGATCTCGGAGAACAGTCCGGCGCTGGTGACCGTGCCGTTATCCGGTCCGTCGATGGTCTCGTTCAGAGGCTCGCCGTCTTCATCCGTCCCCACCAATTGGAATTGCACGGCGGCGAGGTTATCAGTCGATGATAAGGTGATTCTTCGCGGCGATCCGAGTGCACCCGGGTTGATCAAGGTCAGCGCAAAAGCGACGTCCGACGCCCGCCAACCCACTTCGAGCGTACCTGCATCGGTGCCATCCGGTGTGACGTCGATTACCGAGGCGTAGGGAACTGTGCTCAGGACCATCGCTGCCGTGTCCGGCCATCCCACGGAAAGCGTACCGGCGTCCGTGCTGTCCGGCGTGATGCCGCTGACCTCGCTCCACAATTCACTCGTAGCCAGCGTATCGTTGTCGGGCCCGGTAAAGGCCGGCACCGTTTGCGGATCGCCATTTTCATCGAGTCCAACAATCTCGAACGTGACGCCGGACAGATCCGTCGCGCTGGTGAACGTCAGCGCTCGCGGCGGGTCGAGCGTTGCTGCGACCGCCTCGAGGACCAATGGTGTAGACGCTGCCGGCGCCTGGTCCTGGGCGATGCCGTCGGCGTCCTCGGGCGCCCCAGCTGGCCCAGCGAGTTGCTCAATCTGCTGCATACCCATGCTATCCAGCCCGGAGATCTCGAATTCGATCCCCGACAGATCCGCCACCGACGTGAACGCGAGTACTCGAGGTGGGATCAGCACATCTGCCCCGCTCTCCAGCACCAGCGGCACGCCGTCCGCGGGCGCCTGGCTGAGCGCCAGACCATCCAGATCCTCAGCCGCCGACAGCGCCTGCAACTCGGCCACGCCCTCCGGGTCAGCAACCAGGGGCGTGATGACGCCGGCTGCGAGTACCGTGCCGATCTCTGTCGAACCACTACCGGCGCCAGTGTTCCCGGTGCGGACCTTGAGCTCGCCGGTAGGAGTGAAATTACGCATCGGTGGTGGTCTCCCGTATGCCCGCCGCGTAGAACGTCACCTGGTTGCCTACGGATGCACTCGCGAGGATCATTCCGCCCTCCGCCAGTTCCACCGCCTTGCTGTCGATCGCCTCGCAGTGGCCCCCGCTCGCATCCAACCGCGCGCTTTTCCAGCGTCGATTGGTCGCCCCGCTCGTGCGCAGATAGATCGCGATATCGACATCGACCGAAGCGCCGTTGCTGCAATCCAGGCGTGTGACATACCAGCGCTCCCCAGCGGGCACCGGGCCGATGAGCGTTCCCACGCCGCCAGAGACCAGTCCGTCACCGAACACGGCAGGCAGACGGACGATCATGCGAATGCTCCTGCGATCACCAGCGGCTCAAACTGCCCTGCCGCGGCGGCCGCCTCGTTGGTCGCGCTGATGCGTACCACGTTGGTTTCCTCATCCACCACGATCTCGATGCCGGCGCCGTTTGCCAGCGAGCGGAAGTTCAAGATGACGCCAGTCTTTCCGGCATAGATTCCGGTGCCTTCCCCGACATTGCGACCGGTGTTGACCTCGCCGAGCGCGATGGCGCCGCTGCTCCCGCTGCCACTACCGCCGTCCCCGCCGCCGCCACCTCCACCGTCATCCGGAGGGGTCGTGCTCTCACCGGCCCACATGCCATCGAAGTCCCCCGCGGATCGCTTCACCAGGATCTGTCCAGGCTGGCCGTCTCCGAGCATCGCCTGGATCTTCTGCAGTTCCTCGGTCATGCGATCCACGTGCGCCATGAGCCGGCGCAGCTTGGGATCATCGAACTGCAGGGTGGTTTTGCCGATCTGTCGCGCGGTCATGGTCAACGCGCTCCAATGGGGCCGGCGATGGTGCGCCATTGGCCCATACGCCAGTCATCACCCACTTCGGACGACTCCACCCGCAAACCGACCTGCCGGCCTCGGAATCGAGAATCTATCCGCTCGGTGCTGGCCGTTACCTCGCCAGCGCTGATACTGCGCCTCGATGCACCCGGATAGTCGCGCCCGAAGACGGTCACCTGCACCGAGCCGGTCAGGCGCTTGAAGTCCGGGATGAGATGGTTGAGCAGCTGGGTGTATTCACCCGCGCCGTACTCGGACTCGTAGCTCTCCAGGAAAGCTGGCAGCGCAACCGGCTGTTGGTCAACATCATCCACGCCGGCATTCACACCGTTCTCGTGCAGCCAGATTCGCCCGCCAGACAGGCCCACCGGAAAGCCGAAGGCCTTGCCGCGGTCCGCGTAGGCCTCGCGCGCCATCGATGAGACGTACCAGCAGCGCTCCACGGTGTTGTAGATCGCCACTCGATTGTTCTCGAGACTGTCGCCGGCCGGAAACTCCCAGCGCACTTCGTTGAACTCCTGCACGTGCGTGCAGTGCACCTTGCTCTGCGCCAGGCGGTTGATGCCCGGAAGATCCGGCGTACCGAAGATGTACTCGCGCACATCGCAGGGCAGCGGCGCGAGAACGCCATCCCACATGAAAAACTCCGTGGTCGTCATCATGTAAACCGTGCCGCGTACGTCCACCGCTGCGCGCTTGCTGATGAGCTCCAGCGATTCGCCCATGGACTCGATGGCGTAGACGTTCTGGCCGCCTACAACCGACAGCCAGTACAGGCCCTTGTCTGACCAGATGAGAATGCCCTGGCGCGTCTTGAGGGCGCTGATAAGCCGCGACCCGATATCGAGGCGCTTGCTTCCGGCGTCGTTCTGCCCTGTCGCCAACCACTGCTGATAGTCATCACCTACGCACCAGCGAACGAACATCTTGTCCTGACGCCCCGTGGACGCGAGATTGGCCCCGAACGCAATCACGTGACGATCATCCGGCCCCACCAGCATATGCTCAATGTTGGCCGGCGCGCCGGACACATACTTGGCGCGCGAACTTGGTCCCAGCCTGCGTTCCCACACGAACAACGTCTCGCCGTTGGGGCTGGCGAGCAGGTCCTCGCCCCAGTTGTCCAGCGACCAGACCCGCGCAAAGCCGCCGAATGTCGAATTCTCGCGCTCGGTACCGTAGGTTCCTTCACCATAGGGTCCGGTGCCGTAGCCGGCTAGGGTGCCGTCGGTCTCAAGTCCGCACGGCAGGTCATATTCCACCCGCACCGTCCCGCCGCCGACCGCCGTACCGATTGCAAGACTTGCCGCGCGCACCGTGTAGTTGTCCAGATCGATGACGCTGACGACCCGGTATTCGCCCTCGATGGTGACGCCACCGACCTCGGTTGCGCCAAAGAAGCGCACATGATCGCCATCGTTCGCGTCGTGCATCGGGTCGGTGACGGTAACCAGGTCAGAATCGATCTGCGTCGCAAATCCATCGACCATTGTGCTCGTGCGGCGCACCGGCGTGATGTCGTAGAGCAGATCGTTACCGACCAGGTACAGTTTGCAGTGCGTTCCGAAGGCAAACCAATGTTGGCCATCGAGCGAGTCCCATTCCAGGCAGGAGCGAGCACGCCCGCGATACCGTCGGCCTGGGTCGGTGTCCTCATCGTCCTCCGCGCGAACGATGAGTTCCTGGAATCCGTTCATCTTCTCGGGCAGCCCGTCATACCAGCGCGTATTGTCGCCATCGCGCCAGCGTCGCTTCGCGCCACGCGCGGTCTCGTTCATGAACAACCCGGGCAGGATGTCGAACGGTTCGGTGCGTTGCTTGCGAGGACCCGCCATGGCCTACGCGACCGCCCCGCGTACGTTCGGGCTCGATCCTCCGGAGACAAACGTCACCGTAGCACCGTTGACGTCCACGGCCCTTCCGGCGGCACCGCCAGCGCCTCGCACACCGACAAGCGTCGCGGCAGTCGCTGCGACTCCGTCTGAACCGGACTCACCATAACCGCCGCCGGCGCCGCCAGCCGACCCGGCAGCGGGCCCGGCGCTCGCGCCAGCGCCACCGTCACCGCCTGCGCCCACCGGACCCGGCGATCCTGCCTTGCCGTTGGTCGCAATGGTGCCGCCTGCTGCGCCGGCGTCGCCGCCATTACCTCCTCCGGCACCGCCGCCACCACCGCCGCCGCTACCTTCGGATGGGATGCCGCCGCTGGACCTGGCGCCTCCACCGCCGCCTCCACCGCCGCCTCCATAGACGAAGCCGGTAGCGTTGTGGAGATTCAGCGTGCGTCCAGCTCCGGGGCCGCGGATTGCGTGCCCGCCCGGGTAGCCATGGCAAGCGGATTGAAAGATCGCGGTGTCAGACTGCGCGCTTTCATACACTGAGCTGCCTCGGCCGCCATTACCGCCGGCGCCGATGATGTATCCCTCGTTGAATACATTGATCTCCGACCCTGATTCGAATCCAGTGGTGTCCAGCGCCCACCCGCCGGCAGATGATGCCGATACAACCAGTCCGCGCGGGATCCTCAAATTGACTGTCAAAATACCTGAGGGCGCACCAAGCGCACTATGTAAGTGCAGGTCCTGCACGCTTGCTGGGATCGTCAGATCGAACGTCGTAGCCCCCGAAGCCGGGGATACATTTCGAATAGCCTGCGCTACCCAGATATTGTTCGACGCGTGATACGTGAGCCTGTATGCGTCGATCGCATTGGCGCTTGTCGACAGAGTGGGCGAGGAGCCCGTGCCGAAGCGCACATTGGCCGGCCAACTGATCGTTCGTCCGCCGCCGGCATCCTGGATGAACCAGATCTCGATCTCCTCGCCATCGCGCGGATCGTTGAGCGCCAGCGCTCGATTGCCGGCGAGCGTCACGAAGAACTTCTGCGCCCGGTTGCAGGGAACATTGACGGTCGAGGCGTCCGTGAGCTGTAGGAATCCGTCCTTCGGCACGCCGGTGAGCACAATCCAGCGATTCTCCGTGGCGTTGTAGGTAAGCACGAAGCGATCGATCGCGCCGGCAGCTGTCGACAGTCGCGGCGCGACACGCGGATCGAACTGTACGTTGCCCGGCCAGGTCACCGTTCGATTGCCCGTACCGTCCTGCTTGATCCACAGCTCGATCGTCTGGCCGTCCTGCGGATTCGAAAATGCCAGGGTGCGGTTGCCGGCCAGCGTGACGATGAAGTTCGTGCCAGTCGTGCAATCGATGGTCACGATCGCGCCGTCGGTCACCGTGACGAAGGCCAAGGCCGCCGGTGTAGTGACCGCCGCGACGTTCGTACCGTCGCAATAGAGTTGCTGGCGCGAACCGTTCGGCACGGTCACGCCGGTTCCGGTCGCCGTCTTGATGGTTTGAGCGAAGCCGGTCGCGTTGATCACGATGTACGGCTTGGAAAGCGCGGGTACGAGGATGTTTCGCGAGGCACCCGGCGATCCGGTAAGGTTCAGCACGGCCATGCGCGCCTGATCGTCAGCGCCGTCATTCGCGCTGAGCGTCACATCCGTTCCGGCCACGACGATGTCGGCAGCGCCGGCGATCGCGTCCTCGAGCAGCTGTGCAACCGAGATGTTGAGCAACTCGCCCCAGGTGTTCTGATTCGCGCCTGTTTTCTGTAGGCGCAGTCTCAGGAGAGGGCTGTACGTGTCGGCCATGTCTATTTCACCGTCTGGGCTGCGGGTTTCATCGGGCTATAGTCACCGCCCCTTATGAGTCCGCGCAGTTCAGCGCGCGCGGTCGGTAGGATCTCGCCCGTGTACTTGTTCTGGTAGTCGCCATACCGATCATCAGCTTTCAGGAAGTGTTCCGCCTCCATCAGGCAGGCTGCGAACAGGGCGTCCGGGACGCTGCGGGACAGCCAACTTGTGTCGTTTGGCGCTCCAGAATTGAGCGCATCGGCGGGTCTGCGCACATAGCGACAGATCGCGCCGTAACGCGCATCCGCGGTAGGCACGACCTCCCACTGGTCTTGATTCAGCTCATTGACGTAGCGCGGCCTGCCGGTCAGCGCCGGATCCGGTGCGAACTCGTGACAGAAGTCCCAGCTGCGCAATTCCAGCGCGCTGGATCTCAGGTCTGCGGCATCCTGTGCTTCCTCCTGCAACAGGGCGCCACTACCATCTTCGAGACTGATCACGTCCTCGTCTTCTGTGAGGATGTAGAACGTCTCAGGCCCCAGGCGCAGCGAGCGAAGCGCAATGAGGTTGGCCGGCTTGTCAATGATTCGATCGCCTTGCTCAACCACCATCGTCAGGGTGTCGTCGAAGATCTCCAGGTTCAGATCCCGCGCCAGGCGCAGCTCACCCAGGCCGATGATCGTATCCAGCGCAGCCACATAGTCGTCGCCGTAGTTCACCGGCCAGTCTTGCAGCGCCTGTCGAAGCGTCGTCCAGGTCCATGCGAGTGTTGGCATTACGACGTCCCTCCCCTACACCTGCGCTTCGCGGTACTGGCAGCCGATGTCCACGAAGGGAGAGCTGCTGGTACCTGCGATGACGACGATCGCGTTCAGGACGCTGATCGCCTTTTGCCCCTGTATTTCGGTTCCTGCACCGACTGGCAGAACCAGTTCCTCCGGTTCCAGCGTGCCGTCATTCAATCGGAACGTACGGCTGGCGGTGTTGGACAGCTTGATGATGAACACCGTGGCATCGGAGATCCCCATACCAGCGAAGTCCACCTTGTATTTCTCGCCCGAGGCTCCGGGCGTCCAGGGCGTGAACGGCCCGTTCAGTGCGAGTTCGCCCTCCGGGTTCACCGCTGCCGACCGATCGGTCGCAAGCGCGCCGCGGAACGCCACGGCGTTATACCCGGAGGTCCCCTCATACTGCACGTACCGCGTGCCAACCGAGTACGAGCTGTCGCTGCCTCCTGGCGCCGCCAGCAGCGTCGATCCCGTGATCGTGTAGAAGTCGACCAACCCGATTCGATAGGTCTGCTGCGGATCCAGCGTGATGTCTTCGGTGATCGGATCGCCCAGCGCATCAGTCCCTTGGATCCGCACCGAATACTCCGAGTACCCAGGGTCACCCGGCGGCTCCATGTGGTCGATGTCCACCACGATCGCCCGCATCGGCAGGCCGCCGTAGGACACGACTCCCTCATTCGCATCATGCCCATCGGGCGCCAACAACGTAGTCACCGTACCGCTGCGGCGTTCAATCACCGACGACGCCGACATGATGACGATCGAGTCATCCGGGGTCGACACATGGCGATAGGGATCCAGGCGCATCATGACAACGTCACCGAAAGGGTGAGCGGTTGGCCTGAGTGAATGGAATAATACGCTTCCGGAACGGCGTCCCACTTCACGTCCAGGCCCCACTTATTGGTGCCTGAATCAAAATAGCTGTCGGTCTCCACGGCATCGTCGCTCATCGAGAACGAGAACACGGGGGTGCCATCGGCCTCGCTTACCGCGAAGCTCAAGTACGTAGACGGGGCTATTTCGTTATCACTCTCGAAATAGAATCGCATCCAGCCGTCACCGCCACCTCCGCTGGCGACCGTTCCAGTAAGCAGCGGGTCATCGAATTCCGATGAAGAGAAATCTTCCGGGTAATACGCCGCATACATACTCCCTTCAATCGGACCGCGCGTCACGAACACGGCCGTTTTAACCTCCTGCGGCACACTACGGTATGGGTCCAGTCGCATCATGCAGGCGTACCAATGAACGTCAGGATCAGTCCCGCCGCAGTCTCGCCAGGCGCGTCGATGTCGATCGCCAACAGATCATCGTCGGCCACGGCTGTATCCGAGATCACTGCTGGCACCGCGGCCGTCGTACTGGTGGGCTCACCTTGATCGATTGTGAGCTTGGTCGAGAGAATCGTCGCGCCGTTCTTATTCACGTCGATTGTGACTGCGCCGGCGCTGCTCGGAGTCAAAAGGCTGGCACGGATCGCCGTGATCGTGAAGGCTCGCGGTGCGCGCACATACCCAACGTTGGTGCCGGCTTCCAGTGGCGTTACCAGATCGGAGCAGGATAGCTGAATGATCTCGCGAGAAAGCGCCGCAACTGCGGCACGTCGTGTGGCGCCTTCTTGCACCAATGCCAGCTGCTCGGTTCCCTGCAAAGCCGTCGCCGCAGGAAGCTGGGAAATTTTCTGATTGGCCACTGTGTGTTACTCCGCGGAGATCGTGATGACATTCGACGGCGCAGATTCGCCGCCCTTCACCGCGCGCGCCGTCATGTAGTAGCGATAGAGCTGACCGCTGACGACGGTGTCATCGGTGTACTGATTGACGCTGGTGATTCCGGCGAACGCATCGCGTTCCACGTGAAGCATTGCGAGCAATTCGAACTCGCCGTCTGCGCCGGTGGCGCGGTACAGCAGATAATCGGAGATCAGCGCGATCGCCGACGTCGAGGCGCTCCAGGCAAGAGATACGGCCGGGCCGGCGATCAGGTCGCCCACCAGCACGGGAGACGTCGGCGGCTGCAGCGACTGCGGTGCGGGCCGATACAGCGCGATGGCATCGTCGATCTTCGGGAGGGTTTCCTGCGGATGACGATCCTCCCGCCAATCTGGCAGCACGCGCATGTTGGGGAAACGCCCATCGAACACGAGATCCTTAAGCAAGGCGCGAGCCCCGCTACGGCCGCACTCGCCCCATGCCTTGCGCCCCGGTGCGTACCGCGTGGTCATCGTCGTGCCAGCCTCGGCTCGAACGCCGCGTAGGTCTGGATATCTCCCCGCTCCCTATCTTCTTGCCGCATGAACTCCAGGCATCCGCCGATCCGGTTCGGATCCGGCCCGCGGTAGTACACCTCGAGCATCCGCGCGCGCTCCGGCTCGAACTTCACCGCCAGGCGCCATGCGAGTCCCGCACAGCAGGCCTCGAAGGCATGCGCCGGCATCTGCAATGTGTTGGCCATCTCGCCGACGTCCTGCATCTGCCGGAAGTAATCGAAGACGACCTGGTCCGTGTCGTTCTCCGAGGCCTGCCAGATCCACACGATGGGCGTGCCGGCCTGACGATCGACGAAGTAGCGGTCCGGGCGGCCGCGCTGGTTCTTGTCGACGATGATGGTGTAGTCGCTGCGCGAGACCGGGTACAGCTCTGTGTCGGCTCCTGCGCGGCGCAGGACAGCCTGCATGATGTCGATACCGCCGGCGGGCAAGGGAAAGCTGGTCTGCCCGGCCGTGAGCGCCTGCACGCCTTGGGCGATCATCCACTGCCGCACGCCAATGGTTGCCCACTCGCTGTTCAGCATGAACTTGAGCGAGCGCAAGGCGGACCGAGCGTGACTCGCGCCGATCGCCGACGGCGCAATGCCGGCACGCTCGAAAGCCTCTTCGAAGATCTCGGCGATGTCCGGGTCGAACCCATACGTGTTCGTGGTCGTCATGACTGCCACCACCTCGGATTGCTGATGTCGGAGCCGCCGACATCCGGGCCACCCACCAGCGCGCCCCCGATCGCATTGTCGCCGCCGCCGGCGGACCCCAGATCAATGAGCCCGAACACGGCCTGCGCGATGTCGCCGTAACCCAATCCTGTCGGGTGGACTTCATCGGACATGAACCCGTTGCCAGCAGCTGCACCGTAGGTGCCCCAGCGCACAGCAAGATCCAGCAACGGTACCTCTCGGGTTGCGGAAAGAGCGTCCAGCCCTTCGAAGTAGGTATCCTGGTCTTCCTCGCTCGCCGTGATATTGACGTGAAACGGTTTCATCAGCAGGACGGAACCGGACTGAAGGGCGGCCTCTGTCAGCACATTGAGAGCCGCCTCCAAACTTGCACTGCTCTGGCTATTCCATACGTCGTTGATGCCAAGATGGATGACGGTCAGGTCCGGTTCGATCTGTTCGATGCCGTATGGAAGCCCCCACGGGGCCGCTCCATCGTCCATCTGACCGCCATACGCGCCATACCAGCCGGCGTTGATGATCGTCACTTCAGGTTCATCCGAGCGCCACGCATGGATGCCCTGTAGATAGGGCGTACCGGTATCCCTTGCGACCTCGATGACAGCAGTATCACCGGCCAGGCTACCGACATTGACGATCTGAGAAAGGATGCCGGCTACACCGTTGCAATCGATGGTGGCGAGGACCGATCCGCCATCTACGGTCACCTCCATCGTGCCGCCGCCGGGGTAGCGTCGATACCAGATGGTGATCCGATCGAACTCGACCCCGGGGGTGAAGGCCACCGGATCGGAACCGGCGCTATCGTAGAGCGCACCCTGCGAGAGCGAGACGACGCTGGTATCCCTGGACCATGAGGATGGGACAACAAGCCGTGCGTCGTAGTCGGTGTACTCGGAATTGTCCGTAACGTCTGGCACGCCATTCAGGCCGTACCAACCCGCCACGCTCGCCTTGACGCCGTTGTCTCTGAACATCGCCGCGAGCTGATGCGGATACGACATAGACTTGGCATTGCTGCCCATCTCTGCATCATCGACTGCATCCGCGCCTGCGGTCGTGGAGTCGCCCACACACAGGATCGTGGCGTTGCCTTGCTCCCTGAGGACCCGTCGCAACGCCGCGGACCATTGATCAAGATCAGGATCGCCTGGCGCGGGGCCAGGCGGCGGCTCAATCTCATCGGACCAGAGGAAATCATCGAAGGTCTGCAGTCCATCGACAGACTTTCCGAACCCGGCCACCCCAGCGCCGTGCCGACTGCCGCTGCTGTCGTTTGCGGTGAGCTGCGCAACGACATCCCATTGACCGGCGCCGCTGTTCCACGTCTCTAACGTCGCCTCAAGCGAGACCGTTGTATCGCCTATCGCCAGCAGGGTGTATCGGTGAGGGGTATTGAGAGCCAGTTCGCTGACATTCGTCGTGGCGAGTACCGAATAAAGGCTAGAGCCGTTGTTCCGTGCGAGCGTGAATGTCGTCCGACCACCTTCCATGAAACACAGGTAACAATCCAGCTCTCCCGCATCGTCAGCCGTGTCCACCTGAATGCGGGTGACGGCATGAGGATAAGGGATTCCGTCGCCGGTAATCTCGAAGACGGCCTGCACCATTCCATTCAGGAACGCTTCCGTGTTCGGCCGGCGAACGATGTTGTCCCAGTAGTTGGACGATGTAACGGAAGAAATTACTTCACCGCCAGCTATCGCGAAGGCGTCGGGGCTCTTCTCGATCCAGTCATTTCCGAGTGCCGGAGAGTCCGGTCGATTGAAGTCGTCAGAGAACGTCGTCATGGCCGCGATAGAACCTACGATCGTCGCATCAATGACCGGCTTGGATCAGTGACAGCCTGGCCGTCCCATCGCCTGCAGTTACAGACAAGCGCACGGCCACCACTGGGAAAGCATATGTGCCGTCCACATTGGCCGACAGGTCCTCTGCGCTCGGGTGCGGATACCAAGTGGCCGTGTCGGGATCGAATCCCTTCGCCTGCACGTCATCAAAGGTATGCTCGATCGTGTAGGTGACGGTACCCGTGACGGCAACACCGAACCCGACCTGGAACGGGTTGCGCAGGATGTCCATAGGGATCGGCGCAGTGTCACCGACCCCAGTTTGCGAGACTCTCTTGGGCCGCATGGCTGAATTCTCCTGTTCTCGAAGGTGGTAGCGGCGGATGGAGTTGCACCATCGACCTCCTGGTTATGAGCCAGGCGAGCTGCTACTGCTCTACACCGCTATCCGTTCTCAACCTGCGAACTGATCCACGCCATAGGCGCCCTTCTTGGTGCGCACGTCGGCGACCTGGTACAGCACCGAGTAGACGCTGGCGCCATCCGGGACGTCGTCGAACGTGATCGTGCCGCGCACATCGTCCGTCGTGGCGGTTGCCGGCTCAGTGTCATCGGCAGGCGCAAATACTGGATTTGCATCCAAGCCATTGTCGACCAGCGCCAGCAACAGGCCATTGGCCGCCACTCGGTGTGGCAGGCCGAGCACAACACCGCTGCCCACCGTCAGGCCGGTCACGTTCGCAGAGACGCGCACATCCAGCACGCGCTTGGCCGCCTTGCTGCCGGTGAACGACGTGCCGGAGCTCGAGGATTCCACGAAGCGCTCGCCGTACTGGTCTTCGCAGGTCACCGTAATGACAGCAGCGTTGGTCCAGGCGGCGACGACGTTGCGGGGTGTGTCGAAAACCGCGACGCCATCAGCGACCAGATCGCCGTTGAGGTCGGGTGCGGCGCTCGCGTTCAACGCTTGGGTTTGACAAACCCCGTTTGGATCGGCGGCGGCAACAGCGCCAAAGTGATGCAGTTTCAGCGGCGAGAATTCGACGCCGGGGACCTCCAGCGCCGCGGGATTGTAGGCACGGCCATGCAGAAGATGGGTGGCACGCGAGACGCTGTGCTTGTCGGTCAGTCGAGTCATGATGCAGCTCCTTCACAATGTGGCCGCGGATTGGCTACCGCGCATCAATTCTTGGAAAAAATCCCCGGGCAGAACGTCGCCTACCCGGGGTTGTCGCTACGAGTTGAGGGTCAGTTATCAGCGCCCTCGGAGGCCACCGAGCCGCGCCAGTCCGTCCATCCGAAGGAATAGCGAGCCCTCTTCTTGAATCGAACAGTCCCGGTATCGAAGTCGCCCTCGACGCCGCCACTGATCGCCTTTCGCACGAAGTGCTTCAGGCCATCGGCCACATCCGTCTTGATGAACCACGCATCCGGATCCGTCAGACGGTGGTTGACGCTGAAGCCATCACGCACCGATCCGAGTTTGTAGATGGCGCTGATGTTGTTGTCGCCCGTGTCGGTCTGGTACTGCGAGAACAGCAGTCGCGTGGCCACGAACTGCAGCTCCGGCGGCACGATCAGCTTCTTGGCCTGGGCGCGGATCGGGATGCCCCGATCGTCGGTCCACTCGCTCATGAGGATCAGGATCTCCTCGAGCGAGGCCTCCGACAGATCGGCGGGCGTCTGCAGCTTGTTGGCCAGCACGCCGCCGCCGGCCAGCGGGTGCGCCGTCGAGAACAGCGGCACGCCATCGCCGCCCGGGAAGGACGACGAGAAGCCGTTGTTCAGGATGTTTGCGCCCTTGACCTCCTTGGTGTGCAGGTGGCTGCGCGCCAGGCCTCGAGACAGCTTGTTGCCGAACGAGCCATACAGCCCGTCCTCCTCGGCTTCCTCCGAGATCGCAAAGCCCAGCACGATCGTCTCGTGGTGGTAGCGTGCGACGTAGCTCTCCCCGCCGTCGTCGTACTGCATGGCTTCGGCTTCCGCCTTCACCGGCGCCGGGCCCAGTGCGTACATCAGCACATCTTCCTCGTAGGCCTTCTGCGAGGTCTCCACATCGAAGATGTCGGGCCATTCCTCGGGATGGCGGTCGTACTCCAGCCCGAACACGGTGTTCAGGCCCTCCTGGAGCTGCCGCCGGAAATTGTTTCTGGTCATCATGGTGGCGTGCTCCTTTAGATGGTCGTCGGTGCGCCGGCGTTGTAGTGCAGAGCGATCTGCACCAGCACGCGAGCGTTATCGGCGACTTCGTTGCCGGCAGCCGGGGAGAACTCGTACACCTTCAGGTTGGTGCCCGAGCCCAGCGTATCGATCTGGTCGGTGCTCTGACGCGTCTGGACGTTGCCGGACCCACGGACCAGGTCGGCAAACGCGCCGACATGATCCAGCGAGAAGGCGCCGTCCACCTGCACCTCGAACAGCGTCAGCGGATCGTCATAGACGAACGCATCGGGCACGCTGCCGGTGAGCACGGTCTGGCCGGTCGGCCACATCGCGTCATAGACGACTTCGCCGTCGGCGCGCAGATACGTGCAGCCATGGAACACGCCCTGCAGGCGCACATCGTCGCCGCCGGGCCGGGTGATCCGCTTGGAAGTTGCGGTCGGGATAACAGCATCGCCTCGGAAGATGTTTGCCGCCAGCGCCGGCTCGATGTGGTATCGAGACAGCCGATTCGGCATTCCGCCAGAGAGGTGACGAGCGACCCGGAACCCGCTGGGATGATCGACATTCATGGTGTCTCTCCTAGCAAAGTGATGGGGGGGGGGGTGATTACTCTTCGTCGCCGCCGTCGGCGAGCA
>Ga0265293_10000986_pt1 | contig 64815 bp, 69 predicted proteins | sample Munlanlewell138R_FD_192505 | JGI IMG/M metagenome (GOLD analysis project Ga0265293, IMG submission 192505) | Leachate microbial communities from a municipal landfill in Southern Ontario, Canada - Leachate well 138R | ecosystem: Engineered > Solid waste > Landfill > Unclassified | place: Canada... | reverse complement strand
CGCCGTTTTTGAACTTGAATGTGATCTCGAAGCCGTCTATCTCCGCGACTTCTAAGCTCGTCGCGAGCCTGTCGCTGTATTCGTCAGCGGGCAGTGGTTGGTCGCCCGACCTTTGCGTTTGCTGTGCGAATTCGTCCTCGGTGTCCTTGATCTGCCGCAGCAGCTCCTTGTGTTGTTCTTCGTAATCCTCGCGCTTTAGATAGCCTTTTGCTTTTAGCCCTATCAGCTCCCGTTCCTGCGCGAGCAGGTCTTTGATTGCTTCGCATAAGTCCTTGATCTCATGCGGCTGAAAGCCCGCCGACTCGTTGTATGCCGATAAAAACAATCGTTTGAAATCCGCCTCGCGTATGTTATGCCCGCCGCAATATTGACGCCCGTGCTGGACGTAGGTGTAACAACTCCATATCCACCTTTCGTAGGGCGTGTTGCGGTTGTTCTTGCGGTGCTTGTAGCTCTTGCCGCATGCCGCGCACTTTAGTTTGCCCGTAAAAGGCGAGGGATTTGTCGGCGACCGCTGTGCCGCCGCTCTCCGCTTCGCCCGTATTTCCTGTACCTTTTCCCAAAGTTCCCGCGTCACAATCGGTTCGTGGTTATGCTCGACGTAGTATTGAGGAACTGTGCCGTCGTTTTTGATCGGCTTGAAATTCTCACAATATTCCTTTTGTAAGAGCGCGTCGCCCATGTACTTTTCGTTTTTCAAAATCCGCATGACGCTTTCCGTCGTCCAAAGGTCCGTGCTGTATTTCCGCTGCACGCCGCGTTCGCTCAAGCTCCGCGCGATCCGCTCGTAGCCCTCGCCGTTTGCGTACCGCTCATAAATTTCCCGCGCGATCGCCGCCTCTTGCGGTATGGGGGTGAGTGTTCCGCCCTCAACTTTGTAGCCATATAAATGCGATAGCTCGACGCTCCCGTTTTGAAACCGCCGCCGCGCCGCCCACTTGACTTGCTCGCTCATGCTTGTCAGCTCGCCCTCCGCGACGAGCGAGTAGATCGAAATCATAAAGTCGCCCGCACTTTTTTGTGTGTCGATATTCTCTTTTTCAAAGAAAACGCCCACGCCTATCTCTCTCAGCTCTCGTATGATTTTCAGCGTTTCAAGTAGATTGCGCGCGAAGCGGGCGATGCTCTTTGTGATGATGTAGTCTATCTCGCCGCGCTTTGCCGCCTGTATCATGGCTTTGAATTGTTGTCTGAGCCTCGCGGTCTTGCCGCTTCTCGTATCGGCGTAGATGCCCACGAACGCCGCGTCCTTGTCGCTCTCGATGAGGGCCTTGTAGTAGTGCGTCTGAAAAATGAGACTGTGTTCTTGCTCCTCGGCTTTGGTGCTGACTCGGGCGTATGCGCACGTTCGTATTTTCTTTGCCATGTGGGTACCTCCTTTTGTTGTGTACGATGTTTTCCGTTTCGGGGTTTGAAAAGGCTCAAAAAAATATCCTGTCCCCGCCGCGTTGTCTGTACGGGGGGGACAGGATACGGAATTTTTCGGTAAAGTCAAGGAGGTTTTCGTGTTTTTAAAGATTTTTTACGCCGCTTGAAATCTCTCACGGCACTTTTGCTCGGCCAACTCGTAAACCTTACGGCTGATGACGTTTGCCTTGTAAAGTTTGAGCAGTACCGCGCTTGCGTACAAAAACTCAATACTATTGTTTTGTTCGGTCATCACCCGTGTCCTCCTCGTCCTTTTTGGCAAATTGCTTGAAGATTTGGTTTGTACCCGTCGCCGCCAAACCCGAAGCTCCGCCTATCAAAAGCGCGGTGAATGCGTCGCCCGCCGGTATGAGATCCGGACGGGCAAAAAAGGCGATGACGCTCACAACCGCGCCGAGCGACGCCGCCATGATCGGTATCAACCGCAGCACCTTTTCGTTGTGAGCCACCGCCTTTTTTAGAAGCGTGATGCCTCCATATACAATCGAAACGATGATCGGTACCGTTACAAAGTCTGCTGTGCTCATTGTTTTTCCTCCTCTTATTTTTGGGCGTTACGCGCTAATAGGTAATTGTACATTTCGCGGTCTACTTTGCCGTATTCCTTGAGTGCGGTCGTGATTTCGCCGTTGGTCTTGCCGTCCCGAAGCGCGATAGCCGTCGCCTCGGTCAAATGCCCGACCGCGTTGATGCTCTTGATGATCAGGACGTTTTCTTTTGCTTTCGCCTTGTCTCTTTGCTCGTCACGGGCGTCTTTTTTCTGAAACCATCGATGTAATAAAAAGAGCGCGGTTCCGCTGACCACGCTCCCTAAAACGGAAACCATCATTGCTAAGATCTGCATGCGCTTTCTCCTCTTTACACGAAAATTAAGGCGGTATATTCGTTCGCATTGAGCGTCGCGCCAGTCATTATGTCGTTGTTTAGGTTCAGGCAGACGGTATGCATTGTCGTTCCGTTGAAAGCGCCGCCACCCATGGTCGTAACCATTCCGAGCCTGTTTCCGACCGTGACTCCCGAGGGAATATCCTCGTTTGTGATCCTTGCGAAATGAGTCCAATAGGCAATGCTTGTGGAAAGTGTAAAACGCAAAAATATTCGTCCGTGCGTCGCGCTTTCTTTGACATAATGTCCGCTGATCGACGAAACACCCGCCGCTAAATGACTGAACGTTAGGGCTATTTCCGCAGATGCGCTGTCGACTTCGCGCCACGCGCTCCATATACTGCTCGTCAATACGCGCACCCACCGTTCAGTCGTCCTGCGCTTATAAAGCGTTTGGTGGATTTCGGTACTGTGATAAAAACGGCGCACCTCTAAGTACGCCGTGTTGTAATTTGGATTGCCCGTATTCCATCCCGTGGGAAAATTGTTTGCCGCGTCCGTAATCGCCGTCGGTACATTGTATAGAGTGAAGCGTCCCTCGTAGACAAAAGTATTTAGGTCTATATCTGAAGCCGCCGTGCTGTAATTGTATTTGAGCGCGGTGTCGCCCGTCGGCAGGGGCGTCGCTCCGTGAACCGACGAAAGCTTCACGTGCCCGTAGTTTGCAGCATCGCCCGCGCCGTAGGTCGTCGTGGCGGTTGCGTGGCTCGTCGGCATCCGCGCGTTGCTTAAGCGGTTGTCGTTCCCCTCGCAGACCGTACCCGCCGCCGATCCGAAGTTTTGATTGAACGCCGTATTCTTACTGAACGCAGGCTCGGCTCCGACCTCGCTTGCCGCGTATGTCGGTTTGTTTGCCGCTTTCGCCCACGCAGGGACATCGCTTGCCGGCATACTCGTCGGCTTGTTTTGTAGATAGGCATCCGAAGCCGCATTTGTTTCGCTCCAATTTGCCTTGACGTTTGCCTGCGCGCCCGCCGCGATTCCCGCGAGCTTGTTTTTTTCCGCCGTGGTGTAATCCTCGGTCGAAAGTCCTTTGCCCGCGGCCTTATCGACCTTGCCCGCTTCAGTTGTTTGCGCCCGAATGGCTTCAGCCTGTATTGCGCTTGCGTTGACTTGCTCCGCCGCCGTCGCCCGCGTGACCTCCGCCGCGATAGACGTCGATAAGCCGCTTTCTGCCGTTTGTGCCCGCGATGTTTCCGTCGTGATAGCAGCCGAATTTTCCGCACTCTTTTGAAACAAGCCCTTGATCTTGCGTACCAGCGTCCGGACGACACTCTTAAAGCCTAATTGCACAGTCAAGCCGAAGTCCGCCGTATCGGGCGTTAGGTTGATTTCGTCTGTATCCGCAACCTTTAATGCGCCGTCGCTGTCCCGCGCCACGATGGTTTCGTTGTCCTGATGCTGATAGTGGTCTATATTGAAATCCCATGTATTTGTCGCGCCGTTAAAAATCGCCGAGCCGCTATGTTCGGGGTGTGTCATCGTAAAGTCCGAAATCCAATATAAGTCGCCGTTTTCGTTGCCCGTTGTCGGCAAATTGCCCTCGTCAACCGTTCCCTTGTAAATCGTGCCGTCAATACGCACCTGCTCTGCCACTTGATTGGTATATTGTTTTGCCTCCGAAACTGCGGCGGGGATTTCCAGGTCTATTCTCGCGCCGAGTGCGGCTTCAGCCTGCGTCGCTCTTATACCCTCCGCCACGATCGCCGTCGTGTTTTGTTGCTCCGCTGTTTGCGCCCGCGTCACCTCGGCGTTGAAGTCTGCCCGGAGCTCGGCTTCCGCGCCTATGGCCCGCGCCGCTTCCGTTGTGATCGAGGACTGCAAGTTGTTTTCCGCGCTTTGCGCCCGCGTCTGCTCCGCCGTGATAGCCGCCTGCAAATGGCTTTCCGCTGTTTGCGACCGCGCCGTTTCGCTCGCGAGATCGGAAGCGATAGCGAACTCAGCCGCTTGCGCTCTGGCGCTTTCGGATTGTACCGCCGCCGCGTTTGCCTCGTCGTCCCGGATTCGTGCGACGCTTTCATGGCTCAGCGCGACTGTCAAATCGCTTTCCGCCGCCACGGCGCGTTCGGTTTCCGCCGCTATTGCCTGGGCAATGGTTTGCTCCACTGCTTGCGCTCTTGCCGTTTCAGTTGCAAGAGACGCCGCGAGGGCGCTTTCCGCGCTTTGCGCCCGCGCCCTCTCCGCCGCTGTTGCCGCTGCGTTCTCGTTGTCGCCTGCGATGCGCTCGGCGGTTTCGTTCTCAAGCGAGGCGGTTATATCCGCCTCCGCCTGCGTTGCCCGCTCAACCTCCGCGTCAAGGGTTGCCGCGAGGACGGACTCCGCGTTTTGTGCCCGCTCGATTTCCTCCTCAAGCGCGACTTGTAAATTGTTTTCCGCCGCCGTCGCACGATCGACTTCCGTCGCGATGTTTTCCTCCGTGTGATTTGCCTTTTCGACCGCTTCTTGCGACTGCTCGCCGGCTTTCTCGGATTTTGCGACCGCCCGCTGCGAATTGAACAATGCCTCCGTGCTTTGGTTATAACTCAAAATCAAAAGGTCAGGATTGCTCCTCGCGTGTTTCTTGAAAGCAAGCACACCCTCTAAAACGTCAATCGGTATCACCTCGAACGGTACCGTCGTCATGCTCTCGTCGGGCTTGTATGCGATGAACTGCATTTTCAACTCGCCCTCGGTCGTGACCTCGGTCGGAAGCGTAAAGTGGAAACGGTTTTTATCAAACTCGGGAGGATAGCTTTTATATTCGGGAATATATAACGCCTCCGTCCATTCCTTGCCCTTGCTGTTGACAAAATCCACACGCTTGCTGTCATTCTCGTATTCCTCGGGATACAGCACCGTAATTTCCGTTGCTGAATGCTCCGCTGTTATGACAATGTTCTGCCTGCGGTTGCTATATATGAACCGCCTGTTAGGTAATAGTTTTATGTAAATATTATTTTTATGCTCCATTTTTTCTCCCCGCTATTTGTTGCTGTTGAGCACCTCGAACACCGAGTGCAGCGCAAAATAACACTCGTTTGCCCGCCTGTGGGAATTGCTGTAATTGTTGTCCGCTTGGTTGATTTTCCATCCCGAAATGTACATCAGGTTACCGTTCAAAGTTGCCTCAAGGCTTACAAACCCGTAGCTTGTGTTTGCTTGTCCGTTGACTGACCGGAACCAATACAAAGCGGGGGTGTCCTGCGCGTAGCCTAAAAACGCGCCGCGCCGCATGGTGAGCGTTACCCAATATTTATTCGCACAAGTCAGCATTCCTTGTATGATGATCATATCCGAAGCGTCGGTCGGCGTTTGAATGGTATATGTCGCGTTGCCGCTGAGCGGGAATGCGTTGTAACTTGTATCGCCGCCATGAAGCCTGCGCACCCTTCCGTAGGTCGAGTCAATCGCCGCGTTTAGGCTTGCTGACAGCGCGTTTGCCGTTCCCGCCATCGTGGCGTAACCTGCGTTCGTGGCGGTGGTTGCGCTCGCCGCATTGGTAGCGTTCTCCGCATGGATAACCCTTAGCGGCTTTTCTATCAACACACGCTTGTCCGTGAGCATGATCGTTGAAGCGGTGACCGTGACCATATAAAGCGGAAACTGAAACTTACCGCTTTGCTCTACGAGTAAATTGTCTTGCCTTGGTGTCCATGCCGAACTGCTACTCAAATTCGTTGCCTTTATCTCATATTTGTTCGGTAGCGTCGCGAGGTCTATTTCGGCGTAAATGTGGACATAGTTCGTCGAACTCGGCATGATAAAATTGATTTGCGTTTCGGTATCGCTCGCGCCGAAATACCCGTGCGCCGTCATAAACCCGCTTTTGACCACCACGCCTCTGTCCACAACCGTCGCCGCGTATTCGTTATACTCGCCGCGTATGATTCCCGATGTGTGTCCCGCGAGAAACTTGTTAATCCTCGCATCGAGGTTCGGCAATATCTCGTTTTTTCTCGTTGCCGCGTCGCCGATTCCTTTTAGATAGTTCGCCATTTTGCCTCCTCCAACTAGAGCCTGCTAACACAACCGCTCAACACCCGTTATCCGTACCCTTTTTGCACCACCCTGCGTTGCTTCCCCTTGAAATACCTGCAGGTATTCCTGCGGGAAAGCGCCTTGTTTGGCACAAAAATGGCACGAATCCCGGATATTTCGGGTTGTGTTAACAGGCTCAAAAGCGGCCCGTCTCCGAGCCGCCCTTATTTTTTCCTATATCTCTTGTCTATATATTGCTTGAGCCGATCCGTGAAGTCGATCCGCATTTTACCGAACAGACAAGTGATATACGGGTCGCCGTGACTGTATTTCAGCCCCGTAAAAATACTGTTATACTCGCGTCCGTCGTATATGATCTTTACGCCGTCGCCGTACTTGAACGCGAAAGGGTCGACGAGGCGCTGTTCCTTGCTCAATTTATATTGAATGCAATGGTTATAAATATTGCCGGAAAGCTCGCTCGCCGCTACTTCCTGCGGCGTGTAGCCTTTGCTCGCGTCGTAGCTTATGTATTTTGTGTTTACGGGCAACAATCTTCGACTGTCAGCCGCGCTTACGGTGATTGTATGATTCTCAAGCAAATAGTAAGTCCCCAAAATCGCGCCCGTGTCCGCGTTGAAAACCACCGCTTTGTTGTAGTTCGGCAATTCGTTTTTATCGAACATCGGCGTGCTGAGCTTGATGTTGTCCTTGATAACCCAACCCGACATTGCATTCTTGATGATCCGGCACACGAGCTTGTTTGCCGTAAAGTCTATGTCGAAATCAAGGTATACATTGTGGTGATCGAACGCCCACTGTATGAAGTCCGATAGGTGCAACGTGTTGCCGTCCTCCGCCCAAACCGCGCCGTTCGCCGTCCCGTGCTTTTCTATTGCGAGCGGCAGTTTTTTCTTTGCGTCGTCCATCGAAACGAACGCGAGCGTTAGTATCGTTTCCATCGCCGCCGTCAGCTCGAATTTGTATCCGAGAGTCCCCGTATATTTGAAAGGGTTCAGTACGGTATCGGCGAACAGCTCTTTCGGGTGCTTAAAACTGATCGTTCGCTTTGTATTGTCCACCGCCGTTATCGCGCCGATGAATGTCTTGCTGACTCCCGAAATCCCGACGATGATGTCACCCTTTTTTGCGAGCGTTTCGTCTGTCAGCATCGCTGTGCTTGCGTTGTTGCTCAAATAATCGGCGTCTATCGTATACCCGCGCAAAACTCCGCCGTCTACAAAGCCGAGCGTTTCTCGGTCGTAAATCCTGTATTGCTCCATATTAAATAAGCTCCCTCTGCAAACTGTAACTGAGCGTGACGCGTCCGAACTGGCTGTTCCGTGCCGTGAATAAAAAGAGCGACTGGCCCGACGGTATGGTGATAAAATTGCTGTATGCATAGTCGCGCTCGCCCAAATAATAGACGTCCTCACGGTGAAACCCACCGCCGCTTTGCGCCGTGTAAATGCTCGCCTCTTGGTTCGCGGGGGCGCTGTTTACGATTAGATGACTGCCCATGTGCAGATAAACGTCATATCGAGCCTGCTCCACGATCTCGTTGTTCTGCAAAAGTCTAAATAGCGGCGTATCCGTTTCTGCCTCGATTGTCACTGTGCAATGCGTCGGCAAGTTGCCTGTATTGTCTATGCTGACCGCCACGTTGTTTTGCCCGCCGTAGTAGTACGGATAGATATACGGGTAGGTCAAAGCCTCCCCGAACGGCGCAAGCTCAAGTATGATGACTTGGTCTTTTTTCCAACGCGAAAGTGCGGCGAATTTTACATCGCAAATCAGCGCTCCGGTCTTTACATCTATTTCGTCCTTTTTTAGTTCCTTTATCAAAACGAGCTTGTACCATTCGTTTGCGCTGTCAAAGTCCGGCTTTTGCTCTGCCGTCGAGTAGTAAAGCCGTAACGGATCCGTTGTTTCAACGTAGCCCAAAAACTCCGCGAACGCCGAAAACTGCGCGTAGTCTTTGAAATACAGCTTGCCGCTTATTTCCGCGCTTTCGAGCTTTACATTTTCTATGAACGCGACTCGCTCGACCTCGAAGCTGTCAATCTTGGCCTTTACGCCCAAGCCCTGCGGGGCACCCATGAAGCTCGCGCTTGCCGCAAACGTGTCCGCCGACAAGTCCCAAATTGCAGAACCCTTTTTCAACCAAAACCTACGCATAAATGCCACCCCCTTACTTGCCTGCAGCGGCTTGCCGCCCAAAACCGCCTCATATCTTACCTCCGAGCGAAGCGTTTATTTTGTCGGCTAAGTCGTCAGCTATCATTTCCGCTGCCTCCCCCGAAATAGGCGTGTCGCCGTGCGCGTTGATGTTCACGTCGTAGTTGACCGTTTGCGTGTTGGTGTTACTGCTCGTCATCGAAACGGTGCCGCCCATATCCGCCGACATAGAGTTGTATTGCTTTTGCATTGCGCCGAACTGCTTTTTCTGTTTGTTCAGCTCGCCCGTAACGTCTTTGCTCTTGCCCGCAAGCATAGCGAATAAAAGCACGACGATTAGTATCGCCGCCGCCACGGCGATTAGTATCGGTTGAAGCGGTAAACTCGCCGCGCTGACCGCACCGACTCCGCCCGCCGCGCCGTAGCTCGCGATCGTGATTGCCTTTACCACGCCTATGATCGCCGTTATAATCGCGATCACCTTCGGCAGCAAAATTATGAGCATGAGTAGAAAAAATACGACGTTTAGCTGTGCAGGACTCATCTTTGCAAACCAGCCCGCTATTGTGTTCAGTATCGGAATGATAGCAACTTTCGCGATGTCTATCAGCTCCAAAATCAAAGGCAATAGCGCGACCATAAGCTCCGCGCTTGCCGCCTGTAACTGTTGCTTTACGCCGTCCATAGCGTCGGTAACCTCGCGGGCTTTTTCCGCGCTTTCGGTCGAAACTAAACCGTTTTCTATGAGTGCGGCGTTGTACTCGCGCACCTCCGCGTTTGAGAGGGCGGCGACTTCGGCGACGTACATTCCCGTATTGCCGAACAGTATGTTCGCGAGCATCGCCTGCTCGTTTTCGTCGTTTACCCCGCGAAGGGCGGCTATTACCTCGTTGTATACCTGCGCAAGCGACTTTTGCTTACCCGCACTGTCCACTGTAGAAACGCCGAGTTTCTCTAACGCGGCGTTATAGTCATTGCCGCTTCCTTTGGCGAGGCTTGTCATGACCTTGTTCATTTGCGTTATAGCCGCGTCGTAGTTGTCCGCGCTTCCCGTCGCTTTTTGGTAAAGGTTGCGCTGAAGCTGTAATTGCTCCGCGCTTATTTTGAATTGCTTTGAGGTCTTATCAAGCTCGCTTCCCGTTACCGCGAATGCAGTTGCCGCCGCTCCGAGCGTCGCCACTAACCAGAGCGCGATCTTGCTCAGCTTTTGCGCCGCCGCCTGCGCCTTGCCCATGTTCGCGGTGAGCTTATCGAAGCCCGCGGCCGTTTGGTCGAGCTTCATTTTCTGCGTCTTTGCGATCTCGTTGTTTAGGCTCTTTACCCCGTTTTCCGCTTTTATGACCGCAAGCTCTATTTTGTTGTATTCTGCCGCGCTTATGTCCCCGCGCTCAAACGCCTTGTTCGCCTCGTCCTGTTTTTGCTTGAGCAGAGCGACCTTTTGGGTAGCCGTGCCGACCGACGTTTGCAGGGCGGTCATTTTTTTGTTTACCGCTTCGGCGTTTTTGCTGTCGAGCTTTAAAGCCTTGTCAAGTTCCTTTGTTTCTTCCGCGGAAGCTTTCAGCGTTTTGTTTAGCCCTTTGACCTTTTGGTCTATTTCCTCTAAGGAACGTCCGATTTCCGTCGCCACGCACACCACCTCCCGTTATGTTTTCAATTTGTCCTCAAACCTCCGCGCCGCCCGATCGTCAAGCCCTTTGAGCTTTCGCAACGCTTTTGTTATGAAACGGCGGGGCTTTATCGTACTTGTCCCGCTGTTTAGTATGTTCGCGATCTTAGCGTAAGGGGTGCCGTCTGGCGCGTTGCCCTCGTGTTCCAAGCGGTAGCCGTAGCGGTTGCCCTTTGTGATTTCGGTCTTGCGAAGGCTCGCTTTAAGCCCGCCCGTTTCGCCCTCCGGCGTGTTGTCCATAAGCTCTCGCTCCACGCCGTCCGCCTCGATGTCAATTTGCTTTTTTAGACTCTCGATCGCTATGTCGCCGACCTTTTCTAAATCCTCGAAATACGCGCCTAACGCCTGCGTTAAGCCGTCGTCGTAGTCGCTCATAGGCGCGTCCTCCCGTTTTTGGTTAGCTCCGCCACGCTCATCGGTGCGCTCTTGCGTATGTTTTTACCGTCCGCCGCGTGAAGTGTCGCGTTGTCTATTTCCGCCGTGTAGTTCAGTAAATCGAATAGAACGTTCAATCCCATATCGCTTATATGAACGCCCACGCCTGTCTTTATGCTTGCGTATAATAGTTGTGTCGTGAAATCCGCTTCAATGTCTAAGCTAAAGCCCACCTCCGCTGTATAAGCTCTTTTTCTTTTTGTCCGTTATGAAAAGCGCGAGGAACTCCATCAGCTCCGAAACGACCGCCTTGTCGGCTATCCAATGCGGCGGTATCTCAATTATTAAATCGGTAATGTCGGGCTTGGTGGGGTACTGCGCCGTAGCCATAAGCGCGGCGATAAAGTTCAAAACGAATTCGGTATCGAATTTATAGTCGCCGACCGCTTCGAGCAGTTCCTCTTGCTCGGCTTCGGTCAGCATTGCCACGTCCGTTATCTCTTTTATATTTAGATCGCTGAACTTTTTTACCGTTCCCGCGTCCGTGCTGTTTTTGGCAAACGCCACTATGTCGTTTAGCAAATCGCGCCCGAAATAGCTTTTATATAAAATAAAAGTCAGCGCGTTCCCGACGAGTTTTATCTGCCCGCCGTTGCCGTCGTCCATTGTCTTGACTAATCCGTTCATGTGTCCTCCTCTTACGGTAGGGTGCTGTCGGGGATGTAAACCGCCGCCTGCGCCTTGCTCCATATCGTTTTGTTTGTTTCGCTGTTTATAATCGTATAAGTTGCCTGTTGGTCTTTGTCTTGCTCGTCCTTGTAGGTATACGGCGCGATCTTGACGTTCAGTGTTAGGTCGCGTATCGTTTTTCCGTCAAAGCTCACGCTGTTTAGGCTTGGCAAAGAAAAGTTCGCCTTGTAAATCGTGAACATCGATTCACTCCCGTCGCCGACTTGGCTGTAATACCCGAACGCGACTTGTTTTGGTTTCGCGCTCTTGCCGCTTATCACGACCGCGCCGTTTTTGTCAACGCTTACGTTGAAAAACTTTGAATATACGCTGTACGGCAGCACCGCAAATTTGACCGTTCCCTCGCCGGTGACTGCGCCCGCTAAAGTTATAAAAGCGGGGTTGTCGTCGGCGTTGATTTCCGTTACCTCTTGCGCGAATTCGAGCTTGACCTCGACGAGTCCCTCGTGGTAAATTTTAGCCCCGAATGTGCCGTTCGCGAGTAGCTCCGCCGCGAAAAACTTACGGTTTCCGACCTCGTATAATTGGCTAATGTCTATTGCTTCCGGCATTGTGTTGCCCTCCTCTTAAAAATATTGTTTTGCTATAAAATAAATTTGGTGATAAAGCCGCGTGTCCGGCTCATAATCCTCGCCCTGCGCGTCCACCTCAAAGCCCGCCTCCGTCAGCTGTTCCTCTAACTTGACGAGTGTTTCCGTAAGTAATTTGCTTTCAAAACTGCTTGTGCTGAAAACGTCCACCTGCGCGTAAAACTCGCGCCCGATGACCTTGTCGTCTGCTCTGCGCATCGGATCGCTCGCTATAACCTCATAAACGAGATAGTTCCCGATTTGTCCGTCGCGGGACTTATTGTAATAGTAAACAAAATCGTTCGCTCCTGCATCCGTTTCCTCGGTGCCGAGTGTCAGCCCGTCCTTAAACCGCAAGATTTTGAACATGGCGCGAAGTTCCCGCCGCCCGCGTTTTCTTACGTTACTGTTCGTTATATTCCGCATGGTCGCAAACCTCCGCCTTTACGCGCTCCGCCCGTAGTATCAAATCGCGCTCGTACCACTCGTAACCGTCAACGCTTTTTATGACAAACGTGTCCCCGCGAAACTCTAAGTAAAGCCCCGCCTTTATGCGCTTGTTGTAGTTTATCTTGAAAAGAATTGACTGCTCCGCGCCCGCCGCCTTTGCCGCGAATTTTTCTCGCTCTGACAGCTCTCTCGCGTATGCCCACAAGCCGTGTATATCGTGAATATATCGCTTGACCTTTATTTCGTTGCTGTTTAGATCGCGATCCGTTTCCACGCCGTATACCGATATTTTTTTGTCCTTGATTTCACTCATGCCCGCCTCCCTCAAAACGCCGGCTTGCGTATGTCCGACAGCATTGCGGCTACCGTTGTTTCAAGTTCGGTTGCCTTAAACTCGCCATTGTCGCGGTGGAAGTAATATTGCCAAGTGCAATATAAAACCGCCGTGCGGCAAATCTCGGGCGTCTTTTTGTCAATCGGTCGCCGCAGAACCTTTTCGACCGTATGCTCCGCCGCGTTTAGAAAAACGGCGAGAAGCGCGTTTTTCTCCTCGCCGTCTAAGCCTAAGTACCGCTTGACCTCTGCTACCGTTACCTTGTTCACTCGGGAATGTAACGGGTAGCAATTTCAAAGGCGTATATAGTCTTGCCCTCCGTGTTCCCGTCTATAGTCAACGCGACGCGGTCGAGTTCGTCGTGCGCCAAAAAGTCGGCGGGTATCGACACGAGGAACGCACCCGTTTCCTCTAACCCCACGCCGTCCGCATCGACCTCTGTCCAGTCCACGCCCGTGAGGTCTTTGGTCTTGAACGCGATTGCTTTCTCGGTGTCCTCTCCCTTAAAGCCCTTTGCCGTTACCGTCAAAGGCATTTCGGACGCGCCGACTAAAAAGACCACCGCACTGTTTTCTGCCATCGCAAACTCGGGCGACGTGACGCTTGCCGCGCCGCCCTCGATTACGGTTACCTTGGAAAATAATTTGTTACCCATGTCCCTGTCCTCCTCTCTTAGTCCCTCGCCGCAAGGGTTACGAACGGCGAAAGCGTCGCGCTCCCCTTGTACGGTGTAATCGGTTTGTTCCATATAGGTTGCCCGTCGCACCTGTAAATGAACCGGAAAACCTCCTCGTCGTATAAAAAGCGGCAATGAATGCTCGACTGCGCGTTTATGCCACCCTTATCGGTCAGCAAATATTGCGAAATATCCGCAAGCAAAATGTCGCCTATCTCGCCGAGTGCCGAGCATTGCTCGAGCGGCACGACGGGTCTGCCGAAAAGCGTCGCGTAAGGCGCCTCGGAAAGTCCGCCCGCAGGAATGTAAACGGGCTTATCGCCGATTTTTAGCGTATAAAGCAACGGCTCCAACTCTTGGTTGACGTACCATGCGCTGTTAGCCCTCGAACGCCCCCAAAGGCGCGACCATATTTTGATCAGGTTTTCCACGGTTATTTTCTCGGTTTGTCCCGCCTCTAACGCTTGTACGACGAGTGCCTTGCTTTTCAAAATGCCGAGCGGCTGTCCCGCGCCCGTGCCCGCAACCATCGCATCGTCAATCTTGAATGCGAATTCCTCCGTGAACGCCTGCCTTATGACCGACTCCAAAGCCGCCGCGTCCTGCAAGAGCTCGTCCGTCGCGTAACAAAGCCCCGTCAGCTTTTTAAGTGTCAACTCTATCTGCCTAAAACTCGGCTTGCTCGCCGTGAGCGCGTCCGCCTCTTTTTCCCAGAAAGTCTGGACGCCGCCCCAACGGCAACCGTCTTTCCTGCTGTCGTCGTCCACCGCGTTGATTTTTAGCCCGTTGGCATTCGTCGAAATCGGCACTTTTCTCGCCTTGCTTGCGAGTACGCCCGTTTCAAAGGTGCGCTTGAGAAGTTCCGCGACGAAATCCTGCTGTACCAAAAATCCGCCGTCCGTCGGGTTGGTTTCGTTCAAGCCGCTTGCCGCTCTCGTCGTCAAACGCTCATCCACTTTCGCACCCGGGGCGGAACTATGGTAAATGGCGCGTAACTGTTCGCCGAAACTCTTGAACGCCCTCGTATCGTCTGCGGGGTTGTTCTTATAGTTGCGTTTGTCCGCCGCGCTGTCCCTGCCGTCCTCCGTTGCCGTTTCCGCGAGCCTCGCCTCGGTAATCGTCCCGATCGCCTCGCTACGCTTTATGCTCTCGTCGGCGCGGGCAAGTTCGTCCTCGAACGCTTTCACTTGCTTGTTTTCCTCGTCGGTCAAAAACCTGTCCTCCGCCTCTGCGCGGGCAAGGATGCCGACTGCCTGTAAGCGCAAATCCTCACGCTTTGCTTTTAATTTCTCGATTTTGTTCATGGTGTTTTCTACTCCTCTTTTTTGAATTTTGATTTTAGGCGTTCAAATTCCGCCTTGCGTTTTGCGTCCTCTCGAGCGCGTTTTTCCTGTTCTGCCTTGTGCGCTTTGTATGCGTCAAGCGCATTGCGCACCCCCACATCCGTGTCTAAATAAGCGGGGAATGTTACAGGGCTTACGTCGAAAAGTCTGACCTGTTCGAGCGTCCGCACGTCGTCGCCGTTCTCGACCGTCCATGTGTCTTTCTCGCAAATAAAGCCGAAACTCATTTGCGAAACGTCGCCGCGCTTTATGCTTTCCGCGAGATCTTTCGCCCACTGTGTTTCGGGCGGGTGTATGCGCACAAGCAATCCCTTGACCGTTTCCTTTAGCTCGAGCGTCCCGGCTCGGTTTCGTCCTAAGACATAGTTCGGGTCGTGGTTCCACAATGCCCGCACGTCGTCGCGCTCTAAGCTCGCCTTGAACGCGCCCGCCCGTATCTTTTCTTTGAACGGGAAAATCGCGCCGAGGTCTTGGCTTAGGCTATCAAAAATCGCCGCGTGTCCCTCTATGACGGGCAAGCCGTTTTCCTGCGCGTCAACCCTCAACTCGGTTATCCCTGCGCACCTTTGTTCTCTCGTGCTCATTTGGTGTTATCCTCCTTTGGCTTTTTCACCTTTCGGGGTTTTTGTTCTTGTGGCGGTGCTTGCTGTGGCGGTGGCTGTCCGTCCTTGCTTTTCTGCGGCGGCTCGCCGCTTGGCACTGTCATGTTTCCGTTTACGAGGTAAACGTCGCCGCCCTCTATCGGGTTCATATCCTCTAAACCGCGTATGTCGTTTGCGGAAAGCCATCCGTTCTGCCTGCCTATCGCGTACCCCTGCATTCGGCTCGTATAGTCGCCGCGTAAAAGCCCGTCGACGTTAAACCGTGCATAATATGTTTTGCGCTCCCACTCATTCAAAAGGTTTTTGTAAATCGCTTGCTCAAACCGAACTATCCACGGGCGCAGGGTGTGTTGCACAAACTCGATTGCTTGGTGCTCTATGTTTGAAAACGTCGCCCGGTCAAGGTCTGCTATCATGTGCGGCGGGACGCGGAAAATGCGGCAAATCTCGGCGAGCTGAAACTTGCGCGTTTCTAAAAACTGCGCCTCGTCAGGCGGGATTCCGATTGTATGGTACTTGACCCCCTCCTCCAAAACCGCCACGCGGTGTCCGTTCCTGCTCCCTTGGAACTGCGCGTTCCACGCCGCCCTTAGTCGCTCGGGGTCTTTGACCACTCCCGCCGTTTCCAAAACGCCGCCCGGTCTTGCCCCGTTCGAGAAAAACTTCGCCCCGTATTCCTCCGTCGCCATCGTCAGCCCGATTGTTTGCTTTGCCTGCCGTATCGGGCTTATGCCTTTTATCCCGTCGATCGAAAAGCCCAAAACGTGAAAAATCTCATGCGCCCTGTATTCCTTGACCGTGCCGTTCGGGTTCGTGTATTTATAAAAAATCTTGTTGTCCCTATTTCTGCCGACCTCCATGTTCTTTGGTCGCAAAAACCACAAACCCCTGACATGCCCGAATTCGTCCCGCTCTATTTTCGCGTATGCGTTGCCCCACAAAAGAAGCGACGATAGGCAAGCCTCGCGAAAATTGAGGCTTGTCGTTTCCTCGTTTGCGAGGTCGTGCAAAACTCCGTACAGCGGGTGGTCACGCGCCCTGTTCCGAACGCCGCCTTTTTCGCGTATCAAATGAAGCGGCAAACTCGCTATGCTTTCGGATATGACCTTGACGCAGGCGTAAACTGCCGTTGTATTCAGTGCGGTGTCCTCTGTCACGCTTACGCCCGCCGCTTCGTCGAGGTCGGTGCCGCGTATGAAGTCCGCTAACTTTTGGTTTGCCGCCGCGTCTGTTTCGCCGCTCCGTCGCTCTTTTTTTCCGAATAAGCCCATCCGCCCTCCCTTTGAACGCAAAAACCGCACCTGTCCGAGTGCGGTCTTGTCGTCGTTATTCTTTTTGTTGTCGTTATGCCTCGATTTCGAGCTCAATGCTCCATGACCCGAGTTCCTCATATCCTTGAAGCCTCGTAAGCGCCACTAACGCCTCGCGTATCTCGTACCACGCTTTGTTTTCGGGTGTGCAACCTGCGGCAAGTTCGTTGTAACGCTCTACCGAAATCGGCATATCGATGCAAGTTTCCGCCGTTTCGTTCCCGCGCATCATGCGGTATGTGATTAGCACCTTGCGCACGGTGTGCGTGTCAACCCTACTGTCCGTACCGGTGTCCTTTTTCATTTTTTCCATTGTGTTTTACCCCCGTGCCGTTTTGGTAGGACAGACAATATAAGAATTTTACGCCGAAGTCAAGGGCTTTTTCGCAAGGGTTTGAACATTTTTTGAGAGTTTTTTATAGTATTAAAAGGTCGCGTCCGTCGTAAATTTTGCCGCTCCCGCCGCCCTCGTTTTTGAGTGCGCGGTCGAGTGCCATGATCAGCGCAACCGCGCCGTCTATGCGTTCCGTGCTCTTTGACTTATCAGGCTTTATGTTGCCAGCCTCGTCCGTCTTAACGTACACGTTATCCATCATCCAACGAAGCGGCGGGTTTTTGCCGTGCGCGATTTTCTTTTCCAGAACTAACCGCATGAGTTCCTTTGTCGGCGAGTTCATTGAAATAAAGCCCTGCCGAAACGGTACCGTCGTAAAGCCGCGCCCCTCTAACCGCTGTATGGTATGCGTCGCGTTCCACATATCCGCCGCAATCTCTCGTATATTGTAAATTGAGCCGAGGTCATCAATGAACTGCTCTATAAATCCGTAATCGACGACGTTGCCCTCGGTGGTTTTTACGTGTCCGCGCTTTTCCCATATATCGTAGGGGACGTGGTCGCGCCGCACCCGCTTTGCGAGCGTGTCCTCGGGTACCCAAAAAAACGGCAGTATCTTGTACGGCTCGTCCGCCTCGACGGGCGGAAAAACTAAAACGAGTGCCGTCACGTCCGTTGTTGCCGAAAGGTCGAGCCCCGCGTAACAAACGCGCCCGCGCAGTTCCTCCGCGTCTACGGTTGCGTTGCAAGCGTCCCACGCCTGCATCGGCATCCAGCGCGTGTGCTGTTTGACCCACTCGTTGAGCCGCAGTTGCCTAAATAGGTTTTCCTCGGCGGGGTTGTCCTGCGCCTCGCGGAAACTCTGCCGCAACTTATCAATCGCGACCGTTACTCCTAAACTCGGATTTGCCTTGTACCAGTTTTTCTCGTCCATCCAGTCGTCGCCGTCGTCAAGCCCGTATATAACGGGATAAAAACTCGGGTCGATTTTGCGCCCCTCTACTATGTCCCGCGCCTTTTGGTGCACCTCAAAGCAAATGCTGTTACGGTCTATGCCCGCCGTTGTTATCAAAAAGAAGAGCGGTTGCCGCCTCGCGTCGCCCGACCCGTGAAGCATTACGTCGTAAAGCCCGCGATTCGGTTGCGCGTGTAATTCGTCAAAAATAACGCCGTGCACGTTGAGTCCGTGCTTCGTCGGTGTTTCCGCACTTAAAACTTGATAAAAACTTCCCGTGCTCGGGTATGTCAACCGCTTTTGCGATTCCAACGGTTTGAGCCGTCCTTTTAGGCTCGGGCATTGCTTGACCATATCGAGCGCGACGTTAAAAACAATGCCCGCCTGCGCTTTATCCGCCGCGCAACCATAAACCTCCGCGCCCTGCTCGCCGTCCGCGCAAAGCAAAAACAGCGCAATCGCCGCCGCGAGTTCCGATTTGCCCGCCTTTTTCGGCACCTCAATATATGCCGTGTTGTACTGCCTGCTCCCGTCGGGTTTCAGCGTTCCGAATATGTCCCGAACGATTTTTTCCTGCCACGGTAAAAGTGTAAAATTCTTGCCGTACCATATTCCTTTTGTATGCTTTAATTGGTTTATGAAAAGGACGGCTCTATCCGCCGCCCTGCGTTCCTTTTGTTTGTGCTTGCTCTCTCTCGCCACATTCGCTTATGCCTCCCTTATTACTTTGTTGTACGGAATCTCTTGCCCGTCCCGAATGAGAATAACGCCCGCGTCGCTTTTTGCCTGCGCTATATACCGCTTGACCGTCGCGTCGCAATAGCGCGGGTCTAATTCTATCGCGTAGCATTGCCTTTCGAGTTGGTCTGCCGCGATTAGCGTTGACCCGCTCCCGCTGAAGCCGTCGTAAACAAGCCCGCCGTGCCTCGAACTGTTGTATATGAGTTCGGCGCAAAGTTTAATCGGTTTCATAGTCGGGTGCTCCAAACTCCGCATCGGGCGGTCATGCCTTATGACCGTTGTTTTTGTTTCCGCAAACATCTTTTCTAAAAGCTCGCGCATTTCGTCTTTGGTGAGTTTCTTACCATCAAGCGGGGATTGTTCCTTTATGGTGGTTTGCGTTCGGTCGTTTATAAAGTAGTGCCCGCCGTCCGCCTCTTTCCAACCGTACAAAATCGGCTCGTGCATCCATTGGTAGTCCTGCCGCCCCATGACGAAGTGGTTCTTTATCCACACGAGCGTCTGCGAGTATTTGAAGCCCGCCTCCCGCATCGTTGCCATAAAGTTGACCGACTCGCGGGAACTGTGAAAAACGTATATTCCGCCGCCGCCTTTCAAAACACCGTATGCCGTTTTATAAAACGCGAGCAAAAAGCTACGGAAGTTCTTGTCGCTCATTTTATCGTTGATTATTTCCGAACTTTCCCGCCCGCAGGTCTGTCCGCTTTCCTTGCGGTGTTCGACTAAATCATTATAATCGACATTGTACGGCGGGTCGGTAACCACAAGGTCTGCCCTCTCGTCGCCGAAAAGCCGCGTTACGTCCTCGAGTTTGGTGCTGTCGCCGCAAAGAGTTTTGTGCCCGCCGAGCCTCCAAATATCACCGAGGCGCGTCAAAGGTCGCCGCTCCGCCTCCTCTAACGCTTTGTTCTCGTTGAAGTCGTCCTCGTGCGTGTTTTCTATCGCGCCCGCACCGAATAAGTCCGCGGTTTCCGCCGCGTCAAAGCCGGTTAACGATAAATCGAAACCGCTTTGCTCTAAGTCCTTTAATAGCGCGGTCAAACCGCTAACGTCCCACTCGCCGCTGATTTTATTGAGCGCAATGTTCAACGCCTTTTCCTGCGCCTTGTCTAAATCCACTACGACGCAATCCGCCTCGGTATACCCGAGGTGGCGTAAAACCTTTATGCGTTGGTGTCCGCCCACAACGTTGCCCGTGCGCTTGTTCCAAATCGCAGGCTCGACGTACCCGAACTGCTCAATGCTCCGCCTTAATTTCTCAAACTCGGGGTCGCCCGCTTTCAAGTCCTTGCGCGGGTTATATTCCGCCGCCCGTAAGTGGTCTATCGGTATTTTTTCTATGTGCATTTTGTTCCTCCGTTGCTCTATATTCTATGCCGACAAACTCGCAAACCCGCCGCAAGCCTAACCCGCCCTTGTCGAAATCGCGCAGGCAGTATTCGTATAACTTCGGGTGCGTCCGAGCCATCTGCTGTATGCGGTTTGGCTCTTTTTCAAGGTGGCAACCAAAAAGGCAAAACATACAACCCGTGCGTTCTAAGCCCGTTGTCCTATATGTTCCGTCCTCGTCTTTGACCACCTCGCCGTAAACCGACGCTATTTGTAATTTATAAAAATCAGTGTATTGTAAGATGTCTTGCTCCGTCCAAAACGAAAGCGGCGCACTCCGCGCCCGCCGTCCCTCAAACGAATTGCAACCTATTTTGAGCCATGCGTCCGTACGCCTGCGGCTCTCAACCGCGAGCGTTCCGACATATGGTACGAGTTGCCCCGCTATGCCGTATCTTGCAAGCGGCAATTCTTTTATGTGCTCACAGCAATCGTCGCTTATCTTAAAAGGCGCGTCGGTCAAAAACCGCCACTTCTTGTACAGCCTTTCGCGGAACTCGTGCTTTGTACCGTCGCGCTCCGTGCCCGTCATCCGCTCAATCGCCCACGGTCTGCCGTTCCTATATCCTTTTATCGTCAAAGCCACGTCCTTTGAAATCACGGGGTAGCCGCACTTTTCTATGACCTGTCTAAACCTCAATTTCGGGCGTATCATCGTTACGTTCTCTATCGTTTTGACGTGCTCGACGACCTCGGGGTATTCGAGCCCCGTATTTATAAAAGCCGCCGCCACCTCGGGGAATTGTTGCCTCACTAAATGCAAAAGCACCGTGCTGTCCTTTCCGCCCGAAAACGAAATGTAAACCCTGCCCTCGTTCCTATGAAACCATTCGAGTATGCGCGTTTGGCTTATCAGAACTTTTCGTTCCCACGGTAAATCTTGTAATGCTTTTAGGTGTTCCCGCGTATATTTGTCTTCCATCCGCGCCTCCCCGTTATGCACTTGTGTCTGCGGTCGCTATCAGCTCTGCTTTCTTGCCCGTGAATTCCTCGAAGCGGCGAATAGCCACGTCGCAGTATTCGGGCGTTATCTCGACGGCTCTGCACCGTCTGCCCGTTTGTTCGCAGGCGATTATCGTCGTACCGCTCCCGCTGAACGGCTCTAAAACTATGCCGTCCTTGTCACTGTGCATTTTTATGCAACGCCACGGCAACTCGACGGGAAACATCGCGGGGTGCGCCCTGTTCGCCGTTACGGTGTTGATTTCCCAAACGCCCGCGTAGCCCCATTTTTTCCGTTCCTCTTTGGTTAGCCTTTTGACGAATTTGTAACTGTGCCCCGCGTATGCGCTGACCCACGCGTACTCTTGGTCGTTGTATTCGGGTTCCGCCTGCTTGCCGAACGCCGTTATATACTCGTACTGCTGCGCGGGCTTGTTCGTCACGAGGTGGTATGCGCCCACGCCGAAGTTAATCCCTTGCTTTTTCCATATCCTTATCCAAATAGGGCGGTAACCGTTTTCCTTGAAAAAATTCGCGCTGTAAAAATTCGTCGGTTCAATGAACTGCGTCCCCGTACTGTAAAGGTCACCTAAATTCCAAACGACTATATGCGCATATTTCGTTATGTTTTTGACGACGGGCTTGATGAGTTCGAACCACGGCTCTATGCCCTTTTTCTCGTATCCCTTGCCGACCCCGTAAGGCGGCGAAGTAACCGCAACCTGCGCCCGTTCCTTGCCTATGACGCGTCGAATGTCCGCCTCGTCCGTGCTGTCCCCGCACAAAAGCAAATGCTCGCCGAGCCGCCAAAGGTCGCCGCGCTTTGTCGTCGCGCCTTTCGCTTTAATGTCCTTTAACGCCTGTTCCTCGTCGAAGTTATCCTCCACCGCGTCCTTGCTGTAAAACTGATTGAGCAGCTCGTCCACCTCCGCTGCATCGAAGCCCGTCATAGTAACGTCAAAACTGCTTGCCTCTAAATCCGAAAGCAAAGCGGCGAGTTTGTCGTCGTCCCACGCACCCTGTACTTTGTTCAAAGCGACGTTCAAAGCCTTTTCGCGCTGTTCGTCTAAATCAACGACCACGCAGTCGATTTCCTTTTCGCCTAAATCTTTGAGTACCGTCAAGCGTTGGTGCCCGCCGACGACGTTCCCCGTTCGGCTGTTCCAAACTATCGGCTCAACAAACCCGAATTCTTGAATGCTCCGTTTCAATTTTTCGTACTCTTTGTCGCCTGCTTTGAGCGTAATGCGCGGGTTGTATTCAGCCGCTTTGAGTTTTGTTATGTCAATCTTTTGTATGTTCACGTTGTCCCTCCGTTAAATTTTGCCGTTAAGAATTTGCTCCATTATGTCCTCGTTGTCCCGCTTGCCGACGGGCACCTCGCAATTTTCTTTGACGATTTGGTATATCCGCGCCCACAAATCGTTTGCTCGTTTTAGAAACCTTTCACTCATTCCGACGTAAGGCGAGGCAATCGGTACGTTGGTCGTCGGGTGCTTTGCCAATAACCCGAACGCCGATATGCCCTCCTCGCATTGAATGTACCTCGCGACGCTCGCCGCGTACTGTTCGATTTGTTCCTTTGTGATGAGGTGGTCGCACTTCCTATCCCTTATCCATTTGAACGTGTCCTCGTAAACCCTGCCCGCGACGCTTTCCCGTTGCGTGTTTTTGGTTTGGTCGCCCAGCCAGTCGCTCGGCGGCGGTATGTCCTCGCCGACAATATCACTCATCGCCTCGTTCGGTATATATTTGATTTGCCGCCTGCCCGCGTTGTTCTCTAACTTCTCGGCAAGCGGTTTTCTTTTTCTGCCCGCGCCTACTCGCGCGCCGCCTTGTGTCGCCATTGTCTGTTCCTCCCGTATTTTGAATTGGGGACGTTTCGGACTTGATTTAGGGAAGTTGCCCGCTGTTTTTTCAGCCTTGCAACCGTCTTTTCCCTCTAAAAGTATTGTTTTATCTGCTAAAACCGCCTTTTTCGGCGGTTTTAGACTGCCCCTATACCTATGTTTGATTTCGCGACGCGCTCACGCGGTACTCCGCCCCGCTGTTCGTCCGAGCGTCCGGAAGGATTGAGACCCCCCTGCCGTTTTGGTTTGGACTCATTTTGAGTCCAAACCTCTTTTTTATCCGTGCTTACGGTTATGACATGCCCTGCAAAGGCTTTGCATGTTCTCGCGGTCAAGCCTCGCTCCGCCCTCGCGTATCGGCTGTATGTGGTCGGCTATCTCGGCGGGCGTTGCCCGTCCCGCTTTCAAGCATTCCGCGCACAACGGCTCGCGCCTTAACTGTTCCCGCGCAAGTTTCCGCCACGCTTGACTATTATAAAACCGCTTGCTGTCCTCGTTCCGTCCGTAACGGTTATATTCCCGTACCGCTTGCTGTTTGTGCTTGTCGCAGTACCTCTCGTGTGTCAACTCGGGGCAGTTCGGGTATGCGCATGGCTTTTTCGGTTTGTATGGCATCCGCGTTCCTCCGCTTATGTTGACAATAGAAAAGGGGCAGTCCTGCCGCCCCGCTTTGCGCTCCACGCGCCGTTTATTATTTTGCGAGCCGTCGTCCGTCCCTTTTCGCCTGCCTCGGGTTGTTGTCCCCTCACTTTCTATTATAACGGCGTTTGGGTTGCTTTTTGGTTTACGCGGGATAAACTTTTGACAATCTTTTGCGCCTTTGTCAACTTTTGCAACCGTTATGCAACCGAATGTAACCCGCTACCCGCCGCTTGATATGCAAAACGATATCCGCCCGACTATCCTGTTTATTCGCTTGTCCACCGCCTGCCGCGTTATGCACAAGTGCTTGGCGATATAATTGACCTCTGCCTTGTCAAAATATCTCATGCGTATAACCGCCGCATCGTTACTCTCTAACGCGTTTATCGCCTTTTCAATCGCGGTCAACTGTCTTTCGAGTTCGCCGCCGTCCTTTGAAGCGGAAGAATACGCTTTGCAAAAATGCCAGTCTTTCAGCAGCCTCTTTATCTCGCTTGTCGTCAAAAGCATTGGTTACCTCCTCTAAAATGTTGACCCACAACGTCTTTTCTGCATTTTGTAAAATCTCGTGCACCCGCGCTCGAATTGCCCGGTCGTTCTTTTCGAGCCACTCGACCGTGATTTGTTCTTTTGCCTGCGGCAGTCGCGTTTCAATCCATGCCCGTATTTGTCCGTCGTCCTCTGCCTCTTGCGTCCATTCGTCCGCCTCGCAAACGCCTTTCAAGTCCCATGTCTGCATCAGCCCGAACGTCTGCCCTCTATAAAAGAAAAGTTTTAATCGCTTACCGCTGTCCTCGTCGATATAGTCGGCGCGGAAGTAGCCCCACCACGGAATGCGACCCGCTCGCGTTTGGTGCGTTATGTATTCCTCGGTTTCACTCTTAAGCGTCCGCCAGTCGAACGCCTCCAAACCGACGCACTCGCAGACGTCACACTTCGCCTCGTCCGTTATGTTTGTTTTTTGAACTACCTCCATGCCATACCTCCGCTTACATTCGGGCTATAACCGCCCGCGCCTCACGGGCGCTCCGCACGACTTCGGCTATCCCGCCCGCCCGCTGTATTTGTTTAATGGTTATCGCTTGAAGCACCGTCAACTTGCCCGTCGCCGTTTTTACCTCGAATGCGACAAACCGTCCCTTTACGCAGGCGATAATATCGGGAATGCCTGCGGCACCGAACTGTCCGCCGTGCTCTTTCCAAAAGAAGCAGTCCTTGACCGTTTTCAAATATTCCTTTATCTGTCTTACGATTTCGTTCTCGTTCATGCTGTCCTCCGTTTTATAGGCGTTTCCGCCGTATGTTTTCTACTGTCATTCCGTCACTAAAAATAGAGTGGTAGTATCTATACAACCCCCTATACGCGCCCGCGCCTTGACCCCTCAATTAATGACAGTTGTGACGGTATGACAGTTATATTGATAGCGGCGTTTGTCGCGTCCGCCTTTCTCTCTACCTGTCATTCCTTCTCATCGCCGTTAAAGCGGAACTGCTTTTGACCGTATGCTTTTTTGTAAAAGGCGTATATTCGTTTTTTCGAGGTGCGTTTGTCCTCAACGCTTATGCCGTCGTAGTACAAATCCATTTTGTGTTTGTTAATCGTCTTGCCGACGCTTTCCTGCGATATTGCCTTTGCCACGCCGTCCATATCGAATGAAGCCATCATGAGTTCCGTCGGTGTTCCGCTCCACGAGTACGGTATTTTAGAAACAAGCCACTTTATTGTTTTTATCACGGAGTTGTCGTCGTACTCGGACTTCTTGCGCATCGCCTCTTGCTGTTCGGGCGTTCCGACTATTTCCCAACGGCAACTGTCAAGCGTGATAATTAGTTCGCCCGGCTTTATGCCCCTGCCTTTGAAGCGCATCTTTGCCTCCGCGTCCTCCTCGTTCTTTTTGGTAAGCGTTATGCCCGTGTCTACCGTGCCCCACAAACCGTTGCTACCGAGTATGTTGTTGAACGAGTCGCCCTCGTCCTTTGCCTTTCGCAAGTGGTGTATTAGCACCATAACGAGTTTGTTCTCAATGGCAAACTTCTTTATCTTTTTGAGTTCGCCCACGTCGTTTCCGTAAACGTCGCCCTTTTTAATTTCTTTGCCGCGTATGTTCTGCAACGTATCAATGACCACAAACCCGATGTCAGGGTGCTCCGAGAGTTCCTGTTTCAATTTCGCAAAAAAGCCCGTGTCCGTCTGTTGTGCGTCAATCGCAACGTAAGCATTTTCGGGCGGTGAACTCCCGACCGCTTTTGCGTAGTCAAGCATTCTGCCCTGCGCCGAGTTGTAGTTGTCCTCAAGCGAATAGTACAATGTGCCCATGCGCGTCGTTTGGTAGCCTAAGTAGTCCGTACCGTTCGCTATCGCAAAACACATCCCGAGTGCCATCCACGACTTTCCGACTTTGGGCATCGACGCTATCATGTGAAGCCCCTCGGGAAAAAGTCCCTTTATAGCCCACCGAAGCGGCGGCAGTTTCTTTCTGCAAAGTTCCGCGAACGAGATTGCGTCCTGCTCCGTCCTGTACTTTTCCTTTGCCGCCGTTACCGCCGCCTGTATGTTCTTTGCAAGCCGCGCCGCGTCCTTTTTCAAGAGGTCGTTCGGGTCCTTGCACTCGTCCATTATGTTGAGCGGGATAAATCTCGCGTTTTCCTCGAACAACAAATTCGCCAAGTCCCGCTGTGCCTTTTCGCCCGATGGATCGTTGTCAAGCGCGAGCACAAAAATACAGTTTTTATTCTTTGCTTTGACCTCGGAGACGAAGTTTTTCACGCCGCTTGTGCCTCCGAGTGCCACCGCCGTTCCGCCTGCCTGCGCGATGCTTATGGCGCAAAGTTGGCTTTCAACGACGAAAACAACGCCACCTCGCACAATCGCCGAACCGTTAAAAATCGGCTCGCTACCCCATTCCGCCGACAGCGGTTTTAAGAATGGTTTGTCGGGATTCGGCGGGTGAAGTAGCCTTGTAATTTGGTAGTCGAACGCCCTTGAATACGGAATGACGATGCCGTCCTTTTGGGTATCGTAACCCAAGAAAAACCTTGCAATAGTTTCGTCGGAAAAGCCGCGCTCTTTTTTCAAATAATCCGTCTTACCAATGTCCGCAATGCACCGCTTAATGTATGCCTTGTGTTCCTCTTTTGACGCATCGGTTATCGTGTTCGCCTTTTTGGCTTGCGCGGGGGCGTCAAGGTTTGCGTCAAGGCGCGTCGGGGTCGGCGGCGCGGGTTTTCTATCGACCCGAACATTGACGCTGCGGGCGGCGCGTTCTATGCCGCAGTAATCTGCAAGGATTGTTATTGCGTCGTCCGTTGAAACACCTTTAATTTTGGCGACAAAATCTATTACGTCGCCGCTCTCGCCGCACCCAAAACACTTGAAAAAATGCTCGCTTTCCTTGACGGAAAATGACGGCGTTTTTTCTTTGTGAAACGGACATAGTGCCTTGCCTTTGCTGTTCACTTTCAACCCGCCGAAGTGCTCCACGACAGCCGTTATGCTTGCCCGCTCTTTTATTTTGTCGATTAAACTTTCCGTCACTTTGCATCCTCCTCTATGCCTCGACCATGGTTGTTATCATGTCGTCCTCCCTTTGACTGTCGGGGCGACGGCTCCGCGTCCGCCACCCCCGCGCCCTGTGTTTTATTCCGCGTCGTCGCTTGCCTCAATTGCCGCCTCGGGGATCCTTTGCGCAATCGCTTTGACCTGTTCCACCAAACGGTCGATGATGCCGCGTTCATCCGCCGTCAAATTCCTGTCAACCGACAGCACGGCTTGGCTGTAAGAAATGCCACCCGCGTTCTGCGCTTTTTTCAAACTGAACTTGGTCACGACCTTGCTCGACTTTTGCCCCTTTGAAAGCAGGCGCGTAATGTACTTTGAAAAATCGGGTAAACTGCACGTCGGCAAGCTGAGTATAATCGGCAACGCCTCGCCAGCTCTTAAAATGTAAATCCTGCGTTTCTGCTTGCAAGCCTTTGCACCGTTCTCGCCGCTACCGAACTTGTTGTTCGGACACTCGGCGCAATGCTTGACCTCGCCCGTTTCCGCCTCGGTGCCCGTGTGCCCGTTGACGCTTGCGCAATCGGGCGGCGTGTTCCCGCCTGTGTACTTTTCTTTATAGTGAACGTGCACGGGGTGGTGATACAAAATGACCGCCTTAAATTCCTTGACCATGTCGGGGCTGTCGGGGTTGTCGCTCGGCACCTCGTATGCCAAGCCGCCGCCCGCGGGTATCTTGATGCGGTCGAACGAAAGCGTCAGCCCGTCCATTTCCTCCGCGAGCAGTTGCGCGAGATTCGCATTGTGTACGCCGTATTCAATGACGGCTTTCTCGGTTACCTGCACCGCATTTTTGGGTGCCTTTGATAATGCTTTGTTTTCCATGATGCTTAACTCCTTTTTTAGGCTTTGCGTCCTTTTCTTATTTGGATTGTTGTTTTCTCGGCGACCTTAATCAGTCCGTCGAGCCATTCGGGCATCTGCCCGTCGTTGTTTTCTTTGAGGTCGCGTACCGTTGCCGACAGCGTGTTCGTGTTGATCGTGAACAAATCCTCAAAGCCCTTTTCCCGCATGACCGCGTACAACTCATCCTTGCGTTCGGGTTCTGCGGCGGGGTATTCCTTGATCACAAGCGAATAGTTAAATCTTTTGTGGTTGAAGCCCGTCGATTCGTTCTCGATTAGGTCGGCGATAAGTTCCGCCGCCACGCTTTCAATCTCGGCGTTTATGCCTTTGACCTCCGCCTCTAACGCTGCCTTTTTGTCGCGCAGTTCTTTCAAAAACTCCGCTAACTCAAATCTTTTGTTTTCGTCCATTTGTTATCCTCCGGTAAGTTTTTTATAGTCGTCGACCATTAGGCGGGCGACGTCGCCTTTGTGCCGTAGTGCCTCCATGACCTTTTCGTCAACCGTTCCTTTGGCAACGAGGTGTATGTATAAGCACTTTTGCGTTTGTCCGATTCGGTGTATGCGGGCGCGGCTCTGCTCATAGTTCGCGTAAGAAAAATCAAGCGAATAGAAAACCGCAACGTTCGCCGCCGTCAGCGTTAAGCCCATGCCCGTCGTCTGCAGCTGCCCCACAAAAACCTTGCACTCCGGATCGGTCTGGAAGCGTTCGACTTGTTCCGCCCTGTCCGTGATGCCGCCGTGTATAACCGCGTATTCCGTCTTGCGCTTTTTGAGCAATCGCTCTATGGCGTTTATCTCGGGCACAAACCTTGCAAAAACCACGACCTTTTTCCCTGCGTCCCCGCACTCGTCGAGTACGTCCTCGAGCGCGTCCAACTTTGCGCGGCTGACCTCTTGAACTATCCCGTCCGCGTCGTCCCGTATAAATCCGCCCGTGCATTGCGAAAGCCTCAAAAGCCTTGTGAGAACGTTCCGCGTCGTTACCTGGCCCTGCATCAGTTCCGCGTAGCTATCCTCGTCAATGTTGCGGTAAATCGCTTTCGCGTTGCGCTCCAATTCAACCGCCCGCACCTCATCTATCTTGTCGGGCAATTCCACCGCGTCCTCAATTCTTATCCGAAACGCTATTGAATGCGCCTTTGTCACGAGTTCCGCCATATTCTTGTACCCGACGATTTGGTGGTTTCCATAGCCGCCGATGATTGCGTACCGTGCGCGGAAACTGTAAAAACTCGTCCCGAACACGCTATCATCAACAAACTTGTATTGACTGAAAAAATCAAGCGGTGAGTTCGTAATCGGTGTGCCCGTCAAAATCGCTTTGTACTTCGCGCTTTTTCCGAGGTTGTGTAACGCCCGCGCCTGTTTCGCCTGCGGGTTCTTTATCTTGCTTGACTCGTCGCAAACGATGAAGTCGGGTTTCCACTTGCCGATTTCCGCCTCGAGCCGCCACGCGCTCTCGTAGTTCACAATCACGACCTGCAAGCCTCCGCCCGTCATGTGACGTAGCGCGTCCGCTTTCTTTCCGCTGTCACCCGATAAAGCCACCGCGCCGTACTCGAAGTCCGCAAACTTTTTGAGTTCCGCCTCCCAAACGCCGACAATACTTTTCGGGCAAACGACAAGTAACTTGTTTATCCTCCCGCCCTCGTGCAATGCGCCCGCCACCGCTATCGTGATGACCGTCTTGCCCGTGCCCATGTCTGCCAAAATTGCAACCCCGCGCCTGTCGCTATCAAACGACGCAAGCGCAAAATTGAACGCGGCTATTTGGTGGCGGTAGGGCGCGGCGCGTATTGGCATACGCTGTACCGGCTTGACCTCGACCTCCCTCGGCTTGTCCGCCTTGAAAACGTCGCGAAGGTCGCCCGCTATTTCCGCGCCGAGCATTTTTACAAGCGCGGCGTTCTGCTCCGTCAGCGGTATGTACCACACCTTTTCCTCCGCGTCGTACCGCCTGCCCGCGACTTCTTTTATGCTTTCGCGGTAGAGTAAACTTTCGCTAAGTTTTATTTCGTCGCCGTACCTATCAGCTCGCATATCTCGTTCGCCCCCAGTCGATTGCGGCGACTATTACCGCGTAACCGAAAACCTCCAGTAACGCCCTTGCGATTTGGCAGTTTGCCGACCGCTCGCCGCTCGCTATCTTGCTAATCATCGAAACCGAACAGCCGAGCCTCTGCGCAAGCCACGCCCATTTCAAATTGTTACTTCTTGCCGCTTGTGCGAGTTTCTCTTTGTGAAACCACATTGCCGTTTCCTCCCTTAACCTCGTCGAGTAGCCGTTTCAGCCCCTCCGCCTCTTTGCCCGCCGCGCCGCTTTCGTCGTCGGGGGTCACTCGTATCTTGACGGGCTTGTCCGTCGTTATGGTGATACTTACCTTGCCATCCATGTCTTTTGCCTCCTCTTTTTTCGGTGGGTTTTTACCCTCTCAAGAGTTATGGAATTTCGAGGGGGCGCTTGTCGCGGTTGTTTTGAAAAATTCCTTATAAAAGTTTTTTCAGCGTCCTTTTTATCGTTTCAATTTGCCGCGCCGCGTTGCTGTGGTGTATGCCGAAAATTGCGGCAATTTCTCGCGTTGTCTTGCCCTCGTAAAAATAAAGGCGGACGACCTCTTGCTGTTTGGCGTCCAAACAGGCGACCGCCTGCCGCACCCGCTCCGCGTCGTCCTCCCTCTCAACCGAACCTTGCACGTCGACGGTTTCGTCCGTCAGCTCCCATTCGTACTCGTCGCTCAAATAGTCAATCGACGTTTCTTTGGCTTTGCGCATCTTGAACTTGCGCTCGTTGCTGTCGAACTTGCGGTTTATGTCAACGATAACCTCTGCCTGTTCCGCCGTTACCTCGACCTCTACGGTCTTTCCGTTTGCGAACTTGTAGTTGATTGTCATTTTGAATTCCTCCGTTTTTTGTTTTTGTATTCGATTGTTCGCAATGCGCGAACAATAAGGGTAAAAAAATAGCCGAACGAAAATCCCCGCGTTTGGGGATTCTCGTCCGGCTATTCGGCACTCGATTGGTTACGGTACTCTTGCACGGCTCTGCCGTTATTCAGTTGTCGGTTGCTTCGCTATCCGTATGAACTATGAATGGTGTCGGGCGGCGACTTGTCCCGCGCAAAAACGGGTACGTCTACGATTTGTTTGCAATGCGGGCATTTTAGAGTAATGACCGCCGTGTCCCCGTCCCTCGCGTCAAAGACACGTTTCCCGCAACTCGGGCACGGGTACTTGTCTTTCTTTTTCTCGTTTGCTATCTTTTTCATTGCTCCTCGCCTCTCATGTTTCGCAAACTGCGAACGCAAAGGTAAAAAAATATATACCCCTCGCGGACTTTTAGTCCGCAAAGTCTTTTATGCACTGTATGCGCTTATACATTGCCTTGTCTAAACCGCGTATGACCTGTAACTCTTGAAGCCTTATCCTTGCCGCCGTATTCGAGGTAACAAAGAACTTGGCGACCCGTTTCCACAATGCCTCCGCCATGTCGTAGTCGTCCTCGTTTGCAACTCGAATTACTTCTAAACGGTGACCTATGTCCCGCATCAAACACTCGCGGGAAAATTTTAGAACCGTTGTTCTCGGCAACTTCAAACAAGCGGCGAAATAATCCGCTTGCCATTCCCGCCAGCTGAACGGCGTTGTCCTCGTGCGGCTCGGCATTGCCACGTTTAGTTCCGACGCCGTATTGTGACAAGTTATGATTCCGCTGTTTTCGCCGTAATCAATAAGCGACGGCGGATGCATGACAGCGTGTCCGACCTCGTGCGCAATCGAAAATTCGCCCCTCCCCCGTTGTTCAGGCGCGGTTAAAGCAATATCAAATAGCATTGTGTTTTCTTTGACCTTTATGTACTTTATGTCGTTACGCTCCGCATCATAAACGGGCATTTGCCCGCTGTTGAACGCTATCGTGCCGAGTATGGATTCGTTGTGCGTCAAATGCTCGTAACGCAAAGTATAGCCGAGCAAAAGCTCCGCCACCTCGTCCGCCATGATAGGCATGGGCGTCAGTAGCGCCTCGCGATTGTGCGCCGCTATGCACCGCGTGGCGATTTGACTTATTTCGCTCTTGTTTAGTATGAGTTGTCCGTTTTCGTATCGGAACGCTTTATAGTCAATCACCCTTACGCTTTGCCTCCATTTGTTTGATAAATGCCTCCCACTCGGCAACGCCTGCACCTGCGTCCCTTGCAGTCCGCAATGCCCGCACCACGACCTGCCTGTCCTCCCCTTTGACGTAATCCGACAAGTCCTCAGGTATCGCCGTATTACGCGCCGCCGCCGCTAAATCGTATGCCGTCGCTGTTTCCTCCTCGTCGAGCCGCAACGCGGCAATCATTTTGTCGAGCAACTCTGTATTCTCGGGTGCGAGCCTATTCTCGTTTTCAATGTCGCTTAAATGACCGAGTGCCATGCCCGCTATCTCGGCGTATTTGCGTAATGTTAAACCTTTTTCCAATCTTTTCCTTTGTATATATTGTCCGAATGTCACTTTATACTCCTCAACTTTTTATATTTTTTATTGCCTCTTTACCATGCGCCTATACTCGAATCCTGCCCGTTCGCAGGCTACGAACATAGTTTAGCAAAATATTTTGTTCTTGTCAAATCTTTTTTCGCAATCTGCGAACAACTCTTCCGTAAATTTATTATGAACAACAAAAAACCGCCCCTCTTGCACTTTGAAAGGGACGGCTATTGTTTGTTTTGTTTTTGCCTTATAAATCTGTCTTGTCGTCAATATCTATAAGGCGTATTCCGTTGTACGTAAAATATGCCGCGCCCTGATATGCTCCCGATGGTGTTGACGTTCCGTTGCGCTTTTTTAGTTCGGCTACGAGCGGAGATAGTTTCCACTTTTTCTTTTCAAAAACTACCATTGGCGGGCTATCCGACGCAACCTCTGCGATGATGGAGTTATCGCCTATAAAGTATATGGTCGCACCCATTGGTATGTCTTTTTTCGCGAAGCAAAACCTTTCGCTTTTTTGGCGAATTACAGCCGTTTCGACTTTATCGGCAATTGTGGCTTCCTCTACCTCTTTCTTTGTCGGAGCGACAAGTTTCAATTTGTGCTCGTCCCCACGAAGCCTCGCTATTGACTGTAACACCGAGAACGCTTTTTCCTTGTCAATAGCGAAAAACTCCCGTTCACGCAAGTTGCCCCTCTCGCTTTCCTCCCGTGCTCGAAGCGATTCATCTATGCTATCAATAATTTTGAATATTTCTGTTTCAACAACGGAAAGGTCATTGTCTATTTCGTATGTTGCGTATACGCGAAACGAAAAAGGCAAGCAGCTTTTATCGTTTAGACTTCTAATCCGTCCTTTCAAATCCGTTGTCTTTCCTATTTTTTGATAGTTCGGAAACGACGGATTTGTTAAGATGTAAATCATTCCTTTGTCTTGGTTCATAATATCCTCCGCTTTTTCTGCAATCACACCACTTATGCCCTTTTGTTGTCTTAATCTCGGCTTATAACGACTATTTTGTTTCGGCTTGTGGCGCCTTTAACTATCTCAATATCTCGTTTCGGAACGCCTAACTCTTTACTTCGCAATGCAATCAATGCCTCGTTCGCTTTTCCGTCAACGGGCGGTGCGGCAAGCCGTGCCCTGTAACCCGTTTCAGTTTTCAGCAACGCCGCTTTTCCTGCATTCGGTATAACCTTTATTTCGAGCGTTTCTTTTGCCATAAGTCCTAACCGCTTGCAATGCTTGTATGCTGTTTCTAAAAATTGAAACCGAAAAGTTTACCGCTACCGTCAGGGTTGTCATTTAATTCAAGAACAACCTCGCTGTCGTTCACGTCGTATTTACTTCCGTCCGGCTTAGTTGGCACTACGCTGTCAATCATCGTAACTATGCATTGTAATCCGCTACGTCCAAGTTCCCCTATTAGTTCAAGATATCCTGTCGCAAACCGAGGGTCGTCGCCGTCGAGACACCCGTCGTGTATTACAAATCTAAAAAACGATTTTTGGCTATATCCTTTAAGTATTGCTAAATCCATACTTGCGCAAATTTCTTTTTTATGCGTGTAACCGTCCCCCGCTTGCGTTTCTTTCCCATCATCGCCAAGTATAATAAACGCAAAGTTTATGTTTCCGCTGTCTTTTGATTTTGGCAATTCCAAACCAAGTGTCGCTGTTTGCTCAATTATTTTTTTAACGTATTTCGTGAATAAATCGCGAATTTCCGTTGCCTTATCAGTCGCCTTTTCAATTAGCGTAGCGACATCCCCTCTCAGTTTGTGGAATTTCGTCCGCTCTGCCGACACTGCCGCTTGCTTTCTCCGCAACTCTTGAATGGCTTCTATTTTTTGTTCTGCCTCGAAAACGCGCCTGCGCCAAGTATCAATCCCGCTTTGGGCGTCGTTGAACTTTTGAAATGTTTCCGCCTCTTGAAGCTTTTTTAGAGCCTCTACGCGCTTTCTGTTTAGTTCCTGCAGTTGTTCATCAAACTGCGCCGCTTCCATACTCTTTCGCTTTTGAAGGTCATTCAATTTCGCTTGCCGCTCTATTGTTATCTTTTTGTTAAACTCTATCAATTCATCAAAGCTCTTTTTGAGCGCATCGGGGAATAACAGTTGCACCTCTTGAAATAGCGCAAAAACCGAGTTGTAATCATATGCGACGTTCATGCTCAACTCCTCGGCAATTCGAGCGAGATCGCTTTTTGCTTTGAATAGTTTTGCGTTTAACTCTGCGACTTTGTTTTCTATCTCCTCGATTAGTTCCTTTGAAATATTTGCATCACTTAGGTAAAAATCAAAGTTTTTCGCCTGCAACTCAAGCTCTTTTACTTTATCCTCGCACAGCTTCTTTATGTTTTGTTGCGCGTCTATGTCGCCATCCTTAACTCTGCTATATTTTTCTATTTCCTCAATTTCGCTTTCAAGTTTTTTAATCTCGTCCGTCACGTCGAAAACCTCTTGAAGCAGTTTACCATTATAACCAAGAAGTTCAAATAGCATGGGTTTCCACGCGCTGTCTTTCCCTTTTGTGAATTTCCCGAGCAAAAAAGGATCCTTATAATCACCCTGTTCGCGCATGAAATAAGTCATGATGTTTCTATATTTTTCGTCGTTTAGTATGTCAAAATTCAATAGACTTTGTATGATCTCTATTGCTTTGGGCGCGTTTTTCGTTTCTTTTATGGGTATATTTTCGTAATCCCAGTTGGCTTCGTCCACAAAGCTTTGTCTGCTCTTGCCGTGAACTTTAATTGATACTCTTGACGCTTTCTCAACTGTTCTCTTAATCGTAACAAAGCGTCCGTCATTCAACTTTATTTCAAGGAAAAAGACGTAATCCTTGAACCTATCGCTCTTTTTTAGGAAAAAATCGCCGCTTATATTTTCTTTGAGCAACAAAAAATCTACCAACTTTACAATGAGCGACTTCCCTAAATTGTGAGTGTTGGCTTTCCTGTTCTCGGGATTATTTATGCGCCCGATTATTATATTGACTCCATCGTTGAAATCAATCCTTTTGAAGTTTTTTTTGTTTGCGTAAAGGCTACTTAATATAATGTCCCCGGGATTTAAGACACAAAATTGACAAACTAAGTGACACCTGATAAAATAAAAACAGAAAAAGAAAGGTGTCATAGGTATGAAAAGAAGACAATTCAGTCCCGAATACAAGGCAAGACTTGTAGTTGAATCGCTCAGGGAGGAAAACACGCTAAGCGAAATCGCGGCGCGGGAAGAAATTAGCCGAGTCCAGCTTCAAAATTGGAAGAAGGAATTTTTAGAGAATGCCGGACGAGTGTTCTCCCAGAGCCGAGACGGTCGCGAGGCACAGCGGCGGATAAAAGAAACACAGGAGCGCGAACGAGATTTGATGGCGAAGGTCGGTCAGCTCACCGTTGAGGTGGACTGGCTTAAAAAAAAGTCTGCACAAGTGCTCGGCCCCGACTGGGAGAATAAATCTGGTTACAAAAAACGCTGAAATCAGTGTCAAGCGACAATGCGAGCTGCTCGAGATCAACCGTACAAGCGTCTATTATAAGCCATCGACACCCACAGAGGTTGACGTTGAGAGTGAAGAACACATCAAGGCGCGGCTTGATTTCTGGCACACCAAAATGTGCTACCTCGGCGTCAGGCGGCTGGCAAAGAAGCTGACGGAGGAAGAGCTCATAGCGGTCGGTCGTAAGCTAGTCAAACGATACATGGCCGAAATGGGTATATATTGCGTTTATCCGAAGCCGAACTTATCAAAAAACGGCAAGGAACACAAGTGTTTTCCGTATTTGCTGCGCAATATGAGTATATTTCTGCCCAATCAGGTCTGGGCGATAGACATCACCTACATAAAAATGGGCAAGTCGCATATGTATCTGACCGCCGTTATCGACTGGTATAGTAGATACGTGGTCGGCTGGGAGCTGTCGGACAGCCTCGGCACCGCGCCGGTGATTGAAGCTTTAAGCAGAGCAATAACCCGATACGGCACCCCGGCAATCGTCAACTCGGATCAGGGCAGTCAGTTCACAAGCGACGATTATGTCGCCTTTCTCAAAGCGAACGGCATCCGTCAGAGTATGGACGGCAAAGCCCGGTGGGTTGATAACGTGATTATCGAGCGATGGTTCCGCAGCCTTAAATGCGACAATATTTATGTGAGTGAATACAATACCCCGAGGGAACTTCGGCTCGGTATTGCGGCCTATGTGGACGAGTACAACAACGAGCGCCCGCATCAAAGTCTTGATTACCGTTATCCGGTGCAGGTTTATAATTCAATTTTCGCCGCTTGATAGGTTAATACCCCGCGGTCGGCGTCGCGAAATTTTCCAAACTCCACTCCGCTACGCTCCGTTACGTTTGGAAAATTCCATTAAACGAGGTGTCATGATAAATCTGAAATTTGTGTCTTGACAAGGGGGACAGTTTATAATTTCATATCGTTAACTCCGCCGTGTCGTCGACTGTGTTGTATTTTATTTTTTCTACCAAGTATAGAAAATCCATTGCAGGAACGTAAAGCACCGACGCGCTCTCGCCTACCGTCTTTATTAGGTAGTCGTATAGTCTCTTGCTTGTTACTCGCTTTTCTTTAACGAGTAATCTCAACAAAATATAACTATTATAAACCACACAGTTTAGCGGATCTGTAAATTTATCGGGTGAAATCATTAGGCTTTCCTCCCTATGTGGCAGTTTGCGTACATATAACTTGCTAAAATGTCCGCTAAGTACGAGTTATCATTAAAAAGTTTTATGTTGTCGCCTATTTTTGCGTAGTCAAACAATGTTGCGATTATGCTTTCCATGCTTTCGCCTTCGCTCTGCCGCGCTATTATTTTTGCTTTCACTTCTGTCAATATATGCTTGAACTTGTCTTTATAGCCTTTGTTACTTGGATCTTTGAAAAATCCATCTATTGCCGTGAAGTATTCGTAGTTTTCCTCTATGCATTCTCTAAAAAAATTACGGCTTATCCCGTTAAGTTCGTTCTTTGTCTCTATTCCAGGCAATGCGAAATCGTTTATAGGGTCGGCTTCGTTTTCAAGCATACAACTGTTCAGGGCGTTTATTATATCCGCCAACCTCTGCGGGTCGAAAATTATCATAGGCGAAGTCGCGACAATATTATTTGTCGTATTGGTGATATTCCCACCTGCCGCCTGCGAGTTTTCGCCGCTTGCAATTGTGTTCGTATTATTTCTTGGAGCCATTTATAATGTCCCTCCCTGCCGCCTGCGAGTTTTTTCCGCTTGCAATTATTGTCGTATTTTTGCTGTTATCCGTAGTCGTTCGATCGTCCGTTGTTATGACCGTTTTGTCGCCTTTCACGGAATCGTTTCCGTCGCCAACAATGTTGTTGTTGCCGCTGACGACGTTCGTTTTGTTTTCATTACGCTTTTGAACAACCTTGATTTGGTACGCCTTGCCAATGAAAAATCCCGCTACAAGTGTAGCAATCGGTATCAAAATGTCAACAAATATCAGCCTTAAAATCTCGGGGGGTGTCATGTTTTTTCCTCCTCCCTATATAACGCCCTTGCGCATAATATCGTTGCTTGCGTGCATGACGTAACTCATTCTGCTGTGAGTCGCCATTTCCGCCGCTGCGTCCGCCTTTGCACGAACGACAAGGTTATCGATTTTGTTATCGCCCTTGACCTCAACGATTTGTATTGTGTCGTCGTCAAGGAACGATATGAAGTCGGGATAGTATGCCCGCACCGTGTGTGACTCGGGGTCAATGTATTGTATCGCAAGTCCGTTGTACTTGCTTGTAAACATCCCCGTGAAGTAAACTTCTTTGACCTTGTCGCTCCGTATATATTGCCAGAAGCATTCGCGCTCCGGTGCACTGTCAAAGCAATAGTAATCCGTGTGAAAACTCTTGTCACACAGTACGCGCTTTTTGCCATCCGTCGCGCTCAATTGCGGTTGCGCATGGTTGACCACCAGTTCGGGTAAAGCGAGGAACTCGTAAAACTCTTTTCCCTCGGGGTAACGTAAAAGTTCGACCTCTTTTTCCTCCGTCGTAGTATGGCATATCACGTCGAAAAGTTCCTTGAAAATGTACGAGATTATGCGGTCGTAAAGTATTTGGTTGTATTGCGAAACCACCGCCACTATCGTGTCCGCGCCGTCCTTTGACGCTTTCAAAATCTGCTCTATAACCGGACACGGCAAGTGCATTCTCAAATAGCCCGAAATTTCCGCCGTTATCGTGTAAAGGCTGAACGGGCGGTTGTCCTGCGATTCAATCTCTTTTTGTTTCATGGTGCGCTCGTCCGTCAAGCCCGCCTTGGTATATTCGTATGATTTATATTTTTCAAGGAACTCTGCGTTGTCAAGTCCGAAATCAATCACGGGCGGGGTGCCTCCGAACTTTGAAACGAGCGTGTATGTGTGGCGTATCTCTTTTAGGTTAAGCGTCTTTGCCTTGCGTATGCGGACTTGGAATGTTTCCTTTTCCTTTGTGTCCTTGCCTTTCATGTCGTCGAGGCTCATGCGGAAGTTCTTGTTCAACTCCGCGTCCAAAATATCGAGGTTCTCTTTTGAAAGCCGAACGATTGCTTTTTGTTGCTCGTCGGTTATCTGCCTAAGGCATCGCATCGTTGCCTGCAAAACGAATATGGTTGACTTGGGCGAGCGAAAAAGCGCAACGCCGAAAAGTGAGCGGCAATTCCAACCCTCGCGCCCCTTATTGCAAAGCAGAATAAACTGCTTTTCCGAGCCGACTGTCCCCTCTTTGTCCAGGTCGTTAAAGTGCTTTATGTCGTCGCTCTTAGTCACGCTCTCGTCGCCGACATTGACTAACACCTTGCCAAGCGGTATTCCTAACTCCGCGAGTGCCTCCTCGACTATCGGGCGGATTTCGGTTGTTACCTCATCAATCGTCGTACCGAAAATCGCGAGTTTAGGCATCAATCCCTCAAATGTCTTGCCGCCGTACCGCTCCCAAAAGTCGCGGACTACTTCGGTTATAAACTGTTTACTCTTAACGTTCTCGTAACCCTTTATGTCCGCCTCTTTCAAATAATGCTTTGAAATCGCCGCGGAGAGTCCGTAACTGTAAACCACCTCGGGCAGAACCGTGTTTTCGGTGTACGGCGTTCCCGTGTAGTTATAGCAAGCGACCACCCGCGTCTTTTGTTTGTCAAGTTCCGCCGCGAGTTCGTTTATCGTTGTACGCAAACTTGAAATCGACTTTTGCAGGTCTTTACCAAACATATGATGCGCCTCGTCAACGTAAATGCCAAGGTTGCCAAGCCGTGCGAGTTTCTCAAATCTTTGGTTTGACGTCAGCTCCACCGCGTCGCGTATTTCCTCACCCTCGTACATTTCCGCCATGAAATCGCCGAGTCCTGCGTCAACCGCCGCCGCTCTTTCGGCTTCCTGCGCCGCCGCCTGCGCTTTGCTTTGGGACTCCAAAAACCGCTCCATAGGCGTCTTTTCGCGGTGGACGCGCTTTTTAATAATTTTCTGCGTGTTAGATATTATTATGTTGAATTCCGAGCCGTCGAGCGTGTTCAGCGTCGTGCCGCTCTCGTCCAAAAAGTGAAATTTTATATTATTGTCGAGTATATGGCAATATTCGGTGGGAACGACTTTTTTCTTGTCAAAGGTCACTATCTCACGTAAGCTCTCAAGCACCGTTTTGTCAGGCGCGAAAACGAGCGCGTTATGGCAAAACCGCTTGTCTTTCGGGTATTTGTTCATGAGCAAAAACTCATAGAAAATACAAGTCGCCATGAGCACCGTTTTCCCGAGCCCCATCGTTAGCGCGTATATATAGTTTGGGTAAGCCGTCGCGTCCTTGCGCATATAAGCGAAAACGTCCTTGTATTCGTTTGCCGCCATGTCAAAAAACGACTGGTTGCCTTGTTTGTTGGTCGAATAATACGATTGCCCTGCGAAGTCACCGCGTCTGTTGTACCAGTCGTCAAAAATTTGGTAGACCTGCGCGTTGTCCATAAATTCCTTTATGAAAATATAAACCTCTAACGCCTCGAACTGCGGCGTCCTCAGAAACGCGTTCGGGTTGACGGTTTTGTCGTTGAAGTCAAGAAACTTCCTTGTTAGATCGTTATATTTCGGACGTATTTTCCCGCGATTTTGTTGATAAAAATCCCACAAGAATTCGTGAAATGAAAACGCCGTGACTATTCCTTTTAGTTTTGCCATGCGCTATTTCACCTCCGTTTCGAGCTCTAAGCTTTCCGATAATAGGTCGGTAATTTTGACCTTTATCTTGCCCGCATCGGCGGGTATATCGTAAACTCCTTTGACGAGATCGTTCTTGTTCGGAGTGTCGATGACTGTCGGCGAAAGTACCGCGCCGTCATAGTTGAAGTCAACCATTATGCTTTCTACCAACTGCCGCCACTCGTCCACATTTTCGCGTTGCATTGATAGTTTTTGCATAAGATTTAGCGGGTAGAAATTCTTTATAACAAGTTTTCCGCCCTCAATCGCGATTTCGCCTTGCGCGTCGCGCTTGAACTGTAAATCCTTGCGGTCAGTCAAAATATCCACAACCTCAACGTCAACTTTATAACTCGAAAGCGCCCGCTTTATTTCCGCTCCGAGGTCTGCCTCGTGCCCCATACAAACGATTGTCAACTTCAAAACGGGCTCGTTCGGGTTCTCCTCTTTCCTGCGCTCAAACACCTTGTAGGGTAAGTTAGCAATAAAGCCGTTTAAGTCTGCCTTTGTTGCAATGCGATTTACATCGGCAGGCATAATTTTGACCATACGCCCATCCTTTTCACCATCGTAAACGTTTGAGCTTTCGTACGGCTCAACCTCTAACGCTTGCAGCAATATACTTCGCGCCTCAAGTGGATTACGGAATATATCGTAGTTATTTACGTTATAAACTTCAAAGCCCGTATAGAGCGCTTTATCGTCAAGCAATGTCGAATTATTATTTTCCTCTACTATTTTTAAAAGTCTTTTGGTTGTCGTATGCACCGCGCCGAGGTTTATGTCTGCACCTATAAAACGCCTTCCGAGTTTCATTGCCACTGCCTGCGTTGTGCCGCTTCCCATGAAGCAGTCAAACACAAGGTCGTCCTCGTTTGACGATGCTTTAATTATGCGTTCAATCAAAGCCTCGGGTTTTTGCGTAGGATAGTCCAAGCGTTCAGTATCTGTAGATGCCATAATAGGGACAAATATTACATCTTCAATCTTTTTTCCTTGTTCATTAAAATAGGTTTTTCCATAATAAATTGAGCCGTCAGTTCTTACTCGTTTAATCAATGCGTACCTTTTTCCTTCTTCATCAACCTGATTATATCGTGACATCTTTTTATCTGCGTATTCTTCATATATTTGATTCCACGTCCATTCGTTTGATTTAGAGTACCATAGAATTGTGTCGTGAGTTCTTTGATAAATATTTTTACTTTCGGTCCCTCTAAATCCTTTATCCCAAATAATTTCACCTCTAAAACCCGCTTTTGATTTATCTTGACCAATACAGCCCTCACCAAATATTTCATCTAAAATCATTCTTAGATGATGTGTTTTATGATAATCGCAATGCAAATAAATTGAGCCTTTATCAGACAACAATTCTCTCAATAAAATTAAACGCTCATACATGAACTGTAAATATTCATCGTTTGTCCAGATATCGCCATATTGCTTTTCCTCAAATGTGGAATTATCGTTGTAAACCGTTTGTCCTTTGAGTTGTATTTTCTTTTTATAGTCCGCCTTGCTGTCAAACGGTGGGTCGATATATATTAAATCGACCGCACCCCTAAAATCTCGCAAAAGGTGGCTCATAACCTGCAAGTTATCGCCCCAAAAAATCTTATTTAGCCATGTCGAAGTCTTGCCGTTTTTATCCGTAAACGACTTCCCCTCACCGTGACCCTCTTTGAGTTGCGCGGGGTAATATACCGTGCTCTTGAACGGTCTCTTACCCGTCCAGTGAAGTTCGGGATAGCCCTTAATTGTCTTTTTCGGTTCAAACTCAAAACTGATTTGTTCGTTCCTGTCGCTCATATATTTTTCCACTCCCTTATTTCGAATGTATTTTTACAATGCGGACACAGATGGAAAGGTCCGTTAAAACTATGCATTTGTATCAACTTTTTTCCACTCTGCCAACAATGCGAGCAAAATATCCTTTTTTGAGGATCGTCTTTTGTCGTATAGAACGCACCCGTATGCGGAATAAGTGCTGCCTCAATTTCCGCCGTCTTGTCGTACGCCGCAATTTGTTCTCTTAAACTTTTTATCTCGTCTTTTAATCCCTCGTTTTCCTCTTTAAACTCAAAAAGTTTTGCTTGGATATCCATCGCCTTATCAACGAGAACTTGGTTGCCTGCGTCTTTGGCAACTTGCAATAGATCCTTGAGTATGTCGTAGATATCTTTAAACGCCCCCATGTTTTGTCCTCCAATCCTTTCTTTATATTCTTCCGCAGAAATGTCTTAGGTCGCAACCCTTACACAGTTTTTCAGACGTGGCTCTGCCCGTAAAATCCTTGCATTGTATCTTCCGCACGGTCTTGTCAATCGCCATGACCGTCTTTGTCATATCGCTTGCGCGGTTATCGTAACTGACTGTGGGAAGGCCCTCGGTTTCACCTGTGTAGTATATATGCATCTTGCTAACCGAAAGCCCGAAGCGTTGTTCGACGATATAGGCGTAAAGTTGGAGTTGGCGGCGGTATCGCTCTATGTTTTCCCTCTCCTTTTCCATGTCCGGTTTCTTTTCCGCCTTGAAATCAACGACCTCGACCGTGTTGCCCTCGCCACGTATAAGGTCAATCTTGCCCTTTAGAATATAGTCGGGTTCGACGTGGCTGACTTCAACCTCCGCGTCCACAACCTTTGACCAGTCGCCGTTTTGCTTGGCGGCGTATTTCATTACTTGCTTTAATGCCACGTCTTGCGTAGAACTTAAAAGGAAAAACTGCTCTTTCCTTGAAAGGTGCACGTAGTTGTTTTCAAACCACGTCCTTATATTCGGCTCCGTTATGGTCGCCTGCTCGCCGCGTAAAACGGCGCGGTGTATGTCCTCAATCGTTTGATGCACGAGCGTACCGAATAGCGTCGAGCCTGTCCTTACTGGTATAAAACCGAGTTCCTTGAAAAACTTGTACTGCAATGCGCAGTTCTCGTAAACCGCTATATGCGAAGTGAACGAGTAACTTTGCTTTATGTTCACGTCCTTTATCTTGTCGAACTCGTACTTGGTGTAATCTATATCGGGGTTAAAGTAGTACGGCGTTTCGTCGTATATAGTCTTGAAATACTTCGACGGTTCGCTGCCGCGCCCCTCGTGCTCTCGCGCCGTCAAAACGAGTAAGTTCTGCGCCCGCGAAAACGCCGTGTAGTAAAGCCGCCAAAAATCAAACAACTTTATTCTGTCGAACGGCTCAAATGGCTTACGGTGATATACCTCCGACTGAAGCGTTTCTACGATTACTCTGCCTTGATTTCTCGGTACAGCGTAAAGTGATCCGACTATGACGACGGGAAATTCAAGCCCTTTGCTTTGGTGTATCGTCATAAATGAAACGCAACCTTTGGGCGCATACTCCGCCTCGTCCTCATACTCGTCAATTCCGCCATCTATTAAAAATCGCATAAACACGTTGAAAAAGAAATCTGCGTCGCGGTTTATACTTTTTGCCGTAAAAATGTTTATGCGGTGCAAATACTCGTACCGCGTCGTCAAGTTCGAGAAAATTGCAAGATTGCGAAGCGGGCGCGTGTCGTTCACACCCGAAACTTCAAGGCTCATAAGCGAGCTGAACGGCTCGTACTGCAAAATTCTATACATGAGTCCCGTAAACGCGTAGTCGAAGTTGCCTTGCGGCACGGCGTGATCGCGAGCTCTAAACTGTATAAACTTTTTCAAATCCCCGTTACCGCTTGTTTTCAAGTATTCCGAGAACATCTTTATGCAGTCAACGTAGTATCTTTGCAAATCGGGGTGTGCCCGCATTTCGCCTGCGTTAAGCCGCTTTACGAAATCGGGGAAACAAGCGAGCATCGCGCCTATTATCAACCGTATTTCCTCGCGCTCAAAAAACAAATCCGAACGCGGCGAATAAACGGGCACTCCATTCGCCTCTAAAAAATCCGCGAGCGCTTTCGCCCTGTCATGCTTAACCGAGCGGAATAGGAACGCTATTTGATTGTAGTCCGCCAGTTTGCCCGACGCTTTCAATTTCTTTATAAAATCAAGGATACTCTCATTCCACGTTTCCGTCGCGCCGACCTTGAGTACCGTGGGTACGCCCTCTACAAACTTTTTCTTTGACGGCTTGATTTGCTTATCAAAGCGGAAGCTGCCCCACTCAAACGAAAACCCGCGCCCTGCCGTTTCCGTCATCCAGTGGTTATAAAAATTGACTATATCTTTTTCCGAGCGGTAGTTTTCGGACAGCGTTATTCTTTCACAAGCCGGGAACTTCTCTGGAAACTCTAAAATATTTCTTATCGTCGCGCCGCGGAAACGATATAAGCCTTGATCGTCGTCGCCGACTACGCAAATATTTTTATGCTCCACGCCTATCAAAAACACAAGTTGCTCTTGGACGTAATTCGTGTCTTGGTATTCGTCGATCATTATATATTGAATTGCGTCCTGTACCTTTTTGCAAATCTCGGGTTTCTCTCTCAAAAGGTTGTACGCTATCGCTTGTATACTCGAAAAATCAAGCGCGTTTTCCTCGTCGAGTAAATCGTTGTATATCTTTATTATCTGCCCGAGCGTTTGAATTTCGGTGCTTGGATGCGAGGCGAGATCCGCCTCCGTCACGAGTTCCTCCGCGACCGCGTTTATGTAGTAAACTAACGCCTGCGCCTTTACCCATGAACTGCGCGTATCGCCATAGAACAATTCTGCATTAGGTATAGACTCAAACTGTTTTATCTTTTGGAATATAAAATATTTTTGCTCGAAGTCGTCAAACAAACGGTAACTCTTTTTGAGCCTCGTATGTTCGAGGTTTTCCTTTATCAGCCGCAAGCAAATTGAGTGAAGCGTCCCGATATATAGTTCGTTGACGTTCACGTTCATTTCGAGCTTCAGCAACTCGTTTGTTATACGGGTTACTATCTCTTTTGCCGCCTTTTCCGTGAAGGTGGCAATCATTATGTTTTCGGGCTTAACCCCTTTTTCGGTTATCAAGTAAACCGCCCGCTTTACAAGCGTAAACGTCTTGCCCGTTCCGGGTCCCGCGATAATCAGCACGGGTCCGTCCGTGGCTTGTATCGCTCTTTTTTGGTTGTCGTTCGCCGTGCCGAAATCAAACGCCATGCCGACTGTCCTCCTCTTTATTCTTTGACGGTTAGTCCGTCTACCCTCTTTTTGAACTCCGCGTACCACTCTTGTGTTGGTTCGTATTTATTTATGTGATTCACAATCTCTGCGAATTTTTCCCGTTGCGGAATTCCCGCAACCAATGAGTAGTCAATGCCTCCCTCTATTCGTGCAAAAGCCGAAACCCTTGCCATGTAAAAAAGTATGTCGATTATCGTTATGCGGTCTATTTTATTGAAGGCTCTCACGCATTGTGCCTTGCTATCTGCCATGAACTGCCGTCTTTCCGTGTCAGTCGATAATGAGTCAAGCACCGCTATCGTGTATCGAAGTGCGCCGTGAAACGAAGCGTTGTACTCGGTGTAATACGAAAAGTACGGTATCGCCTCGAGCGTTTCCTTGCCGAGCCTTGCTTGCGCCTCATAGAAGTCTATTGCATGTTGCAGTTCGTGGTAATACGTTTCTATAAAATCGAACTGGTCGTTATCCTTATACGCTACAAGCATTATCGGAGCAAGCCCATTCGCCTCGGGCATAAAAAACCCACCCAATTTTTCAACCTGGCTACCGTACTGCTCCGCGATTTCCGCTTTCCTTTTCGGTGCTTTCTCATGCGTAACAAATTCGACCTCAATATCAACGCCGAAACGGTTTTTTATTATGTCCTTTGCAGTTTTTGTGTGTCGTGCTGTGTCAACCACTCGGCTGTCCTCCTCTTTTAATATTCCAACCTTACGGGGTTCGCTTTCAAGTCCCCGTCGAGCCACGCCTTGTACGGGTTCGGTGTCTTTGTTATTTTACGCTTTTCTTTGTCCTGCACGAAGGTCACAACGTAAACAAAGAATTTGTCCCCGTCACCCTCCTCGTGCTTTTTCTTTGCGAATGTCCACTGTAATCCCGAAACCTTGAACAATTTGGGGCTATCGTCCTTTTTCGCCTTGACTTCTATCCATTCAAAAACAACACCGCGTTCCACTTTCGATATATCAAACCCCCTCTGATTCTTGACAACCGTGTTATTCCGCAAAACGTCGATTGTCCTACCGTGCTTAGTCGCCGAAAAACCGCTTGTGCTATCGTTTGTTATTGTGTAACCCGCTTGCCTGTATTCCTCTTTTATCGACGACAACACAGCCCGCTCGCCTAAGTCGCCGTCCGTTTCTGCCTCGTCGGTCATGCGTTTCATAGCGATGTATTCCTTTACTGTTTCGGGAATATCAGCGTTGGCATATAGCTCCTCTAACGGGTCAGTCAACATGCCCGCCACCTCCGGGCTGTCCTCTGCCTCCGCTAACTCGTCAGAAGTTTTACCCTTATACGGATTACTGAAATCCGCCGTCTCTATCGTTGCAGGCGTTCCCTCTGGGTCTGCGTCAATTATCTTTGGCGTTTCGGGTATCGCGGCACAAAGTTCTGCTAATTTGCGAAGTTCCTCCTCACCGCCGCTCGCCTTTATCTTTTTTGCAAGCATAAGCAAATCGTAATCGTCGGGCGGAAGTCTTTTTGCATCGTCGGGCATAAAAGACAAATGCTTTGTTATTACTGGGGCGCGTCCGTACTCTTTTTCCGCATCGTCTTGGAATATTTCACGCGGCGTTACAGGCTCGTCGCTCCCCACTTTATATAACCATTTACCGTCTTGCAGCGCGCGGACAAAATATGACGTAAATGGCTCTTCATGTGGAGTGTTTCGTGTCCACCATGAAAGCGTCCCCTTGAACCATTCTTCGGGGATATTACTTACAAACTGCCAAAGCACACGCGACCGTTCTTTTGTCATGTTTGCAAGTATGTACTTTATCTCAAAAATCTGCCATGACTCAAAGTTATACTTCCCGTATGAAGCGTTAGCGTGTTTGGTTATGCGCTGACGCTCCGCATCGTCCCATGGTAAGTGTTCGTTAGTCTGCAACAACCCTGCGCCTGCTTTTACGCCGATTGCCCTCAAAAAATCATAAAACCCTTTGTCTCTTTCCGCTTTTGAGTTTAATTTGTCGTTAATAAAGCGCACCCTTGGGTTTCCCTCGTATAGCGTCATCGATGTTCCGTGCGCCATAAAAAATGCCGACGGCTTGTCAAAGCAAATCTCGCTCTCGCCGTTGTCGTCTTTGCTTATGAACAGTATGCAATCGCTTTCGCGTAAAAGGTCGCGTAACTCAATCTGTATATCTGCCTTTTGGTCGCAATATTCCAAGTAAAGCAACTCTAAATTATCGAGGTTTTCAGCCTCGTCCTTGCTCGCCGCTATGCTCGGAATCCATTGAGTTCTTATGCTCTCAACGACACCCATTTCTGCTATCCCTATGTCGTGGCAAAAAGACATAACTTCGTCGTTGTTTGAAAGTTCCCTGTTTACAATTCTGTCCGCATCCGTTGTCAGCTTTGACGCTAAATAAACGTTAGCCTTTTTGTTCACCTGCGTCGCAACCATTTTGCCGCTTTCAGTCTTTATAATTTCCTTGCCGAGATGCTTTCCTCTAATGGTTGAAATATTGCGATTCCCTATGGTATAAAAACGAATAAGCCACTCGTTATCTTTCGTTTCTAAAAACTCGCCCTTGACCGCAACTAAAAAGTCGTCAAAATCAACTTCTTTTATTTTTAGCACTGAAATTAGAAGCGTTCTCAAATCGGGCGTTTTATTCAACGTAATATCGGTTGACAACCACGTTGTTCGGTTTTCAAAAACCGCCGCTATGTCCTCCGCCGACAACAGGTCAACTATCGATTCGCCGCGTGTGTCCGTTGCACCGCCTCGAGCGAGTATTGCCTTGTCTGCCGTAGTATATGTTCCGTCCCATTTAGGAAGAAATTCCTCCGTTGAAAGCGCAACAACTGTCGCATCGTACATGGTTTCATAAAATACGTTATCAACCTTGTAGTATGTTTCCAGTTTGCCGTTCGTCCACCTTGAATACGCTGTCTTTCTGCTTTTCAAAGGTAACATCTGCAAAAAGTCAACCGTCAGCATCTTTAACGCTTTTATGCAATGCAGACTTTCTGCATATAACTCCGCTGTTTCGTGCAGTATTTCGAGGTTGTCCGCCGTTTCGGGTACGCTCTCGCGTGTCGGAGTTGTTTGGTAAGGTCCATTCACTTTGAAACGCAGAAATGTGTTTGTTTCTGTCGGGAAGAACACGACCAGTTTAGTGCTTTCCGCCGCCGCTACTATTTGTTTCTTTTCCTCGTCTACCCTGTATGCAATTGACGCAATCAAACGCTTGTCCCGCTTTAACGGTCTTTCAAAAAGATAGTATTTGGCGACAACCCCTTGCCTACCTAAAATGTCGCACTCGTAGTATTCGTGACCATCGCGCTTTTTCGTGTTCTTTTTCTTATCAAAAAAGCCGCTGTGCTCGGGTGTTATATAATCAAGTTTTGATATGTTCCGCAAAAACAAAATCGTATCGGGGCCGAGCGTCAAGAGTGCCTCGTCTATCGTGTCGAATATATCCTTCGTCGCATCCACTTTGAAAGGCAGGACGATATATGTCCTGTTGGGGTTTTGGTCTGAGGGGCGTGTTATCTTTTCGGGAACGTAAAAGTTGCGTATTCTAAAACTAAAATCTCGCGAGTATATTTCGGGTGCCTCGCAAATCCCGAACACCGCTTTGAAACCGATACCAAAACGACCAATTTGAGTCAGGTCGTCCTCGTTTTCGTTTTTCGTACTCTCGTCAATACTCAAAACCGCCCAAACGTCTCGATTGTTAAAATGCCGACCATTATGCTCAAAAACAAGTCTTTCGGCCTCTAAAGTAATTTTGACCTCGGTTGCCCTCGTGTCCTCTGCGTTCTGTAAAAGTTCATATATAAAATGCGTAGGGTCTTTATATAACCCCGACAAAAGTCTTTCCGCATTCGTTCCGTTTGCGACTGCAGCTTGGTATGCGAACGCCTTTCGTGCCTGCATTTCATCAAAGGGCATCTTGGTGATTTCCTCTTTGGTCGGCTTTTGCAATAATTTTGCAGTATCTATCGCCACCCGCTTACTCCTTTTCGTTCGTTTATATTAGTTATACTTTAACCGTAACCTGTGTCGGTAAGTCCCATTTGGTTTTATCGTTGTTGTTTCGTTTCTTGCGACAATCGTTTATATCGACAAGCATTTTATCCCCAACTTCTTTGGGCAAGTAATTATATAAGTTATATATGTTTGCCTTTAAGCTTGCACTTTTTCCCGCATCGACACCATTTACATAACAGACTTCAAAGCCTCTATATAAAATCAAAAACTTATTATGCATCACTGCATTGCGTAATTCAATAAGTGCTCCCGTGTTTTCACGCAAATGTAAATCGGGAAACGGACAACAACTTTGGACTTCAGCAGGAAAACCTTTTGTTTGCGTTTGCCATAACAATTCACTAAACGGCAAGTCCTCTAGGGCATTGTTTAGATTCCCGTGCTCCTTAAGCAAATTCTTTATGCTTTTACGCCAAAATGCTTGCTCTGTCGCGCTCATAAAACTATCAAGCAAGACAGATCGGTAAAACTCCTCTATGTAAGAAACGTACTTGAATAATACATTCCTTATTCGCTTATCATATCTGTAAATAGACGCAATTTCAGAATATCTTATAGCTTTTGCCACCTCGCCGCGTCGCCATGTCATTAAATATTCTTTTATAAGAATGTGTTTTTCAACCCCTTTCGATTTTAGGGCTTTCGCGGCTCTCGGCTTGTCCTCTGCGTCTATCTCAATATTTTTATAGAATTCCGTTTCTCTCATTTTCTAAGCCCTACCCTCTAAACCTTTTCTCGTTTAGCGTTTCAAGGAAAATAGAAAATGATTTCACCCTATCGCCGCGCCGCAAATGCATATTTTTCAATTCTAAATATCTGTATCTAAAATCTTCCCACAAGTCGTTTTCCTTTACTCGCTGAACTCTCTCAAAATAATCAGCGGAGCGAGGGACTTCGTTCCAAATGTAACGCTCCGTATTTTTGTCGTGCGTTAAGCGATAAAATACCCCATCATTATTCTCGACAATTATTGCAACGTCAAAAGAAAAACTTATCTTAGCACCATTTTTTATTTTCAAAGTAATTACCGGCGTTGAGTCGCTTGCGCCTTTATAGTTTGAAACATTCGCTTCTAAAACTCTATTAAAGCTACTAATGAATATATCCTTTATTTTTTTGGGATTGTTAAGCAAATTCTTTTTATCTTTTTGGAGAATTAAGTTGTAGTCCAAATCAAACGGTTCATTCGCGTTTTGCGTTACAAGCCCTTTATCGCCGCTACCTATTAAACGGATATCAAAAGTAAAGTAATCCCTAACCTCGTCTTGCACCGCGTGAAGAATATCATCGCACCATTTAGCAAGTTCTTTAACTTCATATGGGTCGGCCAATCTGTACATATTACTCATTTGCCTCCTTATCGTCAAAAACTATACCGTGCTTTTTGCAGAGGTCATCAAACCTCCGACGTACTAAAATCGTTGCCTCGTAGTGTCCTTTTTCCCATCGATTGACTGTCGGATATGAGACCCCGAGCAACTCTGCAAGTTGTCTTTGAGTTATCTGCAACCGCAGTCTTAATTCCAAAACTTTTTCGCTAAACGTCATTACACCACCCTCAATTACAGGTTATATAATATGTTAGCGCTTTTCTGTAAAAAAATCAAGTCCTAAATACTCATTCTCGAAAAATTTGCAAAAAAAACGCCCGCAGGTTTCCCCACGGGCGCGTGTTTGTCTTGTCCTCTTATATTTTCCTGTCTGTGTCGCAAAAACTGCACGGGACGCGTTTGGTGCCGTCGGGTGCGTTGTTCCTCTGCCTCCCACTACTTGCAAGTGTCGGTCTTTGAAACAAAATCAGCTATATGGTCGGACTTGTCGTTTACACAGACGATGTCGCCTATGTGCAATATTTTGCCGTCGCCTTTTCCCGCCCAACGACAAGTATTGCATATCTTTTTAACTTGGCTTTCTTTCGTGTCACTCATCCTCGCTTTCCTCCGTTTTCGCTATAAATTCGATTTCGCCGCGCTTTTTAGGCTTTTTCTTGACGTACAACGCTGCCTGCGGAAGCGGGTTTTTCATTCTACTATTGTACTCTTGTAGCATTGCCTCTGCGTAACCGAACGTGCCGCCGCGTTCCTTTGCTCTGCGTCCCAGCTCGCGCAGGGACGTTCCGCCGACTTTATCCGTGAATAAGTCGGCCTGTAACTCCTCGCCGAATGCGACTATCAGTTGCCGTATTCCTTTTAGTATGTTTGCCGTCAGCGAGTTGGAGTCGCCCTCCCACGCTCCAAAGCAAAGCCGAAGTGTTCGGTCTAAAACTTCGTAGCCGTAAGTATTGAATATGGAGCACAATGTTCCGACTGCCGTCACGGTACCCGCCATTTTCTTACTTGAAATGGTGTAGCCGTAATCCTCAACCGCCGCCTTGATAAGCAACTCCGCATCGTTGCCCGCCTCTACGTTTGCCTTGAAAGTATCATATGCCGAAAGCGCGCGATTGTGCTTTTGCTGATTCGCGAAGATCTCCGCCTCCTCTTGGTAGGTTAAACCGCTGTAAACCATGCACCAAACGGGCGTATCGCGTGAGCCCGAAACAAACGCCACCGTTTCGATTGTGTGCTGTCCGTTAAAAACGTTGTTCTTGCCCTCGCGTCTGCTGACCTTGACGGGATTTATTTGGTATAAATCGAAATCCTCCGCCATGCGCCGTATGTGAGACGCGGATATATTCCTTTGGTACTCTTGATTTGAAACTAAGTTGTTTATCGGGATCAACTCAAAGTTAACCTTTGGTATGAATGCGCTAAAATCCATTTACTTCTCCTCCTCTATTGCGGAAACTATTGTGTCGATTGCCGCTTTGAGTTCGTCTAACGCCACCTTTATCTTTTCGCGTGCGTTGCTCGAAATCTCGGGGAACTTTGCCGCCTCCCGTACTCGGTTTATCGAACTGACCCACGACGGTATCGTAAAAGCAAGGCTTTGTATTTCCGCGTCGGGGTCGTATTCGGGCATTTCCTTTATCGCGCCAATATTCATCAGTTCTAACTGCACCTTGTTCGGCGTGTTCCTTCGCATTTTGCCTCTCTCGTTTGTGTAGCCCATATAGGCGTTTGGATTTTCAATCAACTCCTCGCCGATTCGTCGTATTTCCGATGGCGAAAGACGGGCAATCTTGACGACGCCTCCCTGCGTAACTTTAAGTTGCCCCGACATGATTTTTTCGTGAAACTCGGGGGATACTTTCGCGATTAAGTCTATCGCTCGTGCATATAAGCTAAACCTCTGTACCGTTGCAGGTGCAATGTCGTATTCTCTGCCGAGTCTCTCTCTTGTCCTCTTTGCGGTTTCGTAAAAAGATGGTTTGGTATCATTTTGGGTCCAAACCTCATTTCTTGTGTGTTGGTTGACTCCATGTGCGTTTTTATATACGCCTATTCGTTTTTCCATGTCGTGTCTCTTGCCTATTAAGTACCGCCTCGTTTCATCCGATATATTCCGCCGTCCGAGTTGGTTTGTGCAAATCCACGCGACCGCTTCCTCTCGCCCACTAAGGCTTATATTCACGATTGCAAACGGTATTTCACGCCTTGTGCAAATCTCATATCGGTTGTGTCCGTCAATTATGGTTTCGTCCCAAACGACAAGCGCGTCCCTGCAACCGTCCTGAATTATGTTTTTCTCGAGTTGCTTGCGCTCCTCCGCAGAAAGCGGAGAAATGAGCCGTTTGAAGTCCTCGTCTATTTTTAACTTGTATAACCCTTTTTTTGGCATCGTTTGTTCCTCTATTTACTGATTGGCTCGGCTTTATCAACGTAAAATCGCAGTATGTTTTCGTAGGGAATTATGCCGCCCTGTATTCTATATGACAAGTTATCCCACAACCCGCCGCTTATGCTCACTATGCTTGCCATGAGCGACTTGCTGTAAAGCTCGATACCGCGTTTTCTTTTCTCATCGGGCTTTAACGGCGGTATCCTGTGCGCCCGCCTGTCCGCGCTGTCGCCATGCGAAATGACAAGCGTCCGCTCCTCGGGCTTAACAAGCAAAAGTATGTATACGGGATTGCCTATTTCGTGCAGCGTTTTCCGTGTGATCGATATGCGGTTCTTTTTCAAATCAAGAAGTATTGTCTGTTGCCTTGCGGTATCTGCGTCCATTATGCGTCTCCCTTTTTCCCTTGCGGCTCTGTTTCGGTTGTTGTATCCTTTGTCGGCGGCGGGTCATCTTTCTTTTTGTCCACGACGCTTATAACCGTATATCCCTTGAAAACCCTTGACTCCATTTGTCTGCGGTGTTCCTCAAAGGTGGGTCCGAACGGTTTTTCCCACGCTATTGAATACACGGGCGTCCGCTCCGTTTTAATTTTCCCGTCCTCGGTCCTTGTTCGCGGAAATGTCAATTTTGAGTCAAGGTTGAATATAAACAAAATCTCGCCGCTTGTGCGGAATATCTTTCCGAGCAGTTTATATCTATTGTCGGGATTCCAACCCGTAAACGCAAAAAGTTTCGCCATAAACTCTTTGCCCGTGACTTGTTTGGGCGACCGTTTCGCGCTGCGTGTGCACCAGACGAAGGATTCCTTTTCGTCCTCGCTGCTCGGGCGTACCACGAGATTCCGCTCATCCTCGCTTATCAGAATTTGTATGCGCTCGACCTCGGGCAGTCGCTTTATACAAGCCGTATTGACCGAAACCTTGTTGCCGTTGAATGAAATTGTCGGCTCGTTTATATGCGCGAAAAACTCCCCGCGCACAACTTGGTACCCGTCGTAGCTGAATTCGCTGTCGTACGGTATTTCCTCGCCCGCAACCTTAACGGTTAATTCGTCCCCTATTTCCGCCTTTTCGGACATGTCTCCGTCAGCGAATGCCTTTCCCTCCGTTTCCATCTGCGCCTCCCTGTCCTATATCGTCCATTATATTTTTTATATTATCCGCGAGGCATTCGGGCGCGGTTACTTTCGCGCTTATTTCGTCGTGGAACGGTCGTCCGTCCGCCGTAACGTCCCACCTGCCGTCGCTGTCAATCGCCGCTGTTTCCCGTGGTCGTATAAGTTCGTAATGCTCCGTGCCGAAACCGTTCAGCATTGACGGAGGGAACGCTCTATCCTTTTTTCCTTTCTGCTCGTCCTCCGCAGGAATGAACACCTCTATTTCGCGCATATCAAATATGAGCACCGCCTCGCCGTCTTTCTGCCTGCGTATGCCGCGTACTCGGTATCTGCAATCGGTGTCCCAATCGAAAATCTCATATAAAGTTTTTAGAAACGCCATGCCCGGGATCCGCCGAGGCACATACTGGTCGCCCTCTATTTTTGCCCAACGAACCGCGTTCCTGTTTTCTTTCGTGCACGGGCGCACCGCGAGCAACTGTTCTATCGGATTTATTAGTATTTCGACTGTAAGCGTTCGCTCAAACTTACGCAGGCATTCAAGCGCAAACCACACTCGCTCCGTAGTAAAGGTTAAGCACTTTTTATCCCACGTGTTAAAAAATTGCGCTCGGACAACTTGATAACCCCTAAAATCGAAATCCCCCGACTGCACCTCTACCTCTGTCTGCCGTTCCGTCGGTTGTTCCCCCTCGCCGTATACGGAAAGTGACGCTGTTCGGTAATCCTCCGCGCTAAAAGCCGCCCATCGCGGGTTTAACGAAACAAAGCCCTGCAACGCGCCCTCCGTTACGACCTTTAATTGCGGCAGTATACCTTTATTTCCGTATTTCGCGTTTGCGACGAGCCGCTGAACGGCTATAAAGTCCTCGCGGGGAACAATCGGCTCGTGATGGTTTCGTTTTCTGTATTGCGGCAAATCCTTTTTATTCCTAACCGATTTGTGGGAACGGAAGTTGGGCGTCCACGTCTTTTGCGTCAAAACTTCCCCGCAATGCCGCTCGTTTTGCAGTATCCGCAAAACAGAACCTGCCGACCACTTGAGATTGTATTCTTTTGTTTCTTTGTCTTTTCCGTTTGTCCTTAGTCCGAGTTCCATCAACTTATCCGCTATTTCCGCGCACGTATATCCGTATAAATACATGAAAAATATAAGCCGTACTGTTCGCGCCTCCTCTTCGTTTATGATAAGGTTGTCGTTCTCGTCCAAATCGTAGCCGAGAAGTTCCGGCACCCAAACGATCCCGTATTTTGAACGCTTGACGTATGCGTCTTTTAATAGGGTGCTTTTGTGGCGCGATTCCCACTCCGCAAAACTCGCGTTTTGTATTAACGCCATTTCGCTGTTTTCGTTAAGCGTATATATGCGTTCTATCTCGAAATATACGCCGATAGGTGTGCGAAGTTCCGCCAACTCTCGGACGTGCGCGAGACAGTCTACCAAGTTTCGGGCAAAACGACTTACGCTCTTCACCACCACTAAATCTATCTTATTTGCGGGGTTTTTGCAGTCCTCTATCATTTTCACAAACTCTTCGCGCTTTTCAAGCGAAGTGCCCGAGATGCCCTCGTCCGCGTATATCTTAACTAAGACCCAGTTCGGGTGGTTCTTGACAAAATCCTCGTAGTAACTCTTTTGAAGTTCAAACGACGTTAGTTGCTTTTCGTCGTCGGTCGAAACCCTGATATATATGACAACGCGCTTTGGGGAGTCGTCCTCAAAAAAACTTATCCGCACCCGTGCAGGTATGTACTCCACGTCGTCGACGCAAAGCCCGCTATGCCGCGCCTTGATGCGTTCCCGTCGTTCTGCCTTTGTCTTTGACCTTTCGCCTTTGTTTTCTGCCACGTTTTGCCTCCTGAATTAAAATCATTCACAACGTATTTTACTATTTATCCGTTCAGCAGGGCTAACACTAAAGTAACCGATTTTTCTCTAAACGATCGTTTTTCGGTTACTATTTTACCCTATTTGTTGTATAATGTCTTTGTTTAGGGCACAACCTACCCCATTTTTGCCTCGTAGAAAAAACGTAAATTTTTATATCCTGCGAGGTAAAAATATGGATTATATTGAGAAACTAAACAAAATCCGCTACCAAAAAGCCTTGAGTTTTCGTCAACTCGGGCTTGAATGCGATTTGTCCGAATCCGCCGTCAAAAAAATACTTTATAAGAAATGTGACCCGCGCATTTCGTCAATAGAGAAGATTTGCGCGGTTTTGGGTACTTCTTTACCGGATTTGTTCCGCGTGACGGACAAAACCGTTTCTAAAAAACCCGACGACGGAGACGCTTTCATTGCGGTTTGCGCTCCGTTTCCAGCGGAAGTAAAAAAGCGCGTTTTGCAATTCGTGAACGGTCTTTGCAAATAGTACGCCGCCACCGCGCCTCCGTATTTTTGCCCGCTTATTGGGACGGGTATTTTTCGGTTACTATTTTACCCTACCGCGGGGTTTGCTCACGGTCGCCCGTTCCATCGCCGCCGTGGATTTTCCCGTAAAATAAAAAAAGACCCGACAGGGCGCGAATGGTGCCTGTCGGTCTTGTGTTTTTGTCGTGTGTTGTTCCTTTTGCGTTTCTCAAACTTTTGATTTGTCGCGAAATCAAAAGGTCGCTAACCAACTTTTGTCCCCTTTTTGTTCGGGACGATTTTCGCGTTTTCGGACACTTTTTGTTGCCCATTCTCATATAAGAACGCTAATATTGAGACGGTGAGTATCGACATTAGCGTTCTTATTTTATGTCCAAAAGCCTGCAAATAAGGTGTGTTTGACTCGCAAAGTGGATTTATGACTTTTTACAGATAAAATCGTCTGTTGTAATTGATTTCCATGTGTTTTTGTGATATAATACTTCATAAAAAGTGAATATGTACTCACGCAGATAGAAAAAGCCGCAGGTATAAGACCTGCGGCACTGCGAAACAGACTATAGAGGTCAAGAGCGTGAGCGAGATTAACATGGAAAAATGGTCCACCCTCAAGGCAGTGCAAGCGTATCTTGGCGTTGGGCGAGAAACCATTCTGCAATGGATCGCAAAAAGAAATATGCCTGCCTACAAAGTAGCAGGCTATGGAAGTGCAAGTTGTCCGAAGTTGACGACTGGATACGATCCGGCGGCGCGGCGGATCATCCGACCCGGCCGATGCGGAGCGAGTCCGGTTTATCACACATAGCTTGATGTAGAATGATCGTGTGGCAATATAGCCGCAGTCAAATATTGGTGCTCATGTCAACGAAAGGACTGGTATGCCTAATGGACAATCAGGGCATAATGCAATAGTAAACTTTGTTTGGGGCATCGCTGATGATTGCCTCCGTGATGTATATGTACGCGGCAAATACCGCGATGTAATTCTGTCAATGACGGTTATTCGGCGTCTTGACGCAATGCCGGAGGAGACAAAAGCTGCAGTTCTCGACATGAAAAGGAAGATGGATGCAGCAAATATCGCCAACCAGTGGCCTACGCTGGCAAATATATAACGCTCGGTCATATCCGAGATTTGACATCGATTTGACAAAAGGTTTCTTTTTCATTTTACAATGGCTTGGTACAATAAAAACCGCAGAGAGCAAAAGCCAAAAATGAAAGGAGATCTTCATTGTGAAAAAGATCATTAGTTTGCTTGTTGTTGGGGTAATGGCAGTCGCTATGCTGGCTGGCTGCGGGGTAACAAACAGCGGGGGCAGGGTTTCTACCGACGGCTCCACCTCCATGGAGAAGGTCATCGGCGCGCTGGGCGAGTCCTTCATGGCGGAGAACAAAAACGTCACCTTTACTTATAACCCCACCGGTTCCGGCTCCGGCATCAAGGCCGTGCTGGAAGGACGCTGCGATATCGGGCTGTCAAGCAGAAGCCTGAAGGATGAGGAAAAGGCCCAGGGGCTGAAAGAAACCATCCTTGCCTATGACGGCATCGCTATCATCGTAAGCCCGGCGAATCCGGTATCCGATCTGAGCCTTGAACAGATCGCCGCCATCTATACCGGCGAGATCACAAACTGGCAGGACGTCGGAGGAAATGACGCCTCGATCGTACTGATCGGGCGCGAGGCAGGCAGCGGCACAAGAGACGGTTTCGAGTCCATCACCGACACCGTAGACGCCTGCCAATACCGTCAGGAGCTTACCAGCACCGGCGACGTCATCACCACCGTATCCCAGAACCCGGATGCTATCGGCTACGCATCCCTCGCCTCGGTCAAGGACAGCGTTAAGATGCTCTCCGTGGGCGACGTCACACCCAGCGAGGGCACTGTGAAGGACGGCAGCTATGTGATCCAGCGCCCCTTCGTCCTCGTAACAAAGGACGGCACGGCGCTCAGCGAAACCGCTCAGAAATTCTTTGACTACATCACCTCTGAGGCTGCAGCGGACATCATCTCCGCCGCGGGAGCTGTTGCAGCAAACTAACAAACTAACCAACATGCAAAGAGGTGGCTGCACTGCGGCCACCTCTTTCGGGCAAGTAGAGAGGTATGTATGAAAGACAAAAAGAAAGCATTTGAAAGGGCGGTACACGGTGTATTCCTGATCCTGGGGCTGACCTCTGTCTGCTGTGTGCTGCTGATCACCGTGTACCTGATCATCTCCGGTATTCCGGCCATACACGAGATCGGACTCATCGAGTTCCTTTTTGGCACAACATGGGCTTCCACGGCGGCAGAACCTGCCTACGGAATACTTCCCTTCATCCTGACCAGCGTGTACGGCACGGCGGGAGCTATCGTCATCGGCGTTCCCATCGGTTTCATGGCAGCAGTGTATCTGGCAAAGGTTGCGCCGCCAAAGGTCAAAACAGTGATGGAGTCCGCGGTCAGTCTGCTGGCCGGGATTCCGTCGGTGGTATATGGACTTGTCGGTATGCTGGTACTGGTTCCGGGGATACGGAAGATGTTCCATGTGCCGGACGGGGCAAGCCTTTTAGCGGCCATCATTGTCTTGGCCGTCATGATATTGCCCAGTATCATCAAAGTATCGGTAACGGCGCTGGAGGCTGTGCCGAAGGAGTACGAGGACGCTTCTCTCGCGTTGGGCGCGACCCCGGTGGAAACCTGCTTCAGGGTTTCTGTCCCGGCGGCAAAAAGCGGCATCGCTGCTGCGGTGGTGCTGGGCGTCGGCAGGGCTATTGGTGAAGCGATGGCGGTCATGATGGTCTCCGGAAACGCGGCGAATATGCCAAGTCTTTTCCAGAGCGTGCGTTTTCTCACCACGGCGGTGGCCAGCGAAATGTCCTACGCCGCCGGTCTGCAACGAGAGGCGTTATTCTCCATCGCGCTGGTGCTGTTCCTGTTCATCATGCTGATCAATGCAACACTCAACTTTTTTTTGAAGCGCAGTAAGGAGGGCTGAGAATGCTAAACGGAAAATTGTCCCGCAAACGCCGGGGATACATCGCCCTTATGCGCACTTTAATGTATGCGTGTGCTGCGCTGATCTGTGCGCTCGTGCTTTTTCTGATCGCCTTTGTGCTGGTAAAGGGCGTACCCAATATCTCGTGGGAGCTGCTGAGCACCTCGCCCAGCTACCTGAAGGAGCGTATCGGCATTCTGCCGGACATCCTGAACACGGTATACATCGTCATCGCCACGCTGTTCATCGTCCTGCCGCTGGGCGTAGGCGCGGCCATCTATCTGACAGAATACGCGAAAAATAAGCGGTTCGTAGCTTTCATAGAGTCCGCGGCGGAGACGCTGTCGGGTATCCCGTCCATCATATACGGGCTTGTGGGGATGCTGTTCTTCTGCCAGTTCCTTGGCATGCAGACCTCGCTGCTGGCCGGCGCGATGACACTGGTCATCATGAACCTTCCCACCATCATACGCACCACGCAGGAAAGCCTCAAGACAGTGCCCCAAAGCTATCGCGAAGGTGCTTTCGGCCTCGGTGCGGGCAAGTGGCGGGTCATCCGCACGGTGGCGCTGCCCGGCTGTGTGGACGGCATTATCACCGGATGTATCCTCTCCGTAGGCCGCATACTCGGCGAGTCGGCGGCGCTGCTTTTCACAGCGGGCTTTGCCCACGCGTTAAACGGCATTTTCGAGGGGCTGACAAGCGCCGGCGCGACACTAACCGTGGCATTATATGTCTACGCGAAAGAGCAGGGTGAGTTTGGCGCAGCGTTCGCCATTGCAGCGATACTATTGGGTCTGACGTTTCTGATCAATCTGGCTGCGGCACTGACCCAGCGGTACTTTAGGAGGAAAAAAGCGTTGTGAGCAATATAATAACAATAGACAAGCTTTGCCTTTGGTATGGCAGCCAGCAGGCGCTGAAGAATGTCAGCATAGACATTCCGGAGAAAAGCATTACCGCGCTGATCGGCCCCTCCGGATGCGGCAAATCCACCTTTCTCAAAACACTCAACCGCATGAATGATCTGATCCCCGGCGTCAGAATCACTGGCAGCGTGAAATATGGGGAGACCGATATCTTTGACGTAGCGACAGACGTCAGCGAGCTGCGCCGACAGATTGGCATGGTGTTTCAAAAACCGAACCCATTCCCCATGAGCATCTATGATAATGTGGCCTACGGTCCCCGCACCCACGGCACAAAGGGCAAGGCGAAGTTAGACGACATTGTGGAGCGTTCTCTGCGAGACGCAGCGATTTGGGACGAGGTGAAGGACCGATTGAAAAAGAACGCGCTGGGTCTCTCCGGCGGGCAGCAGCAGCGGCTGTGCATCGCCCGCGCGCTGGCAGTGGCACCGGCCGTGCTGCTCATGGACGAACCGACCAGCGCCCTCGACCCAATATCGACCTCCAAAATTGAGGAGCTTGCTTTGCAGCTCAAGGATAAATACACCATCGTCATCGTCACGCACAATATGCAGCAGGCCGTCCGTATTTCGGACAACACGGCGTTCTTCCTTCTGGGAGAGCTGGTGGAGTACGGAGCAACAGAAAAGCTGTTCTCACAACCGGTGGATAAGAGGACAGAGGATTACATTACGGGGAGGTTCGGATAATGAGAAGTCATTTTGACGAGCAGCTCGCTCTGTTGAACAAGGAGCTGATCGAGATGGGCGCGCTTTGCGAGGAGGTCATTGCCCTCAGCTCCAAGGCGCTGACCGCCGCAGACAAGGAGCTGGCAAAGAAGGTTGCCCCGCTGGATGCGAAAATTGATCAAAAGGAACGTAATATTGAGTCCATGTGCCTGAAGCTGCTGTTGCAGCAGCAGCCGGTGGCAAGGGATCTTCGGCAGATCTCCGCCGCCCTCAAGATGATCACCGACATGGAGCGCATCGGCGACCAGGCCGAGGATATCGCGGAGATCGTCTGCTTTTTGGACGGCAGAAGCGCGGAAAACGACGACCTCATGCGGGAGATGGCCCGAGCCACCATACAAATGGTCACGGAAAGCGTGGATGCCTTCGTAAAACATGATCTGCTGTTGGCGGAAAAGGTCATCGCGGATGACGACATAGTAGACGCCTTCTTCGATCAGGTGAAAAGCAAGCTCATTAAAAAAATCGGCAAGGAACCATCCGACGGGGAATACGCCCTCGACCTGTTGATGATAGCAAAATACTTTGAACGGATCGGCGATCACGCGGTCAACATCGCCGAATGGGTCATTTTCTCGGTCACAGGAGTGCACAAGGAGGAGTGAGCATGATCTGGTGCGTAGAGGACGAGGCCAGCATACGCGATATAGAGGTATACAGCCTGCAATCCACCGGCTTTGAGGCAAGGGGCTTCAAGGACGGAACCTCCTTCTGGGAGGCGCTGCAAGCAGAGCGGCCGGAGCTTGTGGTGCTCGACGTGATGCTGCCCGGTGTGGACGGGATCGAGCTGCTGCGCCGCATGAAGGCGTCGGTCAGACTCTGTGATATCCCGGTAGTCATGGCGACTGCCAAGGGCGCGGAATACGACAAGATACAGGGGCTCGATCTCGGCGCGGATTACTACCTGACCAAGCCCTTCGGCGTGATGGAGCTTGTCTCCTGCGTCAAGGCCGTGTTGCGCCGCTGCGCCCCGAAGCAGGCGGAGCATCTCCTGAAAACGGGCGGCCTGATCGTCAATCTGGACGAGCATACCGTCACGGCGGACGGAGAGCGCGTGAGCCTGACCTATAAAGAATTTGAGGTGCTTCGCCTGCTCCTGTCCCATCCTGGTATGGCCTTCACCCGAGACCAGCTCATGGAGGAGGTCTGGGGCATGGATTACTGCGGTGAAACTCGCACAGTGGATATGCATATCCGCACCCTGCGGCAGAAGCTGGGTGCCTATGGCGATCTTATCGAGACAGTTCGCAACGTGGGCTACCGGCTGGAGGTAAAGGGATGACAAAAAAGATCTTCAAATCCATCCTGCTTGTGGCCGGTGCCGTGTTGCTCGCAAGCCTTGTCATCATGATGGGGTTCCTGTACGACTATTTCGGCAACATACAGGACAACCAGTTGAAAGATCAGCTTGACCTTGCGGCGGTGGCTGTGGAGGACGATGGTGAAAGCTATCTTGAACAGCTCCGCTCAGACAACTACAGGCTCACCTGGGTCGCACCCGACGGTACGGTGATCTATGACACGCAGGCGGATGCCCAAACCATGGAAAATCATTTAGACCGCAGCGAGATACAGGACGCGCTATCCGGCGGCGAGGGTGAAAGCTCACGGTACTCCTCCACGCTCCTGCAAAAGACGATGTATCACGCAAAGCGGCTATCCGACGGCAGCGTCCTGCGTATTTCCGTCAGCCGCGCCACGGCGGGCGTACTGGCGCTGGGGATGCTCCAGCCCCTATTGATCGTTTTGGTGATTGCGCTGATTCTGTCCGGCGTTTTGGCAAGCCGTATGTCCAGGCGTGTCGCCGAGCCGCTGAACCGGCTTGATCTTGAAAACCCCCTGGAAAACGATGTTTACGAGGAGCTTGCCCCGCTGTTAGGTAGGATCAACCGCCAGCATCAGGAGATCAAGAACCAGCTTCGGCTGCTGCAGCGCCAACGCGACGAGTTCGCACAGATCACCGGCAGCATCAAGGAGGGGCTGGTGCTGTTGGACGCAAAGGAAGCCGTGCTCAGTATGAACCCCGCCGCGAAGCAGCTCTTTGGCGCGGACAGTTCCTGCATAGGCCATGATTTTCTGACGGTAGATCGTAGCCTTGACATGAGCGCTGCCATACGGCAGGCAAAAGAGAGCGGTTCCGGCAAACTTCGCAGGGAGCGAAATGGGCGCGTCTTTCAGTTTGAGTTGAGCCACATAGAATCGGACGGCGAAGTGATTGGCACTGCCATTCTCTCCTTTGATGTGACTGAGCAGGAGGCTGCGGAACGAAATCGCAGAGAGTTCACCGCCAATGTGTCCCACGAGTTGAAGACCCCACTGCAGGGCATCATCGGCAGTGCGGAGCTGTTGGAAAAGGGCATGGTCAAGCGGGAGGACGAGCCGCGTTTTATCGGGCATATCCGTACCGAGACCGCGAGGATGGTGACGCTGATTGACGATATTATCCGCTTATCTCAGCTTGACGAGGGCGCCACCATGCCGCGCGAAACCGTGGATATGCTGGAGCTCGCACAGGAAACGGCCGAAAACCTTCATGACGCAGCGATGGAAAAGAGCGTCACGCTCGCCGTGGAAGGACAGAACGCCGCAGTGAACGGCGTGCGGCGGCTATTATATGAGATCGTCTACAATCTCTGCGACAACGCCATCAAATACAACAAAGAAGGCGGCAGTGTAGTGATGAGCGTCATGTCGGATGACCGCACGGTCTCCATCACGGTGAAGGATACCGGCATTGGTATCCCCCCGGAGTACCAGAGCCGGGTGTTCGAGCGGTTCTACCGCGTGGACAAGAGCCATTCGCGCACTTCCGGCGGTACGGGACTGGGCCTCTCCATCGTCAAGCACGCCGTACAGTACCACCACGGTCATATGGAACTTGAAAGCAAACCGGACGAGGGCACTACGATCAAGGTCACTTTTCCCAAATAGTCAGGAGCAGCACCTTGGATTTGAGAAATACAGGCGCTTCCCCATAGGAACGCCTGTATTTTTCTTTGATTTTCATGCCCCTCTGATACTACTCTGTGGTAGTTCTTTGTGCGGCTAAAACCTGTGCTTGCGATTACCCGAAAATAGTGTCATCGTATCAAAATGATCCGCCTTTGCCGCCACACCCACCGTTCATGCACGACAAGGCATTGACGGTGGGTGTTTTTCATGGAAAGATAAACGAAAAGCCAATGAAAGCGGGGGGGAGACGATCTCCAGAGCGGAGCGAGCCGTCACAAGCCCGGGGATGCCGCCGCCTGAGAGGGCACGGCGGTCAGCACAAGGTTTCGGGATTTTTGACACAGTCGGTATAGGGAAAGAGAAATTCTCTGATGCCGGCGGCGTAGGGGGCGATGTCGTACTGCCCGTAGTAGAGCACCAGTCCCTCCGGGCGG
>Ga0265293_10000985_pt1 | contig 64875 bp, 56 predicted proteins | sample Munlanlewell138R_FD_192505 | JGI IMG/M metagenome (GOLD analysis project Ga0265293, IMG submission 192505) | Leachate microbial communities from a municipal landfill in Southern Ontario, Canada - Leachate well 138R | ecosystem: Engineered > Solid waste > Landfill > Unclassified | place: Canada... | reverse complement strand
AACTGCATAAATCCGAAGCAGCATGTGCGTTTTTAAGAAAATGACAATCCTATCGTAAAAAAATCCCAAAAAAAATAAAAATAAAAAAACCGCCTCGAAATATTGTATCGAGACGGCTTCTAATGGATTAACACTATTTTAATGAATTGTTTAGGTAAAAAAACTACTTAGACAACTCTGTAAAATATTTATAAAATAACGGAATAGTTTCGATACCTTTTAAGTAATTAAACACCCCAAAATGTTCATTAGGAGAATGTATTGCGTCTGAATCAAGACCGAATCCCATCAAAATAGATTTTGATTTCAATTCTTTTTCAAACAAAGCTACAATCGGAATACTACCACCTGAACGCACTGGGATTGGCGTAACACCAAACGTATCTGTATATGCTTTAGAAGCTGCTTTATATCCTATTGAATCAATCGGTGTCACGTATCCTTGTCCACCATGATGTGGTGTTACCACTACCTTAACTGATTCTGGAGCGATACTTTCAAAATGTTTTTTAAACAATTCAGTAATTTCCTCCCAATCTTGATTTGGAACCAATCGCATAGAGATTTTAGCAAAAGCTTTAGAAGCAATAACCGTTTTAGCACCTTCGCCAGTATAACCACCCCAAATTCCATTAACATCTAATGTAGGACGGATTGAGTTGCGTTCGTTTGTTGTATATCCTTCTTCTCCTTGCACTGCTTTAATATTCAATGCACTTTTATAATCTTCTAATGAAAAAGGTCTCTTTGCCATTTCATCGCGTTCTTCTCTAGACAATTCCTCCACTTTATCATAAAAACCAGGAATAGTAATATGGTTGTTTTCGTCGTGTAGAGAAGCTATCATTTTGGTCAACACATTTATCGGATTCGCTACAGCTCCACCGTAAAGTCCTGAGTGCAAATCTCTGTTTGGACCAGTAACTTCAACCTCAACATAACTCAGACCACGCAAACCTGTCGTGATAGAAGGTTGAGTATTCGAAATCATACCAGTATCAGAAATAAGGATGACATCGTTTTTCAATTTTTCTTGATTGCGTTCTACAAACCAAGCCAATGATGCGGATCCAACTTCCTCTTCGCCTTCTATCATGAATTTCACATTACAAGGCAAAGTATTTGTTTGCATCATCAACTCTAATGCTTTAACATGCATAAACATTTGTCCTTTATCATCACAAGCACCACGCGCAAATATAGCTCCCTCTGGGTGAATATCTGTTTTTTTGATAACAGGCTCAAATGGCGGACTGTCCCACAACTCGATTGGATCTGCAGGTTGAACATCATAATGTCCATAAACTAATACAGTTGGAAGGTTGGTGTTGATAATTTTCTCTCCATAAACAATTGGATAACCAGGAGTCTCACAGATTTCAACAGTATCACAACCTGCTTTTTCTAAAAACTCTTTTACTTTATTCGCAGTGTTTAATACATCCTGAGAATAAGCACTATCGGCACTCACCGAAGGGATTTTAAGTAAATCAACCAGTTCATTTACAAAACGTTCTTTATGCTGTTGAACGTAATTATTTATAATCTCCATGTTCTATTATTGTATGTTTCAAATTAATCTGAACAAATGTAAGAATAAAAAAATAATTATTTTTTATTGTATAATAAAAATCCATTCGTATATTTGCACTCGTCTTTCAAGAACATTTAGTTTTTGACCATAACCGCGGGTGTGGTGAAATTGGTAGACACGCCAGACTTAGGATCTGGTGCCGCAAGGTGTGTAGGTTCGAGTCCTATCACCCGCACAGAAACCCTTAACTTTCAGTAGTTAAGGGTTTTTTATTTGGAAGTTTAACTGCTTTTGTAAAATTTATTCCTTTAGCTTCCACTCCTATCAAAATCGCTCTTCCACATCGATTAGTACAATTGTTGTTTTTTTAACTTTTGATATCTCGTTTATTATCACAAAATTTCATAAATTTATGCAAGAATTTTATTCGCTTTCATGTATAGATTTACTTGGGTTTGGGTTTTGGGTTTTGTCTTAGGTCTGTTTTCTATTAAAGTTTCAGCCCAAGAACAAACACGTCCCAAAATTGGATTGGTTTTAAGTGGTGGTGGTGCCAAAGGTTTTGCCCACATCGGTGTTTTAAAAGTTTTGGAAAAAGAGGGAGTCCAAGTAGATTATATTGGCGGCACAAGCATGGGAGCAATTATCGGCGCACTGTACGCATCGGGTTACACTGCAAATCAATTGGATTCTATCTTTAAGACCGTTGATACTAATGCACTAATGCAAGACTACGTTCCTAGAAATTCAAAATCGTTTTACGAAAAAAGAAACGATGAAATCTACGCAATACAGTTACCTTTTGACAATTTTAAATTAGGAATGCCAGCTGCACTTTCTAAGGGAATGTACAACTACAACTTACTCTCGCGCTTGTTAGGACATCTACGCCACGTTGATGATTTTAATGAACTACCTACCCCTTTTTTATGTATCGGAACAGACGCCGTTTCTGGAGACCAAATATTACTGAATAAAGGTTTACTCCCACAAAGTGTATTGGCAAGTGGCGCTTTCCCATCATTGTATACCCCTGTAGAAATTGACGGGAAAATGTTAATTGATGGTGGCGTAGTAAATAATTACCCCATAGACGAAGTTCGTGCCATGGGAGCCGATATCATTATAGGTGTTGACGTACAAGACGGAATGAAAAAGAAAGAAGACTTACGCGGAGCTACTGATGTATTAATGCAGATAGCCAATTATGGAATGTACAAAGGAATGCAAGAAAAGGCAGAACAAACCGAGATTTACATCAAGCCCGATATCGTAGGCTATACGGTGGTATCTTTCGACAAAGGTGAGGAAATCATTTTAAAAGGGATGGAAGCCGCCGAGAATCAAATTGAGAAAATAAGAGCGCTTGCAACAGACTACAAAAAGCCTCCTTTATCTTCTTATCAAAATTTCGACTCTATATCGTTAAAGAAAATCGAAATCAATCCATTAAAAAATTACACTCGAAGTTATGTTTTAGGAAAACTCTCACTACCAATTGACCAGTGCGTTCCTTTTTCACAGTTACAAGCCGGAATCAATAATCTGAATGCAACACAAAATTTCACTGGAATTAATTACAGATTCATCAAAGATACAGAAACCGCTGAGGATATTTTACAGCTACATTTAACAGAATCACCTATTAAGCGTTTTCTAAAATTTGGTTTACATTATGACCAATTATATAAAAGTTCGTTACTGATTAATATTTCTCAGAAAAAGATGTTGTCTAAAAACGACGTCGCTTCTTTAGATTTTGTAGTCGGCGATAATGTGCGATATAATTTCAATTATTTCATCGACAACGGAATTAGATGGAGTTTTGGAATACAATCCAAATTATCAAAATTCAAGCACAACATTCGCTCAATCAACCACGATATTGTACCAATTATTGATTATGAGCCATTGGTATACAACACAGAACTTCTTGATGTTTCCAACCGGATTTACATACAAAATTATTACCAAAACAAGTTCTTAATAGGGCTAGGAATAGAACATAAATACCAGCGTTTCGACGCTAATAACGCACCAATGAACAAGGCTTGGATTGACAACAGTCATTATTTAGCACCATATTTTACAATACTTTTAGACACTTACGACAATAAGTACTTCCCGACAAAAGGCATACGCTTTTCTTCAGAACTAAAACACTTCTCTGTTTCAAGTGATTACAATGGTAATTTTGAACCTTTTTCTATCTTGAACACAGAATTTGGATTTACAAAGACATTTTTTAATCGAATTTCATTTAGTTTCTTAGGTGATATTGGAATAACCATCGGGACTGAGCCGTCTTCTAACCATAGGTTTTTTCACGGTGGTTATGGATTTGAAAGCTTGAGTAATATAAAACCATTTTACGGCTACAATGTCATGACACTCAATGCTGATTCTTACATAAAAGCACTCTTCACTTTTGATTATCGTTTTTATAAAAAACATCATTTTAACATCAGTGCCAATTTTGCACAAATGAGTGATTCAATGTTCGAAACCAACGATTGGATTAACCTTCCAAAATACAGTGGATACGCTCTTGGTTACGGACTACAAACCATCATTGGACCAGTAGAAATCAAACACAGTTATTCTCCCGAAGTAAAAAAACACTTCACTTGGTTTTCTGTCGGATTTTGGTTTTAATAAATTGTGTTAATTTTAACCCCTTTTTGATTAAATAGTTTTATTTATCCAAAATAATTAAGATATTTGGACGGAGAAATAAACCGTTGTAAAAGTCTATTTTACAATCTTATTTGGGAACAAAAATGAATCTGAATTGTGTGTCAATGAAACACTGGGAAGGACTCTTAACAAAATTAAAATACTTCATCAAGCGAAATCCTGAATGAAGCAAGGAGTCTTATATTTTTCATTTTTAAACTTTAAACACAAAAGCCTATGCCTTTATATCATAAATTAGGAAATATTCCTCCAAAACGACATACGGTTTTCAAAAAACCCAACGGCGATTATTATTACGAACAATTGTTTGGAACAGTTGGCTTTGACGGCATGTCTACCAATTTGTATCACGAACACCGACCTACACAGGTCAAGGAAATCAAAGGCTCTTACAGCGTAAAGCCTGAAATTGCCCGAGCCAACAATATTCAGTCGTACCGATTCAGAGGATTTCAAGTGCCTAAAACACCTGATTTCTTGGAAAGTAGAAAGCCGATTCTAACCAATAGCGATTGTACGATTACTTTGGCAGCGCCCACAGAAAAAACTCAAGAGTATTTTTACAAAAACACTGATGCCGACGAGCTGATTTTCATCCACAGAGGAACAGGTAAGTTGAGAACAATTTTAGGTAATTTAGATTTTAAGTACGGTGATTATTTAGTTATTCCACGCGGAATTATCTATAAAATAGATTTTGATACAGACGACAACCGTTTGTTTATCGTAGAATCTCGTCACCCAATTTACACCCCTAAAAGATACCGAAACTGGTTTGGACAACTTTTAGAGCATTCGCCTTTTTGTGAACGAGACATTCGCCGCCCAGAAGAAATTGAAACCTACGACGAAAAGGGAGATTTCTTGATAAAGGTACGCAAGCAAGACGAAATATTCGATATGGTTTACGCCACACATCCATTTGATGTTATTGGATATGACGGGTTTAACTATCCGTATGCGTTTTCTATTCACGATTTTGAGCCACTAACAGGAAGAATTCATCAACCGCCTCCAGTACATCAAACTTTTGAAACAAGTGCTTTTGTTATTTGTTCTTTTGTACCAAGATTGTATGACTATCATCCAGACGCTATTCCAGCGCCATACAACCATAGCAACATAGATTCTGATGAAGTTCTGTATTACGTAGATGGTGATTTTATGAGCAGAAACGACATCGAAGCGGGCCATATTTCATTACATCCAGCAGGTATTCCACACGGACCACATCCAGGAGCTATGGAGCGAAGCATTGGTCAAACAGAAACACAAGAATTGGCAGTAATGGTCGATACATTCAAACCACTAATGGTCACAAAACAGGCTATGGAAATTGCAGATGAACAATATTTCCAATCTTGGTTAGAGTAATAAATAGAGAGATATTAAATGAACGTATTAGAGATCTATAAAATGATCTAAAAATTAATTATAAGAAAAAAAAGATTGGTTAAATCTTCAAGCATTGAATTGACCAATTTTCAAATTATCAAAATTATCTAATTTTAAAAATTATGTCACAAGAAGAATTGAAATCGGTAGAGTACGGATTAGAGAAAATATTTGAAGGAGCTCAAGATTTCCTACCTATTTTAGGAACAGATTATGTAGAATTTTATGTAGGAAATGCTAAACAAGCTGCACATTACTACAAAACAGCATTTGGTTTTCAATCAGAAGCTTATTCAGGATTAGAAACTGGTGTAAGAGATAAAGCATCTTATGTATTAAAACAAGATAAAATTCGTTTGGTATTGACCACTGCACTTAATTCACAATCTCCAATCGGAGAACACGTGAAAAAACACGGTGACGGTGTAAAAGTAGTTGCTCTTTGGGTAGAAGATGCAAGATCAGCTTATGAAGAAACTATTAAAAGAGGTGCTAAAACCTTTATGGAACCAACGGTTACTTCTGACGAAAACGGAGAGATTATTCAAGCTGGAATTTATGCTTATGGAGAAACAGTTTTCTTATTCACCGAGCGTAAAAACTATAATGGTTTATTCTTACCAGGATATGTAAAATGGGAATCTGATTACAATCCAGAATCAGTAGGTTTGAAATTCATCGACCACATGGTAGGAAATGTGGGTTGGAACCAAATGAACGTTTGGGTAAAATGGTTTGAAGACATTCTTGGTTTCGTAAACTTCTTGTCTTTTGACGACAAACAAATTACCACAGAATACTCGGCTTTAATGTCTAAAGTAATGGCTAACGGAAACGGAAGAATCAAATTCCCTATCAATGAGCCAGCTGAAGGTAAGAAAAAATCACAAATTGAAGAATATTTAGATTTCTACGAAGGTGAAGGAGTTCAACACATTGCAGTAGCTACTGACGACATTATTAAAACAGTATCTGAAATGAAACGTCGTGGCGTTGAGTTCTTATCAACACCACCGCAAGCATATTATGATGCAATCCCTGAACGTTTGAAAGATCATATGCATAAATTCAAAGAAGACATCAATGAATTACAAAAACTTGGTATTATGATTGATGCAGACGAAGAAGGTTATTTATTACAGATCTTTACCAAACCAGTAGAAGACCGTCCAACATTGTTTTATGAAGTAATTCAACGTATGGGAGCTCGCGGTTTTGGTGCAGGAAACTTTAAAGCATTATTCGAATCAATCGAAAGAGAGCAAGAAAAACGCGGAACTCTTTAATAACAGAACGAACCATCAAATGTTAACAAGTTGTTAAAACATATTGAATTGTTTTTTAACTTCAAAACAAGCTGTAAATTTGCACCCACAAAGATAAGAAGTACATTTCTTATTGGAGTGTAATAAATTTTTCATAATTTATAGTTTTTTGGTTGGTTAATAGCATAAAAACCCGATCATTTGGTCGGGTTTTTTGCTTTCCTATTATTTTGGAATGATTATTGTGTGTATCTTAGCAAAAAAACTAAAAGACTATGAAAAAAACAGCAATAATTCTTCTATTCTTGACCATAACTACCTGTTTTACTACCTTTGGTCAAGCAGCTTTTAAAACGGGCGAATATTTCAAATTCCAAGTTTCCTATGGTATTATTAATGCTGGAGTTGCTACTTTAAAGCTGAAAGAAACAACATTGAACGACAAGAAAGTCTACCACGCAAAAGGCTTGGGAAAAACCACAGGTATTTCGAAGCTGTTCTTTAAAGTTCATGACGACTATCAGAGTTATTTCGATATAAAAACCGGACAACCTTATCGCTTTATTCGTAACATCAATGAAGGTGGTTACACAAGAAATCAGGAGGGATTTGTCAATTATAATAACAACACAATCTTATTAAAAGATCATAAAAACAGCTCAGAGAGCTCACATAAAATTCATTCAAAAATTCAAGATGTAGTCTCCTCTTTCTATTATTTGCGCAACAATGAAAAGTTGAACACAATGAAGAAAGGAGAAACGATTAAAATTGATATGTTTTTTGACGATGAAATTTTTAATTTTAAATTAAAATTTATAGGTTTTGAAGAAATTAAGACTAAATTTGGGACTATAAATACGATGAAGTTCAGACCCTATGTACAATCGGGTCGGGTTTTCAAGGAAAAAGAGAGCTTAACCATTTGGATTTCAAATGATAAAAACAGAATTCCGTTAAGAATTCAAGCCAGTTTAGCAGTAGGTTCTTTAAAAGCTGAACTTATCGAATATAAAAATTTAAATAATCAATTAGAAATAATTAAGTAATGAAAATTTCAGCAGAACGTCAAGAAAAGATAGAAGCGCTAAATGAAAAATTTACCAAAATAGATCAAAAACTTGATACACATCTCGAAGGATTATTATGGCAAAAGCCAATAACTTACTGGGATTATGTACAAACTGACGCCTTGTTGAATCTTCAAATTCAGAGAACAACATTACCAGATGAAATGGTATTTATCATGTATCATCAGGTGAATGAACTTTTGTTTAAGATGATTTTGTGGGAAATTAGGCAAGTGGCTTATGCAAAAAATTTATCGGCTGAGTTCTTCACAGAACGTTTAGGTCGAATTTCGAGATACTTTGACATGTTGACTACCTCTTTCGATATAATGAGAGACGGAATGGAAACCGAACAATATTTAAAATTCAGAAACACTTTAACGCCTGCAAGCGGATTCCAAAGTGCACAATATCGTTTGGTAGAATTTGCATCTACAGATTTAATCAATCTAATTGACCAACGTTATAGATCAAATATAGATCGAAATACTCCTTATGAACATGCCTTAGAACATCTCTATTGGCAAGCTGCTGGAAAAGATTATCAAACTGGGAAAAAATCATATCTTATCAATGAATTTGAAAAAAAATACAAAAAAGAATTCCTTGATTTTATGGAAGAGTATAACGAGATCAATCTTTGGCGAAAATTTAAAGAGTTACCCGAAGCGGATCAGCAGAATGAAAACCTGAGAAATGCCATGCGCCATTATGACAAAACAGTAAATATCACATGGGTTATAGGACACTTTAAAGCTGCAAAAAAATACATCGAAAGTGAAGCGGGTCCGCAAGAGGCAACAGGAGGAAGTGATTGGAAGAAATATATGCTTCCGGAATATCAAAGAAGAATTTTCTTCCCAGAATTGTGGACAGAAGAAGAATTAGCAAATTGGGGTAAAAACGTATTGTAATGAAATTTTTTCAAATAGTAATATCACTGTTTTTAATCGTACTGCTTAGCGCTTGTCGAGACAAACCGGAAGAGATGGAATTTGCCGAAGTTCTCCCAAGCGAGAAAGTCGTTAAAAAACCAGAGCTTATTTACGGTTTTCCACTTGAAGAGTATATTGTTGGACGCGATACTATACAACGTGGCGATAATTTAAGTATAATTTTAGCCCGACATAATTATGATGCTACGGAAATACATCAAATTGTTGAAAGTATAAAAGACTCTTTTGATTATCGAAAAATCAGAGCAGGAAACACTTTTACTATTTTAAAATCAAAAGAAGCCATACCTCGTTTAGAAATAATGATCTACGAACCCGACAAAACTGGTTTTCAGGTTATTGATTTCAGAGATTCTATACATGCATATACGGTCAAATATCCTGTCACTTACAGAACTAGAACCATAGCTGGACAAATTGATGGCTCGTTATCTAATTCCTTACTTAAAGAAGGTTTAGATCCCGGATTGTCTGTAACACTTTCAAACACATTTGCTTGGAACGTAGATTTTTTCAAATTTAAAAGAGGTGATAAGTACGCAGTCACTGTTAAAGAAAAATACATCAACGATACAATCTACATAGGAACCGAAGAAATATTGGGCGCCTATTTTAATTACGATGGAAAAGACATTTACGGCTTTCCATTTAAGAAGGATAATGAAAAAAACGCTCAATTCTACGATGAGAATGGTAAACAAATGAAAACCATGTTTTTGAAAGCTCCTTTGAAATATTTTAGAATTACATCGAAGTTTTCAAAACGCCGTTTACATCCTGTTCAAAATCGTTGGAAAGCACATAACGGAACCGATTATGCAGCGCCACATGGAACACCTATTATGGCAACTGCCGCTGGAAAAGTCATCGAAACGGGCTATACTTCTGGGAATGGAAACTATGTAAAAATCAGACACGATGCCACTTATACAACGCAGTATCTTCATATGTCTAAAATTTTGGTTAAACGAGGACAAAACATTCCTCAAGGCCATATAATTGGAAGAGTTGGAAGTACTGGTTTAGCTACGGGCCCGCACGTTTGTTACCGATTTTGGAAAAACGGAGTGCAAGTAGATCCTTTGAAACAAAAATTACCATCATCTATAGAAATGGACAAAAAAGATTTACCAACCTATCTGTCGCAAATTGAACCGTTAAAACGAGAAATTGATCAACAGTTAGAAGATAAATTTGGAAATTTATAATGACACTACCTAAACAAAATCCGACTGAAACCCAGTCGTGGAACCAATTAAGGGAACATTTTTATGAGATGCAATTTGTAAAAATGCAGGAACTTTTTACAAATAATCCGAATCGAGTTGATGATTTTCATATTCGCTGGAACGATTTCCTTTTTGATTTTTCTAAAAACAGAATCACCGACAAAACCATGTCACTCTTAGTAAATTTAGCCAATGAATTAAAACTAAAGGAGGGAATTGATGCATTGGTCAATGGAGCAGAAATTAATGAAACCGAACAAAGAAAAGTGCTTCATACAAATTTGCGAAAACCACAAAACTTGAGAAATAAAGAAGTTGACGCTGCTTTAAATCAAATGAAAGTTTTCACAGAAAAGATTTTGTCAGGTGCCATTACAAGTTCTACTGGCAAAGCCTTTACAGATGTTATCAATATAGGAATTGGCGGATCTGACTTGGGTCCAAAATTGGTTACCGAGGCTCTTGAAAATTATAAAAAAAATCTAAATGCGCATTATATTTCGAATATAGACAACGACAGTATTGCACATTTAAAAAACAAACTAAATCCGGAAACTACTTTAATTATCATTGTTTCTAAATCGTTTACCACTTTGGAAACTATTAGTAACGCCAATATTTTTAAAGAATGGCTGATACAAAGTAATTTAAAAACTCAAGATCATTTAGTTGCTGTTTCATCCAACATACCTGAAGCTTTGGCTTATGGAATTAATGAAGAAAATATTTTCCCAATGTGGGATTATGTAGGAGGACGTTATTCTGTATGGAGTGCCGTTGGATTATCTACTGCATTATCGATTGGATTCGAAAATTTCGAGTTATTTCTGGAAGGTGCTCACGAAATGGACGAGCACTTTATAAACACTCCATTTCACGAGAATATTCCAGTAGTTTTAGCTTTGCTTTCTGTTTGGTACAACAATTTTTATTGTTTTGAAACAGAAGCAGTTATACCATATGCAGATAAATTAAAAATGCTCCCAGCCTACTTGCAACAAGTCATAATGGAGAGCAATGGAAAAAACACAGATCGTTTAGGAAATCCTGTGAATTATGAAACGGGAACTATTGTTTGGGGAGAAGTTGGCACCAATTCACAACACGCTTTCTTTCAGCTATTTCACCAAGGAACAAAAATCATTCCTACCGATTTTATAGGTTTTGTTAATCCGCATAATCCAAGTGAATTACATGATTTACTTATGGCTAATTTCTTTGCTCAAACCGAAGCCTTGATGAATGGTAAAGAAGGGAATTATCAAACTCAAAATCACAACGACAAAAATGCTGTTTATAAAGAGTTTAGAGGAAATCGACCTTCAAACACAATCTTAATCGATAAATTAACGCCTAAATCACTAGGAAGTTTATTGGCAATGTATGAGCATAAAACCTTTGTACAAGGCTTGATTTGGAACATTTACAGTTTTGATCAGTTTGGAGTGGAATACGGAAAAGCACTGGCAGATAATATTAAAGCTGAACTTAAAGCTGAAAACATCAAACAACACGATTGTTCAACTACCTTTTTGTTGAATCATTATTTGAAAAATAAAAAATAATATTTAAACTCCGGCGAAATTTAGATTTTGTCGGAGTTCTTTATTTTCTCTTTTTTATAAACTCTTCTTGCTCTAAAAGTATCAGTAAACTATCTGTTGAAATACCTTTTTCAGCGGTAAAATTAAAATCTACAAGAACAGGTTTTCCTATATAAATACTGTTTTCTGGGCTGATAATATCTAAAAGTCCAATCATTGTATAACCTTCCGATTTTATCAGCATAATATTATCTAAAGTATCTCTTTGGGTTGTTGTTGTTTTAGATTCCATAAAGCCTGAAAATTGTTTTTCCTGAATTTGCAATTCATAATTATCTGTTTTGATATGCGTATCATCGCTGAACAACATAACAAAAGAGCCAATTATAAAAATCATCATAAAATTCCAAGTGGCGTGATACAAAAAGCCCAGCCAAAAGTTAAAACGTACCCGCAAATAAGCCATTATAAATCCACCAACAAGCTGTGTTAAAATAATAAATGGAGCCAACGCAAAGAAAATCCATTGGGTGTTTGCATAATTACTAATGTGTACCAACCCAAAAATAATTGTGGAACTATAAACGAAAAAAGGAAACCAACGGTGCCAAGCTTTTTCATCAAAAATAGCTTCTATAAGATATTTTCTCCGTAATCCCAACCGAAAAATAACTTCTTCTATCAACGGAATTAGCAATACAAACAAAAACAGCGAGCCTATTGCTGAGGACGAAAGGTCTATTCTTTGCTCCAGCACAACATATTTATCCAATAGTGCTGCTGCAGGAAGATATACAACCAACAAGAGTAATTCTGCAACAAAAAGTGTAAAAAACACCTTCCATTTATTTGATTTTGTATCAGGGAAATCCTGTGGTTTTTTGATAAACTGCCAAAAATCGATTAAAATTTGTTTCATAGCTAAAGTTTGGGGCAAAGATAAAAATAATTATCAAGTTCAAACAGACTGATTTTGTGTGGTATTTTGCTGATTTTTACCTAACTTTACACTTTTGAAATTTATTGAAATGAACAATACACTTAAAGTTTCTGTAAACAAAGAACATAACTTTGAATTTACTGATGAACAGTTAGTTAATGCCGACGGCGTTAGCTTAAACAACAATAGTTTTCATTTTTTGCACAACAACATTTCGTACCACGCAACGATAATCGATGCCGATTTTATCAACAAAAATTATACGATAGAAATCAACAACAACCGTTACGAAGTGGCGATTTCCAATGCTTTGGACGAGTTGATTAAAGAAATGGGCTTTGAAGTTGGCAAAGGAAAAGTGGTCAATGAAATTAAAGCACCAATGCCCGGCTTGATTCTGGAAATCAGCGTTTCTGTTGGTCAGGAAGTTAATGAAGGTGATAATTTATTGATCCTTGAAGCTATGAAAATGGAGAATAGTTTTGACTCTCCACGATCTGGAGTGATCAAATCTATTGCAGTTGAAAAAGGACAAGCAGTGGATAAAGGACAGCTTTTGATTGAGTTTGAGTAATTTTAGAAGAAAGAGAAAAGAAGCAAGAACAAAGATTGTCTTGTTTCTTTCTTCTTGACTCTTTCATCTTTCATCTTTCCTCTTAACCACAATAAATTTAAAATTAAATGAAAAAAATATTAGTTGCAAACCGTGGTGAAATCGCACTACGTGTTATGAAAACAGCAAAGAAAATGGGAATTAAAACCGTTGCTGTTTATTCGGTTGCAGACCGTCAATCTCCTCACGTAAAATTTGCTGATGAAGCAGTTTGTATCGGTGAGGCACCATCTAATCAATCGTATTTATTAGGTGATAAAATTATTGAAGTATGTAAAGAATTAGGTGTTGATGGGATTCACCCAGGATATGGATTCTTATCAGAAAATTCAACATTTGCTGAATTAGCAGAGAAAAACAATATTACATTTATCGGACCAAAATCGCACGCTATGCGCGTAATGGGAGATAAATTAGCTGCTAAAGATACTGTTAAAGCTTACGATATTCCTATGGTTCCTGGTTTAGACCACGCAATCACAGATATCGAAGAAGCGAAAAAAGTAGCGCAAGAAGTTGGATTCCCAATTTTAATTAAAGCTTCTGCTGGTGGTGGTGGAAAAGGAATGCGTGTGGTTGAAAAAGAAGAAGATTTTGAATCTCAAATGCAACGTGCGATTTCTGAAGCTACTTCAGCTTTCGGAGACGGATCGGTTTTCATTGAAAAATTCGTTGCTTCTCCACGACACATCGAAATTCAGGTGATGGCAGATACACACGGAAATGTAGTGTATTTATTCGAGCGTGAATGTTCGGTTCAACGTCGTCACCAAAAAGTAGTAGAAGAAGCACCTTCTGCTGTTTTAACTCCAGAAATCCGTAAAGCAATGGGTGAAGCTGCTGTAAAAGTGGCAAAATCTTGTGATTACATCGGTGCGGGTACGGTTGAATTTTTATTAGACGAAAACAAAAATTTCTATTTCTTAGAAATGAATACGCGTTTACAAGTTGAGCACCCTGTTACTGAATTAATTACAGGAATCGACTTAGTAGAAATGCAAATTCGTGTAGCTCGTGGCGAAGTGTTACCAATCACTCAAGACGATTTACAAATTAAAGGTCACGCGTTAGAATTACGTGTGTACGCTGAAGATCCATTAAATGATTTCTTACCTTCTGTTGGTAATTTAGAAACATATATTTTACCAGAAGGTGTAGGTATCCGTGTTGATAATGGATTTGAACAAGGAATGGATGTGCCAATTTATTACGATCCAATGTTATCGAAATTGATTACATACGGTAAAGATCGTAACGAAGCGATTCAATTGATGTTAAAAGCAATTCAAGAATACAAAGTTGAAGGTGTAAGCACAACGCTACCTTTCGGAACGTTTGTTTTTGAACATGAAGCGTTTGTTTCAGGAAACTTTGATACCAACTTCGTGAAGAAATTTTATAGCGCTGATATCATTAAAGAAAACCAAGCTAAAGAAGCTGAAGTTGCTGCTTTAGTCGCTTTGAAACAATATTTTGCAGACCAAAAAGTTTTACGCGTACCAACAAAGTTATAAATGGATTTCCCACAGATAAATTAAAAAAGTAGGATGCGAAGCTGAATCAAGTTCAGCTTGACAACGGTTGTCATTCCGAACTTGTTTCGGAATCTCATCAAATAAGTTTTAAATACTGATATTATTTTACAAAGTAATCTGTGCATCTGTGGCTTTTTATAGCACACTACGGTTAATTACAGGAATTTAGCAGTGTTTTAACACAAAGCCTCTTGACAAATCATAAAACAAGTTTATAAATTAGTAGCACTAAATTATTGTATAATTAAATCTATATTAAAATGAAAAAACTTAAAACAAGTTTTAGTAAAATTTCTGTAGCTTTAATAAGTATGACTATTTTAGCTACAGGATTATGGGCGTGCAGTAGCGATGACACTGCAACAAGTAACAACACTACAACCGAGCAAAAGCAATGTCAGCAAAAGCAATGTCAGCAAAAGAAAGATATACATTTGTTGAAATGCTTCTTCCTAAAGAAATGCTATCTTATGACAACGAATTTGATACAGTGATAGAAAATGTTGTTTATAAAAGTGAAGAAGGGGAAGAAACAGAAGGACAAGTCCGATTGAGAATACCTCACGAGGGTTTTAAAATCGTAAGTATTGAATTCTCTGAAAATTTATTAGAAGCAGCAAAAATAACCGAAGATTATTTTATCCAAAATGCTGATTTGCTATTACAAGCTTACGGAAACCCCGAAGAAGACAAAGATAAAGAACCGGATCCTTGCTGCCTTCCAACGCACGGACAAAGAATAAAAGAATGTTATGAAATGGAAAAAGGAGAAGGAAGAGGTTGGTGTGTTGCAGGAGAATTTATAGCAACTATCGGCGAAGCCTTAAAAGGAATATTTAAAAGATAATTTAACCTCAACTAGTAGTTGTTTTTGTACGACAACTACTAGTTTTTAATAATTAGAAAAATGAAACAGGTGATTATATTCTCCTTACTCTTTTTTTTTAATACTACCGGACAAGCACAAGGTTTATTGACAAGATTCGGTATCTATTCAGCAAATAAATCCTTTGTTATCGGTTATTTTGAAAAAGAAGGTAGAGAAGTAGCAACCGTTCCGATGGTTCACGTAAACAAACCAGAATTTTATGAAATGACCAAACGGAAAATAGACAGTTTACGGAACGATGGTTATCAAGTGTTTTATGAAGGAATTAACTCTGATGTTACAGATTCGTTGCAATTGGATATTTTGATGAGAAAGTTCCGGCAAGTAACCGGCTTTGCATTAATGGATTATATGGACGAGGAAAACGAAGCGTTTAAATCCCTTCAAAAAAAGAAGTATGTTTCGCAAAGTGATGTAGATTACGGCGTAAACACTGATACCGACCAGCACGCAGATTTATACTTGGAGCAAATGATTGAAATGTACGAAAAACGTTACGGCGAAATTGTACTGACCGATTGTGATTATAAAACTCGTTTGGGAAAAAAATACAGATGTTCCAAAGTTGATAATAATAAAAGATACTATCTCTTAAGCGGTATCCGTAATTCTCATGTTCTCAACAAAATAGAAGAATCTGATGCCGAAAAAATAGTTTTGGTTTTCGGACGCATTCATATTATGGATATACACCATATAATAAAAAAAAGGGGCTGGACGTTTCAAAAAGAAAAATCTAAACGCATTACAGATTTTTTAAATTAAAAGACTCCAAAATATGAAACCTGTTATAGACACTGTTTATATTCTTTTTTGGGGAATTATTGCTTTAATTCTCATTTATCAATCTGTTAAGAAAAAACCTCGTCTGAAAGACTATAAATCCTATCGTCTAATTATTATTTCAATGGTAATGCTGTATTTTATCATTACACAAAAGATATTCAATTAACCTTAAAAGTAAAAATCCGCTCCATAAAAATGAGCGGATTTTTTTTCGTAATTTAGCCACAGATACAGAAATAATTCAATAAAAATTAAATCCGTGCATCTGTGGCAAAAAAAGAATAGAAACTATGAATACAAAATTTGATATTTTAAATAAGAAATTAGCTGAAGCTAAATTAGGCGGTGGTGAAAAACGTATTGCAGCGCAACACGCTAAAAAGAAATTAACAGCTCGTGAGCGTATTGAATACTTCTTTGACGAAGGTTCTTTCGAAGAAATCGGAGCTTTTGTAACGCACCGTACCAAAGATTTTGGTTTAGATAAAGAGCATTATTTAGGAGATGGTGTAATCACAGGTTACGGAACAGTAAATGGACGTTTAGTGTATGCTTTTGCTCAAGATTTCACTGTTTTCGGTGGTGCTTTATCTGAAACACACGCAGAGAAAATCTGTAAAGTAATGGATATGGCACTGAAAGTTGGTGCACCAATGATCGGATTAAACGATTCTGGTGGAGCTCGTATTCAAGAAGGGGTTCGTTCGTTGGGTGGATATGCAGATATCTTTTTCCGTAATGTTCAGGCTTCTGGAGTTATTCCACAAATTTCAGCTATTATGGGACCTTGTGCTGGTGGAGCGGTTTATTCGCCTGCGATGACCGATTTCACGATGATGGTTGAAGGATCTTCTTATATGTTCGTAACAGGGCCAAACGTGGTTAAAACAGTTACTAACGAAACCGTTTCTGCTGAAGAATTAGGAGGAGCATCAACACATTCAACAAAGTCTGGTGTTGCTCACACCACTTCTGCTAACGATGTAGAATGTTTAGAAGACGTAAAACGTTTATTAAGCTATATTCCTCAAAACAACCAAGAAGTTGTTGAAGATTTACCATACGAATTAGGTGACGAGTTACGTGAGCAATTGAATACGATTGTTCCTGATAACGCGAACAAACCTTACGATATGCACGATGTTATCAACAACGTAATCGATGAGGATTCTTTCTATGAAATTCATAAAAACTACGCTGAAAACATTATTGTTGGATTTGCCCGTATCGGAGGAAAATCAGTTGGTATTGTTGCCAACAACCCAATGTTTCTGGCAGGATGTTTAGATGTAAATTCATCAATCAAATCAGCTCGATTTGTACGTTTCTGTGATGCATTCAACATTCCGCTATTAGTATTGGTTGATGTACCAGGTTTCTTACCAGGAACAGACCAAGAATGGAACGGAATTATTGTTCATGGAGCAAAATTATTATACGCTTTATCAGAAGCTACGGTGCCAAAAGTTACGGTTATCACACGTAAGGCATACGGTGGAGCTTACGATGTAATGAACTCAAAACACATTGGTGCCGATATGAACTTTGCTTGGCCAGGTGCAGAAATTGCCGTTATGGGAGCAAAAGGAGCATCGGAAATTATCTTTAAACGCGAGATTGCCGAAGCAGCTGATCCAGCGGCTAAATTAGCAGAAAAAGAAGCAGAATATGCGGAGAAATTTGCTAATCCGTACCGTGCAGCACAACGTGGATTTATTGACGAAGTGATCTTCCCGCAAGATACCCGACGCAAATTAATCAAAGCATTTAAAATGTTAGAAAACAAAGAAGTAGCAAGACCAAACCGCAAACACGGAAATATTCCGTTGTAGTCTTTTATCATTCTGAAATTGGTTCAGAAACTCATAAAATAGTCTATACAAAGCTGAAATAAATTCAGCTTGACAAGAAAACCGTTCAACAAAAGTTGAACGGTTTTTTATTAACCACAAATGAACTGATCTACTTTATAAATCAGACACCTTAATTGCTTCTAAAAATTTTTCACATAATAAACACTTTTACTATATTTGTCAAGCAATGCTAAAAAAATAAAAATGAATAAAAGACTTTTGTTCTTGCCAATGACACTTTTGTTGTTTTCAACGGCGAGTAATGCACAAACTGTAGATAGAACAGGCCATGGAATTCAATTAGAGTACATGGATCAATCTGTCAAACCTGGTGATGATTTTTTCCGATATGTAAACGGTTCTTGGTTTGACAAGGCTGAAATTCCAGATGATCGTAATCGCTGGGGAAGTTTTGACGAATTGCGCCAGAATACAGACCAAGACGTATTGGCAATTTTGAAAAATGCTGCAGAAAATAAAGAGCTAGATCCAAATTCGGATCAAATGAAAGCGGTAAATGTTTTTGAAACATATTTGGATTTGGAAACCCGAAATAAATTAGGTATCCAACCCATTCAATCAACTTTGAATCAAATTAATGCGGTAAAAAACACCAACGATATCATTGAATTACTTAAAGAAAAACTTCCTGAAGGTGGTTTAGGTTTCTTTGGATTATATGTTAGTGCTGATGCTTTAGATTCTAACAAAAATACGGTTTATGTTTCTCCAGGAAGAATTGGTTTACCAGACAGAGATTACTATGTTTCTAATGACAACGATTCTAAAGATAAAAGAGAGAAATATGAACTTCACGTAGCACGTATGTTGCAATTCTTAGAAATCGATGCGGCTTCTGCTAAAAAACAAGCAACAAGAGTTCTTGCTTTAGAAACCAAAATGGCAGAATCTCGATTAGATAGAGTAGCTCGTCGTGATCGCAGAAACACTTACAACCCAATGTCTTTAAGAGACTTGCAGAAATTAACACCTAGCATCAATTGGAGCAATATTTTTCAAACTGCAGGTTTAAAAAATGTGGAAGAAGTAGTAGTAACCATGCCTAAATACATGGAAACTTTAGAGTTACTTTTAAAAACAAGTTCAATAGAAGACTTAAAAGCATATATGCGTTGGACTTTGATCAACAAATCTACTGGAACTTTGACAACAGAAATCGATGAAGCAAACTTTGATTTTTACAGTCGTACGCTTACCGGTGCTTTGGCACAACGTCCAATCGAAGAACGTGCTTTACAAGTTGTAAACGGAACTGTTGGCGAGGCTTTAGGAAAACTATATGTTGAAGAGAAATTCCCTGCTGAAGCAAAAGAGATCGCTAAAGAAATGGTAGATTATGTTTTCAAAGCTTTTGAAAACCGAATCAACAACTTACCTTGGATGACACCTTCAACGCGCCAAGGTGCAATTGAAAAGTTAAGAAAATCGACTGTAAAAATTGGTTATCCTGACAAATGGGAAGATTATTCAAAACTTATCATTCAATCAAAAGACCAAGGTGGAACTTATTATGAAAACGTAAGAAATGTTGCCACTTGGCGTTTTAATAAAAACATGAATGATTACGGAAAACCGGTTGATAAAACTCGTTGGGGAATGGCACCTCAGACAGTAAATGCTTATTTCAACCCTACCAACAATGAAATCGTTTTCCCAGCTGCAATCTTGCAATCTCCTTTCTACGATTACAAAGCGGATATGGCAGTAAACTTTGGAGGAATTGGTGCGGTAATAGGACACGAAATTTCTCACGGATTTGACGACTCTGGTTCTCGTTACAATGCCGATGGAAACCTAGTAAACTGGTGGACGGATGATGATTTAAAACAATTCACTGGTTTAGGTGGTGCATTAGCTGATCAATATTCACAATTAGAGCCACTTCCAGATACATTTGTTGATGGTAAATTTACGTTAGGTGAAAATATTGGAGATTTAGGTGGTGTAAATGCTGCTTACGATGGCTTGAAACTTTATTTGAAAGATAAAGGACACCCTGGTTTAATTGACGGATTCACTCCGGAACAGCGTTTCTTTATCTCTTGGGCAACCATTTGGAGAACAAAAATGCGCGACGAAGCCATTAAAAATCAAGTAAAAACAGATCCACACGCACCAGGAATGTATCGTGCTTATGTTCCTTTACAAAACGTAGATGCGTGGTACGAAGCGTTCAATATTGAACCAAAAGACAATCTTTATGTGGAACCAGAAAAAAGAGTAAAAATCTGGTAATTCTCCACGAAATCAATCTAATAATTAATCGATGCACAGCAACAGATTTTCATCTAAAAGCTGTGCATCTTTATTTCAAAAAAAACGATGTATGTTATTAAAAAGTTTCAGTAATCAACATTATGAGGTTGGTACAGACGAAGCTGGAAGAGGTTGCTTGGCGGGTCCTGTGACCGCAGCTGCTTTATTGCTTCATCCAAAAATGGAAAATGAGCTAATCAACGATTCAAAAAAACTGTCCTTAAAAACGAGAAATACGTTAAGAGCATTCATCGAAGAATATTCAGAATGTTTTAGCATTGCTCATGTTTCCGAAACAAGAATCGACGAGATTAATATTTTAAACGCGTCTATAGAGGCAATGCATGTTTCTATTTCACAATTAAGCTTTCAGCCCGAATTCATCATTGTAGACGGAAACAAATTCAAACCGTATCAAGATATTCCACATCAAACTATTGTGAAAGGCGATAGTAAGTACCTGAGTATCGCTTGTGCTTCTATACTTGCTAAAACTTACAGAGATGAATATATGTTACAACTTCACGAAGAGTTTCCTATGTATCATTGGGATAAAAACAAAGGATATCCTACCAAAGAGCACCGCAAAGCGATTTTGGAATACGGCCCTTGTAAATATCACAGAAAAAGCTTTAGATTACTTCCTGATCAGCTGACGATGGCATTGTAAATTCTGCATCGAATAGTTCTTTAAAATACTTTAGGATTTTTTGTTTCACTTCTGCCTCATCCACTTTTTCAACACCCAATTCTACATTTAATGAAGCCACAGCTTTTCCACGAATACCACACGGAATAATGTTATCGAAATACCCTAAATCTGAATTTACATTTAATGCAAATCCGTGCATGGTAACCCAGCGTGAAGCTCGAACGCCCATAGCACAAATTTTTCGAGCAAAAGGAGTACCAACATCCAGCCAAACTCCAGTTTCACCTTCACTTCTAGTAGCCTCTAAACCATAATCGGCTAAAGTTTTAATAATAACTTCTTCTAAAAAACGTAAATACTTGTGAATATCGGTGAAGAAATTATCTAGATCTAAAATAGGATAACCTACAATCTGACCAGGACCGTGATAAGTGATATCTCCTCCCCTATTGATTTTATAGAATGTTGCATTTTTAGCCTTAAGTTGTTCTTCGTTAAGTAACATATTTTCGATATGACCGCTTTTTCCCAAGGTGTAAACATGAGGATGTTCTACAAAAAGAAAATAATTTGGGGTTACTTTTTGATTTGCTTCATCCTTTCTGTTTTGGGATTTTAATGCTAAAATACCTTGAAACAATTCTTCTTGATAATCCCAAGTTTCTTTATAATCTTTCAAGCCTAAATCTTGAATTTGAACTTTTTTATTCATGTTAATTGTTATTATTTATACTTTGGATTATTTAAGATAACTAATGCGCCAATGACACCAGGAATCCAGCCTAGAAAGGTTAAAATCAAAATTATCAGAAACGAACCACAGCCTTTATCAACAACTGCTAAAGGTGGCAAAATAATCGCTAATATAGCCCTCCATAAACTCATAATCAACTAATAGTTTGTATTGCAAATTTCGTGAATATTTCTTAGAATCGCTCTAAATTTACAGGTCATTTTGAAAGAGAAAAGAGGTCTAATAATTTTCAGTTTTTTTATGCATTGCATTTATTTACTGGATCTACTAACTTAACAAGATTCTTGCTATATTTGCAAATTAAAATTAATATTGTTTTTTATGCAACTTTCAGAACAAGAAATCATCAGAAGAGAAAAATTGAGCAAGTTAAAAGCACTTGGCATCAATCCTTATCCAGCTAATTTGTTTCCACTTGATCACACATCGAAACAGATAAAGGAAACTTTTGAGGAAGGTAAGAAGGTTGTAGTTGCTGGTCGATTAATGAGTGTTCGCGATCAAGGAAAAGCTTCTTTTGCCGAATTACAAGACTCAGAAGGTCGTATTCAATTGTATTTAAATAGAGATGTAATTTGTCCGGATGAAGACAAAACATTATACAACACCGTTTTCCGAAAATTAATCGATTTAGGAGATATTATCGGCGTTGAAGGTGAATTATTCACAACAAACGTTGGCGCTAAATGTATTCGCGTACATAGATTCGAACTTTTAACCAAAACTTTGCGCCCGTTACCGTTGCCTAAAACAGACGACGAAGGTAACGTTTACGATGCCTTTACAGATCCAGAATTGCGTTACAGAATGCGTTACGTAGATTTGGTGGTAAACCCGATTAATAAAGAAATTTTTACAAAAAGAACCAAGTTGTTCACTGCCATGAGAAACTTCTTCAACGAAGCGGGTTACATGGAAGTTGAAACGCCAATATTACAAGCAATACCAGGTGGAGCAGCAGCAAAACCATTTATCACACATCATAACGCTTTAGACATTCCTTTGTATTTACGTATTGCAAACGAATTGTATTTAAAACGATTGATTGTTGGTGGTTTTGACGGTGTTTATGAGTTTTCTAAAAACTTCAGAAATGAAGGTATGGATCGCACACATAATCCTGAATTTACAGCTATGGAAATCTATGTAGCTTACACAGATTACAACTGGATGATGGATTTCACAGAGCGCTTGTTAGAACATTGTGCAATTGAAGTAAACGGAAGTACTCAAACTACTTTTGGTGAACATACTATCGATTTTAAAGCGCCTTACAAACGCGTAACGATGCGTCAAGCAATTATTGATTTCACTGGTTTCGACATCGACAATAAAACGGAAGAAGAAATTCGTCAAGCAGCACTTTCTATGGGAATTGCAGTAGATGAAACAATGGGTAAAGGAAAACTTATCGATGAGATTTTTGGTGAAAAATGTGAAGGAAACTATATTCAACCAACATTTATTACCGATTATCCAAAAGCGATGTCTCCGCTTACAAAAGAACACAGAGACAATCCTGAACTTACGGAACGATTTGAACTTATGGTTTGTGGAAAAGAAGTTGCAAATGCATATTCTGAGCTAAACGACCCAATTGATCAACGCGAACGTTTTGAAGAACAATTAAAACTGTCTGAAAAAGGAGACGATGAAGCTATGTTTATCGATCAAGATTTCCTTAGAGCATTAGAATTTGGTATGCCTCCAACTTCAGGTTTAGGAATTGGAATGGATCGTTTGATTATGTTCTTAACAAACAATCCATCGATACAAGAAGTGTTGTTTTTCCCACAAATGCGACCAGAAAAACCAGCTCCAGCTTTTGAATTAACCGAAGAAGAGCAAATCATTATCTCTATTTTAGAGAAAAACGAAAATAAAATGTCTTTAGCTTCATTAAAAGAACAAGCGGCATTGAGCGGTAAAAAATGGGACAAATCTATGAAAGCATTAGCTTCTCATAACTTAACAAAAGTAAGTACAGAAGACGAAACTAAAATCGTAGAATATATTGGCTAATGTAGCCTCACACAAAAAAAGCTGCCTTTCGGCAGCTTTTTTTTATCTTCTTCTCGTTCCTGATGGTGGTCTCATTCGACCTTCTCTTCCACTATTTTGTATCGAAGAACTATTGCCGAATTTATCAAACTTCCAAGTTAAAGAAAACATGACGTAGCTTTCTAATACCGTATTTTCCTGATCGACTATACTTGTGGAACTAATACGTCTAGATGTCCCAATGTTTTGGTTAAGAATATCATATACTTTCACTCTAGCGGTCATTGAATTATCCAAGAAAGTATAACCAATAGAAGTGTTCCACATAAAAAAATCACGTTTAAAACCTGGTGCAATATTAGTATTGTAATTGTAGCTAAAATCATTACCCCAACTAAAGTTTTCAGGCCAATAGGAAGTGGTTTGAAGCGTTAATGAATGGTTTACATAATCTGTTTTAGCCAATTGTAAATTATTGTATTCAGATTGGGTGTAATTCAATCTATAAGATGGCGATATATTAAAGAGTTCTCCATAATCCCAAGAAGCATAAACCCTTGGAGAAAATGACACCTGATCAATATCGGTTAATACACCATTTAAATATTCTTTATTCTTGCCATAAGAAACATTTCCATTTATTCCGTATCTAACGGTGTGCTCATCTATTCTGTGTGTTTTATTCCAGTTTCCGAATAAATTCAAAGTATAAGCTCCAGAAACATTTTCATAGGTTGTTGTACGTTTTCTGTTTTCATCAAAAACGGTTGAAGAAACAATTTGAGAGTCGTACTTATTTCCACTTAAAAAAACACTCCAACCAGAGCGCTGTTGTACGTTAAAATTACGGAATCCCACTCGTAGTGAATGATATTTCGATTGATCTAAATTTTCATTCCCAATAAATGTTTGCAGCGGATTATTCAAACGTTCGTAGTTTAAAATTTGCATTGCACTTGGATTACTTACATTGTAATTATATCGAATGTTGAAGCTTTTACTGCGATCAAAACTATATCTGAAATTAGTCTGTACATTTGGTGAAACGAATTTGCGATCGGTACGATAATCTGTATCCATATAAAATGCAGAAGCTTGATAATCTGCAATATTTACTCCGGAATTTAAAAACCAATTAATTTTATCTGTCTGATAATTAATGCCTATATAAGGTGTGTTGGTTATTATATTCACATGAGTTTGATTGGATAATCGATCGTTAAATTCAGAATAACCATTCTCCAAATCACTAAAGTTATAGGTAGTTAAATTATCAATTTGATTATTATAATCAAAAGTATAACCAAAATCAAGGTAGGTTTTCTCATTGATCGGTTGCGAAAACTCGGCGTTCAACGTATAAACATCATCTGTTCTTCTTGAAACTTCTTCTTGATTTCGAAGATCATCGGGCTGATTGTCTTGATAAAACAAAGTGGTAGAATTAGTATGTCCTAATCCTACCGTTTTTGAATGATCGTTTTCAAATCGGAGACTAAAATTTTGACCGTTGTCGTTCAATTTCTTGTTAAACTGAATGGTATTTTTAAATGTAGCACTTTTAGAGGTAGAAAAACTTTCTTCATCGCTTTCGTTCAACAAAGTACCATCTTCCAATACGGATTTTGATGTTCCTTTATATGTTAAATCATTTTTGCTGCTACTAAAAACCGGATTGACAAATAGTTTGGTTGTTGGATTCAACTTATATTCCAATGTCACATTTGCGTTGTGATTGATGTTGTTATTCAGACGGGAAGATTCGGATTCGGTAATGAAATCGCCATCTGGCAAAAGATTGACTGTTCTGGAACGATTGTTATTCTTATTTTGACTGTCGTTGATGTAGTAACTTGCATTGATATCTAAATCTTTGAAATACACATCCGAATAATTAACCCCACCCATATTGGTTCTTGTTAAACCGGAATTGCCACCAAAGCTACGTCCTCCAAAACTAAAATATTGACTGCGACCGCCGCCCATATTATCAAAAAGTTCGTCCATTGAGAAGCTCGTTGAATTGATGTTGTTTGACATTCCTAAAACCGAAATTTTTCGATCGCCCTGAAAATAATTAAACAAACCACTTGCTTCATAGCGGTTTGCATTATCAATGACACTACCAATGCCTGCCATCACTTTTCCCATCAACCCTTTGTTGTTTTCTTCATCAATGGTAAGGTTGATGCTTGCATTGTCACTTTTTGCTCTTCTTCCGGAAAACTCCTCGGCTTTGGTTTTATGATCTGTAATCTGAACTTTTTTAATCAAATCAGCAGGTAAATTTTGCAAAGCCACACTTCCGTCCGTATTAAAAAAAGGTTTACCGTTGACCAAAATCTGAGTTACTTCCTTCCCGTTGACCGTGATTTTCTTGTCGGAATCAATTTCTACGCCGGGCAATTCTTTTAACAAAGCTTCCACATTGGCATCCGGGCGCACTTTAAATGAACTTGCATTAAACTCTAATGTATCATTTTTTACACGAATGGGCGCATCTGTAACAATCACAATTTCAGACAACAAATCAGAATCATCTTTAATTGTTATGGTTTCCAAATCTTTTGTTTCATTCAAGATTTCAAACTTTTCAACATAATCTTGATAACCAATAAGTGAAAAAGTTAAAAAAGACGGTTCGTTCACCGCTGAAAGATTCATCGAAAATAAACCAGCATCGTCTGTGGTACTGTATTGAATCAAAGTAGAGTCTTTGGCTTTTGACAGATAAACCGTCATATCCGCAACCGGTACTTTGGATTCATCGATCACTTTCCCTTTGATTTGAATGGTTTGCGAAAACCCCGAAAACACAGAGAAAACTAATAAAAAAAGAGAGAAAAATTTTTTCATAATAAATGTCAACAAGTGAGTGTAAGACCTTGACAAAAGCCATGCCAAAAGTAAATTGTGATCTTAAAATAATTAATTTGTAAACTTAAACTAAAATATAGACAAAACTGAAAAGTTAAATATTTGTATGTTTTATATTCAATCCAGAGAACCTTAATGAATTGATTTGATATGAAGTAGTTAACAAAAACACTCCAAATAGTTATATTGAGTGCTATTTTAATCGTTTAATAATTCATTGATTTTTATTTGCTTTATAAATGATTTATTTATGATTTAAAATGAACGTACAATCCGAAACTGCTTATCGGAAAGTGAATTTTAATCATAAAAACAGTTGTTAATACATGAGAAAGTTTGAACTAATCTATTCATGATATTTTTGACAAAGAAGATACAATTCTTTTAACTGTTGATGAATTAGACAACTATAAACCATTCTTCTAGCTTTGATTTTGATACTAACGGCGAAGTGAACTATCACAGCAATGTTAATTGTGTCGTGAAATTATAATTAAAAAAAATCCACTAATTTGATTTAGTGGATTTTTTAATTACTTCTGGCGGAAATAGATATCTATTGGCACGCCTTCAAAGTTATAAATTTCACGTAATTTGTTTTCTACAAATCGCTTGTATGGATCTTTAATATACTGAGGTAAATTTGCAAAAAACACAAATTGCGGCGTTGCAGTTGGCAACTGCATGCAATATTTAATTTTTATGTATTTCCCTTTGATTGCTGGTGGTGGATTATTTTCTATAATCGGCAACATGGTCTCGTTAAATTTAGAAGTTGCAATGCGTTGCTTACGACTTTCGTAAACTTGTACTGCTGCTTCTAAAGCTTTTAACAATCGTTGTTTAGTTAACGCCGATACAAACAAAATAGGCACGTCTGTAAACGGCGCTATCTCTTCGCGAACTTTTTTCTCATAATCACGAGCAGTCATGGTTTCTTTTTCAACCAAATCCCATTTATTGATAAGAATAACTACACCTTTACGGTTTTTTTCTGCTAACCAAAAAATATTTTGATCTTGGCCTTCAAACCCTCTTGTAGCGTCTACCACTAAAATACAAACATCGGCATGTTCAATAGCACGAACAGATCTCATCACCGAGTAAAACTCTAGATCCTCCTTAACTTTTGCTTTTCTACGAATTCCAGCAGTATCAACCAAATTAAATTCAAAACCAAAACGGTTGTATTTTGTATCAATTGCATCGCGTGTCGTTCCAGCAATATCAGTCACCATAAAACGATCTTCACCAATTAAAGCATTGATGAAAGATGACTTTCCTGCATTCGGACGACCAACTACAGCAAAACGGGGTAATTCTTCAATATTTGGATCTGGTTCTTCCAATTCTGGTAAAACCTCAACTATTTTATCCAAAACTTCACCTGTACCACTTCCGCTAATTCCCGACATAGTGATAAATTCGCCTAAACCTAAATTATAAAATTCAAACGCATCCTGAGCTCTCTTGGCATTATCAACTTTATTCACTACCAGAATCACAGGTTTACTAATTCTTCTCAAAAGATTAGCAACCTCATCGTCCATAGGTGTTATTCCTTCTTCAACATCTACCAAAAAAAGAATAGCATCGGCTTCATCAATTGCTAATTCAACTTGTTTGCGAATTTCACCTTCAAAAATATCTTCCGAACCTTTGACATAACCTCCAGTATCTATCACGGAAAATTCTTTTCCATTCCATTCAGACTTCCCATAGTTACGGTCGCGCGTTACGCCGCTTATTGAATCTACGATGGCGTCTCTGCGTTGAATTAAACGATTAAAAAATGTGGATTTCCCTACATTGGGACGACCAACAATTGCGACTATATTACTCATTGTTTATTTCGTATTACATCATTGAAGCACTTACTTCAAATCTAAAATTATTTATTGTTATATCCAAAACGTCTCAACTGAAAAACGTTGCTCCTCCAGTCTTTATTAACTTTAACAAACAGCTCGATATGAACTTGTTTCCCAAAAAACTTCTCCATCTCTTCTCGTGCTTGAATGCCTACTTTTTTGAGCGCTGCACCTTTATGTCCGATGATGATTCCTTTTTGACTGTCGCGTTCTACCATAATTACAGCTTTAATGCGAACAATGTCATCATCTTCTTTAAACTCCTCTGTTTCAATCTCTACTGAATAAGGAATTTCTTTCTGATAATTTAAAAGAATCTTTTCACGTATGATTTCATTTACGAAAAAACGTTCTGGTTTATCGGTTAAAGTATCTTTAGGATAATAAGCGGGTGACTCTGGTAAAAGTTCCACAATTCGGTTAAAGACTTCCTCGACGTTAAAGTTGTTTAATGCTGATAATGGATAAATCTCTGCATTGGGAAGAGTCTCAGACCAATATTTCACAAATTCTTCAACAGTTTCTTGATCAGAACGATCGATTTTGTTTAACAACAGCAAAACTGGAATTTTAGAAAATTGTAATCTCTTAAAAAAACCTTCATCTTTAAGTTCTCTCTCGCCAATTTCGACCATATAAATCAAAATATCTGCATCCTCAAAAGCAGTTTTCACAAAATCCATCATCGAATTTTGCAATTCGTAGGCTGGTTTTATGATTCCAGGTGTATCTGAAAGAATCATTTGAAAATCATCTCCATTGACAATACCCAAAATTCTGTGTCGGGTAGTTTGTGCCTTTGAGGTAATAATCGACAAACGTTCTCCCACAAAAGCATTCATCAAAGTAGATTTTCCTACATTGGGATTTCCGATAATGTTTACAAAACCTGCACGATGCATCATAAGTATATTGATTTAGAATCTGCAAAGTTACGCTTTCTAAATGTTTTGTAGCGAATAAAAAGACTAAAACGACAAATTTACCCTTAAAAAAAACTTACAGCCTTGTAAAACTCAGTAGATTACCATATAATTCAATAAAACATATGCAAACAATGTTGTGTATCTCATATATAGTTTGTATATTTGCACTACAATAGCGCGGGATAGAGCAGTAGGCAGCTCGTTGGGCTCATAACCCAAAGGTCACAGGTTCGAGTCCTGTTCCCGCTACTAGAAAACTTCAGGTTTACCTGGAGTTTTTTCGTTTTAATATATTTGGAAGATTAAAAACCTTCGATTTAGATAACTTACTAACAACGAAAAAACATAAAACGAGTAGGCTCATATCCGCCAAGGCGGACAAAGCTTCGAGTCCTGTTCCCGCTACTAGAAAAACTTCAGGTTTACCTGGAGTTTTTTTCGTTTTAATATATTTGGAAGATTAAAAAACTCTCGATTTAGATAACTTAATAACAACGAAAAAACATAAAACGAGTAGGTTCATATCCGCCAAGGCGGACAAAGCTTCGAGTCCTGTTTAAAAACTAAAAAGCTTCAGGTTTTCCTAAAGCTTTTCTGTTCTAATGAGATTCTAAAAAAAATGTAGTTCAATTTTAATGTGCATCTAACCAATTATCACCTACTCCAATTTCAACAACAAGAGGAACTGCTAATTTAAAAGCGGATTCCATTTCGTGTTTAACAAGAGCTTGCATCAATTCCAATTCAGACTTTGGTACATCAAAAACCAATTCATCATGAACTTGGAGCAACATTTTAGTTTGTAATTTTTCTTCTTGTAAACGTTTATAAATGTTGATCATTGCAATTTTGATAATATCTGCGGCCGATCCTTGTATAGGAGCATTTACTGCATTTCGTTCAGCAGCACCTCTAACAACGGCATTTTGTGAATTTATATCTTTTAAATATCGTCTTCTTCCAGAAACAGTTTGTACATAACCATGTGTTCTAGCAAATTCAATTTGATCTTGAATATAGGTTTTCAGTTTCGGATAGGTAGCATAATAGGTATCTATCAACTCTTTACTTTCTGAACGTGAAAGACTGGTTTGATTAGAAAGTCCAAAAGCAGACACACCATAAATAATTCCGAAATTAACCGTTTTCGCATGACTACGTTGCTCTCGAGTAACTTCATCCAAACCAACATTAAAAACTCGAGCAGCTGTCGAACGGTGAATGTCTTCTTGCTTCTCGAAAGATTCGATCATATTTGGTTCTTCACTTAAGGCAGCAATAATACGCAATTCGATTTGCGAGTAATCCGCAGACACTAAAACATGCTCACTATCGCGTGCAACAAAAGCTCTACGTACTTTTTGTCCACGTTCTGTACGTATTGGAATGTTTTGTAGGTTTGGATTATTAGAACTCAATCTTCCAGTTGCTGCAACTGCCTGCATGTACTCTGTGTGCACACGAGCTGTTATTGGATTGATTTGAGTTGGCAAAGCATCTACGTAGGTGTTTTGAAGCTTTACTATTTGTCTCCATTCTAGAATGTTTCTAACAATTTCATGTTCATTTGCTAAATTGCTTAAAATTTCTTCTCCAGTTGCATATTGACCTGTTTTGGTTTTCTTAATTTTACCGGTACCCAACTTAAGCTTTTCAAACAGTATAACACCTAATTGCTTAGGCGACGCAAGATTGAATGCTTCTCCAGCTGTTTCAAATATTTTATTTTGTAAAGCAGTCGCTTCTTCAGACAATTCAAGAGATAATTCATTTAAATAATCAACATCTAGTCGGATTCCTTCTGCTTCCATCGCAGCCAAAACAGAAACCAAAGGACTTTCTATGATTTCAAACAGAACCTTGGTTTTAGTTGATTCTAATTTAGGTGCAAAAACCTCTTTCAATTGATAAGTAATATCTGCATCTTCACCCGCATATTCTTTTATTTCTTCCAAAGCTACTTCACGCATGGATTTTTGTCCTTTCCCTTTTTTACCAATCAAATCCTCTATGGGTTTGGGCTGATATTGTAAGTATGTTTCTGCCAAAACATCCATATTATGTCGCATATCCGGATTGATTAAATAATGGGCAATCATAGTATCAAATAAAAATCCTTTGACTTCTAAATTGTACTTTTTCAATACTTTGATATCGTATTTTAAATTTTGCCCAATTTTATCAATATGTTCATTTTCGAAGAACGGTCGCAAAATCTCTATATATTCTTGAGCTTCTTCCCTATTTTCAGAAAAAGGGATATAATATGCCTGTCCTTTAGCATATGAAAAAGACATACCAACCAATTCAGCTGTATTGGCATCAATTCCAGTTGTTTCGGTATCGAAGCACACCTCTTTTCGTTCTAAAAGTGTTTTTACAAACAGTTGCAAAGGAAACTTACCATCCACAATTTGGTAAAAATGTTCGGTGTTTTCTAAGGTCTTATAATAACCTTCATCCGTAATTTTAATTTCACTATCGCCGGTTTCAAACAAGGAAATTTGATCATTTCTTGTTGTTTGCAAAGAAGGTGTATCAACTATGGCTTCAGTTTCGTCTGAAAAAAGCTTGTCAAATTGCTCTTTCATTCTGCGGAATTCTAATTCTTGAAACAAAGCATCGGTTTTTTCAACGTCAGGTTTTTCAACTCGAAATTTCTCTTCATCAAACTCCACCGGACAGTCTAACATAATACGTGCAAGTTCTTTAGAAAGAAGACCTATTTCTTTAGACGCCTCTACCTTTTCTTTTAATTTCCCTTTTAATTGATCTGTATTCGCCAACAAATTTTCCATGGAACCAAATTCAGCTAAAAACTTTTTAGCCGTCTTTTCGCCTACACCAGGTAAACCTGGAATATTATCAATAGCGTCACCCATCATCCCAAGGAAATCAATAACTTGAATTGGATCTTCAACTTCAAATTTTTCTTTTACCTCATCAACACCCCAAATTTCAATACCATTTCCCATTCGAGACGGTCGATACATAAAAATATTTTCTGAAACCAGTTGTGCAAAATCCTTATCTGGTGTAACCATATAAACTTTAAAACCTTCTTTTTCAGCTTTTTTAGATAAAGTTCCAATCAGATCATCCGCTTCAATCCCTTTTTTTTCAATAATGGGAATATGCATTGCCTCAAGAATTTCTTTGATATAAGGCACCGCAATTTTGATTGCTTCTGGCGTTTCATCACGATTCGCCTTATATTCAGGATACATTTCACAACGTACCTGACTTCCTCCATTATCAAAAGCAACAGCCAAATAATTTGGTTTTTCTCTCTTAATTACATCCATTAACGAATTCATAAACCCCATTACAGCAGAGGTATCCATCCCTTTAGAATTGATTCTCGGGTTTTTTATAAAAGCATAATACCCACGAAAAATAAGGGCATACGCATCTAAAAGGAACAATCTTTTTTGGCTCATATTTTTATATTTCAACAATTTCAAAAGTACGAAAAAAGATTCAGAAAACTAGATTATTCTATTGGCATGATAAATATACAAAGTCGAATTCTATTAAAAAACATACATCTAAAACCAAGCGTTTCAAAATGTTAAAGTATTAAAAACGTTTATAGACGTTCTGACAAAGTTTATGTAAATTTGAAACAAAAAAAATGATTAAAACCATTTTGCCTGTATTAGTACTTTTAATCGTATTAGGCGAGGTTTATACTTGTCATCTAATTTATAGATTCACAAAAAGAAAAACTACGGTTTGGGCTTATTTGTTGCTATTGCTTATTATTATCGGAAGTCTGATTTATTATTTCAAAGGATTTGATACTTCCAAAGGACAAACCTCTGAAAGCATGCACATTACGGCGTTTATGCTTTTATTTTTATTACCTAAAGTCATCATTAGCATCGCTTTATTTTTTGAAGATGTATTTCGTCTGTCTCGTTGGTCTGGAAACAAATTCATCTATAAAAGAAAAGTCCCAAATCGACGTAATAAATTCATAACCAGAGTAGCGCTTATTTTAGCAGGTTTCATAGCTATTTCAATCATTTACGGAGTATTTATTGGAAAATATAATTACAAAATTCGAGAACAGAGTGTTGTTTTTAATGACTTACCTGAAACTTTTGACGGTATGAAAATTTTACAGCTTTCCGATTTTCATGTAGGCAGTTGGGACAATAAAAAAGCTGTTGAAAAAGGTATTGAACTTATCAATGAACAAGAATACGACCTGTTGTTATTTACTGGGGATTTTGTTAATACCTTGGCAACCGAGGCCGACCCTTGGATCGAAGTTTTAAGAAAAATTAAAACTCCACGTTACGGAAAATATGCCGTATTAGGAAATCATGATTACGGGGAGTACATTCCTTGGCCTTCAGAAAATTTAAAACAAGCTAATTTTGAGGCGATTAAAGATAATATCAGAAAAAGTGGTTTTGAACTGTTGCTCAATGAAAATATTCCGATTGTAAAAAACACAGACACGATTTACCTTTTGGGTGTTGAAAACTGGGGTGTTAACTTTAAGAAAGCTGGAGATTTACAACAAACAACACTAGGTGTTCCAAAAGACGGATTCAAGATTGTAATGACACACGATCCATCACATTGGAATGCAGAAATTGTAGGACATGATCAACAATACCAATTAACTTTATCTGGCCACACTCACGGAATGCAATTTGGTATCGATATTCCAAATGTTATCGAATGGAGTCCTGTAAAATATATTTATCCTGAATGGGGTGGTTTGTACCAAAAAAACAATCAACACTTGTACGTAAATAGAGGTTTTGGATTTCATGCCTATTCAGGAAGAATTGGTATTTGGCCAGAAATTACGTTGCTTGAATTAAAAAAGTAAGTCTTAATGAAGAACTATTCGCAAAAAACTCTATTTTTGTATTAACTAAAAATAGGAGAAATTATATGTCGAAATTTGGAGATTTAATCAATTCACCGAAACCGGTACTGATTCAGTTCACGGCACCGCACAATCCCGACTGTGAAAAAATGCAATTGATCTTGCAAGAAGTTGCTTTGGAAATGGGCGACTTATTAACAATTGTAAAATTAGACATGTTAAAAAATCAAGAATTAACCGAAGCATTACGTATCAAAGTGGCTCCTACACACTTGGTTTATAAAAACGGCGTGATGGTTTGGAGACAGTCTGGCATAACTGACAAAGATTCCTTATTATTAATTGCCAAAGCTTTTAATTAATACAATGGACGAAACAGTGCTATTGGAACAAAGCTTAATGCTTTTAAAAGCAGAACCAGACACTAGCTCATCAGAATTTATAAAAATTCGTCAACAACTAATTGCTGTTGTTGATGATTTAATCCAGCGAGACTTCAATAAACTTCTTAACATTTTGTATCGCATCGATGTGGATGAAAAGAAACTAAAGTTTGCTTTGTTCGAAAGCACTTCCCCTGCTGCTGAAACCATTACTGATTTAATCATCGAAAGGCAGCTCCAAAAATTAAAGTTCAGAGAAAACCTAAGGAAATCACAATCCGAGTAATTCTATAATCTCGTTAATTTTCTTGGTAGTATAAAATTTTGGATGAATGATTTCATGATCAATCCGCTCGTGTGCCCATGTAGTATGAAAAGGAACATGAACGGCGGTTCCTCCAACATTTAACACCGGTAATACATCAGATTTTAAAGAGTTGCCGATCATTAAAAACTCATTTGCATCAATCTCTAATCGCTTCAGTAATTTCTCGTAATCGATTTCTTCCTTCTCGCTCATTACTTCGATATGATGAAAAAATGGCCCCAATCCAGAAAGATGTAATTTTCTATGTTGATCTTTTAAATCTCCTTTTGTAGCAACAACCAGTTTATACTTGCCGTGAAGTTTTTCTAAAGTCTCTTCGATTCCCTCTAATAAAACAATCGGCTTTTGTAATAATTCTTTACCAATTTCAATGATTTTATCAATCACTTTAATTGAAACTGTATGATTAGAAACTGTATAGGCCGTTTGAATCATAGACAATATAAACCCTTTGATTCCGTAACCGTACAAAGGTAGATTTTCAATCTGAGTTCTAAACAAAGCTTGAGACAACCCTTGTTTAGACAAATAATCACTCATTAAAGCGCAAAATTTTTCTTCAGCTTCGTCAAAATACGGTTCGTTGATAAATAGCGTATCATCTGCATCAAAAGCAATAACCTTGAAATCTGGATTCATATTAATTGTTTTCACAAAAATACGATTTTATCAGCAAACTAGGCCTATTAAAACACAGAGCTCTAACTACACAAAAGTCAATTCACATTCATTTGAAAATCACTTTATTTTTTTTAATCCAAGACGAAATAATTATTAAAAACGATTCAAAAAATAAACTATCTTTGCAGTTTACAGCCTTATTTGGAATTGCACGAAGATTAGAGCGAAAAGCTTGAAAAATGAGGACTTGAAGCGGATAGCCCGACGCGAATTAAGACGTTGAAACGGCCCCGCCCAAATAAAAAATTACTTAGATATTTTAGACAAATGAAGAATATAAGAAACTTTTGTATTATCGCCCATATCGACCACGGAAAAAGTACCTTGGCCGACCGCTTGTTAGACGCTACACAAACTGTGACGGCTCGTGAAGCCCAAGCACAGTTATTAGACAGCATGGATTTAGAGCGCGAGCGTGGCATCACTATTAAGTCTCACGCCATTCAAATGGAATACAAACACAAAGGCGAAACCTATATTTTGAACCTGATTGACACTCCAGGTCACGTAGATTTTTCGTACGAAGTTTCTCGTTCAATAGCGGCTTGTGAAGGTGCCCTTTTAATTGTTGATGCTGCACAAAGTATTCAGGCTCAAACTATCTCAAACCTTTATTTAGCGCTTGAAAACGATTTAGAAATCATCCCTGTTCTAAACAAAGTAGATTTACCTTCTGCTAATCCGGAAGAGGTGAGTGATGATATAGTAGAATTGCTCGGTTGTGAATACGAAGATATCATTCACGCCTCTGGAAAAACCGGTTTTGGTGTTGATAAGATTTTAGATGCAATTATTGAACGCGTACCAGCGCCGAAAGGAGATCCAGAAGAGCCTTTGCAGGCATTGATTTTTGACTCGGTTTATAATCCGTTTAGAGGAATTGAAGTAATTTTCCGTGTTTTAAATGGTGAAATCAAGAAAAATCAAAAAATTAAGTTCATGGCCACTGGCAAAGAATATTATGCCGATGAGATTGGTACCTTGAAACTAAATCAAGTTCCAAAACAAAAAATTTCGTCAGGCGATGTAGGATATTTGATTTCAGGAATTAAAGAAGCAAGAGAAGTAAAAGTTGGTGACACTATTACCGATGCTGCTACTCCGACAAGAAATATGATTTCTGGTTTTGAAGACGTTAAACCAATGGTATTTGCAGGAATTTATCCAGTTGATACAGAAGATTATGAAGACTTGCGCGCTTCGATGGAAAAACTGCAGTTGAACGACGCTTCATTGGTGTTTCAACCAGAGAGTTCAGCCGCACTAGGTTTTGGATTTCGTTGTGGTTTCTTAGGGATGCTGCATATGGAAATTATTCAAGAACGTTTAGAACGCGAGTTCGATATGTCTGTAATTACTACGGTACCGAACGTTTCTTATTATGCTTATACTAAAAAAGAACCCGACACTCCGTTGATCGTAAACAATCCATCTGATTTGCCAGAGCCATCAAAATTAGACCGAGTTGAAGAACCTTTTATTAAGGCAACTATCATTACAAAGGCAGATTTTGTTGGTCAAGTGATGAGTTTATGTATCGAAAAAAGAGGACAAATAACCAATCAAACTTATTTGACTCCAGAGCGTGTTGAATTAAATTTTGACATGCCGCTGGCTGAAATTGTATTCGATTTTTACGATCGATTAAAAACGGTTTCTAAAGGATACGCATCATTTGATTATCATCCAATTGGTATGCGCGCGTCTAAATTGGTTCGTCTAGATGTGTTATTAAACGCACAAAACGTGGATGCATTGTCGGCTTTAATTCACGAAGATAACGCTTACCATATCGGAAAGAAAATGTGCGAAAAACTGAAAGAATTGATACCACGTCAGCAATTCGACATCCCAATTCAGGCAGCTATTGGAGCAAAAGTTATTGCTCGTGAAACCATCAAAGCCTTGCGTAAAGACGTAACTGCTAAATGTTACGGTGGAGATATTTCTCGTAAACGTAAATTATTAGAAAAACAAAAAGCTGGTAAAAAACGTATGCGTCAAGTAGGTAATGTTGAAATCCCGCAATCAGCATTTATGGCTGTTTTGAAATTGAACGATTAATTTACTCTTTGTTAAAAAGAATCGTATTTAAAAGAGTGATTTCAGAAATACTAACACGAATAAAAAACATTTATATGAAGAATTTAGAGCGTGTATATAGAATGAGTTTTGCTAGTGTTTATCCGCATTATGTTACTAAAGCAGAGAAAAAAAATCGTAGCAAAGAAGAGGTAGATCAGATTATTTTTTGGTTGACTGGTTACGATGAAACAATGCTACAAAAACATCTTGATGAGAAAACCGATTTTGAAACTTTTTTTTCACAAGCAACAATTCATCCCAATGCTTCCAAAATCACAGGAGTTATTTGTGGTTATCGGGTAGAAGATATTGAAGATAAACTAATGCAACAAATCAGGTATTTAGACAAGCTAATCGATGAATTAGCAAAAGGAAAAGCAATGGAGAAAATATTAAGACCTTAAAAATCACCCATAAAAAAATCCCGAAAATTTCGGGATTTTTTGTTCTTTATTGAATAATTATTTTGCTTTTGTAAACTCTAAATTTACAATAAATTTCACATCTTTAGCAATTCCCATTCCTGTTGGGTCGTAATTGATATTGAACGCAGTTCTGTCAATTGTTGTAGTTGCCTGAAAACCTACTTTTTGATTTCCTTGACCATCATCTGCCAACAATCCACCGTAAACCAAGTCAAAAGTTACTGGTAGCGTAACATCTTTAATAGTTAGATTCCCTGTTAATTTATAATTTTTACGATTTTTTTTAATGGATGTAGAGACAAACTTAATGTCTTTATAAGTTTCCACTTCAAAAAAGTCAGCTGAACGCAAATGATCATCACGCATTTGAACTCCTGTATTTACTGAGTTTGCATCAATGGTAAAGTTGAATTTAGCTGTAGTAATATCTTCACCGTTCATTTCCAATGTTCCTTCGTACTTGTCCATTTTTCCGTCTACAAAAGAGATTCCAAGGTGTCCAACAGAAAAGTTCAAGAACGAGTGGTAAGTATCCACATTAAATTTTGTCTGTGCAAACGATGCTACTGAAAACATAGTAGCAACGAATAATAAGGCTATTTTTTTCATTTGAATAAAATTTTAATTGTTTAACAAGTCAAAGTTACCACAAAAACAGCTTGTTAAGTGTTAATCTACATTAAGAAAGTTTGAATAAAATAAAAAAGCTCAACAAATGTTGAGCTTTTAAATCTATTTCTAGTGAAAATTATAATTGCGGACCTGCAGCAACTAACGATTTTCCTTCTTCGTTATCTGTATATTGAACAAAGTTTTCTACAAATAATTTAGCCAAATCAGCTGCTTTTGTTTCCCATTCTTTTGAATCTACATACGTATTTCTTGGATCAAGAATATTAGTATCTACACCTTCTAAAGCAGTAGGAACAGCCAAGTTAAATATAGGCACAATCGTTGTCTCTGCTTTTTCAATAGAACCATCTAAAATTCTGTTGATAATAGCGCGTGTATCTTTAATAGAAATACGCTTACCAGTTCCATTCCAACCAGTATTTACCATATAAGCAGTTGCGTTGTGTTCTTCCATTTTCTTAACCAATTCTTCACCGTATTTTGTTGGGTGAAGCGATAAGAATGCTTTACCAAAACAAGCAGAGAATGTAGGTTCAGGTTGTGTAACACCACGCTCTGTTCCCGCTAATTTTGCTGTAAAACCAGATAAGAAATAGTATTTTGTTTGTTCTGGAGTTAATTTAGAAACTGGAGGCATCACTCCAAAAGCATCGGCTGTTAAAAAGATTACTTTTTTTGCGTGACCAGCTTTTGAAACTGGCTTAACGATGTTTTCAATGTGATCAATTGGATAAGAAACACGAGTATTTTGTGTTACAGAACCGTCTGTGAAGTCGATGATTCCGTTTTCATCTAAAGTTACATTCTCCAACAAAGCATTTTTACGAATAGCTCCGTAAATCTCTGGTTCGTTTTCTTTACACAAATCAATGGTTTTTGCGTAGCAGCCACCTTCAAAGTTAAATACTCCATCATTATCCCATCCGTGTTCATCATCACCAATCAATTCTCTGTTTGGATCAGTTGATAAAGTAGTTTTTCCTGTACCTGATAAACCAAAGAAAACAGCTACATCTCCGTCTTTTCCTTTGTTTGCAGAACAGTGCATAGATGCAATACCTTGTAATGGTAGGTAATAATTCATCATAGAGAACATACCTTTTTTCATTTCACCACCGTACCAAGTTCCGCCGATTAACTGTACTTTCTCGGTCAAGTTAAAAGCAACGTAAACTTCTGAGTTCAATCCGTGTGCTTTATAATCTTTAAAAGATGTCTTAGAAGCATTGATTACTACGAAATCAGGCTCGCCAAAATTAGCTAACTCTTCTTCAGTAGGGCGAATAAACATATTTTTCACAAAATGTGCTTGCCACGCTACTTCCATAATAAAACGCACCTTTAAACGTGTATCTTCGTTAGCACCACAAAAAGCATCTACAACATACAGTTTTTTCCCAGACAACTCTTCAACAGCATTTTGTTTTAATGCTTCCCAAGTTTGCTGTGAAATGGGCTTATTGTCGTTTTTAGCTTCTTCCGAAGTCCACCAGATAGTGTTTTCGGTTACAGCATCTTTTACAATATACTTGTCTTTTGGAGAACGACCAGTAAAGTCACCAGTCATTACGTTTACAGCACCCAACTCGGATACTTGTCCTTTTTCAAACCCGTTTAGATTTGAATCTGTTTCGGCGATAAACAATTCTTCATACGAAGGATTGTATACAATTTCTGATACGTTTTGAATTCCGTATTTATCTAAAGATATCTTATTTGAAGTAATCATTACTTAAAACTTGTGTTGTGTTAATTTGCGTACAAACTTAGCAAATAAAAATTATTTTAATGCTATTATCTATCAGTTTTTTGACCAAAGCTATAAAATGTCAATAATCCCCAAGATAAAATTAGTAACAAACCGCCAATTGGTGTTATCGGACCTAGAAACTTGAAGTTGATTCCGCTAACAGATTGAGTTGCTAGCAAGTAAATCGATCCAGAGAAAAGCAGAACTCCGATTATTGTGAGTAAAAAAATAATCTTTTTTTGTTTTTCAGATATAAAACCTGCGACACCAACGAATAATAAAAACAATGCGTGATACATTTGATAACGCACGCCGGTTTCAAAACTAACTAACTGTTCTGGGTTTAAAACTTCTTTTAATGCGTGTGCTCCAAAAGCTCCAAAAATGATGCTGATAAAACCTAAGATTGCTGCGGTCCCGATGATTGCTTTGTTCATGATTTTTGTTTTTTCAAAGGTAGCAAACCTTTTTTAAGAAAAACAGTCAATTATAAACAAATCCATTTGTTAATTAACGTATTCTTAACACACAAACACTCTTGGTTTTAAAAAAACCTCTATATTTGTATTTGTCTTGACTTTTTTGATTGAAGCGAAAAGTAGTTGTTTTTGTTCTGTTTAAAAACTTTTTTCACTGCATAGCAGAGCTACAGAGTATAAAAAAGAGGGCAAAAGAACATTTTGCAGCCAAGATGAGTTCATAACTAAATCTTTTATTATGAGTGATTTTATATTAAAAATCTGGCCATTTGTAAATCTTGTTTTAGGGCTTGTAGTAATTTATTTTTTAGTAAAGATTTACAAAAAACTAATGAATTAACGCTTAATTTAGAGATAAAATGCGAGCGTGTCTATCTCGCATTTTTATTTCTGTTCTTGATGCTCCTAAAAAAATATTTTTCAGTAATTTAGTCGTTTTAAAAACTGGAAAAAATACCTTATGAAAACAATAACCGTGATTGGAGCCGGACGGTCTTCGTCAAGTTTAATCAAATACCTGTTGGATTACTCCTCCAAACATCAATTTCAAGTGGTAGTAGCCGATCAATCTTTAGAAACTGCAGAACAAAAAATCAAAATGCACCCAAATGGAAAAGCCGTAAAATTCACGTTGGATCAAACGGAGCTTCGACAAGATTTGGTGCAACAATCCGATGTTGTTATTTCCATGTTACCTGCTTCATTGCATTTCGAATTGGCAAAAGATTGTGTTAATCTCAACAAACATTTAGTGACCGCTTCATATATTTCTCAAGAAATGAAATCATTAGATGAAGAAGTGAAAGCTAAAGGATTGGTTTTTATGAACGAATGTGGCTTAGATCCAGGAATTGACCATATGAGTGCCATGAAAATACTGAATGAAATTCGTGAAAAAGGTGGAAATCCAGTTCATTTCGAAAGCTTTTGTGGAGGATTGGTCGCTCCAGAATCAGACAATAATGCTTGGAATTATAAGTTTTCTTGGAATCCTAGAAATGTGGTTGTAGCTGGCCAAGGTGGTGCCGCAAAATTTCTACAGCAAAATAATTACAAATACATCCCTTACCAACGAGTTTTCAAACGTACAGAATTTTTGAAAATTCAAGATTATGGGCGTTTTGAAGCTTATGCCAATCGAGATTCGCTAAGTTACAGAGAAGCTTATGGTTTGCAAAATGCACACACTATATATAGAGGTACAATTCGTAGAGTAGGATATTCTCGCGCTTGGAATATGTTGGTACAATTAGGTGTAACCGATGACACCTATACCATTGAAGATTCAGAAAACATGACCTATCGCGAATTTATCAATTCATTTTTATATTATCACCCAACCGATTCTGTAGAAGTAAAATTCCGTTTAACCTTAAATATCGAACAAGACGATACCGTTTGGGATAAATTTGAGGAATTGGATTTCTTTAATGATCAAAAAGTAGTAGGATTAAAAAATGCAACACCTGCACAAATTTTAGAAAAAATCCTCTCAGAGAAATGGCAGTTACAACCTGAAGATAAAGACATGATTGTTATGTATCACAAAGTTGGATACGAAATGCCAGGCGTTGAGGAAACTTTACAAATAGACGCAACGATGGTTTGTATTGGCGATGATTCTGTTCATACAGCTATGGCAAAAACTGTAGGACTACCCGTTGCAATTGTTGCTTTACAAATATTAAATGGAAATATTACCACACCAGGAGTTCAAATGCCTTTAATTAAAGAAGTCTACGAACCGGTTTTGAAAGAATTAGAAACCTTTGGAATTGAATTCCATGAAAAAGAAGTTCCTTACGACGGTGGGATTTAAATAAAAGAGCCGCTTCTAAATCAAAAGCGGCTTAATTATATCCCTTTGGGTATTGCATCAATTAATGTTTGAGTATATTCTTTTTTTGGATTTGCATACAATGCATCGGCCTCATTTTTTTCTTCGATTTTACCTTTATTCATAACTATAATTTGGTCAGAAATATATTTTACAACTGCTAAATCATGTGAAATGAATAAATAAGTAAATCCAAAATTATCTTTTAAGTCATTCAATAAATTCAAAACTTGTGCTTGAACCGAAATATCTAAAGCAGAAACCGATTCGTCACAAATAATCAATTTTGGGTTCACGGCTATGGTACGAGCAATACCAATACGCTGACGTTGACCGCCTGAAAATTCATGCGGATACCGATCAAAATGTTCGGGCAACAAACCAACTTTTTCCAATAACTCCAACACCTTTTCTTTGCGCTCTTTATCGTTTTTATAGAGTTTATGCACTTTCATTGGTTCCAAAATAGCTTCGCCTACTGTGATTTTGGGATTTAATGAAGCAAAAGGATCCTGAAAAATGATCTGGATTTCTTTACGCAATTCTTTTAATTCCTTTTTGGATAACTTAGTTATATCTTTCCCTTTATAAAAAATCTGACCTTTTGTAGCCGGATCCAATTGTAAGATAGCATTTCCTAAAGTTGATTTACCACATCCACTCTCACCAACCAATCCCAAAGTTTCACCATCGAACATCTCGAAACTCACATCATTTACTGCCTTAAAATACTCACTTTTACCAAAAAAGTTCGTTTTTGTTACATATTCCTTTTCTACGTTTACCACTCTTAAAAGCGGTTTTTGTTCGTATAATTTTTTTAGATGCTGGGTACGCTCATCAGCAGTTACCACTGCCGACTGTTCTTTTTCGTTGAGATAATCCTGAATGGTAGGTAATCTTTTTAAGCGGACATCTAAAGACGGTCGCGAAGCAATTAAAGCCTTGGTGTACAAATGTTCGGGTGTATTAAAAATTTTTGAAACCTTTCCCTGCTCTACAATTTCCCCTTTATACATAACCAAAACACGGTCGCAAATTTCTGAGATCAACGCCAAATCGTGCGAAATAAACACGATACTCATCCCATTTTCTTGTTGCAAATCTTTTAACAAATGAATAATTTCCTTTTGTACCGTTACATCTAAGGCTGTAGTAGGCTCATCGGCAATCAGCACTTCGGGTTTACAAGCAATTGCCATAGCAATCATTACTCGTTGTTTTTGTCCGCCTGATATTTGGTGTGGGTATTTATTAAAAAGTGTTGGCGGATCAGGTAGTTTCACTTGTGCAAACAATCGTAATACTTCGTTTTTGATATCGCTTTCAGAAAGCTGGGTATGGGTTTTTAAAATTTCGGCCACTTGATCGCCACATTTTATCGATGGATTTAAGGAACTCATGGGTTCTTGAAAAATCATCGATATTTTTTTTCCTCTAATTTCCTGAAAAGATTTTTCTGAGAGATGAGTAATTTCCTGCCCTACGTAATGAATGCTCCCTTCGGTGCAATCTAATATGCCTTTTGGAAGCAATCCCATAATAGCCAGCGAAGTAACAGACTTTCCTGAGCCGGATTCGCCTACGATACCCAGAATTTCATTCTCGTGTAAATCAAAACTGCATTGGTGTACAATAGGTTGATAACCAGTTTTTCCGTTGACCGAAATGGTAAGATTGTTGACCGATAAAACAGGGGCATTCGCCATAAAGTTGTTTTTTTTAGAGACAAAATATAAAGATAGGATAAACTGGGCAAAAACTCATTATCTTTCCTATTACTTTTGTCAATAAACGGATTAGTAATGATTTATTTGTCAATACAAACAACTAAGAACCAAATTTTTTGATATTGATTTTCCTTTCTTTTACTTCGATAACAAAAGGCGAAATTTTGGCAATTTGCCCTGATTTAACAGAAATGTCTTTCACAAGTTCGCTACAGTAAGTGTTGGTGGGTAACGAACTCTCCACCAACGAAACCTGGTAGTCGCCTTGTGGTAAAAATAGAACAAACTCTCCAGCATCATTGGTTGATACCCGTTGAATAAATCTTCCACTTCTGTGAATATTGAAAATTAAACCTCTGTACTTGGGTTCAAAATCCAATACGATAACGGGATCGTAGTCATAGTGAATTTTTCCGTACAATGTCCCGCTTTGGTGCAATGGAATCTGAATTTCGTTTTGATATTTATTTACTTCGTAGGTAAAACCAGATGTAAACCAGCCTTTTTGTGCCGTAGGCTTAATCTGGTAGCTTTCGTAAGGTAAAGATTGGTAAGTAATCATCCCATTTGAATCGGTTTTGAAAGTAGTTTTGTTGATAGTGATTAAATAATCTGAAGCTATTTCATCCCCTTCGTCAAAAATATTGTTAGCATTTTTGTCCAGATATACCAGGGCTGTTAGCTTACCTTTTTTGCCTGATGAGAGTGCTTGCCCTTTAAAATTAACGGTTAATCCGACTTCGACCACAAATGTGTTGTTGGAAAAAGCAGCAGGCAAGTAATTGTTGTGTTGCATATCATAGCGATACCACGAAGAGTTAACATAAATGCGGTACTGCGGATGCGGAAAATATTGTGCGTTTACAAAAGCCGAGGGTGTTTGTCCTACAGTAAAATCTTTGGTAAATCCTATGCCAGAATTAAGGGAAAGTTTGTCTTTAAAAAACTGATTATTAATAGATAAAGTGAAGGCTAATCGTTGGAATTCTTCTTCTTCGTTGGTTCTCCTTTGTGACATAGAATATTCAGATAGATAAAAGCTTCCATATTGATAAGTGAAACTCGAATTGAGCCACTTAAAGCTATAGTTACTCGTGAGTTTCAACTGAGGAAGAAGCTTTTTCTGCCCGCTAATTTTGGAAAAACCCTCTTCTAAGGTCAATAAAACAGAATGTTTGTTGTTTGGACTCAGCCAATTGATATTCTGGTTCAATCGATGGGCGCTCATGTCTAATGAAATCAACCTGCTCGTCCCAGAAAAATCGCCAAAACTATTTCCGGATTCAGCCTGATGCAAATAGCCAAGCCTCAGCGTAGTATTATTGGTGTTCAGGAAATTTACACCTGCCTCAAAACGAAGATTTTTAGATTTCATTTGGGACACATAAGTGTGGGATTTTGGAGAAAAATCAAACAAATTAAAATTGGCGTATGCGGTGTGTTTTGGTGAGATTTTTGTAAAAGCACTTTGCTGTATTTGGAGCATTCCTCTGCGGTTTCCTGGAAAATAATTGGTGCTATAATAATAATTTCCCGACAATTTCCATTCGCCTATTTCACCCATATACCTGGTTTCTAAAGCGACAGAAGGCTCATTTTTGTTTTTGGTGTGATAATGACTTAATCCAGCGTGCATTTTTGCAGTCATGCTCCATTCTTTATTGAAAACTTTTGCTCGTTCAATGCCCACCACATGGTGTTTTGCCTGCTCCATCACATCTTCTTTAAAAATGTAATTACCCATGACAAAATTTTTCGGGTTGGATGCTCCCAAAATCCCTTTGGCAAAGAAAGCATGACCTCTTTTCATGAAAGCGTCTTGAGCAATTAGGTTAAAATTTTGGTCAACAAAGCCCACTTGCAAACTGTTATCTTCATCGGCTATGCTTAACTCAGCTCCTCGTCCGAAAAGTGAGATTTCCGATGACTGATGAATGTTTCCAATTTTCAGCTGGTGTTTGTCCAAGTGATACTCCAGATAGGTATTGCTTACGATAGCTTCATCTGCATGGTTAGATTTGTATATATTCCCATTGGCAAACAAATAACCTGCTGGCAAATTGACACCTCCGGAACCAAAAAATTGATAAGCCGAATTATTATTTCCTAAAGTTCGGTAACTGCCTGTTACACTATTTCTGCGATGGTATTGGGATTGTCGCGTAGCCTCCAGATCCTGAAATCTCCTGGACGAAGAAATGTTTTGGGCAGTAATGCTTAAGTTTCCAAATAGCTCTTTATCTGTGCCTCTCATTGCAGCTACATTAATGGTAAACTGATGCCTGTTTAACAGGGCCTGCGATGGCATAAACGTGAAAGAAAACAAACTGTCTTTTTGGATTGGAACTATCCCTTTTTTTTCAAAAAAATTCCGTTCGCCAGTAAGTCCGGGAATACTAAACACTACCGACACATCTTGATTTTGGTTTCCAAGATTACTCACCGCAACTTCAATAGTTAAAGAGTCGTTAGCATTGTTTATAAAAACCATCGGAGATCGAGCAGAAAGGCGCATGCTATTGTTCACTTTGATGGTTTGCCCGATAGTGTCTGTTTGTAATACGTTGTTATTTTTGTCAAGCAAATCTATCTCCACCAGTGAGGTTCCGGCTTCAGCCTTGGCACGATACATTATTTTTACAGGGACAAACCTTCGCTGCCCAGGCGCTAATTGCACATCGATGTGTGTGCCGGAAACACTTTGGAAGCCTTCTGGGGTTTTGATATTCAGACGCCCTTCAAATGCTTTATTTTCAATATTTTCCAGTGTAACTACAAGATCCATTAGATTGTGTCTGCTCGACAAAGTATCTCTCTTAACTTCCATGGCTATTTGCTGGGCGTAGGAAGAAAAGCATATACTTGTGAGCCAAAAAACAAACACTATTTTTAGGGTCAATGAGCTACGCATGATTTATCTTAGCTATTTTTATAGTGGAGTAATCTCATAAACTAAAGTGGTCGAGTATTGTCCAGATTGAGACGTTATAAGGTCGGCATTATTTGATTTACTGGCATAATTAATATCAAAAAAAGTAGGTGCGCCTTGTGTGGAGTTACCGCTTGCTATTTTTTGATGATTGGTACTAAGCCATATCGGGTAAACTGTTGCGGTATTGTCATTTGAGGGGGTTAAATGCAATTGTATTATGTCCAGAGGGAGTGCATCATTGTTTGATGTAAATGAACCATATATTGATTTTACCCTTACTTGATAGTCTGTATTAGCATTCACGACCAAAGCATTTGGATAGGATACGCTCACACCATTGATATAGTCCGACTTTGTCTTAAATTCTAATAAGGCGTTGGATGCACTGCCGTCTATTGCGATGGAAAACTGAGGAGTTGGTGTGGGTATAGTTCCAGTAATGCGACCAATCTGAAAATTCCATGGACCCGGCTCTATTGTTCCAATGATGTTGTTGTGTTGGTCGTAGGCAGTAAAAATTAAATTGGCATAGAAGTTTGTCCAAGCCGGAAATTGTGCTAAATAAGCACCACCTTCCACCACCATTCGAAATTTGAGATGAAAATTAAAGTAATAACCGCTTTGCGTTGTGTTCACATAGAGTGGTGCGTTAGATTGTGGCACCAAAAAAACCTCGTTACCTTCTTGCAAAGTTACGTTTAACGGCATGCCTATCTGACCTATCGTGGGTATGGAGCCAGGAACTGTTTGTCCTTCGGTGCCAGTGGGTTGTAAACTTATTTTGTTGGCAGGCAAGGTGAGGTTTCCGTTAGTGATAGGCTGAGCTAATCGCACAGATATTTTCCAAAAAGGAACGTTGAGTGAACTGGTATTGGCGGTAAATTTTACCACATAAGCATGCTCAGCAGTATTGCCAGAATAGGAGTTTATTTGCAAATAATTTTGACTGCTTTGGTATTCAAAAGTAAGATTTTGTGCATACAATTGAAAGGAGCAAATTATGCCAAAAAACAAACTATATATTTTCTTATTCATCATAAGTAAAGGTAAGTTCGGCCATTTCTATGGTATTTTCGTCGCCATAATCAATGATAATTGTTGCAACATAATTCCCTTTTTCTAAGTCGGCAGGCAATATGATATCGGTTTCTCTGTAATCATCTGGCATACTGTAAAAAACAATAGGCTTGATGGTTGTTTTTTGTCCTGTTTCGGTATTGAGTAATTCGGGGTAAATGATGCCATCTGCCCAGATGTTTCCGGTATTCTCAAAGTGAAACTCGACTCTTTTGGTCTTTTTATTGAACAAAAGATTTTGTATTTCTATACTTCTTCGTTGTGTGGCTAATGTTTTGTGAAACAATTTAATTCCAGACCGTACCGATACCCTGATATTCGCTCCCTGGCTGTCCACATCGTCTATTGGATTCATCTGTGTAACATACAACATGGCTGTGTGCACGGGTGTTTCGCCTGTTAATGTATTTGGAGTGGTTAGGGTAACCTCTATTTCTTTTTCTTCGCTAGGCTGCAAAGAAAAGTAGTTGTGTTGCTGTGGGATACTCACCCAGCTGGCACATGAAGTGTCCAAGCTGTCTGCAGGAAACATTAAGTTTTCGCCTTTGTCGCTGTATTCCCAATCGCCAAGACTCACGGCAAGCTCCAGAGTATTGTTAATACTCACATTGCTAACCAATATTTTTTGGGTACTACTTTGCCCTGGGTCGGTTTCAAAATACAACCTTGGAGGAGAAACCGAAACACCTGTTTGGGCGTAGGTTGTTGCACAAACAAACAAAGTAATCAGGAAGGTTAAGAGTTTTTGCATGACAGTTAGGTATTGATTTGATTAAAAAAGTGTTGCAAAACTGCAACACTTTTTATATATATATCGAAACACAATTTATATTGCTTATTGTGCTACAATGGTGTAAGTCAATTCTGTCGTGTAAACTGTCGGCTCTTGTCCTGCTACATAGTAGTTGATGTATTTGTTTGCATCAGCACCTTTATACTCAACATTGATGGTTTTGTCAACGGCTCCGTAAATAGAAGACACTAATGTCTGTTCGCTTCCCGATAAGGAAATTGTGTTGTTGGTTGCTGAATTTATTGCATCAGTACCGTTTGATGCAACAATCTGGATAGTGCCTGCTTCAATATGACCATGAGCACCACTTGCAACAGTATTAGTTAAGTGAGTGCCGGCGGATTTTACAGTTACTGCAAAACCTCCTGTACTGAATACGGAAAGGTGGTCTGTCAATGCTCCAGAAGTAACACCGTTTGCATAGTCATCTTTTGAGGAATATTCTAAATCAACCGTTTTTTGTGCAGGGTTAACCACTAATGTTTGGATTGGATTTAGTTTTACATTCAAAGTTACATTTTCTTGTGCTTGTGCAGCGATTCCGAAGGCTATCATCATAGATGATAAAATGATTTTTTTCATAGTTTTGGTTATAATGATGTTTAGTTAACGATTGTTTTTTTTACTGATACAAAGATACGAGACCTTAGCATGCCAGATGTTGTAAAAAAATGTTTTTTAATTGTAATTTTCACCTTTTATTACTGTTAAGTTTTAATTACAATTGCACATTAACAAATCATTATAGAAAAGATTGATGTCATTGAGAAACTATGGTATAAACAACATCATAACTATATGTTTCAGTAGTGGCTGAACTAGAATAGTCGATATACATGTTGGCTCCTGAGCCTTTGTAACTGATGTTAAAGTTTTTGTTTACACCGCCAGTGGTACTCGTAATGATAGGTTGCTCTTCATTAGACAAGCTTTTTTCTTGGTATTCCACATGTGATTGCTCAATGGGATTGGAACCAGAAGAAGGAATAATGGAGATAGTACTCAGTGGGATGCCATTTGCTGTACGCTCGTTGGTGTTCACTTTTACCTGAAATCCACTGGTACTGTATATAGTGAGGTGGTCGTTTTGTAATGAAGTTACACCAATGTTGTAGTCTGCTTTGGTGGTGTAATGTAAGGTGATGTCTTGTTGTGCAGGATTTACAACCAATGTTTGGATAGGGAATAGTTTTATATTTAATGTAACGCTGTTTTGTGCGTGACTTTTAAAACCATAAAAGCCAAACAGGAGAAAGGTTGCCAAAAACGAGGTGTATTTACTATATGTTCTCATCGTACGCTTGTTTTAATTTTATATAAAAACATGACACTTTTTAATCTTACTACCTATGACATTTGTCATTTTGCATAAAATTAAGTATAATAAATCAAATAACCTTCGATTGTTGTCTAATTTCTTTTGGACTTTTTAACGTGTGAGTTTTAATAAAGTTACTAAAGTTACCTTCGTCATTGAATCCCAGTGTGTAAGCGATTTCGGAGACAGTTTGGGCCGAATGCTGTAAAAGAATGCTGCTCTCGTTCACGACCTTTTCTATGATCAATTGTTTGGCAGATTTGCCCAAAATTTCTTCGGTCATTTTTGTAAGTCTCCTTGGAGTAACATAGAGCTTATCGGCATAATAGCTAACTTTTCGCTCAGATTTGAAGTTTTTCTGCAGCAATGCTCGGAATCGTTTTACTACATCAAAAGACGTAAATTTTTTGTAATTGTCTTTGTTGGATTGGTTCTCTTCTACATGTAGCAAGCCATCAAGCAACAATGCCTCAACACAATTGTGTGCTGTTGCTATATAAAATCCTAAGTTATTTTTTGACTTATAAAGATTTAGCCTGTCAATAATCAGCTTTTTTATTTCTGCAGTAGGGAGCGAGGCAGGAGAAATTACCAAATCGGACTCGCAGTTAAAAAATAATTCGGAGTTCAGTAATAAGCCGTCTGTAATCGAACGGTCGTAAAATGACAGAGAAAAAGCAATTACGTACACTGCTTCTTCTTGGTCGTAGCCATCGTGCACAGAAACATCCTTGCTTGGGCCGATAAACACTATGCTTCCTGCGGGTAATTCATACGTAACGTTATCCACTGCTATTTTTGCTTTTTGCAGAATAATATGAATCACATAAAAGTCAAGCGTATTGAAATTATTATTCCCATCGTTCCTTTTAAGAAAAAATGTAGACGGATTAATGCTAAATCCTTGCTCGTTGAGCTCATTAGTTATTTCGTACATAAAAAAATTAGTGCCGATACCTACCTGATGTATGCGTCTTAGCCCATGCAAACTAAGATTTAATCGTTGATGAACAAGATACTACTCATGCAAATGAACGCATTACCCGGTTGATAGTTAGTGTGTTGGTTTAATTTTGGCTAAAGATACATAATATGTTTATTATTAACAAATTTAAATATGGATGCTCCATAGCTGTTTTATGCTGAAAAAACCGTGTAATTACTCAATATATTAAGGAAGAACTTAGTGATTCATTGCTATTTTTTACCCGATTGATAATCAATGTGAATCACCAAATTGATTGTAAAGGCAGTGTGGTTGGACAGCTGATTTTTGATATTGTCCATCCAAATCTTAAGATTACTCAAAGATGGCACAGTACTTTTGGCTCTGATGGTAACCGAAAATTTTTCGGAATTATTTTTGTTGCCAATAAGGGGGATTACGTGTATGTTCTCGATACGGAAATCCAGTTTTTGTTGTGCAATTGCTGTTTGGCTAATTTGATTAATCAGCTGTATAAGTTGATGAACGTTGTGGACAGTTCCGATTTTTGTATGTGGCAGGTTTCTGTTGATAATGCCTGTGTTGAGTGTTGTTTTCATGAATGATGTAAATAAAAAATCCCCTGCGGTTTGCAGAGGATTCACTTGTAAATTATATTGTAAATATGATTACAATTTTGTGCATACAAAACCCCTGCGAGAAAATCTCCACATCTTACAGTTGCGTGTATGTTTAATAAATTGTTGCATTCTATTTTTGCTGATTTAATTTCCGTACAAAATTCTAAAAATAATTTTATTACAGAAAATAACTTTTAAACTTTAACATTTATTTGTTTTAAACCGAAAATATTTCACTTTCACTCAAAATAACTTCATTTCGTAAACGCAACAATACTTGCGCTACTGCAATTACATCGCGTTCGCAATATTTTGCTATGCGTTCGATATTTTGTTCGTTGTAATACACGTTGCGGACTTCACTGCCGTCGATATCTTCTTTGGGCGATGGAACTCCGAGAACGTGCGTGAGCAATTTCAGCGAAGTGTAGTGTTTGTAATCGCCAAATTTCCATAATTCCAACGTATCTAAATGCGGTATTTCCCAAGGTTTTCTGCCAAATAATTGTAACTTTTCAGGTATATTAATTCCATTAATCAACATTCTTCGACATATATAAGGAATATCAAACTCTTTGATATTATGCCCACAAAACACAAAAGCCGGATTTGAAAAATGAGTGTTTATCAGACTATTAAATTCTTCTAACAACTCTTTTTCATCACCCACAATCGACTTGGTTCTAAACTGTCGTTCGGCATTTTTTATGGTGAAATATCCAACTGAAATACAGATAATTTTCCCAAATTCTGCCCAAATCCCCGCTCGTTCATAAAACTCTTCGGGAGTAGTTTCTTCCTTTCTTTGGTATTTCGTTTTTTCTGCATACAGCTCTTGAGTTTCTTCTGCCAAATCACTAAAAAACGCCTGTTCTGGAACAGTTTCAATGTCTATAAACAAAATATTTGTCAATACTATTTTATCAATCATAATTGTTCGTTTAACATGTTATACACTTCGTCTATATAGATATAAAGGTCGTTGCTATGCGGATCTTCTTTGGTTTGCAGACCTTTTAAATGCCCTAAACGCACGATGATTAATTCGTCATCTGGAATTACAATTACAAACTGTCCCAAATGTCCGCGCATGTAATATATATGCTTTCCTTTATAATCAGAAAGCCACCATCCGTAACCGTATTGCGGACTTTCTTTAAATCTTGGATTAATAGATTTGAAAACATATCTCATCGAGAGAATTTGTTGTCCGTTCCATTGTCCGTTTTGCATATATAATTTTCCGAATCTGGCAAAATCGCGGGCATTGCTTGCTACACAACAATATGCTTTTTCGATTCCGTCGTTTTCGTGGTCTATTTGCCAGATAGCTTCGTGTTCCATCCCCATTGGTTGCCAGAAATATTTTGAAATAAAATCTGCTAAATTCATGTTGGTGGCTTTTTCTAAAACCATTGCAAGTAATTGCGTATCGCCACTTTGATAAATAAACTCTTTTCCTGGTTGCTTTTCTATAGGTAAACTCAACATCAATTCGCGTAGATCTGTTTTGAAATACGCTTGTGTAGTAACCGAAGTTGGGCCATAATAATGTTCGTCCCATTTCTGACCAGATGCCATACTTGCTAAATCACCAACCGTTACTTGATTAGCAAATTCACCTTTCAGTTCAGGTAAATACTCGATGACTTTGGTATCTAAGTTTGGAATCATGCCCAAATCGATTGCTTTCCCTAAAGCTGAAGTTACAATACTTTTAGCAACAGAAAAGGAATTGGTTTTACTGTCAATCGCACCAATATCAAAATAACTTTCGTGCCAAATACTGTCGCTTTTAATGATTAAAAACGATGTGGTTTGCAGTTCTTTGTGGGTTTGTTCTAATTTTTTGGTTGCGGGAATTTTATTATAATTCTTTGAAATATTCCAAGGTTGTGCCGTTCCGGCTTTGATTTCCCGATTATTAAAATAATTGTAATCTTCTAGAAAAGCAGTTTTGTGTCCGGTTAGATAAGTAACTCGAACTGCCCGAACCAAATAGCCATAATCGAAAATATAGATTAATACAACAATTGCCGCTAGAATGATTATGAACCATTTAAATATTTTAAAAACAAATTTCATAATGAATCTATTAGTTTTTTTTAAAGATAATCAATTTTATTCATCGTCTAACTGAAAAATTTCATTCACTGTAACACCAAAGAGTTTCGACATTTTTAAAGCCAATTCAACAGATGGAGCATATTTACCAGCTTCAATAGCATTGATGGTTTGCCTGGTAACACCTAATTTTTCTGCTAATTCAGCTTGTGTGATGTTATGAATGGCGCGGTGTATTTTAATCTTCGTTTTCATGGCTGAATTGTTTTTTATAGATATATAATTTGGTGTAGTAGAAAATGTTTAAGAATACTATAAAAGCATAGAAAAAGAACATAATTACATACCCGAAAGATATTCCGTAAATTAAAAATTCTGAAAGAATCAATAAAGCAAAAATAATATAAGTCGTATTGGTAAGCGACTGAAAACGAATCAAAGTTATCATTTCATCTTCAACTTTCTCTTTTGAAAAAGCTAAGATTATTCCACTTGTAAAAAAAAGAACGTCCAATACCTCATTATACATATCTTGCGCTACCCAACGAAAGTTACCACTGTTTTCACTGTCTAAAAACGGATCACTCACGATTGCAAATACATTCATATTTAATTCCGTAGAAATTTCATTGAACTGCAAAACAATCAAAACAATCGAAATAATAAAAACCACTAATGCAGGAATTTTTAATTTGTTTGGGAATAGATAAATAGGTTTCATAATAGATCATTTTAAAATTATTGATTAGACAAATGTAATAAAAATTTTATATAATGTAAATTATTTTTTACATATAGAAATAAATTTTTTACAATATGAAAAGCATATTAATTGAGATTCTGAAACAAGTTTAGAATGACAAACTTTTAAATACAACAAAAGCGCTATAAAGTTTTTACACCTTATAGCGCTTTTGTTTTGTATTAAAATTTATAGACTAAGTTATAACTGTTTATAAATTTTGGAAGAAATCGTTTCCTTTATCATCGGTGATGATGAATGCAGGGAAGTTTTTTACGGTAATTTTTCTTACGGCTTCCATTCCTAATTCTGGGAAATCAACCACTTCAACTTTTAAAATATTATCTTGAGCCAAGATAGCTGCTGGTCCACCGATTGATCCTAAATAGAAACCACCGTGTTTTGCACAAGCGTCTGTAACTTGTTGCGAACGGTTTCCTTTTGCTAGCATAATCATCGATCCGCCTGCTGCTTGGAATTGATCAACATAACTGTCCATACGTCCTGCGGTTGTTGGTCCAAAAGAACCTGAAGCCATTCCGTCTGGTGTTTTTGCTGGTCCTGCGTAATACACTGGGTGATTTTTGAAATATTCTGGCATTGGTTCGCCATTGTCTAATAGTTCTTTGATTTTTGCGTGAGCAATATCACGGGCTACGATCACCGTTCCGTTTAACATTACACGTGTTTTGATTGGGTGTTTTGTTAATTCAGCTAAAATTTCAGTCATCGGTTGATCCAAATCAATAGAAACTGGTTCTTCTAAATGTGGTGCTGTCTCTGGTAACAAACGAGCTGGATTGGCTTCTAATTGTTCCACAAAAATTCCTTCTTCAGTAATTTTACCTTTGATATTTCTATCAGCAGAACAAGAAACGCCTAATCCCACCGGGCAAGAAGCTGCGTGGCGTGGTAAACGAATAACTCGTACGTCGTGTACTAAATATTTACCTCCAAATTGTGCTCCAACTCCAGATTCCTGGCAAATTTGTTTTACTCTTTCTTCCCACTCTAAATCACGGAAAGCTTGACCAGCCATATTTCCAGAAGTTGGTAAATTGTCGTAATAACCAGCAGAAGCTTTCTTAACCGTAGCTAAATTCGCCTCGGCTGAAGTTCCACCAATTACTAACGCTAAGTGATAAGGAGGACAAGCTGCTGTACCCAAATCCATAATTTTAGCTTTAACGAAAGCTTCAAGAGATTTTTCGTTTAATAACGATTTGGTTTGTTGGTATAAAAACGTTTTGTTTGCCGAACCACCACCTTTTGCTAAGAATAAGAATTCGTACGAATTACCTTTTTTAGAATAAATATCTATTTGAGCTGGTAAGTTGGAACCAGAGTTTTTCTCTTCGAACATAGAAATAGGAACGATCTGAGAATAACGTAAGTTTTTATTTACATAAGTGTTGAAAATACCTTTAGATAAAGCTTCTGCATCATCAGCTCCAGTATACACATTTTCTCCTTTTTTTGCCATAACAATTGCAGTTCCTGTATCTTGACAAGAAGGCAATTCACCATTTACAGCAACAGCAGCATTTTGTAATAGATTATAGGCGACGAAACGGTCGTTATCAGTAGCTTCTGGATCGTCGATAATCGCGCGTAATTTTTCTAAATGTGAAGTACGCAACATAAATGAAACATCGGTCATAGCAGTTTCTGCCAATAGCTCTAAACCTTTCGTATCTACGGTTAATATTTCGCGATCTCCTAATTTTTCAACTTTTACGTAATCTGAAGTAATTTTGCGATATTGTGTATCGTCTTTAGTAATAGGATATTGATCCTGATATATAAATTCAATCATTATAATGTTTATTTTTCCACAAAATTAAAAGGTAAATCATTAAGAACAAGTATAAATAAGAACAAACCACTTTAAAAAAATCTTAAAGTGGTTTGTTCTAAATATTACTAAAAAGAGTTATTTATTAACTTTTTGAATATACTTTTCAAGAGCCATCGTCATTGAAGGAGCCTCTGGAGATGGAGCCATAATATCGACTCTTAATCCTTTATCTTCGGCTTCTTTAGATGTGGTTGTTCCAAAAACGGCAATACGAGTGTCGCCTTGAACAAAATCTGGAAAATTATGAAATAGCGAATTAATTCCTGTAGGACTAAAAAACGCTAACACGTCGTATTTTACATCTTTTAAATCGGAAAGATCGCTGATTGCTGTACGGAAAAATATTCCTTGTTTCCACTTAACGTCTAATTCATCTAGTGTTTGTGGTACGTCGTCGTTTAATTTATCCGACGAAGGTAACAAGAACTTGTCGTCTTTAAATTTTTTGATAAGCGGTCCCAAATCTGCAAAATCTTTCTGCCCAACATAAATTTTTCTTTTTCTATAAATCACATATTTCTGCAAATAATAAGCAATAGCTTCAGACTGACAAAAATATTTCATTGTTTCTGGAACTTTATATCGCATTTCTTCTGCTACTCTAAAATAATGATCTACCGAATTCTTACTAGTCAGAATAACAGACGTGTAGTTGTTCAAGTCAATCTTTTGTTGGCGCACTTCTTTAGCCCCTACACCTTCAACATGGATGAAAGGTCTAAAGTCAATCTTTACTTTGTATTTCTGTTGGATATCGAAATACGGCGAATTTTCTACTTTAGGCTCTGGCTGCGACACCAAAATTGATTTCACTTTCATGATAATTTTCTTCTTTTTTTAGAGTCTTTACGAGATAGCAAACCAATGATATAAAATTATATACGGTGCTATTTCAAAGGTGCAAAGATACAAAATAAAATACAATATAAACCTACTAATTAATTTTTGATGATTTTTTATTAAAAGTATGAAAAGAACCACATTACTTAAAATAAACGCAATGAAAACTCCCCAAAGCAGATAAGTCGATAAAAGCTGACTGTAAAATAACATCACAACCACAGGAAACATTATAAGACCAATAAAAGATCGATAGGTCAATTTTACTAAATTATACTGCCCTGCAAATTCTTCAATTCCAAAACAAACCGCAATGATCTGTTCTATGAAATATTTTATCAAAATAAAAAACAACAACACACTAGAAACCCGCACATAAGAAACCACATCGTCTAAATCCGAAAACCCTAAAACAGCCAATCCGTAGTGTATAAGAATGCTTAGCGACACCAATTGTACAACAAATAAACTGATTGTAAATCCACTTTTAATGTTGTTGGCGTCTCTGTAAGTTGAAAGATATTTGTTTGAAAAAAACAATTTTAAGAATTCAGAAAAACGAACAGGAAATGCATTTCGTGTAATCACAATTATGCCCAAAGTTGCCACAAACAACAATGTTGCCCAATCAACCGACAGAGGTTCTCTATGTAAAATTTCCAGTTCCATTTACGCGGTAAAAGTACTAATTTTATATTGATAAAATCATTCTGATTTTGTTAAGAAAACTCTGACTAAAAAAGTTTACATTTGCTTAGATTTTTTAAGCATGAACAAAAGTATCGTCATCATACCCACTTTTAACGAAATTGACAACATCGCTGAGTTGCTGACTTCCGTTATGAATCTAAAGGATCGTTTCGATGTTTTGGTGGTGGATGATAATTCTCCAGACGGAACTTCAGACAAGGTTTTGAAGTTTTCTGAAATGTTCCCCGAGCGAATCTTTTTGCTAAAACGCGCCCAAAAAAAAGGGTTAGGAACTGCTTATGTAGATGGTTTTAATTGGGCGTTGAAAAGAAATTACGAATACATTTTTGAAATGGATGCCGATTTTTCGCACAATCCTTCTGATTTACCTTTACTTTTAAACACTTGTAAATCAGGAGCACATGTTGCTATAGGATCGCGTTATGTGAAAGGTGTTAATGTGGTCAATTGGCCTTTAAGTCGAGTGCTCCTATCCTATTTTGCTTCAGTTTATGTTCGATTTATTACGGGAATGCAAATCATGGATACCACGGCTGGTTTTGTTTGTTATCATCGATCTGTATTGGAAAAAATTGAACTCGACAAAATCAAATTTGTTGGCTATGCCTTTCAGATTGAAATGAAATATCGAGCACATTGCAAAGGATTTAATCTGGTTGAAATACCTATTATTTTCACAGATCGAACCAAAGGAAAATCTAAAATGTCGGGTGGAATCATCAAAGAAGCAGTAATTGGTGTTCTACAATTACGTTTAAAAAAAATATTTAACCAACTATAAACTATGCGTACACTTCTAATAAAAAACGGAACAATCGTAAATGAAGGAGCTGTTTTTAAAGCTGATTTATTGATTGAAGATGAGATCATAAAAAAAATTGATGAAAAAATCGAATTGGATGCAGACAAAGTAATCGACGCCACTGGTTTACACATTTTTCCAGGTGTTATTGATGATCAAGTGCATTTTCGTGAACCTGGCCTAACTCACAAAGGCTGTATTGCTTCAGAATCTAAAGCAGCTATCGCTGGCGGTGTCACTTCGTTTATCGAACAACCGAACACTGTTCCAAATGCAGTTACACAAGAAATTTTAGAAGAAAAATATAAGATTGCCGCAGACACATCTTTTGCCAACTATTCTTTTATGATGGGAGGCACTAATGATAATCTGGACGAAGTTTTAAAGACGAATCCGAGAAATGTTGCTGGAATCAAATTGTTTTTAGGCTCTTCAACTGGAAATATGCTGTTAGATAATGAAGAAGTTTTAGAAAAAATATTTTCTTCAACAAAGATGTTGATTGCCGTTCACTGCGAAGACGAACAAACCATTCGTGAAAATCTTGAAAAAGCCAAGGATCAATTTGGCGATGATATTCCTGTTTCACAGCACCCAATTATTCGAAGTGCCGAAGCTTGTTATTTATCCTCTTCAAAAGCAATAAAATTAGCAAAGAAAACTGGAGCACGTTTACATGTTTTTCATGTAAGTACAGGAAAAGAAACGGAACTTTTCGATAACAACATTCCCCTAGAAGACAAGAAGATTACAGCGGAAGTTTGTGTGCATCATCTGTATTTTTCAGACAAAGATTATGGAACTAAAGGAAATTTTATCAAATGGAATCCGGCGGTAAAATCCATTACTGATCAAGAAAAAATTTGGGAAGCATTATTAGACGATCGCATCGATGTCATCGCAACAGATCACGCTCCTCATACATTGGAAGAGAAAAGTCAAAAATATCTTCAAGCGCCTTCTGGAGGACCTTTGGTTCAACATTCTTTGATTACAATGCTAGATTTTGCTAAAAAAGGAAAAATTTCCATCGAAAAAGTAGCACAAAAAATGATGCATAACCCTGCAATCCTGTTTAGAATTGAAAAAAGAGGATTTGTAAAAGAAGGCTTTTTTGCCGACTTGGCATTGGTAGATTTAAACAGTGAACCATGGAAGGTTTCTAAAGACAATATTTTATATCAATGCGGATGGTCGCCTTTAGAAGGAAAGGAATTTACAACCAAAGTAATTTCAACTATTTTGAACGGTGCTGTAGTTATGGAAAACGGAAAAATAAGTGACCAACGAATGGGTCAAAGATTATTATTCAACAATTGATTATGAAAAAGATTCTCATTGGTTGCACTATTTTGTCTTTTTTCGCTTGCTCTAAGAAAGAAGAAGCTCCTATATCTCAAGAAAAAATGGTTGATGTGTTGACTGATTTAACTATTGCTTCGAGTTCAAAAACAGTTTCAAACAGACGTGATTCCATACAATACTATACGTCTCATGATCGGATCTTAAAAGAGCATGGATTGGATAGTTTACAATTTGTAACAGCTCAAGAAATGTATCAAAGAAACCCTGAATTATATGCAGTTATTTATGATTCTGTCACTGAAAGAATTCGAAAACAACTGGAACAAGTCCGAGCAGAACCTTCAGAAAAATTACAAGAAAGAAAAATCATTCCTGCATTCTAAATTTTAATTCATTGATTTATCAAAATTGACACGAAATCGAGGAAAAAACTAATCAAACGACACATTGTGTCGCCTATAAAATATATCTTTGCAACAGTCATTTAGTCTTAAAACACAATTTAAGTTTCTAAATACTTGGCTGATAGCAAAAAAATGCGTAATTTTATTATTAAAATTTATTAAAAATGAGTTCAGAAAAAGAAGCAAAATTAAAGGCGTTACAGCTTACCTTGGATAAATTAGATAAAACCTACGGTAAAGGAACCGTTATGAAGTTAGGCGATCGAGCAGTAGAAGAAGTCGATGCTATTCCTTCAGGTTCATTAGGTTTAGATTTGGCACTAGGAGTTATGGGATATCCGCGTGGAAGGATTATAGAAATCTACGGACCGGAATCTTCTGGAAAAACTACTTTAACACTACATGCTATTGCGGAAGCTCAGAAAGCAGGAGGAATTGCTGCTTTCATTGATGCTGAACATGCATTTGATCGTTTTTATGCAGAAAAACTTGGAGTTGATATTGATAATTTAATCATTTCTCAACCTGATAACGGGGAACAAGCATTAGAAATCGCTGAAAATCTAATTCGTTCTGGAGCGATTGATTTAGTAGTAATTGACTCTGTTGCGGCACTGACACCAAAAAGTGAAATTGAAGGTGAAATGGGAGATTCTAAAATGGGACTTCACGCAAGATTAATGTCTCAAGCCTTAAGAAAATTGACAGCAACCATTTCTAAAACAAACTGTACTGTGTTTTTCATCAACCAATTACGCGAAAAAATTGGTATTATGTTTGGAAATCCTGAAACTACAACAGGAGGAAATGCGTTGAAGTTTTACGCTTCGGTACGTATAGACATCCGTAAATCAACACAGATAAAAGACGGTGATACTGTGATGGGTAATCGTACGAAAGTAAAAATCATCAAAAATAAAGTTGCACCTCCTTTCCGTACAGCAGAATTCGATATAATGTATGGCGAAGGAATTTCTAAAACTGGAGAAATCTTAGACTTAGCTGTTGAATTTGATATAGTTAAAAAATCTGGTTCTTGGTTCAGTTATGGTGAAACAAAATTAGGACAGGGAAGAGATGCGGTCAAAAACTTGATAAAAGACAATCCAGAACTACAAGAAGAGTTGGAAGTAAAAATCAAAGAGTACATTAAAGAGCAGGAAAATGCTTAACAATAAAAGAAGGCTGTCAACATTTGTGACAGCCTTTTATTTTAAGTTAAACTAAAACCGTTTTTTCTATATTCTGTAGGGTTTTTCTTTCCATGTTTCTTTACAAAAGCGGTAAAGTTTCCTCTATCGCTAAATCCTAATATACGAGCGATATTAGTAACAGAATTATTAGAATTTGTCAATAAGTTTTGCGCCTCGTAAACTATTTTTTCAACAATAATTTGTTTTGCTTGTTTTTGGAGTATCGCTTCAGTAATTTTACTTAGTTTCCATGCCGGAACATCTAAAAGCTCTGCATAAAAAGACACATCTCTTCTTTCTTTGTAATGTTTCTCAAGCAAAAAAAGAAACTTATTCGTTAAGTCATATTGTAATAATAGATTATGTTCATCAGAATATTCAGAATCAGTAATTGTTTTTGACAAACCTTCCAAAATTAAAAATTCAGTACAACTTTGAGCAGCTGCAACATACATACTGTATTTTTCATTTTCTAGAAACAGTTTTAATCTGTTGATCATAAACTTTTCTACATATTCAACCCCTTCTTTTGATTGAATTATGGTTACATTTTGATTTTTAGGATAAAAGAGTCTAGATTTTAGTAATAAATCTTTTTTTGCTGAATCTTCATAAAATGATGACTTAAAAGTCAACAAATAACCACTTTTATCTATACTAGTTTCGGTTTCTATAACAACTTCATTTCCTATTCCCACAAAAACAATACTATTTGCAGGAATTGAATGTCTACGTTTATTTATTTCAATATTTGTTTCTATTTTGGAAATAAATATACAAAAAGAATCAGATAGCTCAAGTTTTTTATTGAAACAGCTATCTTCTGCAATAAAATCTATCGGACTAATTTCGAAGCTATTAACACTAAACCTGTCAATATTACAAATCATATCTACGTCATAATGGTTAATCAGAACACAATGTTCATTACATTATTAGACACAGATAAGTGATAAAAGTCACATATTTTTTGAAGAAGAAACTAGTGCAGCAGTTCTAAAGTTATTTTCACTGCAATTTTAGCTTACTTACGGATTGAAAATTTCAATTTTAAGGGTCACAAACTTTTTAATTGGAATAGGATTATTCCATTTGAACTACTGATTTTCACGTTGATATTATCAATAGAAACCACTACCCCTTCAACATTATCGTCCGCTATTATAACTCTATCTCCAACATTGACACTTTTTCTTAAGTAATAACTATATAAAATTTCTTTTACAATATCCTTCGATCCCAAACCAAAGGAAAGTGCAATTGAAGAGAAAACAACAGCAAGAATGATGCTGATATTGTTCGTTATTAATGTTGTATCTATTCCCGCCTGATTAAGTCCCATTAAAACAAAAAAGAGCACAAAACTAAACACCACAACATTGGTAATTATATTAACCCCACTACCGCCTCCAAGAATGCTAAAAAGGTTGTGCATCCATGCTTTTACCTTATTTGCAAAATAAAATCCAAATAATATAATGGCAATTGCACTAATCAAACGTGGAAGATATGCTATCACATCATTGACTAACTTGGTAACTCCAGGAAAATCAAACAAGTCTGCGCCAATCACCACAAAAATCAACAATAACAGAAATCTAATCAGAGTGATTATAAGCTTTTGAAAATCAATACGAAAATCAACTTTTTTCAGTACATCGATTTTGTCGTATAAATTGTTTAACTTTTCAATTTTAGTTAATTTTAGAAATTTAGAAACTGCTTTCGTGATAAATTTTAATAACAACCAACAAACCATCACATAGATCAAAAGAAGTGCGAGGTTCCATAGCATCGTCTTCAGACTACTAAACCAAGTATCTTATAATATAGAAGAATTCCCAAAATATTCGTCATATAAATTATTCATAAAATCTTTATTTATTATCGTTTTTATCTAAATTGTTTTTTCTTTCGAATCAGTTGTGTTTTTATTTTTTTCAGTTTCGAGAAAATTAAACATAACATCAGGTATGTTCACCAAAAAAAGCTCGGACAACTCCAAGGACAACTTTACAAGGTTGATATTATCAATCACCTTGTCTTTCATTGTTTCCGGAAGTTCTTTTTCCTGAATTAGCTTTTTAAATGGGTTCACTATTTTATTTTGATCGTTCACTTAACTCTAATACCTTTTTACGTGCACGTTGCAATCGCATTTTTACTGCACTTTCATTTAAATTTAAAATTTTCATTATTTCTTTTACAGACAATTCATCTTGATATTTCATTAATAAAATCATCCGATCCTCAACAGTTAATTGAAGCAAAATTTTTAATAATTTTGTGTATTTTATTTCAAATAATTCACTGTCTGCTTGTTTATCATCAATCTCTTCTGCATAAAATTCTGAGATTTCATTTGAAAAAATAATCTTTTCTGTTTTCTTTTTATTAATATACTGAATACAAAAATGATACGTTAA